>Ga0209019_1000430_pt1 | contig 21490 bp, 17 predicted proteins | sample METZYME_3_300m_FD_187549 | JGI IMG/M metagenome (GOLD analysis project Ga0209019, IMG submission 187549) | Marine microbial communities from oxygen minimum zone in mesopelagic equatorial Pacific - METZYME_3_300m (SPAdes) (version 2) | ecosystem: Environmental > Aquatic > Marine > Oceanic... | reverse complement strand
AATAACACATCAATTAACTTGACGATTCATGCGAATCCAGGTCCGTTTGTGTTGGTGCAGTTCGATAACGAAGTCCTATCACCAGAAGAACAAGAGGCTTTGGTTCCGATAGCGCGAGAAGGATCTATAGATCTGGATTTGCTTGACGATTCCATCGATCGAATCAGGACGCATTTTCGTCGGTTAGGTTACTCTCGCGTTGAAGCCAGTTATAGTTTGCAAGAAAATGACGAAGAGTTAAAAATCGTCTTTCACGTTTCGCCCGGCCAAATTTACAAGATAACCAATCCAGAGATTACCGGGAACCAGATACTGTCCGACAACGTGCTCCTGGAAATCATGGATATGCGTGCTGAGGATGTTTTTGTGGAAGCTTCCTTTAATGACAGCGTGGCTGCCATTATCGCGGTTTACCGGCTGACTGGTTACTCGCAAGTTTCTGTCAAAACGGAAGTTGTGAACTCCTTGTTAGCTTCTGAAGATCCGTTTGTGAATTCCTTGCTCGTTACGCCCCGCCTGACGATTAGTGAAGGTCCACGCGTCCTTGTTCAGTCGGTCACACTGGAAAATGCTCCAGATGAGGAAACTGACCTGTTGTTAGAGCTTCTAGAGTCCAAAGTTGCTAATCCATACGTACAAAGCAGAGTTTTTGGAGACCGGGATCGGATACTCAATTCCTTGCTCAGCCAAGGCTATGAGGATGCTTCTGTGCAGGTTGACATGGCTTTTTCAGAAGATTCTACGAGTCTCGATTTGCGTTTTATTATCGATCCAGGTGTTCAAGTTGTCGTCCACCATGTACTTGTCAGTGGCCATTCCAGAGTGAGCGTTGAAACCATAAGGCGCACGTTGGGTTTCCAATCTGGCGAGGCACTCAGTCGGGAGCGGTTAGCTGAAGGTCAGCAGCGCCTGAATTTATTAGGCATGTTTAATCGGGTCCGCTTCACAGAATTTAATCATCATAGTGATACCCGTCGCGACGTGCTGGTAATGGTAGAAGAGGTGCCCGCCACGTTGTTGAGTTATGGTGGAGGATTTGAAGCTGGAACAAGATTACGGCGAGAGAGTCAAACCAGCGCTAGTGCGGTTGAGCGGTTTGAGTTTGCGCCCCGTGGATTTGTTGAGATTGGACGACGAAACTTGTGGGGAAAAAACCGCTCAGTCAATTTATTTGCGCGGGTCAGTCTTCGGCCGAACGACGACCAAGGAGGCAAAGGGGAGTCTGGCGGATATGGTTTCAACGAATATCGCGCACTATTCACATTCCGCGAACCACGTGTGTTCGAGACGGGTGGCGAACTAGTTGTGTCGGCTTTTGTTGATCAATCTATCCGATCGAGCTTCAATCTTAAGCAACAGGGCATAAATGTCGAGTGGCGTCAGTCGTTCGGTCCCGGTGCGATCCTGAGCGGTGGATATTCTTTCAATCAGAATACTTTATTTGATGAGCGTTTTAATCAAAGCGATCAACCGCTGATTGACAGGCTGTTTCCTCAAATCGGTCTGTCAGCTTTTTCCGGCACTGCGCTGCGCGATAGTCGCAATGATCCATTCGAGCCAACCCGAGGATCGTTAATAAGTTTTGAGGCGAAGAGTGCCGGTCGACGTATCGGGTCCGAGGTCGGTTTTGCGAAGGTGTTGATGCAGGGGTATCTGTACCGACGCTTACCAAGGTCGGCTGGTGTTATATTTGCAACAGGACTTCGGCTTGGGTTCGCTAGAGGTTTTAGTCGGAGTATTGTGGAAATTAATGCTGGTGGTCAAGCAACAGAGATGGTCGTTCAGAATCTTCCTGCGAGCGAACGATTTTTTGCTGGAGGGTCGACAACAGTTCGTGGATTCGCGCTAGACCGTCTCGGTGACGGTTCAACTATTGACCAAGATGGATTTCCTCAAGGTGGCAACGGGTTGTTTATCATTAATAACGAAATCCGTTTTCCGATCAGAGGTCCTATTGGCGCAGTTGCTTTTCTAGACCTTGGTAATGTATTCCAGGGAGTTAACGATATGGCAGTAAATCGGATCCGCGGTGGTGCTGGGTTTGGTGTGCGGTACCGATCACCAATTGGACCGATCCGTGTTGACTTCGGTTTTAAATTAGATCGACGTCAATTTGGCAATCGGAAGGAAGGACGGATGGTGCTGCACGTAAGCATGGGTCAGGCTTTTTGATATGTGGTCGCATGAGTGTATGTGGTGGTGTAAGTGTTAGGTGCTACTAGGCATCTCAGACAGCTATATCAACGCGCTTTCTGCATGTTGATATTCTTGGTTTTGACGGCGGGATCCGTAAAGCAAGATATTATCGATAAAGTTGTTGCTACAGTAGACCGCCAATTAATCATGTTGTCCGATGTTCGAGCCGTGACCGAACTAGGAGTTTTAGCGATGGGCTCCAACGAAGGCTCTGAGAGTCAAGTGACCTCCCGTTTAATCAATAGTATTCTCATCTTGGTTGAAGTTGATCGATTTCTTGTCTCAGAACCGCCTCAACCTGTGATTCAGCGTCGGATTGATGAACTGAAAGAGCACCATTCAACAGTAAAGTCTTTTGAAACAGCGTGGAAATCTGTCGGTATGACTGAGGAACGCCTCTATCGACTTGTTCGTAATGACCTACGGATCGATATTTATCTCCGGCAGCGTTTTACGTCGACCGCAGAGCCGACTAATGCAGAACTAGTCCAATACCACAAAGAGAATCAGCATCAATACGTCCATAATGGTTCAAGACTCTCATTTAATGACGCACGTGAACTCGTCCGAGACGATCTTTTGGAAGAGCGGCGTCAAGTTATTATTCAAAATTGGATTGCGCGATTGCATGAGAGTGTGGAGATAGTTTACGTGCCGTAACCAACGAGCTACTCAACTAATCAGGTGATGGATAATCTGGATGACGTTGAAGGAAGCGTGGCTAACAATCGGGGCGATAATGCTTCGTCGTATAAGAAAGACGATACTCCACAGAGCACCAAGTAGAGCTGTGATGATTGCAGCGTCCCATCCTTGGATTAGATGCGCTGCTCCAAAGGCTAAACTGAAAAGGATAACGCCTGTAGCGCTTCCTCCCAGATACTGCTTGAAACGACAAAGGATGAACGCACGCTGGATCTCCTCGCGTACACCGCCTGCTATGATGGCTACGAGCGCGAAGATGGAAGCGTCTGAGGTCGTTTGAATTAAAGACTCGTAGGGGTTTTCCGGCACGTTATGAAGCCACGGTGCGAAGTGTTGTAAGCTGGCTGAAGCAGCGACTACAAGGAATAAAACAAGTGGGATAAGCAGTATGCTGAATTTAAATTCCCGTACGATTCGTCGTGAGCCTAGGAAGAGATTGCGAGGGCTTTCCCCATGGAGTGCTAGCAACCACAGGATTAACATTACTAGTACGACTGCATCGGCTAGCGACAATACTACGACGTAGTTCATTGCAAGACTGCCATCTGTTTCGAACGGTTGAAGCCCGATCGCTGTCATTACTTGAACGAGTAGTAACTGTGTGGGAAAACCCGAACAGAGGATCACCTCGAATAGTGCTATGAAACGTTTGGTCAGATGAGAGGATTCCTGGTCAACAATGCGTGGGTATCTAATGGACTCTCGGCGGTTTTTGAATAAGGTAAACTTGCTTGAAGGAGAGTCCTTGTCAGTCAGCACGGCAGGACTTTATCATAGCGATTTCATGGAATGTAGCTTGGTGGGCCGAAAACTAATAATCAGAAAATAACGCCATTGAACGGTGGCGGAAGAAACCTCAAAAATGGCTATTTTCTCAACATCTAGCGTTTGTCCTAAAAAGATTACACCATATCTTGTAGTTTCTATCTTGACAAACCGATAGACAGGACACATAGTTGAGCGCCTGAGGACTAATCAGGCTCGCCGAGAGAATCCCAGGTTCTGTGCTCAGCTTTGAAGTCATAAATTGAGTAGTAGAAGTTCGAGATAAGTATTTCTTAAATTAGATCTAGGCCGACCTTTGGGGCGAGGCGGTCTTTAGTATTTGGAGGCCAGTTATGGATAGAGGCACTGCGCAGCAAACGGACGTTAATGATGCGCAGGTTTCGGCGCGACGGTCAGACACGCCGCAATCAGGCCTTCAGTTTCCACGCGTATTTAGTCGCGAGAGTGTTGATCCCTTCGATGAGATTGCGTGGGAACAAAGATCGGCAACTATCGGGAACGAACATGGTGAACTTGTATTCGAACAGCGTGATGTCGAGATACCAACGTTTTGGTCGCAACAGGCGACGAACATTGTGGTGTCGAAATATTTTCGGGGACAGCTAGAAACTCCAGAACGTGAACAAAGCGTCAGGCAGCTCATTGGTCGCGTTGTCGACACAATCACAGAATGGGCTAGAGTGAAGCGCTACTTTGCGACTGAAGACGATTTACAGGCCTTCAGTGACGACCTGAAGCATTTATTGGTTCAACAGAAGGCCGCTTTTAACAGCCCTGTTTGGTTTAATTGTGGTTTTGAGAAAGCTCCGCAGTGCTCGGCATGTTTCATCAACTCAGTCCAAGACACTATGGAGTCCATTTTGACCCTAGCGAAGACTGAGGGGATGCTTTTCAAGTTTGGATCCGGAACCGGTTCAAACCTTTCATCGATTCGCTCATCGCGGGAAGTGCTGGCTGGTGGTGGTACGGCTTCAGGTCCAGTTTCCTTTATGAAGGGTTATGATGCCTTCGCTGGTGTCATCAAGTCTGGCGGTAAAACACGACGTGCTGCCAAAATGGTAATTTTGAATGCTGATCATCCAGACATTGAAACTTTTATTAATTGCAAGGTGGACGAAGAGCGGAAAGCTTGGGCGCTTATCGACGCTGGTTATGATGGTTCGTTTACAGGGCCAGCGTACTCTTCAGTGTTTTTTCAGAATTCCAACAATAGCGTTCGCGTAACAGATGGTTTTATGCGGGCGGTTCTTGACGATGGTGAATGGCAGACTCGAGCTGTTCGCGATAACAGTGTTATGGACACGTATCGCGCGTCAGATCTGATGAGTCAAATCGCCAGCGCTACGCACATCTGCGGTGATCCAGGCATGCAATTCGATACGACTGTCAATGATTGGCATACTTGTCCCAATACGGCACGTATTAACGCGTCGAATCCCTGTTCGGAGTACATGTTTTTAGATGATTCTGCATGTAATCTGGCATCACTAAATCTGATGAAGTTTGTGGATGAGCGTGGTGATTTCGTCGCTAGCGATTTTAGCGCGGCCGTGCGGACGTTAATTACAGCGCAAGAAATTATTGTTGATAGTGCTAGCTATCCGAGTAAGGCCATAGAGCGTAATAGTCATGACTATCGCCCACTCGGTTTAGGTTATGCCAATCTTGGGGCGTTACTCATGGCACGAGGATTGCCCTACGATAGTCAAACTGGTCGTGATTACGCGGCAACCATCACGGCCCTCATGACAGGTGAAGCGTATGCTCAGTCTGCGCGCATTGCCAGAGATCAGGGTGGAGCGTTTGCCGGATACGCCGATAATGCCGAACCATTCGTGCGAGTAATGCGGAAGCACCGTAATTCCCTGAAGGATATCGATAGGACCAACGTCTCGAGTAGCTTGTATGCTGCAGCGAAAGAAGCGTGGGACGATGCTGTCGAGTTGGGAGAGGAGTTCGGTTACCGTAACGCTCAAGCTACTGTGCTGGCGCCGACAGGAACTATTGGATTCATGATGGACTGTGACACTACCGGTGTCGAGCCAGATATTGCATTGGTTAAGTATAAGAAGCTCGTTGGCGGTGGGACGATGAAGATAGTGAACCAAACCGTACCGATGGCGTTAGCTAAGCTTGGGTATGAAGAGGATCAGATTCAAGAGATCAATGCATTCATCGATGAACATGAAACCATTGAAGGCGCACCGCATCTCAAGGAAAAAGATCTACCTGTCTTCGATTGTGCTTTCAAGCCGGCAAGTGGTGAGCGGTCCATTCACTACATGGGCCACATTCGAATGATTGGCGCGACCCAGCCGTTTATTTCAGGCGCTATTTCGAAAACGGTTAATGTTCCAAAGGAAGCAACGGTTGAGGAAATTCAGCAAGCTTATATTGATGCTTGGCGTCTGGGCACTAAGGCTGTCTCGATCTATCGAGACGGGAGCAAGCGAACACAGCCATTGAACACATCACGTGACGGTCAAAAGGCGATGATTGACGGTATTGAGCAGCTTGTCAGACAACCAGTACGTCGTCGACTGCCTGAAGAACGTGACGCCATTACACATAAGTTCGACATCGCAGGTCACGAGGGTTATATCACTGTCGGGTTATTTGAAGATGGATCACCAGGAGAAATCTTTCTCGTAATGGCTAAGGAAGGATCGACCATTTCAGGATTTGCCGATGCTTTTGCCCAAGCAGTTTCTTATACGTTACAGTACGGCGTCCCGCTGCAGGTCCTTGTCGACAAATTCAGTCATGTACGTTTTGAGCCTTCTGGCATGTCGAAGAACCCGGAAGTGAGATTTGCTAAGTCGATAGTGGATTACATATTTAGATGGCTAGCCACAAAGTTTCTCTCGCCGAGAGCACAATTTAACGCCGGGGTAAATAGTGATAAACCTGATGAGCTTAAGGCTGACGAATTAGAAACACCGGTTAACGAATTAAGCGTTGAGTCAGAGAAGAACTCAGCAACATTTGCAGCCATTCAGAATCAAGAGGATGCACCACCCTGTTCCATGTGTGGCGCCATTATGGTGCGCAGCGGTAGTTGTTACAAATGTAATAACTGCGGAACCACCAGTGGTTGCGCATAATAGGATTACGTTAACAGACATAACTGGGCCGTTGCCTGATGGTGGCGGCCCAGTTTTATGTAGAGGTAGATAGCTAAGAATACCTCAATGAATTTCGTAGATTGGTATGAGTATGGATCTCGCACTAAAAGATAAGGTTGCAGTCATAACGGGCTCGAGTCGAGGCCTAGGTTTTGCAAGTGCTCGTGTGTTGGTAAGGGAAGGATGTCGAGTATGTATTTGTGCGCGAACAAATGATCAATTAGCCAAAGCCGAACAAGAGTTACAAGAAATAGCTGGTCAATCAGATATGGTGTTCGCTGTTCCAGCCGATGTAACCACGACAGATGGCATTGCCACAGTAATTAATAGTTCTATTGCGAGATTTGGTCGTCTAGATGTGCTTGTTAACAATGTGGGCCAAGCTGGTGGTGGAGATATTGTGCAGACTACCGATGAGGACTGGCGTGACGCCCTAGACTTTACATTGTATCCAGCCATTCGAGCATCGCGACTAGCCGTGCCTCACATGCGTCGGGCTGGTCGGGGTGCAATCATTATGATTGCGTCGATCTGGGGACGTGAATCGGGTGGACGGATGACTTACAATGCCGTCAAGGCGGCCGAAGTTAGTTTAGGTAAATCCATGGCTAGGCAACTCGCGCCTGACGGGATACGCGTTAATAGTGTAGCGCCGGGTTCGATCTCGTTTCCAGGTGGTTCATGGTACCGACGCCAACAAGAAGATCCTGAGGGCATAGCGAAATTTATTGAATATGAATTACCGTTTGGTCGATTTGGACAAGCCGACGAGGTCGGGCAGGTGGTTGCGTTTCTTGCGTCTGAACGAGCAAGTTGGGTGAGTGGAGCCTGTATTACGGTCGATGGTTGTCAGTCTCGTTCACTGATTTAATAATCACTCTGCAAGGTTGTAAGTGTAGATCAAACGGGATCATTGCTGGTCGTTCCAGCAATCGACACCACTCATGCTGACTTGGCTTTATCTTTCTTGCGTGCTGTGCGAAGTTTCTTTTGGTTTTCGACCGTTTGAGCTCCGTACTTCTTCGTGAAACGCTCGACGCGACCTTCTGTGTCAACCAGCTTCTGTTTTCCAGTAAAGAACGGATGACAACTGGAGCAGATTTCCAAACGTAGTTCGGGCTTTGTTGAACGAGTATTCCACGTTGCGCCACAAGCACAGCGGGCCTCAACTTCGTAAGACTTAGGATGGATCCCTTCCTTCAAGCGCTCTCCTTCCGATGTAGCTGAAGTTATAATTATAGCATGCCGATGCTCACCGGCCGCGTGTGCGTCTCGACCTGTTTTCTATAGTGTTGGTGTTCGCTCCATTCATCTTAGAAATCGATGCTAGAAATTCTTCGTTATTCTTGGTCTTTGCCATCTTGCTAAGCAACAATTCCATACACTCTTGGGGTTCAAGCGGATTCAACACCTTCCGCAGAATCCAAATTTTTTGCAATTGGTCTGGAGCAATAAGGAGCTCTTCCTTGCGGGTGCCACTCTTTTGCACGTCGATCGACGGATATATTCGTCGGTCTGCAAGTTTACGGTCAAGATGAATTTCAAGGTTACCTGTGCCCTTAAATTCCTCGAAGATAACATCATCCATGCGCGAGCCTGTGTCAACAAGGGCAGTGGCAATCATTGTCAGTGAGCCACCTTGTTCTACATTTCGTGCGGCACCAAAGAAACGCTTCGGGCGTTGGAGAGCATTGCTGTCGATACCTCCGGATAAGACCTTGCGAGAGGATGCGATCGTAGAGTTATATGCGCGGGCTAGACGCGTAATTGAATCGAGTAAAATCACGACATCTTGGCGATGTTCAACAAGGCGCTTCGCTTTTTCAAGAACGATTTCAGCTACCTGAATGTGTCGCTGGGATGGTTCGTCGAAGGTAGACGCGACTACTTCTCCATGTACTGAGCGCTGCATGTCAGTGACTTCCTCTGGTCGCTCGTCGATCAACATCACGATTAAATGAGCATCAGGATGATTAGTGGCGACGCCATGTGCAATATTCTGTAGCAACATTGTTTTCCCGGTGCGCGGTGCTGCAACGATGAGACCGCGCTGGCCTTTTCCGATTGGCACCATAAGATCCAAAACTCGAGAAGATAGATCTTCAGATGTGGTTTCGAGGGAAAGTCGCTTATCTGGATAAAGCGGCGTCAGGTTTTCGAATAGTAGACGTTGATGTACTCGTTCCGGTGGTTCAAAATTAACCGTGTCTATTCTTGATATTGATGCGTACCGCTCGCCGTTTCTCGCTTGTCGCACTTGTCCTGAAATGATGTCACCTGTCTGCAGCTCTAGCTTCTTGATTTGGGTTTTGGAGAGATAAACATCTTTAGGTCCGGGCACGTAGTTCGAAGCGGGAGTCCTAAGGAATCCGAAGCCATCAGGAAGTTTCTCAAGTATGCCTTCGGTCGTATCACTGTCTCGCATTTGTCTTATGGTCATGGTTGAGGGGTGTTCATTGCGATAATTGTTTTCCAAAGTTCGTTCATTCCTTTACCGGTCTTAGCCGAAACAAACAGTCCCGAGGTGCCGAAGGATTCTTCCAGTGCTTTGTCGGCTCGGTTGCGCTGTGCGGAAGATAATGTATCGACTTTCGTTCCGATGACTACAGTGCGGCAACCCTGGCTGTGTAACCAATCGAGCGCGTCTAAGTCAGAAGCGAGACCTAGATGACGACTGTCAATTAATAACATCACATTGGCCTCATAGTGCTGTTCCACGGAATGCGGTTGTAACTTTGTGTTCACAGTAAACTGTCCGAAATAGGAATCCGTAAGTTTGGCAAAACTTGTAGCTTGATTTCGATTACCTCGTGAAAATCCATAACCAGGTAAATCTAAGAGGTGTATCAAAGATAGGCCTTTTCTCGTTTTCGCTAAACGTAACTTGTAGACGTTGATCAGTCGCGTCTTGCCAGGCACACGACTTGTTCGCGCAATTCGTCGACACGCCAAAGCATTGATTAGGCTTGACTTTCCGACGTTTGAACGGCCCATGAATACTACCTGTGGCTCAGCTGGCTTCGGTAAGCCGGTGTTGTCACAGGCGCTCGTTACAAATTCGGCTGAAACGATGTTCACCGAAGATACTCGCTAGAACCAAGACGAATCTCCAAGCCAGTGGCTTCCTTGTATCGTCTAGGCTTGAGTTAGTGCGTTATCGTGTCATCAGACACGGGTTTAGTTTCTCCACTGGCATCCGCAGACAGGTTGGACTGCAGCGGCTCTGACATGGCGATTTTTAACACTTCGTCCATTGTTTCGACCATATACAAGTTGAGTGTATCTAATACATTCTTCGGGATGTCACTTAGATCCTTCTCGTTGTCTTTTGGAAGGATAATATTTTTTAATCCGGCACGGTGAGCGGCCAGCACCTTCTCCTTAACGCCTCCAATTGGCAGCACTTTACCGCGGAGTGTGATTTCCCCAGTCATGGCGACGTCGCGACGTGTTTTCACGTTTGCCAGTGCTGAGACTAGTGCTGTTGCCAGAGTGATGCCAGCCGAGGGACCGTCCTTAGGGATTGCCCCCTCCGGGACGTGGATATGCACGTCGGTTCGACGATGAAAATCACGCGTTATGCCAATTTCGTGAGCTGTGGACCGAACATAACTCATGGCTGCTTGAGCTGATTCCTGCATAACGTCGCCTAGCTTACCTGTTAACGTTAGTCGACCACGTCCAGACATGAGCGTTGCTTCGGTTACCAATAGTTCGCCACCAGCCTCCGTCCACGCTAAACCCGTGGCAACTCCAACCTCATTTTGTTCTTCGGCCATAGACGGTCTAAATCGTGGCACACCAAGATACTTAGTAATTTTGTCAGCTGAGATTTCTTCGTAAAACGATTTACCTGTAAGGACAACCTTACGGGCAACCTTACGGCAGACCGAGGAAATTTCTCGCTCTAGGTTACGGACGCCCGCTTCCCGAGTGTACCGTTGGATGATCTTTTGAAACGATTCATCAGTAAAGACAATATTCTTTTTACTTAGGCCAGCCGCTGGTAATGCCTTGGGTGATAGGAAACGTCGTGCAATTTCGATTTTTTCTAATTCCGTATAACCGGCTAGTTGTAGCACTTCCATTCGATCGCGTAACGCTTGTGGCACAGTATGCATCACGTTCGCAGTACATATAAACATCACATTTGATAAATCGAACTCAACGTCAAGATAATGATCGAGGAATGTGTGATTTTGTTCAGGATCCAAAACTTCAAGTAGCGCCGACGATGGATCGCCTCGAAAATCCATAGACATTTTGTCAATTTCGTCTAGCAAAAAAACGGGGTTCACGGTGCCGGCCTTCTTCATCATCTGTATGACTTGACCAGGGAACGCGCCGATGTAGGTGCGTCGGTGTCCTCGAATTTCGGCTTCATCACGTACGCCGCCTACGGAGAGACGCACAAACTTTCGATTAGTTGCACGAGCAATTGACTTGGCAAGAGATGTTTTACCAACCCCAGGCGGTCCAGCAAAAGTCAGGATGGTACCCTTAGGCTTCTTTACGAGAGTGCGAACGGCGAGAAACTCAAGAATGCGATCCTTAATTTTTTCAAGACCATAATGGTCTTCATTTAGAATTTTTTCTGCCCGTTTTAAGTCTCGACTTTCCCGTGATCGTTTCTGCCACGGTACTGCAATCAGCCAGTCAAGGTAATTACGAGAAACGGTTGCCTCGGCTGACATGGGTGGCATGGCTTCAAGTCGTTCAAGTTCTTGCGTCGCCTTTTCCGCCACCTCTTTAGGCATTTTCGATTTTTCTATCTTTTCCTTAAGCTGGTCTATTTCGTTGCCTTTGTCTTCTTTGCGTCCCAGTTCTTTCTGGATCGCTTTCATTTTCTCGTTTAAGTAATATTCTTTCTGCGCCTTCTCCATTTGTTTTTTTACACGAGTTTGAACGCGTCGGTCGACCTGTAATTTATCAACCTCGGTCTCAAGAAGACTGATAATACGATTCAGGCGGTCAAGCGGAGAAATGATTTCCAGAAGATTCTGCTTGTCCTCAACACTTAGAACCAAGTTCGCCGCAATTGTATCGGCGAGTTTGTCGGGGTCGTCTACTCTTACAGCCGCGACCATGGTGTCGTAGTGCATGTTGTTCGACAGTTTGACGTACTGTTCGAACAAGGACATAACTCGGTTCATCGTGTCTTCGACGTCACTACCGCCGTCGTTTTGCTTTTCAATGACCTTGATCTCAACACGGTAAAAGCCTTTGTCTTCTTTCCATTCCATGACGCGAGCTCGGTCCACACCTTCGACTAGTACCTTGATATTGCCATCTGGTAATTTCAGGCTTTGCACGATGTTAGCGACGCAGCCTATCGTATAGATATCATTCGAGGTGGGATCATCGTTAGTGGCGTCATGCTGTGCTGCTAGGAAGATACGCTTATCTCCTAGTAAGGAATGTTCCAGTGCTCGTGTTGACGATGGTCGACCGATTACAAATGGCATCATCATGTGTGGAAACACGACAACGTCTCTTAATGGAACAATCGGGATCGTTTCGTAAGTGTCCATAATAGGTATTTACACTGAGATGAATTAATTTCCGACGCTTGTTCAACCGGTCTTTTCATACATTGTAATCGGTTTTTCCTTTGAGAGCACTACATCGCGGGTGATCACGCATTCCGTGATCTTTTTTTCCTCTGGCAACGTGTACATGATATCGAGCATTAAATCTTCAATAATCATGCGAAGACCGCGTGCACCAATTTTGCGCTCAAGTGTGGCATCAGCGATTGCGTCAAGCGCATCGTCTGTAAATCGAAGTTTTACGTTCTCATATTCAAGGAGTTTTTGGTATTGCCGAGCGATAGCGTTACGGGGTTGTGTGAGGATTTGAATCAAAGCAGGTTTGTCGAGTTCATGAAGTGTGCCGACAACCGGTAAACGGCCTACGAATTCAGGAATCAGACCGTAACGAATTAAGTCGTTGGGCTCTATGCGCTCCAAAGTCGACCCAATTTCACTTTGGTCTAACGACTTGATGTCCGCATGAAAGCCTAGGCCGCTTTTACCTATGCGGTTTTGAATGATTCGGTCCAATCCAACAAAAGCACCACCACAGATAAAGAGGATATTGGTCGTATCAACCTGAAAAAACTCTTGATGTGGATGCTTTCGCCCACCTTGTGGAGGAACATGAGCAACTGTTCCTTCGATAATTTTTAACAGTGCCTGTTGTACACCTTCTCCGGATACATCTCGCGTGATAGAAGGATTTTCGTCTTTACGGCAGATCTTGTCAACTTCGTCTACGTAAATGATCCCTTGTTGGCATTTTTCGATGTCGCCACCTGCTGCTTGTAGGAGTTTGAGGATAATGTTTTCGACATCTTCACCGACGTAACCAGCTTCCGTCAGCGTGGTAGCATCCACGATGGTAAAGGGAACCGACAAGATTTTGGCAAGAGTTTGAGCTAGAAGCGTTTTTCCAGTCCCAGTCGGACCGATTAAGAGAATGTTTGATTTTGTTAGTTCGATTTCCTTTTTGTTTCGCGTCTGTTGTTGGATTTCAATACGCTTGTAATGGTTGTAAACGGCTACAGCCAGTTTCTTCTTCGTCTGTTCCTGGCCAATAACGTAATCATCCAAGAATTTCTTAATTTCTGTGGGCACCGGAAGTGAAGGGCGAGAAGTGCTGTGTGTTTCGAACTGATTGTCATCCGCGACGATATCATTACAAACCTCTATACATTCATCGCAGATAAAGACATTAGGGCCGGCAATGAGTTTGCGAACATCGTTCTGATCTTTATTGCAGAATGAGCACCGAGGAGTTTCTGGCTGGCCGGTTTTCTTAACCATGTTTTAGACTCGGATGATCAGTTATCAATAATATATGTTAACCACGCTTACGAATGACATCATCAATGATACCGTATTCCTGAGCCTGTTCGGCCGACATGATGTAATCTCGCTCAGTATCTGTTTGGATACGTTTGATGGACTGGCCTGTGTGTTCAACTAGAATTTCGTTAAGCCGTTCACGAATCCGCACAATTTCACGCGCGGCAATATCAATATCTGTTGCTTGTCCGCCAAGCCCAGACATTAATGGCTGATGAATCACAATTCGTGAATTTGGTAGCGAAAATCTCTTATTTTTGGTTCCCGCAGCCAGTAGCACAGCTGCCATTGAAGCTGCTTGCCCAATACAATAAGTTTGCACATCTGGTTTAATAAATTGCATAGTGTCGTAAATCGCAAGACCAGCAGAAATTGAGCCGCCAGGACTATTGATGTACAGCAAAATGTCTCGAGCTGGATCTTCTGCTTCAAGAAACAACATCTGTGCGATGACAAGATTAGCTACTGCGTCATCAAGCGCCGAACCAATGAAGATGATACCGTCTTTCAAGAGGCGAGAAAAAATATCGTAAGCGCGCTCGCCTCGATTGGTTTGCTCGACAACCATTGGTACCAATTGTGCTCGTTCGTCATTCATTGATTTTTCTCAATTTCTGAATATAAAGGATTATTAAGTTCTTACTCTGTTGCAATTGTTGTACGCGATAGCAAGAAATCAACAGCTTTTTCACGACGGACACTTGTCTGCAGACGATGTAATCCACCTTCTTTTTCCAATCGTGCTCGAAGGGCTGCAGGTGTACGACCAGCACGTTCTGCATAGCGGGCAACTTCACGATCGATGTCTGTATCATCGACGGTGAGATTTTCGCGGCGTGCAATTTCATCAAGCACCAATGCGCTACGCACTGCCTCGATTGCAGGTTCGTGCTGCTGTTCTCGGAATTCTTCCCAGTTAATATTCGCTTTCATTGGGTCGACTTGTTGCTGGATTAATCGCCGTGCGAGTTCTTCAACTCGCCGGTCGGTCTCTTTCTTGACCAGCACTTCAGGCACTTCGAATTGTGCACGTCCGGACATTTGTTTCAGTACGTTTGCGCGCACTTGTTGATCTGCTGCTTCTTCGGATTCACGCTGCAGGTTTTCGACGATTTGTTCACGTAATTCGACGAGAGAGTCAAAGGAACCAATATCTTTAGCGAATTCATCATCCAGTTCCGGCACGACTCGGCTTTTTATAGCTTTGATCGTTACTGAGTAGCTTGCTTTCACCCCGGCTAACTCTTTTGGTGTGTAGTCCATTGGGTAAGATAACGTGAATTCTTTAGTGGCACCAACTTCAAGACCAAGAAGTTCTTTATCGAAACCAGGAGGGTTGATCGATGCACCAATCTCAACGGCAATATCTTCGTGTCGTTCTGGTTCCGTTGGTGTTGATTTGTCCATCGTATCGTTGTGCTCAACCTGTCGTCTTAAATCTAAGATTACAGAATCGGCTTGTTGAACCGGTCGATCTTCAACCGGGTCAAAACGTGCCGCTTGGTCACGTAATCGCGTGAATGCCTGCTCGATGTTGTCATCGCTAATCTCTGTGGACGGTCGGGACGATGAGAGCGATCCATAGTCACCAAGTTCAATAGGTGGAACTGTTTCAAAAGAGGCGGTAAATGTAAGTGCTTCGCCTTCTTTGACTAGGCCATCACGAATGCTCGGCGTTTCGATAGGTTCCAGTCCACGCTCCCGCAATGCATCGTCAACTGCGCGTGGTATTAATTCGTGTGCAACATCGTGGAGAATCTGATCTCGAAAACGCTGTCGTACAATTTTTGTTGGCACTTTACCGCGTCGAAAGCCAGGTATACGAGCGGATCGTCTATAATTTAGGGCAACACGTTCGATCTCGGCGTCGACTGCGTCACTTGAAATCTCGAAGACGAGATTCTTTTCCGTATCGCTGATGTCAACAAATTCGGTTTTCATGATTAATTACAAGTTGACGGATTCTTGCTTTCAGACCGCACCTGTGTGAGTGAGCCTGAAGTGATCAGCGGTTACTGTGATGGTGCGAAAGGGGGGAGTTGAACCCCCATAGCCTTGCGGCTACCGGATCCTAAATCCGGCGCGTCTGCCAGTTCCGCCACTTTCGCGCGACTCCAATTTGAAGATGTCGATTGACACCCAGGTTACCCTGGTCAATTAGATTGCTTTGTACCTTGGTCGCCGTCGACTAGGTCACACCTACCGACTTTTCTAACGCTGGTTCTATTAAGTATACCTGTCTCACGGACTGCGATGCGAACCAAGCATCACCGACTGCATTTTCTTGGTTTGATCTTAGTGGCTACCCTGGGAATAAACAGCCAGTTCTCACTGTTGCATCACAACGTTCCCTTGTGCGCAATCGTGTGCAGTCGATGATGTTCGAGATAAGATCTTGGTACGATAGTATGTCCGTAGTGACTACCGCAGATTGTTAAAAACTGAGAAGATACGGTTGATTTTGGTCGCCGAGGACCTATATTTTGGGAGTTTCTGATGAGATGGTAGCTAACGAGGACCGGTCGCGCGATCGTGGAGCCCGTTTTCTGATCATTGCAGCTAGCCTGATCGTGGTAGTTGCCGGATTACGTGCTGCTGGGGAATTACTACTCCCGTTTCTAGTCTCTGTTTTCCTTGCAATCATCAGTTTGCCAATAATGGAATGGTTAAAGCGCTGGCGTGTTCCCATCGCTCTTGCGGTCCTATTGACTGTCTTGACTAATATAGCGATCTTGGTTGGCTTGTTGGTGGTAGTTGGTCAGTCGCTTAACGAATTTACGGCGGCGGCGCCTGGTTACCAAGCAAGGTTACAGGAATTAATGGCAGCGCCTCTTAGCTGGCTCCAAGCGCGTGGCGTGACGACTGAGGAATACGGTGGGATGGAGCTTATTAATCCCGGCGCCCTAGTGGATTTGGTTGGTGCTGCGCTGCGGGCAGTAGCAACCATTGCGCAAAATACGTTTCTCGTAATTCTAACGATGGTATTCATTCTGTTTGAGGCGACTGGTTTTACTCAAAAATTGCGAATGGCTTTTGGAAATCGATTACAGAACGTTGAGCGGTTCGGAGTCATGGTCAAGCAAGTTCAACGTTATCTCGCGATCAAGACGCTTATTAGTGTGGCGACGGGGATCTGTGTTGGGTTGTGGGTATCACTTCTTGGTCTTGGTTTTCCACTTTTGTGGGGACTCGTTGCCGCCATTTTTAACTACATTCCCAATTTAGGCTCAATTTTGGCGGCGATTCCTCCAGTGTTGTTTGCCATCGTGCAATTTGGTCCAGGGCATGCAGCCGTTGTTGCAATGGGTTACCTCGTGATTAATGTCGTATTTGCGAATTTTCTCGAACCCTATTTGATGGGACGGAGATTGGGTTTGTCTACCTTAGTGGTGTTTCTTTCGCTGGTATTTTGGGGCTGGGTCTGGGGGCCAGTCGGCATGCTCCTGTCAGTGCCTCTCACAGTAATCATCAAGATAGCGTTAGAAAATACAGAAGACTTTCGCTGGCTAGCCGTAATGTTGGACGCCAGCCCTAGAGGTTCGGTGCCAAGATTTTTTCGGCGCTAGCCATCACCTGTCGTTATAACCTATGTCGATTTTAAAGTTCTTAGGACTTGAGCGACCTTATAGCCAACTTGAGGATACCGGGACCGATACCGAAACGGTTCAGAAAATCCTTGCAGAATTGGATTGCCTTGAGCCTGATCGCGCGCGTTATTTGGCAGCTTTTGCGTATGTGCTTGGTCGTATTGCGCATGCCGATCAACACATCAACGATAACGAACTTGACCTCATGACACATATGGTCCAAGAACTTGGTCATCTGTCGAAGACACAGGCACTGCTCGTTGTACAGATTTCGAAAAATCAGAATGAGTTGTTTGGTGCGACAGAAGATTTTCTAGTTACCCGTCAATTTCGAGAAATTGCGACTGATGTGCAGTGTCGAGAATTACTCGACTGCGTATTTGCCATCTCAGCGGCTGACGAGTCCATCTCGGCTGTCGAGGAGAATCGGATTCGGCAAATTGCTAGCGAATTAGGAATAGCCCACGACGTGTATGTATCGGCTCGGGCCGCATATACGGAAAAGCGTGACGTGATCCGTTCATTCCGAAACAGTGCACAGTCGGATTAAGCCGGCTGTTGTCTTATTTAGCGTGGAGGAAGAGTGAGCCGTCCCGGATTCGTCGTGTCGAAATCCTCCAAAAACGTCGAGACCAGCTGAAGCACCTGGTTCGGCATGGCTGTTGCCAGATCTGCCGCTGACATTGCACCGACAACACCCGTCTGCCAAGTGACAGCATCGGGAACAATCGTGGCAGGTTCACGCTCTAAGTGAACTGATTGCCGCAGTTCAACCTCAGCACAATAAATATAAATTCCACTTCCAAGAGTTAAATTTATATTGACGTAAAGGTACGCGGAACCAGTGGGAAGCACGGGAAACCCCGCGCCCTTGAGATAACTTTCAACGGATTGTTGAAGCTGGTCGTGGGTTAATCCGTCGATTTCAGCGTCTTGGCCAAGTGGTTGAACTACCACCTCTACGTCGGTAATGCCCTGAAGGCTTCTGCGTGCCTGTTCCGAGTTCTGGGCAAGGGTTGATGCAGACATCGCGAGAACAACAGTTGGCAATGCGAGGAGGATTCTTGTGCTTATCGACAATAGTCTATTCTCCAGATTGAGGATACGAATTAGCGTAACCGGTTGGCTTTTGCTTCCTGCTGGTTACCCAACCAGAGTGCGAGCCCGAGCCAGACTGCAGAGAGTGGGACAGCCGCAAAAGCGATGCCAGTCATGCCAAGTCCGATGATACCCATCAAGACATATGTCCACGCACCAATCTGATCGCCTGCTCGGTAAACAAAGGTATCGATAAAAGCCTTTGCCTTGAATTTGTCATCACGAGTGACCACCGTATACAAAAGCTCCCGAGTCGGTCTGGCTACAGCATAGTTAGTTGCCCGGCGTAGCGTTTGAAACACCACAATCACTAGCAATGTCGGTGCGAAACCCAATATTGAGAAACCGATCACGCAGACCGCGGGGAGCAAGATTAAGGTGAGGGCTACACCAAGCACCTTCAGGAGGCGACCCGTCAGAAACATCTGAGTGCCCAGTGTAAGGAGACTTACGAGTAGATCAATCTTGGCGAAAAACGCCGTGCGAACGGCACGATCGTCGAAAGCCCTATCGACAATGTCAGCTTGGTGAAAATAAAGTACAGTGCCAGCGATTGCGAACAGAAACATATAGGAGCAGATGCCTAGGAGGTACGATGATTGCAACGCATGGCTAAAACCAGAAAAGATGCTGCCGCCGATTATGTTTTCAGGGTGAGGGGTCGAGGGTAAATCGCTAAATCGAGTTGCAATGGTCGAAAGTCGACGTACGGCAAAGATACCGATTTCCAGCAGCACCACTGAAATTAGTAATAAATTAATCGGCCCCAACAATTCGGCTAACGTCATGGTTAAGTAAGACCCAGCCATCGCACCCAGCGTGCCACCCACGCCAATAAAACCAAACAAGCGTTTACCTTGAGCACTTGTAAAGAGATCCGCCATGAAAGCCCAGAAAATAGATACGACGAAGAGGTTGAAGACACTCGTCCAGATGAAGAAGACCCGCCCGATCCAAATGTTCTGCGCTTCAGTCGCAAGATGCAGCAGTAGGAAAAATACTAGGAGGTTTCCCATAAAGAAGCGGTACGAGAGCGTTATGAAACGGAGCCGTGGTAACCGAGCCACTAAGGCAGCGTAGGGCGGGTTGCAAATGATCATGCCGACTAACGTGCCAGTAAACAACCACGGTAAATTGTTGACTCCACCCGCAACGCCCATCTCGTCTCGAATTGGTCGGATGACGTAGTACGCGGTGAGAACACAGAAAAAGTAGGCACATGACCAAAGCATGGCGGCGACTTCTTCATTCCGCACGTCGACCATTCTGTGTAGCACTCGCGTTGGCCACGATGGCGTATGCGGTTGGAGATCTATCATCTGGATTACAGCGACTCGAGGAACCGCACCATGCGTTGGCGTTGGCGTTCGTCAGGTAGCCGCCCTTGAGCAGCACCAAGATTGTCTGCGACATACCGGACTCGCGCAGTCCCAGGGATTACGCAACTGACAGCAGGGTGGCCAAGGATGTACTTGAGGAAGAACTGACCCCAACTTTCGCAATCAAATTCAACAGCCCAGTCTGGGAGCGGGCGGTCGCCAACCGCATCGAAGAGTCGACCTCGGCCATAGGGAAGGTTGACCCAAACTGCAAGACCATGGTCGGCAGCGACTGGCAGAATTCGATCTTCTACAGCTCGTCGGTCGAGAGAATAATTCACCTGAATAATGTCGATCTGCTCACGGCTAATCTTGTCGGCGAAATTATCATGTTGTCGATTCGATGAAGTCGTCATACCCACGTAACGGATCAATCCTTCTGCTTTCCGCTCCCGCAGAGTCGCGAGCTGCGTATCGGTATCGACGAGATTGTGGACGGCGACAAGATCGATCATGTCAGTCCGTAGTCGCTCCCTCGATGTTTCCATTTCTGACAAACCCGCACTGCGACCTTCCTTACGAACCTTAGTTCCAAGGAACAATGCGTCACGGATGTTGAGGTCATCGACAATTTCCCCAACAACATCCTCAGCCGCACCATAGGATGGGGCAGTGTCGATCACTTTACCGCCCAGTTCCGAAAACAACCGGATGACTTCTTTAAGTTCACCCTTGTCTGCGGCTGTCGTCACATTGTAGCGCCGGGCCGTGCCAATGCCGACGATTGGAAGTCTTTCACCCGTTGAAGGTATCGGGCGTTGGATAAGTGGTGCACTTTGCCTTGCCAGTGACACCTCAGGAAGTAGCAGGGAAGTTCCAGCACCTAGTCCCAATTGCATTACTTGTCGGCGGGTTAGTTTCATAGCGTTCACTCCACATTAACTTTCACTTGATCGGCACTTTTGGCGCCTACTATTCGCACAGAACCAATGTCTGAACGTCTCGTAGTCTACAGCTACATCCACCTAAGTCCAATTGTTACTGTGTTAGTTAGACCGTCCAATGTTTTGATGCAACACTTGTCTATTAGATTTGACATTTCGAGTGGCCTCGATTTTCTCAAAGATTTCAAATTGGCACAGATTTTTGACAAATCAAGAGTTTCCGATGGAAATACTCTTGCGATATTGACGAAACACCTCACTATTGGCTGTACAATTCTGAAATAAACCGGCTTGCGATTTTTTTCAGACTTTCGCAGGGGAGTGCTAGCAGATTATGAATCTGCAGAAAATTATTTTCTGGACTCATTTCGTTGTGGCTGTAGCTGTCTCGGTGATCGTCCTTATGCTGTCGGTCACGGCGGTCGTGCTCACATACGAAAGACAACTCACCGCGTGGTCGCACCGCAAGTACCAGGCTCCGCCTACGAAATCACAGACAACACCGCTCTCAATCGATGAGTTGCTTGAGCGAGTCGCCGTAGGCGAGCCTGAAATTGCCCTATCCGCAATTACCTTGCGTGCTGATCCAAGGGAACCTGTTGCCCTGAATGTGGGTCGAGGCGACTATCTTTACGCCAGTCGTTACACCGGTAAGCTCCTGAACGATGGCGACGGTCCGATGCGGCGCTTCTTACGAAGCACTATGTATTGGCACCGCTGGTTCGCTCTAGAGGGGGCTGACCGAGATTTTGGTCGCGCGATTACCGGTGCGGCAAATCTTGGATTTTTCCTCCTCCTGGTGAGCGGGGTCTATCTTTTGTGGCCGCGGACGTGGAGGTGGCATTCGGTTCGCAGCATTATTAT
>Ga0209019_1000424_pt1 | contig 21630 bp, 12 predicted proteins | sample METZYME_3_300m_FD_187549 | JGI IMG/M metagenome (GOLD analysis project Ga0209019, IMG submission 187549) | Marine microbial communities from oxygen minimum zone in mesopelagic equatorial Pacific - METZYME_3_300m (SPAdes) (version 2) | ecosystem: Environmental > Aquatic > Marine > Oceanic... | reverse complement strand
TCGCTTGATTTGTTTTTTTGTATAAAAATATTTCTTTCTACATACAGCCAAATATCAACGCTCATATCTGTTAAAATGTTGTTTATTCTTATAATGTTTTGTAGCAGCTCTGCAAGCGAGTCGTTTGGTTCAATTTGTGTTGTAATAGGGTTGTTTTTAAGCCCAAGAGTTTTTATAAACTTTTCAGAAAAAGAAACCCAAGCCTCTTTTGGAAAAGCAATCTTATGCGCAGCAAGCGTACCGGTTGCCCCAGAAAACTTTGCCAACAACTCATGTTTCTTTAGCTGTTCAGTCTGTCTAGAAAGCCTTGCATGAAAAACAGCCATTTCCTTTCCAAGGGTGGTTGTTGTAGCGGGCTGTCCATGTGTTAGCGCTAACATCGGAAAATCTTTATTTTGTGATACCAGTTTTTTTAAAGCCCCAGACAGCCTTTCCAAGGTTTTTAACAGGGAAGACCGGACAGCTTCTTTAATCATTAAAGAATAAGCGGCACCGTTTATGTCTTCGGAGGTTAGTCCAAAGTGTACCCATGGGACCAGCTCTTTTGAAACGTTTTTTTCTACCTTTTTAGACAAATATTGTATAACCGCACTAACGTCGTGCTTTGTTTTTGCTTCAATTCTTTTAACTTCGTTGTATTCTTTTTGGCCAAAGCTTGAATAAATTTTTTCTAGTTTTTTTTGGTCTTTCTTGTCAAGAGAAACAATGTTTTTTAGTGCTCGATGCTGTGATAAAAAAATTAAATAGCGAACCTCCACATACAGACGAAACTTCATCAGCGCCTGTTCTGAGAAATAGTCATTAAGCTCGCTAACGTGTTTTTTATACCTGTTGTCTAAGGGAGAGATGTTGCTCATAGGTTTTCTAGGTTTAAAACCCTATAAACGGCTAAAGCACAATTTCCTGGGTCAAGAACAGTTAAAACAGGAGTCTTGCTTGGCATTTGTAGGGTAGAGTGAATGTTTATGCTCATATCAACCTTGTCTTTGAATGGAGGACAAGCAAAAGTTGGCTTTTCTGTGTTCGCCGCAACAAACCCAGATAAGGCGTTTGATCTTCCGGCTATAGTAACAAAAACTATTTTGTCACCCTTTTTATAGGCTCGAATAATTTCTAAGACCTTTTCAGGGTTTTTGTGTGCAGAAGCAACGAATGTTTCAAATTTTACTCCAAGCTTTTCTAGCGAAGATGTAATTTTTTCAGAATGACCCCTGTCAGAGTCAGAACCCATAATTAAAACAGCTTTCATAGTATCTCCTCAATATTTTTTGACATTCTTTTGTTGATATTTGTTAAGTCAGGAAACGAAAACTTTTTTCCTGTTATTAGTTCATAAAGTAATATATATCTTGCTGAAAGCTCAACAACTAATTCGTCTGGAGCATCAGGCAAGCTCTCGTCTTTGTATGGGTCACAATTTTTTGCAAACCACAGTCTTAAAAACTCTTTGTCTATGTTTTCTGGCTCTTTGCCAGCGCGAATACGATCTTGATAGGTTGTTTTAATCCAATACCTGCTTGAGTCTGGAGTATGAATTTCATCAACAAGCTTAATTGTTCCATCCACCCCTTTTCCAATTTCATATTTTGTATCTACCAAAATTAAACCATTTTCTTTTGCAACTTTTTGCCCGTAACTAAAAAGCTCCAAACTCATTTTTGCTGCAACCTCAAAATCTTTTTCTGACATTAGCCCTAAAGCAATAATTTCTTGTTTAGAAACAGGCTTGTCATGAACCTTGTCTTTCGTGGTTGGGGTTAACATTGGTTCGTTAAGCTTGTCGTTCTTTTTTAAACCCTCTGGCAAACTGTTTCCACAATATTTTCTTGCGCCACCGCTATAAACTGTCCACAAAGACGTTTCGGTTGTTCCCGTTATATATCCGCGGACAACAAACTCAACGGGGAAAACACTACATTTTTCTACCAACGAAATATTTGGGTCGGGAACAGAAATTAAATGGTTTGGAAAGAGATCTTTTGTTTGTGTAAACCACCAGGCACTTACAAGGTTTAATACGGCCCCCTTGTATGGAATTGCCGCCAAAACCCTGTCAAAAGCGCTTTGTCTATCGGTGGAAACCATTAATACTTTGTCGTCTAGAAAATATGCATCACGGACCTTGCCAACTTTTTTGTTTGGGACGTTAATTGTGGTGTCCTGAATAGTATTACCCAGGTTTTCTTGAATCGCCTGATAATATTTTTTGTCAATATTCATGACAGACTTGTGAAATAGGGTTGGACAAAATATGACTATTTATAATTAAATCCACGTCCTTTTTTAATTGATTCTTTTTTGAGGCAATTTCCCAGACAACGCCCTTTTGAACATTTTTAATTTTATCAAAACCAAATCTCTTCTGTAAAACTTCCTTAATTCTTCTTCCTTCTATGTTCTCTTTTTCTCTAACTAAAAATCTTTTTGTCTCGTTTGTGTTATCAAGCTCAACCATAAACTCTTTGCTGGGATTAAACAACACATCTGTTTTATAAACGTCTTTTAGGTTCATATTTTTGTCAGCTTCTATCTCAAAATGAATATATCTTTTTACTGTTGTATCTGCCCCCAATTTTTGGACGCATTTTTCTACAGAGCCGGCTTCGTTGTCAGCAATAATCATTGATATGATAATTTCTTTTGTTTTTGGATTTTTTTCAAAAGGAGAAACAGCTATCTTTTTAGCAGCATATTTTAAGGCCCTATAACTATAGTCGCTTTCTTGTATTATGTATTTATTCATTGCTTTAAAAATGGCGTCCCCCTCTCCGCGAATTGTTCTTTCTGGGTGTGGCATAATTGCCATAGCGTTGCCGGGCAAATTTCCCAAAGCTGCAATATTATCAATCGACCCGTTAGGGTTTGTTGGGAAGTCTGATACGAGCTCACCGTTTTCGGTACAATAGCAATATGTTGCAAGGTTATTTTTTTTTATAGTGTCGCTTAGTTTTTTGCTCATTACAAACCTTCCCTCTGCGTGAGCCAACGGAACGTTGAGAACACCCCCATCGTTTTTGCCTATAAAAGCTGACCTGCTTTTTTGGTTTGGTTTAATGTGGCACCATGTGTTGAAATAGCCAGTACCAACAATTTGTCCGTTTTGAACGCGCTTGTTTTGTGTTAAACCAACGATTGTTCCAAGGCTTTCGTTGCCAGGAACAATTCCGCTTTCAACCAAGATTTGAGCGCCGTTACAAATGCCCAAAACAGGCTTCCCTAAAGCAACAGCTCTTTTAACCTCTTCCATAATGGGGTCGAGCGATGCAATAATGCCAGACCTTGAACGGTCTTCATATGAAAAGCCGCCCAAAATAACACAACCATCACACGCCCTTAATTGAGAAGGGGGGTCGTTCCAAAAATGAGGCACAGCAAGCATGTTATTTCTTTCAATGGTTGCAACAGTTTCGTTTTCTGTGTTAGAGCCGGGGAACTGTATAAAGGCAATTTTAGGCTTATTGTTCACGCAGGTAAACCTCTTTTGAAGAGCTTGTTATAATTCTGCCAATTTCTTTACACCCATCGTTTTCTAACGTTTTTATTATGGAACCTTTTTGGTTTTCTTCAACTATTAAAACAAGCCCTATTCCCATGTTAAAGGTTTTGTATAGCTCTTTGGTGCTTAGGTCAAGGTTGTTAGTTAAAAATTCAAAAATTGGAATTTTTTTCCACGTATCAATATCAATTTCTGCGGCTAAGCCCCCCGGCAAAATTCTTGGTACATTGTCTATAAGACCACCACCAGTAATATGAGCTATCCCCTCTATGTTTTGTCCTCCGCTGACCAAGTCATTAATAACCATGCTATAGTTTTTGTGCGGAGCGAGCAAAGCATGCTCAATGGTTGTGTTTTGATTGGGGAGTGTGTCGTTTGTACTGAGCTTGAGAGTTTCAAAGATTAGTTTTCTTGCAAGAGAATATCCGTTGGTGTGTAGCCCGCTTGAGGGCAAACCAAGAATAGCGGACCCACTTTTAACCCTAGAGCCATCAATGATATTTTTTTTGTCTATAATGCCGGTTGCAACACCAACAAGATCATATTCGTTTTTATGATAGGTTCCTGGCATTTCAGCGGTTTCTCCACCAACCAATGAAACCCCAACCCTTTTACACTCGCCAGCAACGCTTTTAATAATTTCAGATATCACGCCTGGACTTAGTGTGCTGCTTGCAATGTAGTCTAAGAAAGTAATTGGTTTGGCGCCGGTTGCCGCAACGTCATTACAACACGCATTCACCAAGTCGGCCCCAACAAAGCTAAAATTTTTACACTGTTGAGCGACAGACATTTTAGTTCCCACCCCATCAACGCTCTGAACCATAATTGGTTCAGCATAGTCTTTTAAAACGTCTTTTAAGCTATACATTGACCCAAATCCGCCGATAGAAGAAAGAACATTTTTTGTAAAGGTTGCTTGAATCGTTTCTTTTGAAGAAGCAATCGCCTGATCGGTTTTTTCGATGTCTACGCCAGCATCTTTATATGAAATTTTTTGTTTCATGATAATAGTTTTTTTCTCAATGAATTTTCCCAAATATTTTTAGCATCTTTTATTAATAAATTTACCTTATCGTTTATTTTGATTGTTTTTTCGGATGTTGTTATGCCTATAATATCAAAAGGGATATTGTTTGTTTCTAGTGTTTTTTGAGCAGCCTCAATATCTTTGTTATTAATCTGAACAACAATGCTCAAGCTCTCATTAAAAAGCTTTTCAGAAAAAGACCCCGCACCCATTGTTGACAAGATACCCACCTCGTTCATAAAGCTCATTTTTGCAAGAGCAATAGCAAGACCTCCTCTCGTAACAACCCTCGAAGACAAAACCGCTTTGTTGTTAACTAGTTTAAGCAGCGCATTAAGCATTTTGTTGTATTCGGTAACAGAAAAAAGAGAAACGTCATTATTTTCAACCCCAAACAAGTCTACCGCCACGCTTCCGCCCATTTTGCTTCCAAATCCGCCCAACAACAACAGGGTAGAAGCCCCAGACTGCAAGCCATTCTTAATGGACAGGTTTACGTCTTTTATTTTTCCAAAACAGCCAATCATTGGACTTGGTGGGATTGCATTTTTACCACTTTGGTTATAAAAACTAACATTCCCCGCAACAATTGGAAGGTTGGTGTTGTTTTCAAAGCGCAGTTTTGAGCAGGTTTCTTTTATGGCTTTGCAGCCTTCAGAAAATTGCCACATTTGTTCGGGTTTTTCTGGGTTTCCAAAGCACAAACAGTCGGTTAATGCAACGGGAGTGCTCCCGCTTGCTACGGTTTTTGCGGTTGCTTCCAACACCGCGCGCTGCGCTGTTAAATATGGATTAATTTCTCCGATCTTAGGGTTGTGTGCCACCACAGCAGAAAAACCAACCTCCCGAATTTCTTGAGGGAAACCGTTGTTAAAGGCAGCAACGACCCCCGCCTCTGAAGTGCCGCGCTCTAGAATTACGCGGCCCTGTACATTTTTGTCATAACACTCATAAACCGACACCCTTGACGCAATGTTTTCGTTTTTTAATAGGCTGACTATGGTGTCGTTATAGTTTTTTATTGCCGGCAAAGGACTATCTTTTGTAACGATTTTAATCTTTTTTAAAGGCCGCCTATAAACAAATCCTTCGTTTATTTTTTTTATAGGCCCATCAATAATCTTTTTATTGTTTGCATAAACGGTATAGTGGGGGTCTTTAATAATTTTACCTACGACCTTAGCTTTTGCCAGCAACGAAACATTTGGCAAATCAAATTTTTTATTGTAATGGTCTAAAATGCTAGGCGTAACTTTCGGACTACAAACCCACATAAATCTTTCTTGAGTTTCTGAACAAAGCGTTATGTGGCTTGGGAGGTTTGGCATGCTTGTATGGATCTCGTCAGCCCAAATTTCGGCCCCCATTCCAGCTGCGTCTGCCAACTCAATGCTGGCACATGCCACGCCACCAGCACCCAGGTCTTTAAAACCAACTTGGTTTACCATGTTGTGTTTTTGGAAATATTTAAAAAGTTCATATGTGGATTTCAAAATATGTCTTTCTAGAAACGCATTAGGCTCTTGAACAGCCCCCCTGTTTTGTTGTTTTTTTTCTTCTTCTAACTCTAAAGAAGCAAAGCTTGCCCCACCAAACCCGCTATTGTCTGTAGGCTTTCCTATCAAAATTAAATCGTATCCTTCAGAGTTTTTTGGTGCACGCGACCTAATAACATCTTTTTCTCTAACGATTCCTGCGGTTACAATAGTAACCAAACAGTTGTCATTATACCCGTCATTATAATACAAATCTCCACAAATGTTTGGAATTCCCAACGGATTTCCATAGCCAGCGATACCGCTAACAACACCATCGTGGACCCACTTTGTTTTGTTGTTTGCTATATTTCCAAACCTTAGCCCGTCACCAATAGCAACCACTTCTGCCCCCATACAACAAACATCTCTTACGTTACCACCAACTCCAGTGGCGGCACCTTCATACGGAACAATTTGACTTGGGTGGTTGTGCGACTCGTGGCTAAGGACCAAACCATATCTGTTGTTTTTTGAGTCTGTGGCAATTGAAACAATTCCAGCGTCATCTTTGGCGCCAAGTATTACATCCGGACCGTCCGTAACAAAATGCTTAATGTGTTCTTTGCTGCTTTTGTAAGAACTGTGTTCCGACCCTTGAATAGAAAACAATATTAATTCAGCTAAAGTAGGAGCTCTTTTGAGGAATTCGTTTTGTACTTTTTTTGTTTCTTCTACACTGAGGGGAATGTTGTTCTTAGACAAAACCGCAGTAATCTTGTCGTCTGTTAGCGTTGAAAAATCAAAAACATGCCAACTTTCTGCAATTTTCATACTTTAAAAGTTTGATTTCTATCTGGACCATACGAAATAAGCGAAATATGGTTACCAGTTATTTCCTCTATTTTTTTAATAAACGCTTTTAATTGAACAGGACATTCATTAATGCTATTAATTTTTTTAGGTAAACTTTCCCAGCCTTCTACTGTTTCATAAATAGGCTCAACTTGTCCAAAGCGCTCCAAGTCTGACGGCACAGAATCAACCCTTTCATTGTTAATTGTATACCCAACACACATTTTTATTTTGGACAACCCAGAAAGAACATCCACCTTTGTTAGAACCAGCTCAGTAAACACGTTAATCTGATTAGCGTGTTTTAGTTGCACCAGATCAATCCAACCAATTCTTCTTGGGCGCCCGGTGGTGGTTCCGTACTCTTGTCCTTTTTCTCTAATTTTTTCTGCTAAAGACGATTCAATTTCTGTTGGCAGAGGCCCACGACCAACATAGGTTAAGTATGCTTTTGCTATTCCTACAATGTGTTTGTTTTGGTTAATTCCCACGCCAGCCCCAGCCTCAACGTGCCCACCAATGGTGTTGCTGCTTGTTGTATACGGGTAAAGACCGTGGTCAACATCCAAACACGCTCCCTGCGCACCCTCAAAAAGAATTACTTTATTTTCTCTAATAGCGCACGTTAGTTCTTCGGTAATGTTTTTTACATAAGGGCGGATTATTTCTGCGTACTCTAAGTATTCTTTTAAAACCCCTTCATAGGAGTATGGAAAAGACTGTTCAAAAACTTTTTCAACAAGTCCTTTATTAAAATCAAAGGATTTTTTAAGTCGCTTCGTAAAAATTTTTTCGTTGAGCAAATCAACTACTCTAAGACCGTGTCTATACATTTTGTCTGCATATACAGGAGCAATTCCAGCCCTGGTGCTTCCCGCAGCCAGCTTGTCTTGAAACCCCGTTAGGCAATGATCCATATCTACATGATAGGGCATGATAAGATGGGCACGCTTGCTAATAAGCAAATTTGTTTTCAAACCCTCTTTTTTTAAGATCCCTATTTCATGGATTAATACTTTTGGATTAATTACAACTCCATTTCCAATAACTAAACGACATTTCTTGTGAAGAATGCCAGACGGAATTAAGTGTAGTTTAAGAACCTTTTTATCAAGAATAATTGTATGCCCCGCATTATTCCCTCCCTGAAACCTGACCACGTAGTCTGATTTAGCAGAGAAAAAGTCAGTTACTTTTCCTTTGCCTTCGTCTCCCCATTGGGCTCCAAGAATAACAATAATGTTGCTTATCTTTTTTTGCACTTTTTGATGATGGTGATAAGCTGTAATTTATGTTGTGCTTTTTTTATACCAAAAGAATACTTTGAAAATTGCTACATTTTTTTTCGCAACACTATTAATGGGGTGTGCAGCAGTGGGCTCCGTTATGGTGCCGCTGGAATCAATCGCAAAGCCTAGCGGAAAATACGGAATAGGAACACAGGTTCATTTTTGGACTGACAACAGTCGCAGCGAAGAGTATACTACGTCCCCAACAGACTTTAGAAAGCTTTTAGTTCAAGTGTGGTATCCTGCAGAAACCAGGTCAAACCATCAAAAAACCACTCACCTAATTTACCCAAAAAAATCTGTAAACAAAGTGTCTGAAAGCACCGGCATTCCTAGCGGATTTGTGAAACATGGCTCTAGGCTTATGTCAAGCGCGGTTAAAGGGGCACAGCCTATAAAAGATAAAAAATTTCCGCTTATACTTTTTTCTCATGGTGATGGAGGATCAACGGTGCAAAACCTGTCTCAAATTGAACAGCTGGTAAGCAATGGCTATATGGTTGTGGCGTGTGATCACACCTATAATGCATCCATTACGTTTGACAAAGAAGGAACCCCAATTCTTTATAAAAGAAATGTAACCTGGGACCAGCAAGCAGACTACCACCGAAAATATTATACAAACCAACTTGTTCAATACAGATATAAAGACGTCGCCTTTGTTCTTGAGCAGCTTTCTAAACAAGAATTACAAGAAAAAATTCCCAACCACTATTTTTCTATGATTGATTTTGACAAAATTGGAATGATGGGACATTCTATGGGGGGAGGAACAAGCTATTATGCTTTGTTAAATGATAACAGAATTAAAGCAGCGCTGGCTTTAGATGGATGGTTTTTTGCTTTTAGTGAAGAGACAGCGAAAAAAAATACCAATAAACCCTTTATGCATATAGGGCAAGAACAGTTCATGGACCCAAAGATTGTTGGGGATATGCACAACACAGAAGATGGACTAGAAAATTTTAGGTTATATAATTTTATTTTACAAAACAACAAACCTTCTTATGCGGTGTATATAAAAAATAGTTTACACTATACTTTTACCGACTTGAAACAGGTTTATGTGCAAGACAAAGCACTTTCTTTTCCTGTGTCCACCCTTGGAATAGTTGACAAAGCTGTTGTGAGAAATACAATTAATTTGTCCATGATGAATTTTTTTGATGCTACATTTAAAGATAAAGAGTTTGAAAAAATTCTTTATAAAAACTACGAAAATGAGGTAATTTTTATTTACTATGACAATTAAAAACATATTAATAATCCTTTTAGTGACAACCCTAGCGTATTCCCAAGAACGACCAGTTTATACTTATTCGATTGTGGCCATTGATGAAGAATCTGGTCAAATGGGGGGAGCGGTACAAAGCCACTGGTTCTCTGTTGGTTCTTTGGTATTATGGGCCGAGCCCGGAGTAGGAATTGTTGCTACCCAGTCTTTTGTTCGTCCAGAATATGGTCCAGAATTATTAAAAAAGTTTTCTAGAGAGGTTTCCCCACAACTTGCCCTTAACATGCTTTTAAAAAAGGACCCTGAACAAAATGTTCGACAAATAGGTGCTGTTGATATTAAGGGACGATCTGTTACTTTTACAGGGAAAGACTGTATTGCATATGCTTCTGGTATTCAAGGTGACGGATATGCTATCCAAGCTAACATTATGGCCAACCCCGGTGTTCCAGAGGCCATGGAAAAAGCCTATTTGTCTACAGAGGGATCTTTAGCAGACAAGCTTTATGCCGCCCTTGTTGCTGCAGAAAATATAGGCGGGGATTTACGTGGAAAACAGTCAGCTGCCATGCTAGTTGTTCCATTAGAAAAGGTAGACAACCTGCTTAGTTCAAAGATTTATGATATTCGTGTAGACGACTCTTCTGATCCATTGTCAGACCTAGATAGATTAATGCGTATTCAAAAAGCATATATTTTTGCCAACGATGGAGATGTGTTGGCCGCTGAAGGAAAACTGCAAGAAGCACTTGACGCTTACAACAAGGCGTCAGAGCTGTATCCGGAAAATGTTGAACTCTTATTTTGGGGAGCAGTGATTCTTTGTACGGATGATAAGTTTGATATTGCAAAACCTATGTTTGAGAAAATTTTCAAGGCTGATCCAGATTTAAGAGAAATGATTCCTCGACTTGAAAATCACCCAATGTTTCCACTAAGCAAAGATATGGTTAAAAAAATCTTAGATATTACACAAAAAAAAGTGAACAATAAAAGTTTAGGAGAAATATTGAATAATTTTAAACAAGTTTCAGGCATTGGATACACAGACATGACCAATGCAGACATTAGGAGTTTAAAAAATCATCATATTTATAAAGACTTAGATTATAGCGATGCATGGACATACCCAGAAGAAGAAAGCTATATAAAATATATTAATCGCATAGTTTCTGTGAAAAATCCTTTTAAAAAAGGAGAACCCATGAATGCAGACATGCAAGGATATGCCCTGAATGAAAAAGGCGAAAGATATACTCTTCCATTTCGAGACCTAGATACAGGAATAACAACAAATGAATATAGAATGGCATTTCCTGCTGACTATTTAAAAAGCTTAGGAATGACAGATAGCGACCTGTCTCGTATGATAGAAAAACCCCATGAATTTCTTAAATATTTACAAGCGAAGAACACATCACAGAACAAAGGACGTTATAAATGAAGAATAAATCGCATAACAAAGGCTTAAAGTGGGGCCCGTTTGTAGCAAGAATTCCGTTTATACACATTAGGTTTAGAGCAGCAGAATTTTTTCAAGGAATGGTTATATCTGGCGCAACAGCTTTTGCCGGCATTCCTATTGTAATGGGGATGGGGCTAACTTTTGAAGAAGGCGTTGCCGTCTCTTTGGTGGCCGGAACGCTGATTGCTGCCGGCCCTATTCTGTTTGGGGTTCCGTTTGCGCCCGGATGGGTTACGCCAGCCTACCCAATAGTTATAGGGGTCTTTGCAACAATGGGATACTATTCACCGGTTGGAGCAGAATATCAGGTTGAAACCTTCCAGTTCATGGCTGCTTTATCTATAGAATTCACCTTGCTGGTTGCTTTCTTGGGAATGACGGGCCTAAGCAGCAAGATTGTTAACAACATTCCCAACACATTGAAGTCGGGTATTATTCTAGGAGCTGCAATAGCAGCATTTTACCAAGTATTTTTTAAAGAATTTGATTCCAAATATATGGAACAACCTGTGGCCATGACAGTTGCTTTAGCGATATGCATACTTACTACTTTTTCACAACCATTTAAACGTCTAGCAGCATCAAATAAAATTTTTCAAAAAATAAGTTCACTAGGCCTGCTTCCAGGCTTTTTAATAGCAGCAACGATTGCTTATATTATAGGTGAGGCCACATTAAATATTACTTGGGGCTTTAAATTTCCAGACGTTGTTACGCTGTTTGAAAGAACTTCTCCTTTTTCAATTGGGTTTCCACCACTAAATATGTATATAGACGCTTTGCCCTTAGTAATAATTGGGTACATCCTTCTTTTTGGTGATATCATTACAGGAAAAGCAATTTTAAGCGATGCCGAAAAAGAAAGACCAGATGAACCGCTAGACGTTGATGTTAATAAAGTTCATTTATCAATAGCGATTAGAAATTTTCTTGGGTTAATTGCTAACCCAAATTTCCCAACTCAGGGAGCCTTGTGGACCGGTGTTCACGTCGTAGTTGCTGAAAGATGGAGGAAGGGCCCCAAAGAGATGCCTTCAATATTTGATGGGCTGGGGTCTTATTATTTGATGGCGATCCCGCTCTTGTATGTAACGTTGCCTTTTGTAACCCTTATGCAACCCTTGATGAACATAGCCCTAAACCTAACATTGGTACTAACCGGGTTTGCGTGCGCCTATGTAGCGCTTGCTATTCCTAAAACAAATGCTGAAATGGCTTCAGCGCTTCTGATAGGTCTTCTTGTGGCTTTTTCAGGAGAATATGTTTGGGCCGCTTTGTTGATTGGTATATTGCTCAGCGTTTTTGTGGTTGGGCTCAATAAAAAAGAATGAAGCCATCAATCACTCGTCGAAACTTTATTAAAACAACCGCAATGGCTGGGCTTGCTGCGTCTGTAGTGCCAACGGCCCTGCTTGGTAGTTCTTCTCAAAGATTGCAAATAGGGATAATTGGTACAGGGTTTCGTGGTCAATGGGTTTCACAGCTTTTGTTGAATCGCCCAGATGTGGATATCCCAGTAATTTGTGATATTGATGATATCATGATTGAAAGGGTTTTAAGGGTCTTTGAAAAGGCAAACCGTCCTGTGCCAAAAATATATAAAGACGGACCAGAAGATTTTCGCAACATGGTTGCAAAAGAAGACCTGGATGGAATATATATTGCCACTCCGTGGGAATGGCATCACCCTATGGCCGTTGCTGCAATGAGAAATAATATGCATGTAGGAACAGAGGTTCCAGCGGCTATTACCGTTAAAGAGTGTTGGGACCTGGTTAATATATCTGAAAAAACTGGCAAACTATGCATGATTATGGAAAACGTAAATTATCGAAGAGACATTATGGCGGTTCTTAACATGGTTCGCCAAGGGCTGTTTGGTGAGTTGCTTCACTGTCAAGGTGGATATCAACATGATTTACGTCATGTTAAATTCAACGATGGTGTTGGAGCTTATGGCGGCGGCGTAGAGTTTGGTGATAAAGGTTTTTCAGAGGCGCGATGGAGAACACAACACTCTGTAAACCGAAATGCGGACCTTTATCCTACCCACGGACTAGGGCCCGTGAGCACCATGTTAGACATTAATCGTGGCAACAGAATGCTTTCGCTTACATCTACCGCAACCCAATCCCGTGGGCTTCATAAATATATTGTAGAGGTTGGAGGAGAAGATCATCCCAATACAAAGGTAGATTTTAAGTTGGGCGACATAGTTACAACAGTAATTAAATGTGCCAAAGGACAAACAATTGTACTAAGCCACGACACAAATTCGCCGAGACCTTATTCTTTGAATTTTCGTGTTCAAGGAACTCAAGGACTGTGGATGAAAGACAATCGTTCTATTTATATAGAAGGGTTAAGTCCGAGTGAACATCAATGGGAATCAGATGAAGCGTATTTAAAAAAATATGACCACCCTTTGTGGAAAAAATTTGAAGACCAAGCTGCTGGTTCAGGTCATGGAGGCATGGATTTTTTTATTGTCCATGCATTTATAGAAACACTAAAAGAAAACCAACCCCCAGTAATTGATGTCTATGATGCTGTAAGCATGAGCGCAATAGTCCCTTTATCAGAAAAATCCATTAAACTAAACAGCACAGCAGTTAAAGTTCCTGACTTTACACGCGGAAAATGGAAAACAAACCCACCTATTTTTGGTTTAGGTAAAAGATATTAAATGATTTTATCTCCGCTGGACTGGTGTATTGTTGCCGCCTATTTTTTATTTTCGCTTCTTGTGGGCATTTGGGCATCGAAACAAGCTGGCCAAGATACAAAATCATTTTTTTTAGCTGGTAGAAATATGCCTTGGTGGCTTTTAGGCATTAGCATGGTAGCAACCACGTTTTCTACGGATACACCAAATTTGGTAACAGACTTGGTTCGCAGAAACGGCGTAGCAGGGAATTGGACCTGGTGGGCATTTTTATTGACTGGCATGTTAACGGTCTTTGTGTATGCCAAGCTTTGGCGGCGTTCTGGCGTACTTACTGATATTGAATTTTATGAACTTCGTTATAGCGGAAAAGCTGCAGCCTTTCTACGAGGATTCCGTGCGCTGTATTTAGGATTGGTCTTTAATGTTTTGGTGATGGGGGCCGTAAGCTTAGCAGCTGTAAAATTTGGTGAAATTGTGTTAGGTTTGCCTGGGTGGACAACGCTTTTGATTGCTTGTTCCATTACGTTAATATATTCGACGCTGGGCGGGCTTAAAGCTGTTATTATTACAGACTTTGTTCAGTTTGCTTTAGCCATGATTGGTTCAATTTGGGGGATGCTTTATATTGTTAGGTTGCCAGAGATTGGAGGACTATCCAAACTAATTTCACACCCAAACGTGATTAACAAAACTGCATTAATTCCTGATTTGTCTGATCCAAACCTATGGGTTCCAATTTTATTGATTCCTTTATCGGTGCAGTGGTGGGCCAGCTATTATCCTGGTGCGGAACCCGGGGGCGGGGGATACATTGCCCAGCGCATGTTTTCTGCTAAAGATGAAGCCAATGCTGTTAAAGCTACTTTTTTATTCAACGTAGCCCACTATGCTTTGCGCCCGTGGCCATGGATTCTTATCGCTTTATCGTCTCTTATTATTTTTCCAGAACTAACTGATCTCAAAACTGCATTTCCTGCTCTTTCTAACGACAAACTTGGTCATGATGTGGCTTACCCCGCTATGCTTACCTTGTTGCCGCCAGGGCTTTTAGGGCTGGTTGCTGCATCGCTTATTGCTGCTTTCATGAGCACCATGTCTACCCAATTGAATTTGGGTGCTAGCTACTTGGTGAATGATTTTTATCATCGGTTTGTTAATCCTGATGCATCAGAAAAACAATTGGTCCTGGCTGGACGACTCTTTACGGTAATCTCTATCTTTTTAGGCGGCGGGCTAGGACTATTGCTTACCAGCGCTGGACAAGCCTTTACATTATTACTTATGATTGGTGCTGGTACGGGCCTCATTTATATCTTGCGTTGGTTTTGGTGGCGAATTAATGCCTATACTGAAATCGTTGCAATGATTAGTTCGATTGTTATTGCAGGATATTTTAATTTTGTTAGCACAGGACTAGAGGATTGGAAAAAAATTACTATTGGTGCAGCGCTTACTACTGTTGTTTGGGTGCTTGCAACCTACTTTACACCACCAGACAGCGAAGAAACGTTACGAAACTTTGTAAAAAAAGTTAATCCGGGTGGCCCTGGATGGGCAAAATACACTGATGAAACCTCAGAGAAACCTTGGCCAATTCCAAACGGAATTCTTTGTATGGTGTTGGGCTGTATAGCCACCTACAGCTTTCTTTTAGGTGTCGGCCAATTAATTTATGGCCAAATAGAATCGGGAATCCTAATTTGTAGCTTAGGAGCCATTTCATCTTTCGGCTTATTTAAATTATGGAAATAACTACTCCAGGACGAATTTGTCTTTTCGGTGAACACTCCGATTATTTGGGGTTGCCCATTATTGCAATGGCCATTTCTTTGCGAGCCAAAATTTCAGGACAAAAAAGAACCGACAACCAAGTTATCATTTATCAACCCGATATCAATGAAACAGAAACATTTTCTCTCAAAGATTTACGTTACACCAAACCCCGCGATTATTTCAAAAGCTGCATTAAGACATGTCAAAACGAAGGACTGGTTTTTTCATCTGGTTTTGAATGTGAGGTGAGCAGCGAAATACCTATTCGTGCAGGCGCTAGTAGTTCGTCTGCTATTAATGTGAGTTGGATTCATTTTTTGTCTAAAATGGCTGATAACCCCATTGAATGGACACAAGAAAAAATTGGGGAATTAACTTATCAAGCAGAATCAACTGAATTCAATGAGCCAGGTGGAATGATGGATCAATATACAACTGCTATGGGCCATATTATACATTTGGAATCAGAACCACATATTTCCATCCAGTCATTAAACCCAGAATTGGGCTCATTTGTGTTGGGAGACTCAGAACAACCAAAAGACACAATGGGAATCTTAAAACGCTTAAACGATTCGCGAGTGGAGATACTAAATACGTTACGAGCCAAAAATCCAACAATTAATATTCACACGATGAACAATGACACCAATCTTTCTGATTTAAACAAAGAACAAAGAAAAATGTATAAGGGAACAGTTCAAAACCGAAACTTGTTACGCAAAGCATTGGTAGAGCTAAAAAAAAATAAACCAAATTATCAATTAATTGGTACGCTTCTTACCGAACTTCATGTGGTGCTAAGGGACATATTTTATATAAGTACCCCCAAAATTGAATCGATGCTTGAAGCAGCATTGAGTGCAGGCGCTTTAGGAGGAAAAATTACTGGATCAGGCGGCGGCGGTTGTATGTTTGCTTACGCACCAGCCCATCCAGAAAAGGTTGCTGAAGCCATCGAGCAAGCGGGAGGAAAAGCATACATTGTTCATTCAGACAATGGCACACGGCCCTTTCTTTAGTGAATAAAATAATGCAAAAAATCTGTTGACATCCAAAAAAACTATAACCAATTTATGTTGATTTAGCTTTTGAAGGGATACGGGTCCCTTGAAAGGCGTATATATTTTATTATATACATTAATATATATAAGGGTAAGAAAATAATAAAATGAACAACAACAAATTAAAATTTGTTTATACAATTACTCATTTGGAGGTAGAATAATGAGAAAACTACGTGTATTAATTGCACTGCTTGTTCTTCCTACACTCATCTTTGCACAATCAACAACTGCGAAATTGGCAGGGGTTGTTACCGACGCTGATGGTAATGCATTAGTCGGAGCAAACGTTGTAGTAGAAGGAACAAACCTTGGTGCAGCTACCGATGAATTAGGTAGATATTATATTCTTGATGTTCCAGTAGGTAACTACACTGTACGTGCCGAGTATATCGGTTATAGTACGGTTGTAGAGTCTGGCGTAAGAACATCAGTTGGGTTTACAACTACAACTGATTTTGCGCTACAGGTAGCTGCTGTTGCAGGTCAAGAAGTAACAGTAACAAGAGAACGACCATTGATTAATCCAAACGCTACAAACACAACTCGCATTGTTGATAAAGAGTTAATTGATGCGTTTGCTGTTAGAGGGGTATCCAATATTGTGAACCTTCAAACAGGTGTTGTTAATGGGTACTTCCGTGGAAGTAGAAGCGGCGATAGTCGTTACTATGTTGACGGCGTACCGGTTAAGGACGTATATGGTGGAGGAAACTTCATTAATGGTAATTCTCAAACCGCGCTTCAGGAAATTTCAGTACAAACTGGAGGTTTCTCTGCAGAATATGGTGGTGCCAATGGTGGTATTGTTAACATTACTACTAAAACTGGTGGTACCCAGTGGAGATCTAAAGTAGAAGCAATTTCTTCTATGGGCTCTAATGCAGGAACTGATCCTGATGCATTATATTCAGACGGTTATCAAAACGTCAACTTTGACGTGGGTGGACCAATTGGTGAAAATGTAAAACTATACTTATCTATTGAACAACGTGAGTATGGTGGAAGCGTTTCATACGGTTCTTATCCACAAACAGACGCCACACCAATGGCCGCAGTACCAGCTGATTACTATAGCGACGGTACTGATGGGTTATCATATGGTAACGACGGTAACGGTAACAAGATCTGGCATATTGAAGAAGTTATTAGAGACAACCAAACCGACCCTGCACTATTAGCTGCAGGTGTTGCTGCTTATGATACCACACATATCGTTTATAGTAATTATAGACGCATGTATGGTCAACAGCCACATGATAACACTGATCGTGTTACTATTAATGGTAATATGACTATGGATTTTGGTCCATTGCGTGTTAAAGTTGGTACTCAAGCATATGACTATTCAGGTAGAGGCTACAGTTTTGGTAGAACTCTAGGTGGATACACAGATGCCGGGAGTTATAACGAATCAAATTTTGCAATGGGTTATGTAAATGCTCGTTATACCATTAATCCTCTTTCTTATGTGAAAATTTCATTATCAAATCAAGACTATGAAACTATTTCTGGTAATGAAAATCACCTTCATGATATAGGCATGTATGGTAAAAGAACTAAAGCATTTGGTTCAACAAACTACTATTTCCGTAGAGATGGTTATGGTCCGATTTCCCCAGATGAAATTTTAGGAGCAACTGGATATGGATCACAATATACATACTACGGCAAAAGAAACTCCACAACTAACACTGTAAGTTTTGACTATACTAACCAACTTGGTTATAATGAGTTCAAGATGGGTGGTTCTGTAGATAATACAGAAATTACACGATACAGTCTTAGTGCTGCTGGTGTAGCTAGAATGGTAGCTGATGTTGATGCAAACTATGATGGTGTTGCTACCAATGAAGAAATTATTGCTGCAGGAAGCGATCCTGCTGACTGGAGATTTATTAACTATAGAGCTCTATATGTAACAAATCTCGGTTATAATATTTATGGTGACGAATGGAATGGAACATATAATCAAGACGATCATATGCTTGCTCCAGCGGAACCAGTCCAATCACGTTTCTATGTTCAAGATAAACTTGAATTTAAAGATGTGGTTTTACAAATGGGTCTTTCCTTTGAAACTATCGACACTGGTGCAATGGCTCCAGACTCAGATGGAGACGGAGACGGAGATTCAGATGGATTTAACCACTTATACTTTAATAGACAACGTGTAGACAGAAACGGTGACGGTAACGGTAACTACGTTTGGAAAAAAGTAGCAAAAGAAACTGCTGTTCACCCTAGAATTGGATTCTCATTCCCTGTATCTGATCGTACTGTTTTCCGTGCGAATTATGGTACACACTGGCAATCAGTTCCAATGTCTTATTTATACTTATCAGATTCACAGCTATCAGCTGATATCTTAGCTGGTAACGCTACTGCATCTGAGAATCCTGCATTAAAACCTGAACGTTCTACTCAGTACGAAATTGGTATTGAACAACGTATAGGTTCTTTTGCCTCATTAAAGGTCGAAGGATTCTATAAAGAAAGTAAAGATTACTTGACGCTACAAAATCGTTTAGACGCATTCACATCAACTTCTGGTGCAGGCGCTGAAACCCAACAAAATTGGGCACAGTACTTGAACGGAGACGTGATGGTTTCTCAAGGACTAACTATGAACTTTGAGATGCGTAGAACAAAAGGTTTGTATGCGCAAGCAAATTATACATACTCAGAAGCTAGAGGTACCGGTTCTTATGGAAGTCAAAACTTCTATATTACTTGGATTGGTACTGATGACGGATATCCAAAAGCCATGAATCTTTTGGATTATGATCAAACTCACACAGCAAATGTTATTGTTGATTGGCGTTCACCAGATGCTACTGGTTTCTTAGCCAACACAGGCTTTAACGCTGTAATGAGTTATGGTAGTGGTACACGTTATACCCCTTCTCAAGTTTATAGTACATTGTTTGAGAATCGTTGGGAATTCCCAGAGGGTCCAGTGAATTCAGGTACAAAACCTGCATACGTTAATATGGATCTTCGTGTAGATAGAGGGTTTACCATGGGCGGTGTTGACGCAAACTTATTTATTGCGGTTTACAATGCTATGGATGCAGAACATGCAAATGACGTATATCATGGTACTGGAAACGTTGCCGAAGATGGCTGGCTAGCTACTGAAAGTGGGCAATCATGGATTGCCAACAGATTAGCTGCTAACCCTGATGTAGACGCAGAGTCACTTTACTATGATCTTCTTGGTTCACCAGGTAGATATGGTGCTCCACGTACTATTAGATTAGGGTTAAACGTAAGTTTTTAATTTAAATAATATAATAAGGTAAAGAGGTAAATATGAAAGTGTTAAAGAATATTACCGTTTTCGGTTTGATGGCTTTGCTGATGGTGTCTGCTGTGGAAGCAAAAGACAAGGTCGCAAATAGATCAGGAGGTTCATCAAACTATGTTGATTCCAGCGGTACATTCGACGGAAACAAAATATATGCCGACGTTACTAATAACGGTCTTTTCTTGGATTACCATATTTCTGGTGATTCAGCGATGGAATGGCCTAAAGGTACCGGCGTACACTCTATCTTCCAATCAGCATTATGGTTGGGCGCTACAGTGAATGGTGAAACTCGAGTATCCATTGGAGATTATACACAAGATATGGGTCCAGGTCCATGGGGTGGTGATCCGCTATCAGCGGTACACCGAATCTATAAAATAGAAAAAGGCATGTTAGCTTCCCCAGGAGACTTTGCTGACTTCCAAGAATGGCCAACAGACTTTGGCGCACCTTGGGTGGACGTTGATGGTGATGGAGTTTATACTCCACTGCCAACAGGTACGGACCATCCAAAGTTCGTTGGAGATCAGGTCCTTTGGTTTGTTAGTAATGATGGAGACCCAGCATATAAGTTAAATATGGGAACATCACCACTGGATGTTGAAGTCCAAACTACTATGTTTGGTTTTGATAGACCAGACGTATTTGGTGACATGGTTTTCCTAAATCAACTTGTAATTAACAAAGGTTCTAATACATTAACAGATACTTATATGGGTCTATGGTCAGATCCTGATTTAGGATATGCTGGTGATGACTTTGTTGGTTGTAACGTTCCTTTAGGGGTAGGCTATGTTTGGAATGATGGAGACGACTCTCAGTACATAACATTATCTACAGGCACTCCTGCTGCAGGATATGACTTCTTCCAGGGACCAATGGTTGATTGTGATGCTGGTGAGGATTGTTCAGTGGGTGCTAAAATGTTTGGTACTCGTCATCCAGGAAAGAAAAATCTTTCTATGTCATCTTTCGCATTCTACATCAATGGTGATGCAACATATACTGACCCTTCAGATGAAGTTGAAGGATATTATTATATGCAAGGTTTAAGAAAAGATGGAAGCGCTTTTCCAAACGCAATTGCTGGTGACGATTATAACCAGAAATTCTGTTTCTATGGTGACCCAGCGGTTGCACATAGTACAACAAATCCAGTTGATGGTAATTATACTCCATCAGCGGATAGACGTTTCTTGATGAATGTAGGACCATTTACTATGGCTCCTGGCGATTCACAAGAAGTGGTGTTTGGTATCTTTCACGCTGCCGGTGGCGGTGCATTAGCTTCAGTAGCTTATTTAATGGAAGTTGACGCGTTGGCACAAACAGCATATGATATTGATTTTGCGTTACCTGATTCCCCTCCTGCACCTAGTGTACAGGCAACTGCGTTAGCAGACCAAGTAATACTTGTTTGGGGTTCGGAACCAGAATCATATTCCGCTACAAGTGAAGTAGATGTTGATGCTGCTGGTAATCCTACTACCTTCTTGTTTGAAGGATACAATGTATACCAGGCTGAAACAAACTCTGGTGCTGGTGCTCGAAAAAGACTAGCCACCTATGATCTTGTTAACGGTATTACCGAAATTTATGATGACGTCTTTAATGCAGAATTGGGAGAAACGATCAATATTAGAACTCAATTTGGTTCTGATAGCGGTCTAGAACACTACATTTCTATCACTGGAGACGGATTAAATAATAATTCAAAACTTATTACCAACCGTGAGTATTATTTCACAGTAACTGCATATGGACATAATGCTGACGGGATTCCAAAAACACTAGAAAGTAGCGCTACTTATCTTTCTGTAAGACCTGAAGTACCTAATACGTACTCAGCAGGTGAAAACACTGCTTCTGCTGGAGATAGTTTTGTTGCAGATCACACTGGTCCTTCTCAAGGTTCAGTGGATGTTGTAATAATTAATCCAGCTGATCTTACAGGAGATAGCTATACAC
>Ga0209019_1000422_pt1 | contig 21690 bp, 16 predicted proteins | sample METZYME_3_300m_FD_187549 | JGI IMG/M metagenome (GOLD analysis project Ga0209019, IMG submission 187549) | Marine microbial communities from oxygen minimum zone in mesopelagic equatorial Pacific - METZYME_3_300m (SPAdes) (version 2) | ecosystem: Environmental > Aquatic > Marine > Oceanic... | reverse complement strand
TTCAAGAAAGCGTACTTCCGCCTTCATAGGGTGGACATTGATATCCACTCGGTCTGGGGCTAACTCAATGAATAAATGCACTTCGGGACTTCGGTGTTTGATAGTGGCTTGACTATAAGCATCAATGATAGCGTGCGAGATCGTCCGATCCTTGATAAGCCGTCGGTTTACAAAGATTGTCTGTAGCCCTTTGACTGGCCCTTTATCCGCGAGAGTAGTGATGAAACCGGTCACGACAATCCCAGCGACCTTTTTCTGCACCTCTACGAGGTGCGGACGGTCGCCATAGATCTGAAATAAGCGCTCAGCTAGTGTGACGACAGGCGCACACTGCAGAAGAGTCCTGGTCGCGCTCGTAAGACTGAAGCCAATTTCTGGATATCCTAATGCGATTTGCGTGATCGCCCGAGAAATGTGCCTGGACTCAGCAGAGTCAGATTTAAGGAATTTTCGTCTCGCCGGAAGATTGTAAAACAGGTCGGTTACTTCAATAGCCGTACCTTCTGGTACGCCCACTTCGCGAACTGACGAAGTGACACCACCATCAACTTGAACCTCTGTCCCAACCTCACTGCCTCGACTTCGTGTTTTCAGTTGAAAATGACATGCCGACGCAATACTGGGTAAAGCTTCTCCACGAAAGCCGAGTGTTCGAATGGCGGATAAATCTTCGATCGCCGTGAGTTTACTCGTCGCATGACGTTCAAGAGCGAGGCAAGCATCCTCCCGTGACATGCCTTCGCCGTCATCCTCCACTCGAATGAGCCGCTTACCACCCAATTCCGTTGTAATGTTGATTCGACAAGCTCCCGCATCAATCGCGTTTTCAACCAACTCCTTGACAATAGAAGCCGGCCTCTCAACCACTTCCCCTGCCGCAATCTGATTGGCAACTTCGACGCCGAGTTTAATAATCTTGGCCACTGTACGGAACTAAAAATGCCAATTATGATTTCCTAACCTGCTTTAAGCGCTGCCTGTGCTGCAGCAAGTCTGGCTACGGGTACACGATAGGGTGAGGCACTGACATAGTCGAGGCCAACCGCATCAAAAAAGAATATGGATGCAGTATCACCACCATGTTCTCCACAAATACCCATTTTCAGATTCGGATTAGTTCGACGACCCCGCTCCACACCTAAGCTAACAAGTTCCCCTACGCCAACCGTATCAATTGACTGAAATGGGTCACGCTCAAGGATCTTCTTCTCTTGATAAATTTGCAGGAATCTCCCCGCATCATCCCGTGAAAAGCCATAACCCATTTGCGTTAGATCATTAGTGCCGAATGAAAAGAATTGCGATTCAGTAGCAATTTGATCTGCCGTCAACGCGGCGCGAGGAACTTCAATCATTGTGCCAAACAAGTATTTCACTCGAGTGCCATAAGATGCTTGGGTCTCAGACGCTATACGTTTGACAATGCTTTTCTGATGCCGAAGTTCGCGCACATCACCAACAAGTGGAATCATGATCTCAGGCACGACCTTCAGGCCCTGGCGTGCTAATTGGCAAGCAGCTTCCATGATAGCTCGCACCTGCATCTCCGTGATTTCCGGATACGTAATAGCCAGACGTACTCCACGATGACCTAACATGGGATTAAATTCATGTAACTGCTCGACCCGCCTTAACACTGTCCGAGATGTCTGAAGCTTTTCAGAATGCTGACCCGTGGATTCCATACGCGCGATATCGACCATCAAGTCCTCACGCTTGGGCAAAAACTCATGAAGGGGCGGATCAATAAGTCGAATTGTGACAGGCTGACCCTCCATTTTCTTGAACACATGGTAGAAATCATCACGTTGAAATGGGAGTAACTCATCCAATGCTTTTCGCCGGTCTACTTCGTTCGTAGCCAAAATCATTCGCTGGACGATCGGAATTCGTCCTTTCCCGAAAAACATATGTTCGGTTCTGCAAAGTCCAATACCCTCGGCACCCAGAGCTTTGGCTACATGCGCCTGATCCGGTAGATCAGCGTTCGCACGGACTCCCAGACGTCGATACCTATCTGCCCATTTGAGTAAACGCTCAAGACGCTGGTAAATATCCGATGATGCCGATGACAAAGCACCAGACAGAACCTGTAAAACCTCACTTGGCTGACTTTTTACCTTGCCGACCTTAATAACACCTGTCAGACCATCAAACGACACAAACTCTCCTTCTTCCAGCGTCTGACTTCCGACGGTTATCTGTCGTTTCGTCTCGTCAATCTCAAGATCTCCAGCCCCCACGACAGACGGTTTCCCCATCTGGCGTCCGACAACTGCGGCGTGTGAAGTCATGCCACCTGTTGCCGTGAGGACACCCTGGGCAACATGCATACCATGAATGTCGTCAGGCACAGTCTCCTTACGAACGAGCAATACAGGCTTACCCAATCGCGACCAAGTTACGGCATCCTCTGCGTTAAACACCACTTGGCCAGACGCCGCACCTGGTGAGGCCGGAAGCCCCCTAGCAACCACTGGAAGTAAATTCCAAGATCGTGGCTCAAAAACTGGCGCAAGTAATTGAGTGAGGGATTCTGGATCCACGAGTTGAACAGCTTCTTTTTGCGAAATTCGCTTCTCAGCCACTAGGTCAGTTGCGATCACCACCGCAGCATAACCCGTACGTTTGCCACTGCGAGTCTGGAGCATATATAGTCGTTCGTCCTGAATCGTGAATTCAAAATCCTGTATGTCACGGTAATGCCGTTCGAGGCGCAGGGTAATTGCTTTCAATTGAGCGTAGGTCTTTGGCATCAATCGCTCAAGTTCCGCAATTGGATGCGGAGTCCGGATTCCGGCAACAACATCTTCGCCCTGAGCATTCACCAGAAATTCGCCAAAGAATTCATTTGCGCCCGTGGCAGGATTGCGTGTAAAACCGACTCCGGTCGCAGACCGATTTCCAGTATTACCGAACACCATCATCTGCACATTAACTGCGGTACCAATTTCATCCGGGATGTTATAAATACGGCGATACTCAATGGCCCGAGGATTCATCCAAGAACTGAAGACCGCATCCCGTGCCATACGGAGTTGCCTGTGTGGATCTTGAGGAAATGCTTGATGCGTCTCCTTCAGAATAATTTGCTTGTAACGTCGCACTACGTCACGTAGGGCCTTTGCATTAAGCTCGTTATCTGCCCTCACGTTGTATTTCTTCTTGACTACCGCGAGAATATTTTCAAATGCTTCTTTGTTAATACCAATCACGACATTCCCAAACATTTGAATAAACCGCCGATAACTGTCAACTGCAAAACGTTCGTTACCCGTACGATCCTTCAACCCTTCCACTGAAGCATCGTTGAGGCCAAGATTCAGAATGGTGTCCATCATTCCTGGCATCGAGAACTTGGACCCAGACCGCACTGAAACCAGTAAAGGGTTTTCAGAAGATCCAAACTCTGCTCCCGAGACTTTCTCAAGATGCTTCAAGTGCCTGTCCACCTCAGAATCAATGGCAACCAGACTCTTACTGCCCTCTGTGTAGTAGCGTGTGCACACTTTGGTTGAAATGGTGAAGCCCGGAGGGACTGGTAGTCCCGCTTTGGTCATCTCTGCCAAGCCGGCTCCCTTACCACCCAATAAATCCAGCAACGTGCGATCACCCTCAGCCTTACCGTCACCAAAAAAATAAATTGTTTTACCCAAACGGGGAGTCTGCTTACGAATCGACGATTTTGAGAAAGTCCCCTTTGCTACACGCCTTTGAGAAGGGGATCGATTCTTTGTACGTGGCTTCGTGACACGCGATCGATTTATCTGCTTTTTTGCCCGCTTAGTCATGTCAGTGCAATTCTGTTATTAAATAACTGGTGGCTAAAACCTCAAAAAGCTAGCAACCTTCAGTGAACTAGGTGTCGTCTCCAGGTACCACTTCAGAAATATCAGCTAGCTCTAGAATTAACCGCTCGAGACGTTTCACAAGGCGCAGGCGTGCACGTCGTAGTGCTACATCGTCTACCATTACAAAGACTTCTGAAAAAAACTGGTCGACAACCGGACCAAACCGTGCAGCTTCCGCAAATCCTGTCCGGTAATCTTCGCCAGCGGTGATCACATTGTTGATGATAGGTCCACGCTGCTCCAATTCTTGAAGCAAATGGCACTCAGCATCCTCGTTCAGCAACTTGCGTAGATCGGGATCGTCACGTTCCGCAAGTTCGAATTCCGCGTCTGGTAATTCACACGCGATGTTTCGGACCCGCTTAAATGCAACTGCCAACTGCTGAAAATCAGTTGACTCAGTGAATTCCGGCAAGACTTCAAGCTTTCGCAATGCATCAAGAGGCTTAATATTTGACCTCAAGGACTTCGTGACAGCCCTGACGTTCCTTATGTCATAGCCGCGCTGCTGGAGCACGTGCTGTAAACGTTCTATCAGGAAGTCTTGCATCGCCTCGGGTAATTCCTTCGAATGTCCTGCAGCGGTAAACAGCCCATGGGCTGCAACAATCAACTCAGAAATGGAGGGCCTAACAGTCACATCTGCCAGATCAGGTAAATCGATTAGAATCTTAAACAGTCCATGAGCCTGCCTGCGCAATCCAAATGGGTCGCGTGACCCAGTTGGACGCTCCCCTGCACTAAACATTCCAACTATTGTGTCTAACTTGTCAGCTAGAGCTACAGCCACCCAAACAAGTCCGGCTGATCCAAGCTCAGCACGCGTAGGCCGTGCTCCTTCCTCAGGTCCGACCGGTAAATAGTGATGATAAATCGTTCGCCAAGTTTGTTCAGACTGGCCTTCTTCCCTTGCGTAAATCCCTCCCATTACACCTTGCAGTTCAGGAAATTCACCAACCATTTCAGTTGTTAAATCTGTTTTAGATAATCTAGCTGCTGTGGCGACGTCCTTTGCTATGTTCGGTTTCTGTAGAACCTCTTCCGCTATCCAGACAGACAATTCCTCCATGCGAACGGTTTTATCTTTGTAACTACCCAGGTTTTTATGAAACAGCAAGGTGTCCAAACGATCAAGGCGTGTCTCTAACTTGACCTTGCGATCTGCATCCCAAAAAAATCTTGCGTCACGCAGTCGTGCCGCCAGGACCCTGGAAGCATTATTTGCCACCCGATCAGCATTGGCACTAGACGTGTTTGTCACCGCCAAGAACATCGATTTGAGCTTATGATTCTTACCTACGACTGGTACGAAATGTTGGTGATGAATCATGGTCGTCTTGAGAATCTCAGGAGGCAATGTTAGAAATTCCTCAGAAAATGAGCCTGAAATCACGTTCGGGCACTCAACAAGATCAGGAATCTCTTCGAGTAAGGCAGATTGCGCTGCTGCTTCCGAGTCAATAGTGCCACCATGGGCCGAGGCTCGTTCAACAAGACCCTTCTCAATGATGTCGGCTCGTTCCACTCGACTCAGGACCACCCCACGATCAGCCAGCTGTGCACGATACTCCGTGAATGATCCAACGGTTATTTCTGGTCCAGGTTGCACCTGACCAATAAACCGATGACCATAGGTTATATTGGAAGCTTTAATCTCTTTCACATCAGCACATTCTGCAGCATCGGCCCTCTTAATAATGAACGGTACGACCTCCCCACCAAGAAGAAAGACCAGCCAGCGAATCGGTCGGCCAAACAAAAACTCGCCTCGGCCATCGTCGAGCCAAGCATCCCAACGCATCTGCTTTGGAAACATCAAATCCCGGAGAGTAGCGGCCAACACAGCGGGAAGCACTTCGGACGCAGAACGTTGAACATGACGCTTTTGGAACGCTAAATAACGTCCCTTCGGGGTTACCACTTCGGACAAATCAGACACGTCCACACCATGTTTCCTCGCAAAACCAATCGCAGCACTCGTTGGTGTTCCATCAGAGTCGTAGCCAGCTGACACCGGAGGACCAGTCAAGCTCTCTTCAAGATCATGTTGGCTAGTTTCCAGATCAGGAATTGTTGCTACTAAGCGCCGTGGCGTACTAAAAACCAGAGGAAGTTCCCGCGGCTCAAGACGCATCTCTTGCAATCGATCTCTTAGTCGGGTAGACAATTGCAAGGTCAGCGAAGGCAACCAGCTTGCCGGTAACTCTTCGCATCCAATCTCGAGTAACAATTCTTTAGTCATCTTTGGACTCGACAGACTCGTCAACTCCCACGTACGCTTTCGCAATTGCGACGGCTAAACGCCTCACGCGCAAAACGTAAGCTGTCCGTTCAGTCACACCTATACCACCACTCGCATCAAGTAAGTTGAAAACGTGCGAACATTTGAGGCAGTAATCAAGCGCGGGGAAAACAAGTCTTGATTCAAGCAAAGTCTGAGCAAACTCATAATAACGGTCGAATAAGTCACGATGAAAACTGGAAAATTTATCAGACGGCATGTCGACGTGGCCAAATGCATAGCGTGATTGCTCGACTTCTTCCTGCTGTCTGACAGCACCGTATTTCACTCCTGGAGCCCATTCAAGATCGAAGACATTATCAACATGTTGTAGATGCATGGCAATACGTTCGAGCCCATAAGTCAGTTCGGCTGTTATTGGAGATAACTCTTGCCCACCTGCCTGCTGAAAATAAGTGAACTGGGTAATTTCAAGTCCGTCGAGCATGACCTGCCAACCAACTCCCCAAGCACCTAGAGTCGGCGCCTCCCAATTATCTTCTTCGAAACGTATATCGTGTGCGCCAGGCTTAATGCCACACGCCTCTAAACTTTCCAAATACAGATCCTGAGCCTCATCAGGAGCAGGCTTCAGAACCACTTGGAATTGATGATGTTTAAACAATCGATTCGGATTCTCACCAAAACGTCCATCAGCCGGTCGACGCGACGGCTGCACATACGCTACCCTCCAAGGCACTGGTCCAAGTACCCTGAGAAATGTTTCCGGATGCATCGTTCCCGCCCCTATTTCCAAATCGAGGGGTTGGTGAATTAGGCAACCACGTGTCGCCCAATATCGAGAAAGTGTTGCAATGAGATCTTGAAGTGTCACAAGAGCACTGTCGTTATCTATGAAGGATTTAGTTCCTGAAGGACACGAGTCGACCGTAATTCCTTCTCAAGATGGGTGGTAATCAACATCCGATGAGCCACCTCAAGTTCCTTATTCGCACCTAACGTCAATGACACCTTCGCCAAATCTTGTGGCCGAACTTTCGCGAGCGCGCGAAGGAAAACAAGCGCGCCGGATGACAAAACGGCGCCCCGACCAACCGGACCGCAATTTTGACAAACAAATACACCATCGCTTTCCAAAACGCGTGCACCAGACATAGCAAGGTCAGTCGAACAGGTCTGGCAAATCATCAGTGATGGATAAACTCCTTGCAATCGCAACAACCAGTACTCAAAGTAGCGTGCCAGTTGATTGATCGGCGCGCCAATGACCATCGCCTCAAGGACTGACGCACCAAGTCGATACAATCGTTCGTCTGGATTCGCTTCGAGCGCCCATGCATCTATCAACTCAGCAAAATAACTAACATAGGGTAACGAATCTGGCTGCCGAGTGGCCAGTGGTGACCACACAGTTTCAATATCATTCAAGCTAACCAGGTCTCGATTCTCACGCTCATAGTACACAACCTGCACCTGCGTCAATGGCTCAAGAGCCCCAAGAAACCGAGATTTTGTTCGACGAGCACCCTTCGCCACTCCACGCTTCTTCCCTCGATTACTGGTGAGAAACACGACAATTCGGTCGGCTTCTCCCAGACGATACGTACGCAGAATAAGCGCTTCAGAGCTATACAACGCCATCGCCGTGTTTGTCGTAATTTGCGCTCGATTTCGGGTGCTGTGCCCAGTATCAAGTTCTAGCTATTCTAGCAGGCAAGGCCATAACTCTGCGGTGATCTTAGTCGAAGTTTTTTCCCAAACTGCCCAGGAATCAAACAGCTACACGTAAGTAGTCAAGGAAGGCAGCGCCAAGCCCCAAGAATACGAGAAAACCAAAAACATCAGTCAGAGTAGTGATAAACACAGAGGATGCGAGTGCCGGGTCCACCTTTAACGCCCGCAACACAATTGGAATTAACGTGCCGGCAGTTGCCGCGACAACCATATTCAAGACCATTGCCAAGCCCAAGATGAGGCCCAAAACCGGGTCTCCTTCCATAACCCATGCCACACCGGCTGCAACAAAACCAAGAATTAGACCGTTGCCAAGGCCCACCAAGACTTCCTTGACAAGAGCTTTCCTCGAATTACCCCAAGTCAATTCACCTAGCGCAATACCTCGGACAGTTACCGTAAGAGTCTGGGTTGCTGCATTGCCACCCATGCCTGCCACGACTGGCATAAATACCGCCAATGCAACCACCTCTTTAATCGTATCCTGAAACAAAGATACAACGCCCGCAGCTAACACCGCTGTCCCTAAATTGATAGCTAACCATGGCAATCGCTTTCGTAACGCTTCTCGGGGCGGGGTAAATACATGCTCATCACCAGCAACTCCAGCTAGACGATAAATGTCCTCAGTAGCCTCGTCCTTAATAACGTCAATGACGTCGTCGACTGTAATGACACCCACGAGTTTATGCTCTTCATCAACGACTGGCATAGCTAGCAGGTTGTATGACGCTACAACCTGAGCTACTTCTTCTTGGTCTGCATCAACACCCATACTCAGCATGTCGGTCGTCATGATCCTCTTAAGCGGTGTCTCAGGTGAGACAAGCAGTAGTCGTCGCAATGACACAACTCCCACGAGATGACGACGCGCGTCGACGGCATAAAGATAAAACACCATCTCAACTTCTTGGTTCTTTTGTAATTCGGCAATGGCTTCACCAGCCGTGAGATCCTCAGACAGCGCAAACACATTCGGGTTCATGATGCGCCCGGCGGTTTGTTCGGCGTACTCAAGCAACTCCTGTACGCCACCCACGTCTTTACGTTGCAGATAATCGAGCACCTCAGCAGACAGGGGGTCAGGAAGATGATCAATCAGTGCGGCCGCATCATCTGATGGCAATACTTCGAGCAGTCGCACTGCCTCTTCCACCGAACGATCGGCAATTAGTGTCGCACCTTCTTCTGGCCCTAATTCACTCAGAGCTTCCATCGCAAGGCGACTGTAGCGGTCGACAAGCAAGGTAAAGGCGTCACGACGGTCTTTTTCAGAGATCTCACTAAAGATTTGCGCGAGATCGGCAGGACGTTGCTTTTGAAGAAGATTCAGGAGGTTAGCAGTCGCACCAATACGCTGCAGTCGCTTGACTGACTCGAGGACCAGGTCGATTCGTCGCTGGGCCGGCATGTTCTAATCTCACAACGTCGATCTGTTGCACAGGAGGAATGTCGTCTTTCATGATCCAGTTTCGATCTTTAACGATACCACATCTAGTAGTCTTCAAACCAGTCGCACCCATTCGGTATTCGGTGTTACCTGATACTCCTTCAATATTTCAGGCCAAGATCATCAAGCACCCGGTTGTTCTCCCTCCAGTTTGCTCGAACCTTCACATGTAGATCTAAATACACTCTCGCGTCAAAAAAACGCTCGAGTTCAACTCTCGCCCCTTCACCTATCCGCTTAATCATCGTTCCACCTCGGCCTATGACGATAGGCTTCTGAGATGAATTCTCGACCAAAATTGAACAATACAAACGCATCACTCCCTTTTCATCCATCTCTTCAAAGCGATCCATCACCACCGCACTCGAGAACGGAATCTCTGCTCGCGTATGCAGTAATAGTTTCTCGCGTACAATTTCGGTCACATAAAATCGTTCGGGCTGATCGAGCACAGAGTCGTCAGGGTACAAGACATCACCCTCTGGCAATTGGGACAGGATTAGGCATTCAAGGTCATCCACGCCTTCACCATCAAGAGCGGATATGGGAATAAGAGCTGTGAAGTCATGCTGCTTCCGATACCAGTCCATCTTCGGCAGTAACGTGCTCTTTGCCACCCGATCAATCTTATTTAGAACCAGCACCACAGGTATACGCACTTGCTCCAATAAGCGAACCAAAAATCGATCGCCAGCCCCTATCGATTCCGTGGTGTCTATTACAACACCGAGCGCATCCACTTGAGACATCGAGTCGAGCGCCATTTCAACCATTCGAACGTTCATTCGATGAAGGGGACGATGAATTCCGGGAGTGTCCATGAATACCACTTGACCTTGAGGATAGGACTTGACCGCCAAAATTCGATTTCGCGTTGTTTGAGGCTTATCTGAAACGATGGCGATTTTACGCCCAACGATACGATTCAGCAGGGTAGATTTCCCTGCATTCGGTCGGCCAACCAAAGAGATAATCCCTGATCTCATTGCGATCGTTGTCCTGCTCGCTCAATTAAACTCACCGGTAGTCCGCCACGCAGTCGGCACTGCTTCTCTAGTCGCGCCATAAGTCCGCCATCCTGTTCGTGGTTATAACCAAGGAGGTGCAACAGACCATGCAAAACAAGAATTCGCAACTCAACCCGCTTCGCATGACCAGCCTCACGAGCCTGACGACTCGCTCGACCGGTTGCAATCGCTATGTCGCCGAGATGAGAAGAACCGGTTTCTAAAGTGTTTGTTGCTCGTCTAGGATCCCGTTCTTTCCAAGGAAAGGACAGGACATCAGTCACACGGTCAACTCCCCGAAATCGTCGATTAAGCACCCGCATACGAGCGTCACTTACGAGAGCCACCGTAATAGAACCCGATGCAGACGGTGGTGCGACCAGTTGTAGCCACTGCTCGAGACCCGACCGTTGAACTCGACGGCCCGAGTGGTCAGTGACCTCGACGCAGAGGCGAGTTGCTGAACGTTTCACATCATATCCATGAATAAACTGTAAGTGTCCTCATTTTAAAACCTTCATCACACTCGAAGTTCAATGCGGGTCCTCCGCATTAGGAGGAGTCGATTGGACAGGAGTCGTGGTTTCTGATGTCAGAGAATGCTGTTCGTAGGCTCTTACGATTTGCTGAACAAGAGTGTGTCGCACCACATCTCGCTCATTAAAATAAATAAAGCTGATGCCATTGATCTCGCCTACAACATTCATAACTTCAATTAAACCTGAAACACGTCCAGCGGGTAAATCGACTTGGGTTATATCTCCGGTAATAACAGCTTTGGAACCCAGGCCTAAGCGAGTGAGAAACATCTTCATCTGCTCTGACGTGGTATTTTGCGCCTCGTCAAGAATTACGAATGAATCATTCAACGTCCGTCCTCGCATGAAAGCAAGGGGCGCAATTTCAATGACGCCACGATCCAGGAGTCGTTCGATCCGGTCAACATCGAGCATGTCATAAAGGGCGTCATATAGCGGACGTAGATAAGGATTAACTTTCTCTTGGAGGTCGCCAGGCAAAAACCCGAGTTTTTCGCCGGCTTCGACTGCCGGGCGGGCCAGAATTATTCGATTAACTTTTTTTTCCATTAAGAACGATACCGCTTCGGCCATGGCCAGGTATGTCTTTCCTGTGCCAGCTGGTCCAATCCCAAAAACGATATCGAACTGCTCGATAGCCTTCAGATAGCGACGCTGCGTTACGCTTTTCGGAATAATTTGACGTTTCCCAGATAGCCGAACCGATCCTTTTAAGAAGTACTCTGTGAGATCAATAGCTCCTTCTTGGACAATGAGCTGGGCAGATTGTTTCACATCATCCTTTGCAAACTTGTGACCTTTGGTCTGCATAAGGTGGATCTGCGAAATAAGCCACTCGACCAGAGAAGCATTACTCGGATCGCCGTCCACTACCAAGGTCTGACCATCGGTCGAGATCCGAACCTTGAACAACGCCTCAATGGTCTTCAGGTTTCCGTCTAAAGTACCGAACAGAATTTCGTTCACTTCCGGGGGAACTTGAATCCGTTTCATGAAAGAAAAATACTGCTATCTCCTTCTCTATCAATACATTATGAAAAGATTCTAGATCGCCAGAATAGATGGGTCAACCTTCGGTTCGCAAGGAGAGTTCTTTTAGCTGGCGCGCATCAACATCGGATGGGGCATCGCTCATCAAGTCAACTGCCGTCGTCGTCTTGGGAAAGGCAATTACGTCACGAATTGAATTCTCTTGCGCCAACAAAGCAACCAACCGGTCCAGACCTAGAGCGATACCACTATGCGGCGGCGTACCAAACTTCAGTGCATCGAGAAAAAATCCGAATCGTAAACTCGCCTCTTCTTCACCAATATTCAATAAGGAAAAAATCTTCCGTTGTAACGTCTGATCGTGAATTCGAGTGCTTCCGCCACCGATTTCATTCCCATTCACTACGAGATCGTACGACTTCGCACGAACTGCTTCTGGCCGTTCGTCTAACTTCTTTACATCTTCATCAACTGGAGCCGTAAACGGATGATGCATTGACACATAGCGTCGATCTGTATCATCCCATTCCAAAAGCGGAAAATTCACCACCCATGCAAATTCATATCTACTCGGGTCCAGCAGTTTAGCCTTGGTCGCAAGTTCTAGGCGCAGCTGCCCAAGAAGTTTTGAGGCTTTGATCGGATCGCCACTCACCATTAGCAGCAAGTCAGCTTCTCCAACCTTACCCACCTTTAGCGCACTACGGAGCGTCTCTTCACCAGCAGCCTTCAAAATTGAACTCTGAACCTCCCCACCAGCTCCCAATCGTGCCCACACAAGCCCCGTCGCACCCAAGGCAACAGCGCGGGCTACCAAATCATCGAGTTCTCGTCTTGAAGCCCCTCTAGCACCAGTCACAGTCAGAGCTCGAACGACACCGCCTGATCGAATCGCATCGCGAAACACTCCGAACGAAGAATTCGCAAAAACTTCAGAAATATCCTCAATGGGCATTTCACAGCGTAGATCCGGCTTGTCTGTTCCGTATCGAGTCATCGCCTCCTCATAAGAAATTCGCCGAAACGGTGTTTCGAGAGGTTTGTGACCTGCAGCCGTAAACACCGCTTGCATCAACGATTCAATGATGCCGAAGACCATATCTGGCGTAGCGAATGACATTTCTACATCGATTTGTGTAAATTCTGGTTGCCTATCTGCACGAAGATCCTCGTCACGAAAACACCTAGCAATCTGGTAGTACCGGTCCATGCCTGCGATCATCAATATTTGTTTAAAAATCTGAGGGGATTGAGGTAACGCATAAAACTCACCAGCATGCACGCGACTGGGAACAAGATAATCCCGTGCACCCTCAGGCGTCGACTTCGTCAACAGAGGCGTCTCAATTTCAAGAAACTCATGCTGATCGAAGAATTGCCGGATACTCATGGTCACGCGATGCCGCAACACGATGTTTTGTTGCATTCGGTGACCACGTAAATCAAGGTACCGATACTTGAGACGCAAATCCTCCGAAACTGTAACATCCTCGGTTATCTGAAATGGGGGACGATCAGACTCGTTTAATACAAGGATCTTCCGCACAGCGATCTCAACCGTACCGGTGTCTATCTTGCTATTAACGGTATCCTCAGACCTTAATTCCACAGATCCCATCACAGCAACGACAAATTCGGGTCGCAGCCGTTTTGCTACCGGACGGAGCGCCTCGTCTTCTCTCACTACCACCTGCGTTGTTCCAAACCTGTCTCTGACATCAATAAAGATCAATGAGCCAAGATCGCGCACCCTAGCCACCCAACCCAGCAACACTGCGTCATGACCAACATCGGACTCACGAAGAGCTCCACATGTATGGGTTCGAACAAGTTCACCAAGATAATCAGTCATTAACTATTGTTAAGCCTCACATACGCTACGACGCATCATTGCCCAGGCTCGGTAGTTTTTAACAGGTCAAGAAGTGATTCTCGAGCCACCGCCCTTTGTTCACCTGTTGTCATATCTTTAAGAGTAACCTCACCTCGAGCGAGTTCGTCTCCTCCAACGATGACCACGTAGCGAGCACCAGCACGGTCGGCCCGCTTCATTTGCGACTTCGCACTCCGCCGGTCATAGTCAATTAGAGTACGCAGACCCGCATCGCGGAGTGTTTTCGCGACGATGAACGCCTCTTCCCGCACATCTTCACCGAAACTTGCCACAAACGCATCGGGAACAGGTGCCGTCACACGGTTTTCCGGTAAGGCGAGTACAAGCCTTTCAAGTCCAGCTGCAAAACCAATTCCAGCCCGATCTGGACCACCCAGTTGCTTAACCAACCCATCATACCGTCCACCACCCAGTAAAGCATTTTGGGCGCCTAACGACGCTTGGACTAATTCGAACGTTGTTCGAGTATAGTAGTCGAGCCCACGCACTAGGCGATGTGAGATGGTAAAAACCTGCCCGTAACGATTCAAGTGGTCCTGCACTTCCTCAAAATGTTTTCCACAATCAACACAGAGATAATCAACAGAGTGTGGTAACGCATCGATAATTGCCTGGTCAGCAGTAATCTTACAATCGAAAATCCGGAGAGGGTTCGTCTTCGCACGACGTTGACAGTCGCCACACAGTCGCTCCACATCATCGCCGAGCGCTTTCACCAAGGCCGCACTGAATTTCGGTCGGCACTTGGGACAACCCACAGAATTAATCACAAGTTCACTTCCCGTAATCCCAAGAGCATGGATCAATGATGCCGCCATCTCCATAAGTTCAGCATCAATCGAAGGGTCAGCCACCCCGAAGACTTCTACATTAAGCTGGTGAAATTGACGGTAGCGACCTTTCTGTGGTCGCTCGTATCGGAACATCGGTCCCAGAGTGTACAGCTTGGGCTGCGTCAGTGCCTGTTCAAGCGCATGCTCTACAAATGCACGGACAACCCCTGGCGTTGCTTCAGGTCGTAACGTGACGCGCTCATCACCCCTATCGGTAAACGAGTACATCTCTTTTTGAACAATATCGGTTGTCTGACCTGTCCCCTTGGTAAACAATTCCTCTCGCTCGATAATCGGCGTTCGAATTTCAGTGTACCCATATAGTTCACAGACCCGTCGCGCTGTCATCTCGACATACTGCCAACGCTCCACCTGGCCAGGAACAATGTCCCGAGTTCCCCGGACGCTTGATATCATCAAATGTCCTTAAACTAAACGTTCGCGCACATAGGAAACCATGCAAGTCACAATTTAATAATCATGGCATAATTATCTGAGCCATGCGAGTTACTGACACACTCAATCGTCCGATGACCAGTTTGCGGATATCGGTTACCGAGCGGTGTAATCTGCGCTGCAATTACTGCATGCCTGAAGATGACTACACCTGGCTTCCCCGTGAGAGCATACTCAGCTACGAAGAAATTGTCAGACTTGTTGACGTGTTTATGTCTCTGGGCGTAGACCGGTTACGCATAACGGGTGGCGAACCACTGTTGCGTCAGAACTTGCCGTCACTAATTGAACAACTAGCGGCACGCAGGAACTTACGCGATTTAGCCCTCACAACGAATGCCGTCAAATTGGCGAGTCAAGCCTCCGTCCTTCGAGCAGCGGGATTGCATCGTGTCACCATAAGCTTGGACACACTTCAACCCAAGCGGTTCTTTGACCTTACAAAATTTGACGTACACAAATCTGTCCTAGCGGGTGTCGATGCGGCGATCAATGCCGGCTTTCAAAACATTAAGCTGGACACTGTTGTCATTCGAGGTGTGAATGATGACGAACTTATCGCACTTCTTGAATATGCCAAACGTTTGGGTGTGGAAATCCGCTTCATAGAGTACATGGATGTCGGTGGTGCAACTCAGTGGTCAAATGCTTCAGTTGTGTCTCGCAAGGAAATGCTGACGTCCATTGGTGACCATTTTGGCTCACTCACTCCCGTCCATGCACAAACTGCGGCGCCAGCTGATCGCTTCAAGCTGCCTGATGGGACCATATTCGGAGTTATCTCATCGACTACCCAGCCATTCTGCCGATCGTGCGATCGAAGTCGACTTACAGCTGATGGTCTCTGGTACCTCTGTCTTTATGCACAAGAAGGGGTCGACCTACGTCAGTATCTAAGAAACGACACGCCACCAGATGAAATCGCATCAATTATTCAAGACAAATGGTCCGTTCGGAACGACCGTGGAGCCGAAGCTCGCGTCGCCACACCCGGACGTACTACCTTCATACCACTTGGACGGTTACGAGAAGAACCACACCTTGAAATGCACACCAGAGGTGGCTAAAGATCCTCTCAGACCAACCTAAATTTTCCAGTTCTTACACCATCTGTATTAAAGAGGCGGGTTCAATGAACAATTGGATTAGCACTCGTTAAGGAAGAAGTCATTCACCAGGGATATTACAGACAGTGCGCCTTCATGTTTCGACATCGATCGTTGTATGGATGCTTAGTATAACGATCGGGACAAGCACCGTCACCGCAACACCGGCGAGTGGATCGTTCGATCATAGTTACCAAGCTTACGCGAAACTACTATCGGCTCATGTGATTAATCAACGAGTCAATTACGCTAAGCTTGTAAATGCTCGCACGTCACTCACTACCATTATTGAATCTATAGCAGCCGTATCAGCCGAAGACTTCCAACGGTGGCCTGAACATCAACAACTTGCCTATTGGATCAACGCGTACAATCTCTTCACCCTCAAAGCGATCGTCGACCATTACCCCATCAAAGGTAGTTGGCTGAGTTGGTATCCTCGCAATAGCATCAAACAGATTGAAGGAGTCTGGGATGTCATGCCTTGGCATGCGGCAGGACGCATTGTGACGCTCGACCAAATCGAGCACGAAATTATGCGACCTACTTTTAAACAACCGCTCATACATTTTGCAATCAACTGTGCCGCTCTGAGTTGCCCACCTCTAAGCCCACAACCGTATCGATCGGAAACACTAATAGAACAACTTGTAACTTCGACCCGACAAGCCTTGACCCAGTCCTCATGGTTGAAAATTGAAGAAATGACACTGCGTGTTACAGCAATCTTGAATTGGTATGGCGAAGATTTTACAGATGAATACGCCCGCGGCGTTACAGCTAACGGCTCATACCGCGATCGAGGTATTCTTGGACTAATTGCGAGATACGGTCCGCCAGCAGCCCAAGCAATTGCCCGAGTTCCGAATACACGTATTAGATTTCTTGCTTACGATTGGTCTCTTAACGACGTCACCGGCACGGGGCGCCAATAGTCAAAAACGAGCCTGGCCATCAATAACACTGCTAGCACGATCGCATAGACAAGAGGTCGCCTTAAGTCTATTTTCGCTTGCCACAAAAAGTGAACGACTCCCGCAGTTGCACAGAAGTAGATCAAACGGTGTAATACCTTCCAGCGATGTCCACCAAGACGGCGAATCATCGCTTGCGATGAAGTCACAGCAAGCGGGATCAGTAACACAAATCCAAGAAAACCGACTGTAATATAAGGTCGCTCGACGATGTCCTCAATGATGTAGTCAAACGCAAAGAACTGATCAAGAACGATGTAGGTCAGAAAATGAAGACTGGCGTAGAAGAATGCGAACAGTCCCAACATCCGTCTAAAACGTGAAAGAACATTCCAACCTGTAAGCCGTCGAATCGGAGTCAACGCCAACGTAACTAGGAGGATACGTAGAGTCCAGATGCCGGTCTCGTGCGTAATGACCTCAATGGGATTCGCACCTAAATTTCCCACGAAAGCTCGAAAGATCAATACACTCGCTGGCGTAAGGCCAAGGAAAAACACGAGTGACTCGATGTACCCAACCCTCACGTTACCCTTCAGTTCTCTATTCTCAGCCTTTCAAATCTAATAGTTTCTTCTAAGATCCATTCCGGAATAGAGCGACGCAACCTCATCACCATACCCATTAAACATTTCGGTCGCTTGCCTGAAAAACTTGCCTATGCGCCGCTCGCGTGCTTGACTCCAACGCGGATGGTCAACGGCAGGATTCACGTTAGCGTAAAACCCGTATTCATTTGGTGCAGCGACATTCCATGCAGTTCTCGGTTGCTCATTCGTAAAACGCATTCTCACGATTGATTTAACACTCTTGAAACCGTATTTCCAGGGCACCATTAGTCGGAGGGGCGCACCGTTTTGGTTGAGCAGCGTCTTTCCGTAAAGACCCACTACCAAGATGGTCAAGGGATGCATCGCTTCGTCCATTCGTAGTCCTTCAATATAAGGCCAGTTCAGAATCGCTCGGCGCTGACCGGGCATTTCTTCTGGACGATAGACGGTTGTGAGCTCGATGAATTTTGCGTTTGAAGTAGGCTCAAAGCGATTAATGAGTGTCGATAAAGGAAACCCAACCCACGGAACTACCATTGACCATGCCTCAACACAGCGCAGTCGGTAGATCCGCTCTTCAAACGTTATCCCTTTAAGCAGATCCTCAAGATCATACTCAGCAGCTTTGTTCACATGGCCTTCAACCTTAACAGACCATGGCTTAACCGTCAGTTCATGCGCATGCCGAGCTGGATCACCTTTGTCGAGACCAAATTCATAGAAATTGTTGTAACTGGTAATATCGCTAAAAGAGTTCGGCTCCTCGTTCGTGCTGAACGCACTAGTCTGAATGTCAGGAATGGTCTCCTGGGAACCCGCTCGTAAGTTAGTTGCAGAACTAAGCGCGAATGCCCCTGTCGCCAAGCCAAGCGCCGCACCCGAAGTGCCCTGAATAAATTGCCGGCGATTGAGGTACGTGCGTTCGTCGATAATTTCCGATGAAAGAATATTGGTCCGGCGTTGTACTAGCATCGAGCCTCTCGTCTTTCAGTTACCCTAACACTCCATCCAGCCATATCATCTGATTGTATGATGTCATCGTCTATTGAAGATACACAAGTAACCCAATCTATTACACTCTTGTCGAACATTGACTATCCCACATTGCACATTTCCAGCGCCGACCGCGTCATTACCAACGCCGACTCCACACGAAATAACGACGCAACCACCACTTCAACCTCGGGGTAATCAAACTTCGCCGATAGGCATCGCCTGCTTTCCTTAGGGCTTCAATCTGCGTTGGATATGGATGGATGGTATTTGAAATATCTGACAGCGTGCCGTGTTGACTGATCGCATACGTAGCTTCGCCAATCATCTCATTCGCGTGTGTTGCTACAATCGTACAACCCAATAATCGACCGCATTCGTGATGTACACGCACAAAACCATCCGTCATCTCGTCCAGAACTGCTCGATCCACTTCGGCAAGAGGCACCGTTAGAGATTCTACACGGTGGCCACGCGCACTTGCCTCTTCACTATTAAGACCCACATGGGCGATCTCGGGATCAGTATAAGTGCACGATGGAATTACCAGCGTACTGGCTTTCTTTCGACCATAGAACAGAGCGTTTTGAATTGCTACGCGAGCCATAGCATCAGCAACATGTGTAAACCTAAATGTCGAGCAAACATCTCCGGCTGCGTAAATGCGTCGATTCGTTGTCCGCAACTGGTCGTTAACCACAATTCCTGACTCTCCATAAACAACGCCTGCAACCTTAAGATTAAGATTTTCAATGTTCGGCTCCCTGCCACCCGCAATTAAGAATTGATCGCCGCACACGTCATCAGCCATTCCAGATTGCTGGAAGTGAACCTGTATCTCAGCGCTGTGATGCACGACCTTCTGTATTGCCGCGTTAAGTTTAAATTGCACACCATCCGCACTAAGCTGGCGCTGAATAAGTGCAGCCGCATCACGATCTTCACGAGGCAGTACTTGTTCCGCCGTATCTAGAACAGTGACATGACTTCCAAATCGTGCAAACGCTTGAGCCATCTCGCAACCCACTGGTCCGGCTCCGAGGACAAGGAGGCGGCGCGGAAGATCGGTCAACCAGAATAGATTCTTATTTGTTAAGTATCGGGTCTCGGTGAGGCCTGGAATTTCAGGAATCCTTGGCCGACTGCCTGTGGCTATGATGGCACGCCTGAAGTGCAAGCTTTGGTTCTTAACCTGGACGGTCGAACGACCCGTAAATTCGGCTTCTCCCAGAAACACGTCAACTCCGAGATTAACTAATCGACTCACAGAATCATGTTGACTTAGGTCCGAACGGCGGAGCCGCATGCGTTCCATAATGCGACCAAAGTTGACGGTCGACCCATCCGTATCAACGCCCAATGCCTTGGCATTTCGCAATTCCCCGAGGAGTTTCGCAGAGCGCAAAAGAGCCTTCGACGGTACACATCCTGCGTTTAAGCAATCCCCGCCGAACAAACTTTTTTCGATCAGTGCCACCCGTGCCCCAAGACTAGCTGCAGCGACTGCACTGACTAAACCGGCCGTTCCAGCTCCGAGAATACATAGATCGTATCGGCCATTCCCGACAGGATTCGACCAGTCTGGCGGATGCACGTGAGACAGAAGGTTTTGATTCGCTTGATCGAGTGGCTGAATCAAGGATTCTGGTAACACCGATTTAACCGGAAAGGGCGTACTCATACCATTCACAAAGTATCAGATTGCTCCAATTAGTTGGGCGAGCCTGACGCAGATTTGTAATACACACGCGCTAGCCACGCAGCATCTATTCCCAAGAAAAATCCAAACAACAACAGTACGTTCTGAGCACTACGCCGACACCATCCGTCTTTCTGCCAACGTCTAGATGACACCTGAATAGGTAGCCTTGATTTAAATAACCGACCTCGACGCCTTAGCTGAATGACCAAGTCTACATCCTCCATAAGTGGAAGAATCCGATAACCATGAATCCCGTTAAATACGTCGCGACGCGCAAAAAGACCCTGATCACCATATGGAAGATTTAGCCATGCCACACGCCTAGCTACTCCCCACTCAACCAGGCGAGCACGCCAATCAGTCGTCTGGAGTTTGAACCGGTAGCAGCCGCCAACATACTGTCTGTTCGCATTGGCCTTCAGGATTTCGGTATCCCAACCGACGCTTAATCGGCAATCCGCATGCAGAAACAGTAACCAGCCACCAGATGCCAACCGTGCGCCATGGTTCATTTGACGGGCACGTCCTGGACGTGTCTTAGTCCAGCATACCCAAGGATAGGCACGTTTCAGAGCCTCAATCGAGGAATCGGTATCTGCACCATCGACAACAATAATTTCTATGGAGCCTTCATGGATCATCTCCAGAGAAATTGTAGAAAGAAGCCCTTCAAGTTGTTCTGTATCGTGTAAAACCGGCACGACGACACTGATAGTCGGAAGCAAGATTAAGACTCTATGTTCAAAAAGGTAGTCAACTCAGACCAAATAAACTCCAAGCTATTCAGAAGCTGGTGTCCATCATCCAACCAGTGCACTTGTACATTCGATCGCTCAGCCGCAAAACGCGCGACAACCTTGGGATCGACGACATCATCGTGTTTTCCCTGAAAAATCATGATCGGCTTATTAACCTGGACCGCAAATGAATCATACCGACTTGCATCACTATAAAGTTCGTAATGCACGGGTCTCATTTCGCCGAAGGCATGATGAAACACTTGAAGATGACCACTCTGTTGCCAACAATCAAATTCACCCGCATCAAGACCAGGCATTTGATTCTTACCAAAATCGAATGCCGGCGCCAATAGCACTAAGCGTTCAATTGGAGAACTGTCAATGGCTTGACGGGTCGACTTTAAACTACCTTGAGAGTCAGTTGCAGCCAAATGTAACGCAACAAAAGCACCCAGACTAGACCCAATAAGACTCACAGAACCAGCCGGTAGAGCCTGTATAGAGCGGCCAACTCTATCAATCATCCTAGAGACGGTAAGCGTTGAAAAATCAGGTGCGTTTAAATCTGGACAGTGCAACGTCACATCGTGTGGCTGCAACCGATCGGTAAGCCACTTCGCCTTCGCCG
>Ga0209019_1000412_pt1 | contig 21827 bp, 21 predicted proteins | sample METZYME_3_300m_FD_187549 | JGI IMG/M metagenome (GOLD analysis project Ga0209019, IMG submission 187549) | Marine microbial communities from oxygen minimum zone in mesopelagic equatorial Pacific - METZYME_3_300m (SPAdes) (version 2) | ecosystem: Environmental > Aquatic > Marine > Oceanic... | reverse complement strand
CTGTCACATCAACCGCCGATTAATTTCGGTGACCGGGCCTTCTCAAGCGTTGCCGAGCGCCCGATACGAGTGTATATTCGAAATTAGACTATTGGCCATTCTTTTAGACACTAGGAAGTCTAGACCCAGACGGCCCGGCCGCTTTGGGAGTTTCAAGGACAATGATCTTGGGTGAGATTTTTCAATACCTGGTGGTATTCCTCCTGGCGATATGGACCGCCCGATTGGCGATTGCCAAGGGTCGTAGCGCCTGGGGTTGGGGTGGCGCGGCTTTAGTTTTGGGCCTCCTCCCTTGGCATCTCTTTGGCGTGCTTCCGGTGCTTATTTTGCTTTTCATAAAGCTCCCCAACGAGGCTCCCGCAGAGCAAGTTGACCGGTTAGCTTGCGCCCGCTGCGCCAAGTCGTATTCCAACGGCCAGCATTTCTGCACCGGCTGCGGTTGGGACTTGGACGAGGCTTACTCGCTGGAAGAATCGGACGAAGGCCAGCCCTTCCCCGCACGGCCTCAGGTGCAGACCACAGTCCAGTCCACAGGCATTGCCCAACCGACCGAAACCGCTGACGCCCCGGCGGCTGAATTCACGCCCACGGAACCCTCGAAAACGGAAGCTCCGGTAGCGGAAACGATGGCCTCCAGCGAGGCAACCGCGCCGGCTGTTGGGGCGCCACAAGAAGAATCCGCCGACTCGGCTGGGAATGCAGGTGAAACCGAAGCCGATACGGCAGAGGAAGAGCCAGCGAAAGCATATGTGCCGTGGGGCACCTACGATGTTGGTGTTGCGCCGACAGCCGTTCTAATGACCTCACGGGGAATGGAGCGGTTCGAAGAGGGCAAATTCCAAGAGGCGATCGACCAGTTCACCAAGGCTATCGCCTTGGATCCCAACCACGCCGAGGCCTGGCAACGACGCGCCGAAGCATACGCCCAACTAGGCCGGCCCAAGCAGGCGGAAGATGACCGCCGTCACTTGCAAGGACTGGATCCGAGTTCGTCTCCGGGCTAGATCCTGAATTGCAAAACGGGGGACACAAAAAAGGAACCACCTAAAGTGTGGTTCCTTTTGCTTTGGATTAACAGAATCAGTCTGACTTTCGATACCACCCTGAATGAAGCGAAGAGTCTGCCAAGGCGTCAGTTGGAAGATTCTCCGTCGGCCTGAGGCGCTCCTCAGAATGACAGGTTGGTGGCAGAACCGCGCTAAACGGCCATGATGTGATAGCCGGCATCAACGGGAATGATAGCGCCCGTGATTCCGCTGGAGAGCCCGCTGCAAAGGAACAGCGCCGTTTGTGCTACCTCTGTCACTGTGATATTCCGTTTCAACGGAGCTTTCTCAGCTGCGGCATGGTGCATGTCCCTGAACCCGCTGATACCCCTCGCAGCGAGGGTCTGCAGGGGGCCTGCCGAGATGGCGTTGACCCTGATGTTCTGCTCTCCGAACTCATAGGCCAACTGTCGGACACTGTGCTCCAGAGCCGCCTTGGCCGTGCCCATCACGTTATAGCCGGGGTAGACTTTTTGGGACGCATCAAAGGTCATGGCCAGCACGCTGCCACCATTGGTCATCAGCGGAGCCGCGTGGCGGACCAAGGGCAACAGTGAATAGGCGCTCACCTCTAGGGCAATGCGGAACCCCTCCCGTCCGGTGTCAACGAATCGGCCTTCCAGATCTTCTCGATTGGCGAAGGCGATACTATGCACTACGAAAGAGATATCGCCGAATTCTGTTTTCAACGTCTGGAACACCTCGGCGATCTGCTCGTCGTCCGTGGCGTCGCAGGGCAGGGTTAGAGCGCTCTCAATGGTGGCCGCCAATCCCTCCACACGCTCTTTAAGGCGGTCTCCTTGGTAGGTGAGGGCGATACGCGCCCCCGCCTGGGAGAGGACCTGTGTGATGCCCCAGGCAATACTACGGTCATTGGCTACGCCGAATACGATACCTTTCTTGCCGGACAGATCTATCGGAAACACGTGGCTACCTCTCTAACACTTCATCTTCGACACAGCTCAAGGGCCGCTGGGACGATCTTTGAATCAGGCGTAAGCCGGGGCCACCTGCTCTAGGAATATTTCTAATTGTTTCTCCGGATGGAAGCTGGCAAAGCGCACCACAACGGTGTCAACACCAGCCTTCACATATTCCGCGATCCGGTCGGCAACACGCTCCGGCCCGCCGAAGGGACCCCAACGGGTGCCCCAAATATCTGAGCCGTAATAACCAATCAACCACTCAACAGCGTCCGCTTCGGCTTTTTTAAGGTCGCAATCCATGTTCACTGTGATGTGGAAGGCCTTTTCCATACTGTTTGGGTCGCGTCCTAACTCCGAGGCTGTCTCGTTCACCTTTTGGATAACTTGAGCATATTCATCCGGAGTGTCTGAGATGGAGATTATACCCGCCCCCAGTCGGGCAGCCCGGCGAATCTGGGCCTGGCTCTTCGCCCGGTAGTGTGTGGCCAGCAGGAAAGGGATTCCCTCGTCATTTGCGGGTACAGGCCGCATCAGAGGGGAGTCAAGGTTAAAATTCCGCCCATGGAAATCGAATGGTTTACCCAACCCTAGACCTTGGACGATCTCAATGATCTCTTCGAACCGGCGCCCCCGCCCTTTCGAAGCCACTCCCGCGGCTGCCCATTCGCGTTTCTGATCGTCGTTAAACACCCCACCCACACCGGCGCCAATCACCAACCGACCTCCGGATATCAGGTCGACGGTATTCAAAGTCTGTGCCAGTAGCACCGGATGACGGAGGGCCGGGAGCAAGACCGCCGTGCCCAATCTGAGGCGGCTGGTACGAGCAGCAAGCGCGCCCAGGACTGCTAGGGGTTCCATGCGGGGCTTGGCCACCAGACTATCTCCGACCCAGACTGAGTCCAGTCCTGCCTTTTCCACGGTCTCAGTCAATTCGAAGATGCGCTCCATGTTGGCAGGCTGTTCGCCCTTCAACAATAGACCTCGGGTGGGCAGTAAGATGCCGAGTTTCACTTTTTTATCGGTCAAGTTCACTACCCGGGATTTTCCTCAAGAGTCTGAGGGCCCAAGCTCTGCTCGACGGACAACCGTTCGAGCAGTCCGGGTTCCATATGCTGGAACGTCGCCAGATCATCGACCACGTCCAGGTCAAAACCCAGACCTTGGCTGGAGTTGATAGCCACGGATCTTTCGAGCCGGGCTGCTTGAGTCAGGTGCTTCATGAAACTGCGCTGTCCCAGTTCTGGCTGCATAAAAACTCCCAGCGGGACAAGGATCGAATTGGTACCACCATCCCGGCGGGCCGGCGCCAGCGTCACGTTTCCCTGGCTGCGGGACGCCTGCATCATGCTGTGTATATCTGCCGGCTTCAAGAAGGGCAGGTCGCCGGCGACGTAGAGGGCCGACTTGCCTTGCTCAAAAGCCAGTTCGAAAGCCTTTTTCAGGGTGTCGTTCAAGTCTTCTCCCAGTTCTTCCAGGCATTCGGCGCCCAAAATCCGGGTCATCTCGCAGACACGGTCATCGCCTCCGACCACCCAGACTGTATCGATAGATGCAGCCTTGATGGCCAACACCACGCGGCGCAGCATACCCAAAGCCAGGTCGGCCCGTTGATCAGCCGTCAGCGATTGGGCCAGCCGCGACTTCCCCTGAGAAAGGGGTTTCATGGGAACGATCGCGATTACATTCTGTGGGTCGGTGACCATCTAGTCCTGTTCCAGGTTAATCGGCAAGAGCCAGAATCTCTCTGGCCAGCGCAATTTTATCCTCTTCCGTCTCCATGATAGTCGATGTCACCAGAGTAGTTAATCCCATTTCCTCGATCTCTGAAGCCAAGTCCTGGTCCTCGTTATCCATCACGAATACGTCGCAGATGTCCCGGTATTCCCGGGCAACCTCAACGCATGACACTTGTTTGCCCAACTCAGCCATAATCTTGCCCGCTGGGCCTTTCACGGCATCCCCTCCGACGATCGGGCTGACGCAGGCCCTTTTCCCCGAAAAGTCGCGCATCAGCTGCCTTACACCAGGCAAGGCCAATATCGGCCCCAGACTCAAATACGGGTTTGACGGGCACAGCACCAACATACCGCATTTGGCCAGCGAGTCTAGCAGCCCAGGCGCGGCGGTTGCATTTTCAACACCGACATAACGGACTTCAAAAACCTTTGGTTCGGCCCTGCGGCCGACGAAATACCGCTGCATAGGCAGTTCGCCTTCGTCGGTAGAAAGGACTGTCTTCACCGGGTCGTTGCTCATAGGTACGACACTGTGGAAAACGCCAAGGCTTTGATTCAACTCTGAGGTTACTTCGGACAAAGTCTTGCCTTCGGCCAATAATTGAGAGCGCCGGATGTGGGTAGCGAAATCGCGGTCGCCCAGGTTGAACCAAGTGTCCACGCCGAACTTTCCCAACATCTCAAGAGCGGTGAAAGTATCCCCGGCCACGCCCCAGCCAGTCTCTCGGTTTGATAGGCCGGAAAGGGTATACATCATGGTGTCCAGGTCGGGTGAGACATGCAGGCCATGGAAAGTCTCGTCGTCCCCGGTATTCACGCAGATAACCAAGTCGCCGGGAGGAAGACAACGGGCTAGCCCAAGAACAAGCTTGGCGCCACCGACGCCCCCGGCCAATGCCAGTACGGCAGGGGATTCGGGGGTCACCATAGATGTCCATAGGTGCGGAATCCGGCGCCGAGAAAGGACACTACGCGACTAGACTTTGGCACTTGGTTTTTTGTTGGGATGCTCAAACCGGTAGGTGTCCAGTTTGACCAGCCGGTTGTAAGACCCAAATACCTCTTCCACGTTGTCACCAACAAGGTCCAATGGGTCGAGTTCCTGGTCTGTTTCGCTGAAAACCCGGCGGGTTTTATAGGTCGTGTAGCGTTCCGCGGGTATCCGGCCTGCTTGGCGGATCATCTGCCGGAATTCCGACGGGCGCATGAGCTGGCCGTGTTGCGCTCCCGCTGCGGTAGAGATGCTCTCGTTGATGAGCGTTCCGCCTAGGTCATTAACGCCTGCAGTCAGCAGCAGCTGGGACATGCGTGTCCCTTCTTTAACCCAGGAGGCCTGGATATTGGGTATCCAGTTATTGAGCATGATCCGGGCAATGGCGTGCATCTTAATCACCTCAATCCCAGACGGGCCGGGCCGTACATCGTTCACAAGTTCTTGCATGAACATGGGCGCTTCGGTATGAACAAAACTCAGGGGCACGAATTCGGTGATGCCGCCTGTCTGTTGCTGGATTCCTCTAATAAGGTCTATGTGCTTGGCCAATTGCGTGGGAGTCTCGAGATACCCAAACATCACTGTTGAAGTCGTTGGGATACCCAATTCATGGGCGGTGGTAATCACCTCTGTCCACTGGTCCACCGTGATACGGCCCGGAGATATCTCGTCACGAAGTTCTTGGTCTAGGACTTCGGCTGATGTTCCAGGCAGACTGCCGACACCGGCTGCTTTCAACTCGGTCAGGTAGGCCCTAATCGTGATGTCGGAGCGTATGGAACCGTACAAGACCTCTTCCGGAGAGAAACCGTGGATATGCATATCTGGCAATTCTTTCTTGATCGCCTCGCAGAGCCGGATATACAGATCGCCTTCCATCTTGGGCGGCAACCCAGCCTGGACGCAGACTTCCGTGGCGCCGTAGTCCCAGGCTTCCTTGGCCCGCCGGATGATCTCTTCCACCGGCAGTAGATAGCCTTCCTCCTGACGGAAATCACGGCTGAAAGCGCAGAAACCGCAGCGTTTGATACAGACGTTGGTGAAGTTGATGTTGCGGTTGACAACGTAGGTGACAATGTCTCCCACGGTGCGTCTGCGGAGTTCGTCCGCCGTCATCACGAGAGCGTTGTATTCCTGGCCTTCGGTCTCGAACAACACCACCGCTTCTTCAACCGTGATGTCTTCTCCCGAAAGGGCCCGGTCCAACACCGCTGCCGTTTCGGGTTTGAGCGCACCAATCACAGACTCGAGGTTTTTAGCCCCATTCTGGCCTGACTGTTCAGATTGTGCCGGCATATCTTTGCATTCCCCCTGCGACGTAACCCTCTGAATCAGCCATGGCTGAAACTTTTTGTGCGAGGGAGTCGGGTAGAAATTCTTTCGTTCCTAGGAAGTACTCCGGGTATACCGGAAGCCTGGGTCTCAGTTGGAACCCGGCTGCCTCGGTCTTGGTTTTTAATTCGGTTAAGGCCGGCCACGGGGCCTCAGGATTCACGAAGTCCGGAGTCAACGGCGACACTCCGCCCCAGTCGTTGATCCCGGCATCCAGATATATCTGATAGTTCTTGGCGCTGAGATTGGGCGGTACCTGGAGGTTGGCCTCCGGTCCGAGGACAAGCCGAGCAACCGCCACCGTCCAAAGGAATTCATCCGTTTCCGCGTCAGGCGAATTTCCCATCGCCGTATCCGGTTTGGCTCGGAAGTTTTGGATTATCACTTCCTGAACATGGCCATGTTTGGCGTGAAGCTCTGCTATAGCTAATAGGGACTCTATACGGTCGCGGCGATTCTCGCCTATACCGATGAGGATACCAGTGGTGAAAGGCACCCGCAACTCTCCGGCCAGTTCCAGCGTGCGTAACCGCACTCGGGGCCGTTTACTGGGAGCGAATTCGTGGGGGCCACCGTCTGCGTACAGTGCCTCACTGGTGCTCTCCAGCATCAGTCCCATGGAAGGGTTGAAGGGCTGCAAGGCTGCGATCTCACGGCGGGCCATGGTGCCGGGATTGGCATGGGGGAGCATGTCTGTTTCTTCGAGCACCAATCTACAAACGTAGGTGAGGTATTCCAGGGTGGTCTTGAACCCACGGTGTTCCAGCCATTCTCGTGCCTCTGGGTAGCGCTGTTCCGGCCGCTCCCCCAGGGTGAAAAGGGCTTCGGTGCACCCGAGAGCCGCACCGGCATTAGCCACATCCAAGACCTGTTCCGGAGTCATGAAGAGGTCTTTGCCCGCCTGCGTTGGGTCCTTGCGGAATGTGCAGTACCCACAGAAATCACGGCACAGATGGGTCAGAGGAATGAAAACTTTGGGCGAAAACGTGACGGTGTTTCCCTTGCCCTGGTCACGCATGAACGCAGCGACCGCGCATATCTCTTTGGTGGCGTCAGGGCCGGCAGACAGGAATGACAGGGCGTCAGCCGCGGTCAGAGACCGACCTGCCATCGCTTTGGCAATCACCTCTGCTAGATGCGCGTCAGCTTGCGTATGTAGGGCTGCCCCGTGAGAGCGGGCGGAAACCGTCAAAGGTGCTCCATCCGGTGCAAAACCAGACCGGCCTGCCAACAGGCAGGATTGAATATCGGACTATTTTAGACCGTCGGCACTGAGCGGGCAACACATAGGGTGACACCGGGAGGAGAGGAAGTTAGACCAGGTACTGAATCCTGACTCAGAATCCGTTGAGTCGGCTTTGGTCGGTGAAGTCAGTGGTGGCGTAAGGCCGGCCCAGATGGGCGTGTGCCCTTCGGGTGGCGACGCGGCCTCTGGGCGTCCGTTCTAAGAATCCCAGTTGCAGCAAGAAAGGCTCCCAGACGTCCATTATAGTGTCCGAGTCTTCGTTCAATGATGCTGCCAGGGTTTCCAGGCCTACGGGGCCCCCGTCGAATTTGTCGATGATGCTAGACAGCAACCGGTGGTCTGATAGGTCCAATCCCAGTTCATCCACGTTGAGTTGCTCCAATGCGGCACGGGCGACCGCGCCGTTGATCCGGTTGTCGGCCTTGACCAGGGCATAGTCCCTCGTACGTTTCAGCAGCCGGTTGGCCACTCTTGGTGTGCCCCTTGACCGTGCCGCGATTAGATCCATACCCTCGCTGTCAGTGTCCATCTCCAGGATTCGGGCGGAACGGTCGACGATGACCTTCATATCTTCGGGTTCGTAATAGTCCAAACGGCAGACCAACCCGAACCGGTCGCGAAGGGGAGCGCTGACCATGGAGAACCGAGTTGTGGCGCCGACCAGGGTAAAGGGGCTGATCCTAAGATTGACGTTTCGGGCGGCCAGACCCTTGCCGACCATCCAAGACAGGAAGAAGTCTTCCATCGCCGAATACAGGACTTCTTCGACCACACGGTTGAGTCGGTGGACTTCATCGATGAAAAGTACGTCGCCTGGCTGGAGGCTGGTTAGAATGGCGGCCATGTCCCCAGCCCGCTCAACAGCCGGGCCCGAAGTGACCCGAATGGCGACTTCCATCTCGGTGGCGATGATGTTGGCCAGTGTGGTTTTTCCGAGACCGGGAGGGCCGTAGATAATCACATGGTCGAGAGGTTCCTGGCGTAACTTGGCGGCCTGGATGGAGATGGAGAGGTTCTCTTTAGTGTTGGCCTGCCCGACGAAATCTTCCAGCCGCTTGGGCCGCAAAGACACATCTTGGTCTTCCTGTTGGAAGTCGCCAGAGATCAGCCGCTCGGCCATCCTACTCTCCCCACCCTTGAAATATCTGAGCTAGATTCATCCGCCCAAATAGCCTGCAAAGTACCCAGCCCATTGTAGCCGGGCACTGGCCATTAGGGTCAAGAATCGCCTGTCATGTATTTACCCGACATACTTGCGGAAGACTAGGCAAGCATTCTGACCGCCGAACCCAAAGGCATTGGACAATGCAACTTGAACATCCGCAGCTCTGGACTGGTTCGGCACGTAATCCAAGTCACATTCGGGGTCTGGAACATCATAATTGACCGTTGGATGAATAGCGGCCTCAGTGATGGTCTTCACACAGGCGGCGGCATCCAAAGAGCCAGCGGCGCCAAGGGAATGGCCGATCATGGACTTGGTCGAGCTGATGGGAATCTTGTGGGCCAGGTCGCCGAACAGCCGCTTGATCGCGACAGTTTCCAGCGCATCGTTCAATGGGGTAGAAGTGCCGTGGGCGTTGATGTAGTCAACTTGGTTCAAGGACACTTGAGCATCGTTCAGCGCCATATGCATCGCTGCGGCTGCGCTGACGCCTGACCCTTCAGGCTGGACCGGATGGCCGGCGTCGCTCGTCGAGCCGAACCCCGCCAACTCAGCCAGGATATTCGCCCCGCGACCAATTGCGTGTTCCAAGCTTTCCAGGACCATGATTACCGACCCCTCGGAAGGGATGAATCCGTCCCGGCCGGCGTCAAAAGGACGGCTGGCTTTTTGCGGCTCATCGTTTCTGGTGCTTAGCGCCCGCATCACTGCGAAACCGGAGAGCCCCAACAGGCTGATGCCAGCTTCCGTGCCGCCGGCCAACATCACGTCGGCGGCGCCCCTGCGAATGACCGAGACCGCCTCCCCCATTGCCTGGTTGGAGGCTGCGCAGGCCGTGGTTGCAGTGGAGTTATAGCCGTGGGCGCCGGTGTACCGGCTCACTGCGGCGGCAGCCATGTTGGGTAGGATCATCGGAAAGAAGAATGGAGACATTCGCATCCCGCCGCGGTCGGCCAGTATCCGGCAATTCTCCTCCAGTGTCGGGAAGCCGCCGTTGCCGTTGCCTAGCAGCACGCCTACGCGGTATGGGTCGTCTTTGGAGATATCGTAATCAGCAGCTTCAACGGCTTGAAGTGCGGCGGCGACGGCCAATTGAGTGAAGCGGGCCATCCTCCGAGCTTCCTTGTTGCCAATGTAGGTGTCGGGGTCAAAGCCAGAGACCTCTCCCGAGATCTGACAGGGATATCCTTCTGGGTCGCAAAGGGTCATGGGGCCGATGCCCGAAGTCCCCGCGACCAAGTTCTTCCAATATTCCTCAGGCGTCTCGCCCAAGGGGGTCATTGCCCCCATCCCAGTTATTACGACTCTGACCCGTTCATCTGCCACAGAAGACGCTCCTGCGATAACTTTTCGTGCCGAGGTTTCTTAAAATCTAACTTAAAGACCTGGGGCCGTAAGTTCCGGATAGATTTCCGGTTCAATTCCCAGCGCCGACTCCCGGACCTCTGCGGTCAGGAACAACGAGCCGGTCGCCAATATCAAATCTCTACTCCCTGCGTTGCCGATAGCTATCTTGAGGGCATCGGCTGGTGTTTGGGCTTCTAAGGCTGTTTTACCGTTCTCTTTAAAGAGACTAGCGAGCTTGGCTACATCGATGGAACGCGGATGCCTGGAGGCAGTGGCAATGGTGATATCTGCTTTTTCGCCCAGCGCCTGGGCCATGCCCGCCACATTCTTGTCTTTTGAGAAACCAACTATCAGGATGATTCGGTCGAATTCTAGATACTTGGGCAAGGACTTCAAAAGACTCTCCACCGAGTATACGTTGTGTGCGCCGTCGGCTACCAAGAGAGGAGAGCGCGATAATACCTCCATTCGGCAGGGCCAATCAACCCGTTCGAACCCAACTTCCATAGCCTTGGCAGGCACATCAATCCCCTGACTGGCCAACGCTTCCAGGGCGGCGACGGCCGAGGCTGCATTCTCTAGTTGGTGTGCGCCCAGCAACGGCATATGCAGGTTGTATTCGTCATTGCGGCCCCTGACCGTGAACCGCTGTCCGTCGGTTCCGGGCCGCCCTTCCTCCCAGGTTACGTCGCTCCCTACAAGTATGGGCACAGCATCTTTCTCCTGGCAGGCGGCTAAGATGGGCGATAGCGCTTCCGGCAGTTGAGGAGCGATCACGACCGTTGCCCCCGGCTTGATGATTCCAGCTTTGTCGGCGGCAATCTCACCGATGGAATCACCTAGGATTGCCATATGGTCCAGACTGATGGAGGTGATGACGCAGACCCCGGCATCCAACACGTTGGTGGCGTCCAGCCGCCCACCGAGCCCTACCTCTATAACCTGAGCGTCAACTCTGTCCTGGGCAAAGCACTGGAAGGCCATGCCAGTTAGGTATTCAAAAAGGGTCAATGGCCCGATTTCTGCGTCTTTTTGAAGTTCTACATGTAGCGGCCACAAACCCTCTACCAGACCAGCGAAAATCTCCTGGGAGATAGGTTCAGAGTCCCGTCTGATGCGTTCCCGGAAGGTGTGGATATGAGGAGAAGAGTAAAACCCGGTGCTGAGCCCGGCTGCCCGGATGGCCGCATCGCACAACGCCGCCGTGCTGCCTTTGCCCTTGGTGCCGGCTATATGGACCGCTGGTATCTGCTTATGGGGGCTGCCCAGCCGCTCCAGCAACGCTTCCATCCTGGTTAGATCGTAGATAGCTTTCTGGCGAGGCCCGGTGGCCGCGTTTCTCTCGTGGTCAACCAGGGTCAGTAGACGGGCGATTGACTGACGGTAGTCCAAACGGCTCCTAAATGGCTCCTGATACCAAACGGCTCTTGGATAACGACGGTAAGGGTATTCAGGCTGCCGGCCCAAGTCGCGGCGGGAAGTTAGTGGTCGCGGAGGTGGCGTGGCATCGCCCCAAGAAGCATCTGGATCCCGTCGGCAACTCCGACCGAATTCACGTATCCAATGTTACCTTCCATTGGCTGGGGGGTAAACCCAAAAACCCGCTCCACCTCTCCCATCTCGGCAACACTGCGGATGCCCAGCATCCTGATCTGGTCGGTGGTTATCGGTGGTCTGAGCATGATCCCTTGAGTGACTCTAGCGGCGAAGTACATCAGCCAGGTGGGAAGATGGAACCGTAACCGCCGTTTGCCCATGGCTCTAGCCACCCGAGAGACCACGTCGTTATAGCTTATTCGCTCAGTTCCGCCCAGGTCCAGGATCTGCCCTTTCAAGTCTTCCCGTCCCAAGGTTATCCCGATGCACTTAGCCAGGTCATCCGCGGCCAAGGGATGGTATCTGTTTTTGCCGGACCCGATCACCGGCACGAGGGGAAACACCCTCACTAACCCCGCCAGAACATTGATGAACTCGTCGCCCTCTCCGAACAGCACGGAAGGCCGATATATCGTGTATGGGATACCGGAATCAATGACTTCCTGTTCGCCTTGCCACTTGGTGTACAGATAAGGATAGGACCTGTCATTGGCGGCGCCAATAGCACTCACATGCAAAAAATGACGCGCTCCCGCCTGTTTGGCCGCAGCCAGAACGTTGGCCGTTCCTTGTTTATGCACATCTTCGAAAGAGGCCCGCCGCCCGGGCCGGATCACCCCGACCAGGTGTACCACCGCTTCCACGTCGTAGAATGCCGCGCTAAGGGAGGCCGGATCTTGAATATTCCCGTACTGTACCTCTACTTCCCTATGGGAGAATATCCTCTCTGATCCTGGACTGTGAACAAGACAACGCACGGAGTTGCCCCGCTCCAGCAAAACTTTGACCACTCGCCGACCGAGGAACCCGGTGCCGCCGGTTACCAAGACAACCAAATCAATCGCTCCGCCCACCAGTACGGCCGTCAGTTGAACAAATCAATATTCCACCCGCAACGGTGGCAAATCCCTCAAGCTGATGTCAAGGGAACGCCTCCCAAACTTTCTGGAGTAGAATGTCTCCGACATACGGCGGACCTTGATTACCAGGGGATCAATTATGGCAAATTTAGACCTGCATTTCGGAGCCGGCTTGGCCTTGGGCGTCGGCGAAACGGCCCGGCAAGCCCGGTGGATGGAAGACCTGGGTTACGAATATTTCTCTGCCGGCGAGCATTTCATGCGCGGAGACCCACCGGGTCCGACCCATGCAGCTTTGCCTGTGTTGGCGGTGGCTGCCGGCGCAACTGACCAGATGCGCGTTCTTTCGTCAATCATCCTAACCCCCTTCTACCACCCGTTGGTCTTGGCCAGAACGACCGCGACATTGGACGCCGCTTCCGGAGGGCGGCTGACCCTTGGCGTGGGCGTGGGAGGTGAGTTTCCAGTCGAGTTCGAGGCCGCCGGCCTCCGGGTGGACCAGCGTGGGCGGCGGACCGACGAATGCCTCGAGGTCATGCGAAAGCTATGGACCGGCGAAAAGGTGACTTTCTCCGGGCGCCATTTCCAATTGACCGACGCGATGATCAACCCCGCGCCGGTCCAAAAACCCAATCCGCCGGTCTGGGTCTCTGGGAGACGGGATGCCGCTATGGCCAGGGCCGCGAAGTTCGGCGATGGCTGGATGCCCTATTTCTATGACGCACCCAGATATAGGGACAGTGTTCAAAAGATAAAAGGCTTTGCCGCCGCGGCCGGTAGAGACATCTCCGGGTTCCAATGGGCTCACTTCCCCTATATCGCCATCTATCCCACCGAGCAACAGGCTGCAGAAGTCGCCGCGGAACAACTTGGCGGGCGTTACTTATACGGCGGTGAGTTCTTGGACATAGTCCGCAAGTATTGCTTGCTGGGCACAGTCGAGAATTGCATCAAACAACTCCAGGAATATATCGACGCTGGGGCCCGCCAGATCATCTTTAGTATCAGTTGTCCCAGGGAAGACCGCGAGAGACACTTAGAGACCATAGCCAAGGAACTGATTCCTCATTTCCGTAATCAACAGACATGATGTTAATGGGAAATGCACCACAGACCGAAATAAACGCTTTGTAGCGGACTAGAAGAGTTCTGGACGTTATGACAATTGGGCGTTACCTGGCGTAGAATAGGCAAGAACTTATTTTATTGTGGCCGACCTAAGACGACAATTCCGGCAAACTTTTATCTGAGCGCTATAGAAAACCAGACCGCTCAGGTAGGGAAATCAGTTATTTACCCTACGGGTTGTCCTGTATAATAATGCGCGAGCCGGTGACGGGCGCCGGAGGCTTTACACACAGCCTACCAAATAACACGAAACGGTTGCCCTGCGGCCCAACAATATCGAACTACACGTAAAACGCAGCCAATAACGCTGCCTCGCCGAACTAATAGGAGCAACAATGTCTCGAATCAAACGGGTGGTGCTGTTTCAACCAGCGTCAGCCGGTGGAAACTTTGAATACGTAGCTATACCCAGGCAAGGACTGCTTTTCCTCTCGGGTGCATTAGCCCAATGGGACGGTCCCAATGTTTATGAGCGAGAGATCTGGTTCGAAGACCGCTCTGGTTTGATCGATCCCGACAAAGACCTTGAGGGTGTAGACATCTTGATGGTCACTGCGCTCATCAATGAGGCGCCTCGCGGGTATCAGATTGCCAAGTTGGCAAAGCTACACCACCCTGAGTTAATCACCATCGGCGGCGGTCCTCAGATGAGTCCTCTGGCCGAGGAAGCCTTCAACAATGGCGACTTCGATGTGATAGTTCAGCGCGAAGGTGAAGATATCATTGGTCAACTGTCCGACGTGCTCTTAGAGCACCGAGGGAGTGACCGGGACCAATATCTGGCGAAAATTCCTGGCATCAGCTACCGAAAAGACGGCGGCATCGTCCAGACCAATCGCCAAGGATTGGTCAGCCCCGACTTCGTGGAGCTGCCCGATTTCCGCTCCATCAAAGACCTTAACTCCGGCAACCCCATGGTCGGAGCTGTTATAGAAACTATACGTGGGTGCACCGAAAGCTGCACCTACTGCCAGGTTATCCAACAATTCCTCGGTTACCGGATGATCTCCCGGGAGGTCGAGTTCAAGCGGCTGGCCCAATTGCGGGATTTGGCTGCCGACGGCCTGGTACACACCTCGAGGAATGGAACCTTCCAGGTGTTTATCTCCGATGACCTCCATGCGCCGCCCCTGCGTGCGGTCAAGTTCCGCGATGAGCGTTTGACTCGACTGCAAGGTTGGAATGGCCACACCGACGGCATGAACATGATTTGCCAAGTCCGAGCTGAGGTCGGCCAAGATCCGGAGTTGATCACAGCCATGCAGAATGCCAACATCAAAATGGTCTACGTTGGTGTGGAGTCGGATAACGCCGAAAATCTGATCGCGGTGAACAAACGGCAGGAACCCGGCCAGATGCACAAGGATCTACACTACATCAATGAAGCTGGATTAACCGTGGTCGCCATGACCATCATCGGCCTGCCATTTGATACTGAAAAGAGCATCATGGACCTAGCGGACTGGGTAACGACGGTTAGCAAATATCAGACCGTCAACTTCTTGACTCCGTTGCCCGCCACCTCCAACTGGGACTCTCTAGTCCCATTGGACGAGAATGGCGAATTACTGGCCGAAGGAACCATGCGGCCCTACCATCTCTACACGGGGAGGCAGTTCGTCCATCAGGACAAGCGCTGGACTATGCAGGAGAGCCGAGATCTCTTTGACCGCTACTCAGCCAAGCTAAATCCAGTGGACGATGTTTACCGGCGCGTCTTCCGGATTCTCCGCACCTACAAGCTAAGACTGGCGGCTACCAGCCGAGACCTTAGTGACACGCTTGCTTCTAAGTTGAACGAAGCGACCGAGGCACTTAAAAACTGGTCGGACGCTGCTTCCCTAACGGGTCTGGAATTTGGCGAGAACATCACGGAACGTGTCAGTGAGCTCGCCGATCAGATCCGAGCGGTGTCCCAACCTCTGGCCAACGCCCGGAAAGAGGCGGCGGACGCCATTGGCAGTCAGGTGAATGACTTGTCGGAATCCATGAAGCTGCTGACCGGACCGACCGGCAACCGGGAATTGGCCTTGGACATATCGGGCCGAATCACCGAGCTCGCAGAGCTGATCGACTCGACAGTGACCGTTTCAACCAAAGGAGGCGCCAGGGCCTAGCCGCCCCGGTGCCGTCTTAGTTGCAACTTTCAAACGCGGGTTTTGCATCCCATAACTCAATGATGGGTCGTCCTTGTTCATTTGTGTTTTGTGAGATCCCGTGATCGGGATTTGGCGTGAGTGTACGTGCTGGGGAAAATATGAACGGTAATCACAAGGTTTTAGTCACGGGGATGGGAATAATCAGTCCCCTTGGTCTGGACGTGGCAACAACTTGGGACGGCATCGTTAATGGCCGTTCGGGAGTCGACTACATCACTGCCTTCGATCCGGAAGGCTATGACACCCATTTCGCCGCGGAAGTAAAAGGGTTCGACCCTGAAAACTACCTGGACCGCAAAGAAGCGCGGCGGATGGACCGATTCGCGCAGTTTGCGGCAGTTGCAGCCCAACAAGCTTGTGGCCAAGCCGGACTTGAGTCTGGAAGCGTTGACCCATACCGCGTCGGGGTGATAATCGGGAGCGGTATCGGCGGAATAAGCACCCTCTCAGCGCAACATGAGATTCTTCTCGATCGTGGCCCCAAGCGTGTCAGTCCTTTTCTTATTCCCATGATGTTGGGTGACATGGCTTCGGCCCAGGTCTCGATGGTCACCGGTTCCATGGGCGCCAACTACTGTGCTGTTTCATCATGTTCCAGCGGAGCGGATGCCCTCGGTCAAGCCTGGGCAATGATTCGGCGTGGACAGGAGGACATCGTCCTAGCCGGCGGCAGCGAGGCTCCAGTGGTGCCCGTAGCGGTTGCTGGGTTCAATGCTCTGAGAGCCCTTTCCAGGTTCAACGAAAATCCCGCCAAAGCCAGCCGCCCTTTCGACAAAAACCGCGACGGTTTCGTCATGGGTGAGGGCGCGGCCGTGCTGGTGCTGGAGAGCGAAGAAAGCGCGAAAAATCGTGGCGCTACAGTTTTGGGCGAGATTAAAGGGTATGCGGCCACCTCGGACGCGCATCACCTGACCGAGCCAATGGCAACTGGGGAAAGCGCCGCCCGGGCGATGGCGAAAGCCCTGGAAGAAGCAGGCGTGGATTCATCCGAAGTTGACTACGTTAATACTCATGGCACGTCTACTCCGTTGAACGACCGTCATGAGACCATGGCCATCAAAGTAGCACTCGGCGAGGACGCCTACCGAGTGCCACTGAGTTCCACCAAATCCATGACCGGGCACCTACTGGGTTCTGGCGGCGCTCTGGAAGCGTGTTTCTGCCTCCTGGCTATGGAGCACAGTATTGTCCCACCTACCATCAATCTCTTAGATGCAGACCCTGATTGCGATCTGGACTACACACCCAATGAGGCCCGCTCGCAGGAAATGAACATCACTTTGAGTAATTCCTTTGGTTTCGGCGGCCACAACTCGGTGTTGGTCTTCGGCACACCCGGTCTGGTCAGCTAGACCGTGACCACCAGCGGTGGGGCACACCCATGGTCGCTGCCAGCTACCCTCCAGACTGACGCTCTTTCCGGACACGTGCCACCGGCCATCGCGCAAGTGCTCGCTCGGCGCGGTATCGACACCCCACAAAAGCTGAGCACATTAATCGACCCACCCCACAAGTTGCCCTACGACCCTCTACGAATCACTGGCATGGACATCGCATTGCGCCGTCTCTACACAGCTATCAACAACGGAGAGCGGGTTGGAGTGTTCGGCGACTTTGACGTGGACGGCATCACGGGAACAGCAATCATTTCAGAAGGCCTTACCTCGCTCGGGGTATCGGTCTCTCCATACCTCCCACACCGCGTCGACGAGGGTCACGGCCTGTCCAATCAAGCGATCGACACTCTAGCGGACGAAGGCGTGACTGTAATCGTGACGGTGGACTGCGGGATAACGGCCTTCGACGAGGTTGATTACGCCAAAACCCGGGGGGTCGATGTGATTATCACCGATCACCATTTGCCCCATGACGGCGTGCCGAATGCGGTCATCTCACTGAACCCAAAGTTGCCAGGCGGCGATTACCCGTTTTTTGAACTCTGCGGAGCCGGAATCGGGTTCAAGTTGATCCAAGGTCTATTCGAGTTCTATGGCCAACCCTGGGACCCAGGGCTCCTTGAATTGGCCGCATTAGGGACGATCGCTGACCTAGTTCCGCTCTTGGACGAGAACCGGTATCTGGTAAGAGAAGGACTCAGGGAGTTGGGCAACACCCGACGCCCTGGGCTCAGGGCTCTCTACAGCTCCGCCAGAGTAGACCCAGATGAGATCACCGCCGAGACCGTCTCATTTCAGATCGCGCCCAGGCTGAACTCGGCAGGGCGTATGGGCGACCCAATGGACAGCTTCCGGCTCTTGACTACAGCATCTACGGAAGAAGCCAATGTCCTGACCCATAAACTGGAATCGTTGAATATGAACCGACGGGCAGCGTCCGAGGAAGCTTACGGCATTGCCGATCAGCTCGTGGCGGACCTGAATCAACTCCCACCGATGCTTGTGATTTCCGATGAACGGTTCCACAGGGGTGTTGCGGGCCTCATCGCGGGACGTCTGGTGGACCGGTTCCGCCGTCCAGCAGTGGTGATCGCCGTGGAAGGCGAGTATAGCGTGGCCAGTGGGCGCAGCATCCCTGAATTCAACATCGTAGCCGCCATGGAGTCCTGTGAAGACCTTCTGGTGCGGTTTGGCGGCCATTCCCAAGCTGCGGGCCTCACTATTGCAACCGAGGCCATCCCCCAGCTTAAATCGCGTCTAGAGGCCTACAGCGCTGAGATCCTAGAGACCCAAGGGCTGGTGCGAAAGGTGGAGATAGACGCCGTTATCACCCTGGACGAATTGGACGAAGTCATGGTTCGATGGATAAACGACCTGGAGCCATACGGGCCTGGCAATACCAGGCCGATCTTCGCCAGCATGGGCGTTAAGGTTCTCGAAACCTTCCACATGGGCCGGGAACAACAGCACCTGCGGCTAAGGGTAGAGACCAACGGCGCTCAATTCACCGCGTTGGCCTTCAACCAAGCAGAAAAATGGCGAGCCGGCACCCAATACGCCGACCTAGCCTTCACCGTTATGAACGACTCCTTCCGCGGCAAAGGGGCAATCGCCCTAAGACTATTGGACTTCAAGGCGTCCGAGGGCTAGCCTCGCCCTTCTTTAGAAGGCGTATCTCAGCGCCAGGCGTTCTTTCTTTTCTGTTACCCCTTGCTTCCCTGTCACCCCTAGTGACGCAAGGGGTCGCTTTGCACTCGTTCAAAGTTGGTTTAGTTGCAACGAGATTCCTCCGTAACCGTCCCCCAAATCAAGCGTGGCGTCTTGTCCTCATCTGGCGTTGGCCCAAAACAAACGAGATTCCCCGGCTGATGCCCGGGAATGACAATGGAGTGGGTCGGGCCCGTCAGGCCTGTCGGCTAAGCCCGGCTTGCCGCCGGCCTTACTATCTGGGCCTTCCAGACCAGGAGGGGCACGGTGAATATCACAACTATTATGGCCACCACCTGGGCTTCATTCAGAGTTCCGCCGAAGTATTCGTTGAATTCTTCTCTGAGGAAACTAAGGAAGAAACGGCCTATCGAATAGGTTGCCAGATAGAGGGTGAAGAACATCCCATGGGGCCGCAACCGGTCTCGCAGAGGCCAGATGGCGGCCAATAACAACAGATCGAAGATCAGTTCATACCCGACGGCGGGATGGGTCGGCGGCCGGAATATGCCGGGGCTGTTGGCATTGGTATAGATTACTCCCCAAGGCAGCTCGGTCACCTTGGAAAAGTGCTCCCCGTTGATTATGTCACCGAGACGGCCGATGGCCTGGGCCAGCAGCAGGGCTGGGGCTGTGATATCGGCCAAACGACCGATGCCCGGCAAGTTGGCTCTGTGGGCCTCTCCCATGAATGGGAACACCGTCCGCCACGTGGCCAGGAACCATTCGGAGTTGCGGATCATGATATAGGCGGCGCCGCCTATAAAGCCTCCGATGATGGCGCCGTAGATCGCGATACCTCCCGACCAGACCGAGAACACGCTGAAGAAGTCGTCTCTGTAGACTTCGTCCCAAAAGTCGATGACATGAAGGAGTCTGGCGCCGATTACACCGCCGATGATAGCCCAAACAGCTACGGAGTAGATGGAATCGACGATCATCCCATCTTTAGCGCCCCAGCGGGCCACCAACCAGACGGCGACCGCAACGGCCACAAAGGTCAAAAGACCATGCCAAGAAAGAGTTATTGGCCCGGCATCTATCAGGTTCGGATTTATGCCGATTGATATGCTGCCCAGTACGCCCATTGATTGGTCCTTAGCTGTATCGAAATCGCGGGGCCTGCTACGGTCCCGCTGGTAATGATCCCAGGCCGCATCTTTCCGACGGAACCGTAGTTACAAGGTAAACCCCTGCGCCATGTGGTTGCAATAGTTCTGCTATCCACTGGTGCTCCTCTTCGCTGGATGGCAGAGTGAACAACGCAGGTCCGGCCCCGCAGAGATGCATCACAGGACCGCCCCGATCCGCAATCTGACGGCACATCTCCAACAACTCCGGATATGACCGCGCCGCCACCTCTGAAAAGGCGTTGAATACTAGTCCTCTAACAGATTCTTTTACAAACTGACCGGCTGTTAAAATCTGTACCATCTGCCTGGTGATCCCACCGTCGCTGAACTGTCCCATGTTCAATCTGGAGTACATCTCAGCCGTCTTGTTGGGTATGGCCAGGTCCGGAAAGACCAGTGTGACCGCCAGCGGAGGCAACGGAGATAGGCTGGTTATCTGTTCACCCTTCCCTTGGGCCAAGGCCGTGCCACCCCAGAGAAAGAACGAAATGTCGGACCCCAGGCCCGCTGCGATGGTAGCCAATTCATCGAGGGAAAAACCCAATCCCCACAGAGAGTTCAGACCCAATAACGCAGCGGCTGCATCGCTGCTGCCGCCACCCAATCCCATCGCCACCGGGATGTGCTTCTCAACGGTTACCAGGGCCGCGGGTTCGATATCGCCCGCCTTGGCCAGTTCTACCGCCGCCTTCCAGACCAGGTTCTGTTCCCCTGCCAACTCCGGATATTCGCACTCCACTTTGAGGTCGGCTGCCGGCTCGATGCGCAGCAGGTCTGAAAGGTCTATGGTTTGCATGATGGTCGTGACGTTGTGGAATCCATCATCGCGGCGGCCCAGGATTTCAAAAGTAAGGTTCAGTTTGGCGTAGGCCGGTACTTCCAACTCTACGCCCCTTCCATACCGTCGTCTACAGTTTTAACCCACACCTGATAGATGCTCACCCACTCAGGTATATCTAGCGTCTGGGGCCTTCTGGTGGCATCGATCCCGGCCTCTTCCAATACCCGGCCACCTGCAATAGGCTCGATACCCAGTCCCTGGCTAAGGGAATTTCTTAGCTGCTTTCTCGGGGCGGCGAACCCAGCCCGAACCACGGTGAAGAAGCCCTCTTCACTGGCCACATCGGCCGCTGGGGCCGGCAACACATCCAGGCGCACCACGGCGGATGTTACCTTGGGTGGAGGTCTGAAGGACTTGGGTGACACAGAGCACACCATCTTCACGCGGGCGTAGAACTGGGTGGCCACCGACAATATCCCCATGTCGCCTGGCTGGGCCACCATGTTTTTCGCCACTTCCTGTTGCACCATGACCACCAAAACGTCTGGCTTTGGCTCCGATTCCAACAACCGGCGAATGATCGGGTTTGCGGCATAATAAGGAAGGTTGGCCACAACTTTGTAAGAGGTATCGGGGGCGATAAGTTCAGTCAAATCCACATCCCGAGCGTCGGCCTTGACACAGGTCAAGTTTACTGGAAAGTCCAGGCGTGATGGCAGGGCCTCTGCTAGTTCACTGTCCAACTCTACGGCCACCACCCGATTCACGCGGTTCACCATCCGCTTCGTCAAAACGCCCCGGCCCGGCCCGATCTCGACGATCACGTCGTCCGGAGAAAGGTCTGCCGCGTCCAGAATCCGCCCGGCGATGCGGGTATCGGCGAGAAAGTGTTGGCCGAGGGACTTACGAGCCCTAGTGCGATTACCTGAGGCGCTAGCAGATGACGTCACAGTGTGAAGCGCACCGTGGCAAAGCGAAATATCAGAGGGGTGAAAATAAGTGAGAAATTCAAAAAGACCGCACACCTCCCGTTGTCATAGACCATCGGACATTTCATGAATGATGACTCAGGCCAGGCACTCCCGCGGCACCCGCAGGGTCCTGCTTACCGTTGCTTCCTTCCGGATCTGGCGGGGTTCACAAGTCTACGTCGCGCAGGACCCAACCCTCTATATCACCAGCCACAATATGGGTCCTCTGGCCTCGCCGAGGGGAGGAATTCGACTCCGCTAGAGCGGATTGCGGATATAGGGCACCGCTGGCTCCCCGTC
>Ga0209019_1000405_pt1 | contig 22027 bp, 30 predicted proteins | sample METZYME_3_300m_FD_187549 | JGI IMG/M metagenome (GOLD analysis project Ga0209019, IMG submission 187549) | Marine microbial communities from oxygen minimum zone in mesopelagic equatorial Pacific - METZYME_3_300m (SPAdes) (version 2) | ecosystem: Environmental > Aquatic > Marine > Oceanic... | reverse complement strand
ACGAATGTCGGAGTCACATCAACGCTGAGACTAGTCCCCAACGCGATGTCCGACTTAATGACCTCCAGTGTACGAGCATATTCACTATCATAATCCTGAATATCCGCTACATCTCGTGCGGCCGCTCTCACACTAGCCGGAGACAAGGTTGCCTGATTATCAAATAACCAAGCTTCGAGGCGTGCATCCTGACCATTTCGCTTGGCCAACGTCACAGCGACAGCGGCATCACAGGAAGCAAGATGCATACCATTGGGCGTATTCGCATTGCACTCTGGATCCAATGGAAAATGTTTAGTAACGAGCCTCACAGCGCCAGGTCTGCTTACTTCGTACGCCTGTAGGAGGCCATGATAACTTAGGTACGTCTGCCGACATGGAGGACACATATAGTCATTGAACTTCACGATCAATACACTGGAATCGTCTGCAGAAATTGGCAAATCCACACGCGGTTGAGCTTCCCACCATCGAATAAATTCATCCCTCTCCGATTCCGATAATAATTCGGCACCGCGAACGGAAGACGTGCCTTCAGCAACCTGATGCTCGCCCAGCCAAGCTGCACCAACTACGGTCGCCACTACAAATCCTCCAGCTATACTCAACGCAATCGGGGAGGTCATCCCTTGTCGTAGATCACGACTTATGCGTAATGGTAACGTCATCAATTTAAACTGCGTTGTGGCACCAGAAATCAAGAAGATCCCTATGACAGCTAAATAAACAATCACACACATTACACAAACTGTGCCAAGCAGAAACAATGATGCATAGCCTAAGTAAAATACGACTGCGAGACCAATCGTCGAACAAGCGAACAGATACCCTGGTACGCTTTCCTGAAAATGTTTCGTTCCGAGCGGTCCTGCCAGTATCAGCAAAGCATTCAATGCAAACCAGACTATGCCAAAGAAGGCTACTGGTACGCCCCAGAGACTCCCAAATTGGCTGAGATATACATCGGTACAACTCATCGTCGCATTGATGTCACAGAAGCTGGCATAACTCGAGTCGAGACGAGACTGCAGCCCGACATATGCCGACACTGTCGATGCAGTGAGTCCAACAAGCGTGCAAACGAGAAGTAGCCATCGATTCTTATCTGTCATATTCCCCTACGATATTTGATAAGCACGCTGGATATCAATGAAGTTTAAAAAATAAACACTTCGTGTTTATCGAACAACTGTCCTGCGGGTAAACACCTCTCGTCAATCTACAAGGACAGCAGCTGCAATTACCGTCGTCCAGAGGCCATTCTTGTCACCTACTGCAGTTTGCGTAACATTCTGCGTACGCACAATCTGATTTGATAGACGGTAAACCTCTTTCTTTTCATCCCAGCTTGTATCTGGATCAAAGTCGAGACCTAACGTGGTAGCTAACATTTCAGCGGCAAGATCCTCAGCATAGTCACCGGCTGTTTTTTCATTTTCCCCATAGCTGTGATGCTCTGACAAGTAGCCGTACAATTCGGCATCACGAGGAATTGCGACTCCAATCGTTGCCGCGATCAGTCGATGAGGCTCTCTCGACGCGGCTTCGGACATCACCACAAAAGTCACTTGGCCTGGCTTCAATCGTCTTGTCCCGGCAGAACGAGAGATAATCTTACCGCCGGGTGGAAAGATACTCGACACACGAACAAGATTACAGGCGGCTATACCGGCAGAACGAAGGGCCAATTCGAACGACGTTAATTTCTCTCGGTGCTTACCCACACCTTTGGTAAAAAATAATTCCTTAGGAACAAAACCAAGCACGATACTCTCCCTAGCTCTCTACGTCTAACAAACATAAACAATCATCGTAAGCGAAACACTGCATCGTAAGGAACTCACTGGATCCTGTCAAGACAGAAAATAAGCCTATTCTCATCTATATTCATTTTCATTTCTCATGCGCGGGAAGTGCAGTCCAGCTTCTTCCTAATTTTTGGCATTTCTCAAGCGACTTCTGTTTTATTGTCTGTTCAAATGTATTCTACAGTGGCCGACGAGTGGTATATGATCTATCGTTGGTGATATAGGCACGCCGCGTTTTAAGCAATTGCTTGGACCGTACAGAACCGTAAGTTTAAGGGGTCTGCTCAGGAAAATCCTCCAGGACAATCGAAACGGATAGGAGTGTAACACCATATGAAGGTTTACGACGCGCCCAGCATTCGAAATGTTTCTTTCGTTGGGCACAGCGGATCTGGAAAAACTCAGTTGGCTTCGACAATATTATTCGACGCTGAAATGGTTAATCGCCTAGGTCAAGTTGACGATGGAACAACAGTGACGGACTTTGACGAAGAAGCAATCGCAAGAAAACATACGCTATCGGCTAGCCTCGCCCATGCTGAATGGAACAAACACAAGATCAACATAATAGATACGCCTGGCATGGCAAATTTTTTAAGCGAAGCACAAGCCGCACTCCAAATAAGTGATGCTGCGGTCATTGTCATAGACGCCGTCGCTGGAGTTGAAGTGCAGACGGAGAAAGTATGGAACACAGCTCACGAATTCAGCCTACCGCGTATGCTAATCCTGAACCGGCTCGATCGCGAGCGTGCAAGTCTTGAACGGGCTCTCGGCTCACTTCAAGATGTCTTTGGACGTATGGTAATACCTGTACAGCTCCCTTTGGGCGAAGAGAAGTCTTTTCAGGGTGTAATTGATCTTGTTTCCATGCAAGAACTTGTCTTCGAAAGCGATGGCAGTGGCAAGTTCTCCGCGCAAGAAATCCAATCTGAATCCACAGAAAAGGCCAACGCAGCACGCGACAAACTGATTGAGGCGATCGCTGAAACCGACGACACCTTGATGGAAAAGTTTTTTGAAGCGGGAACGCTAACCCAAGAAGAATTAAATGAAGGTTTGAAAACAGCGACACGTGCCGGGCTAGTGTTTCCATTATTTTGCACCTCTGCAACATTGAACATTGGTATTCAGCCAGTTTTAGAAAGCATTCTCACCTATCTGCCATCACCAGCCGATAGACCATTTTCTGGCGTAGATCGGTCAAGCAACGAACCAGTGATGTGTGAGGCCAAGGATTCTGATCCATATGCCGCCTTCGTTTGGAAGACGATCGCAGATCCGTTTGCTGGGAAGATTACGATGTTTCGTGCAGTGTCTGGGTCGTTGAAATCTGACACCACCATACATAATTTAACAAAGGACGATAGTGAGCGACTAGGACAACTCATGGTGCTGCAAGGCAAAACTCAATCTACCGTAACAGAGATTAAAGCCGGAGATCTTGGTGCAGTAGCAAAATTGAAAAACACGCATACAGGAGACACATTCGGCGACAACACCAACACGGTTGCTTTTGCGCCATTCAAGTACGCAGAGACAGTCTTATCTTATGCAGTTGAGCCCAAGAGTCGCGGTGACGAAGAGAAGATCAGTACCGCGTTGAAACGATTAACCGAGGAAGACCCAACAATTCAGTATGACCGAGACGCACAAACAAATGAATTACTGCTTTCTGGCCAAGGCCAGCTCCATATTGAAGTAACCGTAGCCAAACTTAAACGAAGGTTTGGTGTCGAAGTTAACCTGAACCTACCGAGAATTCCATATCGAGAAACGATTTCGACGCATACAGAAGCCCATGGTCGACACAAGAAGCAGAGTGGCGGACACGGGCAATTCGGAGACTGTAAGATTCGCGTGGAACCGTTGGAACGTGGTGCAGAGTTTGAGTTCGCCAATGAGATTTTTGGCGGTTCGATTCCACGCCAGTTCATTCCTGCAGTTGAAAAGGGAGTTAACGAAGCTCGAATGCGAGGATTTCTAGCTGGTTATCCAGTTGTCGATTTCAAAGTCACGGTCTTTGATGGTTCGTTCCATCCAGTCGACTCCAATGAACTCTCCTTCAAAATGGCAGGTAGACTCGCCTTTAAAGACGCTATGACTCGAGCTAAACCGACTATATTAGAACCTATTATGAACGTAGAAATCTACGCTCCGAACGAGTTCGCTGGTGACTTGATGGGAGATCTTAACAGTCGCCGAGGTCGCATCGGTGGCATGGAACCTCGAGGTGTCATGACCTCCATCAAGGCACAGGTTCCAATGGCCGAAATGCTTACTTACGAGCAGCAGTTGACCTCAGCTACTGGTGGCCGAGGATCGTATCACATGGAATTTTTGCAATATGAAGAAGTGCCAACTCACCTTCAAGGTAAGATCATTGCGGCTTCAAAAGGCGAAGACAGTGCCGAATCAGAAGACTAGCATGAGGACTGTGCGCTAGCTTACAACAAGACTATTTAGATACAAGAATCACTTATCGGTTGATTTTTTTGCTGCAGCTTTAGTTTTTTTGGACGCACGACGACGCTTTTTATCAGCATTATTTGGAATCGAGGCCTCATCATCTGTGGGTTTCGACGCTTTGCCACGGATGCGCTGCGCAGCTGCTCGCAAGCGACCTCCCACGCCTTTCGACTTAACCTGAACAGTTGTTTCTTCACCGTCTGACTTCACTGGAGCCTGGACGTACTCGCTACCCACCAATTCCACCTGGGCAACTTCAGCACTGTCACCTCGACGAACACCAAGTCTTAGCAATCTCGTATAACCACCGGCTCTAGCTGAAAAACGGGGGGCAATGCCATCGAATAATTTACTCAATACTATCGGATCAGCAATCTCTCGACGCACCAAACGACGTGCGTGCACAATCTTTGACTGCTCTTCACTCGCTAAACCACGCTTAGCAAGCGTAATCAGACGCTCGACAAACGGTCGCAATTCCTTAGCGCGTGGTACAGTCGTCTCAATCCGCTCATGCCGTAATAAGGCCACTGCTTGATTGCGCAACAGCGCAAGACGATGCTCACTAGTTCGACCTAATTTTCGATGCGCTACACGATGACGCATGTGTTGTCATACCTCAAGAGAATTGCCAGGACTCTCTAGCTGCTCTGTTGGTTGATCCAACCGCATACCCAAGCTGAGTCCCATACTGGTCAACAGATCTTTAATCTCGTTCAGTGATTTACGACCAAAATTTTTGGTCTTCAGCATTTCACCTTCAGTCTTCTGTACTAATTCACGAATTGTTTCAATATTCGCATTCTTTAAACAGTTGTATGACCTGACCGAAAGTTCCAACTCTTCTACACTTTTTTCAAGATTCTCGTTTGAAATTACCTCATGGACTTCTACCGGCGCTTCACTGATTTGCTCAATCGGATCGTCAAGATTAATAAAGATGTTTAAGTGATCACGAAGTAACTTAGCGGCCAAAGAGACTGCTTCACGAGGAGCAATCGAGCCATTAGTCCAGAGATCCATCGTTATCTTCTCGTAGTCAGTTGTCTGCCCTAAACGAGCAGCTTCAACTTCATGTTTAACCTTCTTAACTGGCGAATGAACAGCGTCAATAGGTATCCAACCGATTCCTAAATCCTCATCAAAATTCTTATCGGCTGATACATACCCACGTCCTCGCCGAACCCTTACCTCCATATTGAGAGCACCACCCTCTGCAACTGTCGCGATGTGCGCATCCGGCTCAAGAATCTCGACATCTGCATCGGTTTGAAGGTCTCGAGCCTTGACTTCCCCAGGCTTCGTTACATTGATCGTAAGTATCTTGGTCGTATCAACGTGCATCCTGAGCGGCACCTGCTTTATATTGAGAATAATATCCGTCGCATCCTCTACCACACCAGGTATGGGTGAAAACTCATGTAGTACACCGTCAATCTTTACTGCCACCGCAGCGGCTCCTTCAATCGAAGAAAGTAAGACCCGTCGCAAGGCAATTCCAATCGTTGTCCCGAAACCACGTTCGAACGGCTGAGCCGAAAATCGTCCGAACCGATCGGTTAACGTCTCACGCTCAAACTCAAGCCGCTTTGGTCTTTGGAAACCCTTCCACAACATCGACATCAATCCTTTCTTGCTAGGGATCGTCGTCCCAAGCCTTACGCTACAGCCTCGAACCTCTATTTCGAATACAACTCAACAATTAACTGCTCTTGAACAGGTAAATTAATCTGTTCACGTGTCGGTAGTGACGACACTTTTCCAGACAATTTCTCACCGTCGAATGCTAACCAGTCAGGAATACCGCGTCCTTTAACCTCTTCGATCGCATGCTGAATCGAAACGTTCTTAGTACTCTTATTTTGTACGGTTACAGTGTCGCCAACACGCAGAGAGTACGACGGTATCGTGACTCTTCGTTCATTAACAAAAAAATGTCCGTGCCGAACAAGCTGACGAGCTTGAGGCCTTGAAGTCGCTAGCCCAAGCCTATAGATAACATTATCAAAACGACACTCCAGCAACTGTAAAAGCGTTTCACCTGTAATTCCACGTTGACGATCAGCTGATTCGAAGTAGCGACGAAATTGATTTTCAAGAACCCCGTAGGTTCTCTTAACCTTCTGTTTTTCTCTCAGCTGTAAACCATAGCCCATCAACTTTGCTTTACGGGCCTTGCCCTGCTGCCCTGGTGGAACATTCCGTTTCTCAATGGCGCATTTCTCCATATAGCAACGCTCACCCTTAAGAAAAAGCTTCAAGCCTTCTCGCCTGCAAAGTCGACATACCGGACCGTTGTATCGTGCCATACTATGTCCTTATCCTTTTTTCTAACTTCACCAAGAAATATCTCAACTACAAAATCTTAAACCCGACGCCGTTTAGGAGGCCTACAGCCATTATGAGGTACTGGCGTGACGTCACGAATCAAGCGAACATCCAGCCCGATAGTCTGAAGAGCCCGAATAGCTGACTCCCTACCTGAACCTGGCCCTTTAACCTTAACTTCCACCGACCGCATACCAAAACCCTTGGCAGCATTGCCAGCGTTAATCGCAGCTTGAGTCGCTGCAAACGGTGTACCTTTGCGTGAACCCTTAAAACCGATACCACCGGCGCTTGACCAGGCTACGACGTTACCCTCAGCATCAGTGATAGTAATAATTGTGTTATTAAATGAGGCTCGAATATGTGCTATTCCATGGTGCACAACACGCTTTTCACCCCTCTTTTTTCCAGTTTTTTTACGCTTCGCAGGTCGTTTCACACCCTCCGTAAGCGTTGCGTCGACGACATCCTTCTTAGCCATTATCAAAAACCTCTACCTTAATGTTGACAGTGTCACATCGTTTTTTTCTTCGCGACCGCACCCTTCCTTGGACCTTTTCGGGTTCTCGAATTGGTGTGTGTACGTTGCCCTCGAACCGGAAGATTCCTTCGGTGACGCATTCCACGGTAGCAACCAATCTCCATTAAACGCTTGATGTTCATAGAGATTTCTTTCCTTAAGTCACCTTCGACACGACCCTGTTCTTCGATGACACGACTGATCTTGCGAACGTCGTCCTCCGTAAGGTCTTTAACCCGCACATCCGGACCGACTCCAGCTGATTCGAGAATATTTTCCGATCGCTGTTGACCAATACCATAGATATAGGTCAGTGCAATTTCCACTCGCTTCGCCTGAGGTAAATCAACTCCAGCAATACGTGCCATAACTAGTTTTCACTCCGTCCTAAGATTTCCTTGTAAGACAATACAAGCTTATTCTAACCCTGCCTTTGCTTATGCTTTGGATTCGAACAAATAACACGAACAATTCCACGTCTCCGAACAATCTTACATTTAGGACACATTCGCTTAACCGAGGCTCGAACTTTCATTTCAGCACCTTTGTTACACAATGCTTAATCACTATAATTACATCCACATAATTACGATTCTGGCAATACAGTGGACATGGAAGCATGTTGCGTTGTTGTCACACTCAAATTGTCACCATCGTGGTTACTTTCACTAGAACGACGGGTTAGAACTTCCGCGCCTTCAGCAGTCACCGCAACAGTGTGTTCAAAATGGGCTGATAGATTTCCATCACTGGTAACAGCGGTCCAGCCATCCTTCAAAATCTTTACAGTTGCTGACCCGATATTAACCATCGGCTCAATTGCTAACACCATACCCTCAGCCAACCTCGGACCCTGACCAGGTTGGCCATAATTCGGAATCTGCGGCTCCTCATGAAGCTTGGTGCCAATCCCATGCCCCACAAATTCTCGCACAACCGAATAACCGTTCGCCTCAACATAATGCTGAACGGCATGCCCCAAATCCGATACGCGTGCGCCTGCTCGAACAGCTGAAATTGCACGCTCTAATGATTGTTCGGTCACGCTTAACAACTTCGCTGCAGCAACTGAAATTTCACCAACAGGAACAGTCAGCGCCGAATCACCGTAGAAACCGTCTAGGAGAACACCAACATCTAGGGACACAATATCTCCAGCCTTCAGTGGACGCTTCGAAGGAATACCGTGCACAACTTCTTCATTCACTGAAGCACAAACTGTTGCTGGATAACCTCGATATCCTTTAAAGGCCGGTTCCGCCCCACCATCCCGAACAAGTGACTCAGCAACAGCATCTAAATCTAGGGTCGTCACACCTGGCAATACCATCGCTTTGAGCGCGCCAAGCACGTCAGCCACCAGTGCATTCGCTGTACGCATACGGACTAATTCACTCGCTGATTTACAGACAATCATTGCGGAGACTCCTTCGCCGTCTCCTCAAGTGAAACCTCAGTCGCCTTCGATTCAATTATGGCTTTTACCTCACATCCGACAACCTCAGGCGACTGTGCCCCATCGATAGAAGCAAAATTAAGCCGACCAGAATAATGGTGTAACAGCGGCTCTGTATCTCGCGCATAAACTTTTAACCGCTCACGGACAACGCTTTCGCAATCATCGCTACGCTGGACCAACTTGCCATCACACCGTTCACAATTTCCATCAAGACCAGCGCTGGGATAGGTGGCTCCACACTGACCACAAACACGCCTCGCACTTAATCGTTTAACAAGTTCTTCTTCAGCCACCACTAAATCGATCACAAATAAATCGTCACGGTCCTCTAGAATTTCATCCAGGGCTACCGCTTGAGCTACAGTGCGTGGAAAGCCATCCAAAACAACACCAGGCTTTGCATCTGTACGCGCTAATCGATCTCGAACAATGCCGATCATAATTTCATCGCTGACCAATCCACCTTTATCCATAATTGCTTTGGCCAACAGTCCCAACTCAGTACCAGACTCCACTGCCTCACGAAGAATATCGCCAGTAGAGATCTTCAGAAGTCCATGGTCTTCAGCAAAACGCTCAGCTTGTGTGCCCTTACCAGCCCCTGGCGGCCCCAACATAACCATATTGAGCGTCATCTCACCTTTTACCCGCGTCGGCCTCGAATACGAGTCTTCTTCATAAAACCATCGTAGTGCCGCATAATGAGTTGCGACTCAACTTGATTAACCGTATCCATCGACACGCCAACAATGATCAGCAGCGATGTGCCGCCAAAATAGAACGTCACATTCATACCCTGAGTAATAAATTGAGGCAGTAGAGCATCTAATTGATCGCCGATGAAGGGAATCGGAGCAACATTTAATCCGACAATCAAGAGATCAGGCAAAACCGCGACCAGTGCCAAATAAATCGCCCCTGCCAAGGTGATACGCGTCAAAATAGTGTCTATATGTTCAGCTGTTCGCTTACCAGGCCTTATACCTGGAATAAAACCACCATATTTCCGCATATTCTCTGCAACATCATCAGGATTGAAGATGATTGCTGTGTAAAAGTACGCAAAAAAGATGATGCCACAAATATAGAGCAGGTAATAAAGTGGCATCCCGTAGGCCATCTGGTCTGTAACGGCCTGCCCCCAACCTCCCGAAGGCAAGACACCGGCTACAGTCGCCGGAAGTGCAAGAATCGAGGATGCAAAAATAACTGGAATCACGCCGCCCGTGTTCACCTTCAATGGTATGTGGGTACTTGTACCACCGGTCATACGACGACCAACTACACGCTTGGCGTATTGCACAACGACTCTTCGATGTCCACGCTCAATAAATACCACCGCCGCAATTACAAGTATCATGAGCGCGAGCAACGCAATAAGCCTAAATAACCCAATCTGACCTGTTCGAAGTTGATCAACCGTTGTTATAACAGCTTGAGGAAGTCCTACAACAATGCCAGCAAAAATAATCAGCGACATTCCGTTTCCGATTCCACGTTCAGTAATCTGTTCACCAAGCCACATGATAAAAATCGTACCGGTCGTCAGCGTGAGAACAGTCAACAATCTGAAGCTCCATCCTCCCTCGTAGACTAAAGGGAGTCCGCCTGCGATATTGGTCTGTCGCTCCAGGAAGAGAGCAATAGCTAACGCCTGAACTATGCAAAGAAGCAGCGTTCCGTACCGTGTATACTGTGTGATCTTACGACGACCGAGCTCGCCTTCATTTTTCAATCGTTCCAAATACGGCCATACCACTGTCAAAAGTTGAATAATAATGGAGGCGCTTATATACGGCATGATACCGAGCGCGAAGATCGTCACCCTTGATAAATTACCCCCAGAAAACATGTTGTATAAACCAAACATCGTACCAGCTGTCTGGTCAGCAAGAATCGCGAGAGCCTCAGTGTTAATTCCAGGGGTCGGAATCACACTGCCTACACGATAGACCGCAAGTATGGACAGCGTGAACAAGATACGGTTGCGCAATTCAGAAACTGCGAAGATATTTTTCAGCTTATCAATCATTTTTCTGCGCCAGAGTCTTCAACAACCTTGGGTTGGCTTCGATTCAACTCGACGGCCTTGCCCCCAGCCGCAACGATCTTCTCACTGGCTTTACGGCTAAATCGATGAGCATGAATCGTTAGGGCTACAGACATTTCCCCACGTGCAAGCACCTTAATAAGACGATCAGACCGGCCAATCAGACCATGAGTGCGTAAAAGGTCAGGAGTGACGTCAGTACTAGCTTCAAACCTCTTACTCAAATCATCAAGATTTACGATTGTATACTCCACGCGAAACACATTATGAAAACCCCGCTTAGGTAACCTTCGATGGAGCGGCATCTGTCCGCCCTCGAAGCCACGCTTCCGACTATAACCAGATCTGGACTTCTGACCTTTGTGACCACGACCGGCAGTCTTACCGGTGCCAGAACCTGGCCCACGGCCAATCCGTTTCTTAGATTGAGTTCTTCCTTTGGGAGGCTGAAGATCGCTCAAATTCATAACAGCAGTCCTGATTTCCTGAAAAGTCTGCTAACTATTCCTCTACAACTTCAACTAAGTGGCGCACCTTGTGAATCATCCCGCGGGTTGCTGGATTATCAACTAATTCGACAGAATGACCCATGCGCCTCAGGCCTAATCCTTTAACCACATGCGCCTGTCTCTTCGCATACCCGATCGTGCTCTTAATTTGGGTAACCTTAAGCTTGCTAATCACTTTCTTTCCACGTTTCGATTGCGTCTTACCAGCTACCATTCGAGCAGTAACTCCATTATTATTAAGAACTTAAACAGTTTCAGCGCCTTCAGTATTTGCAGGTGGTACAGCGACTCGCTCATTCTGCGGCGTCGGTTGTCCTCGAAGGCGTGCATTCTCCACTGGATCGATCAATTCCATAAGTCCCGCGAACGTCGCGCGTACTACGTTGTGTGGATTAGGCGATCCTAAAGACTTGGTCAAAATATTTTGAATACCAGCTGACTCAACAACCGCCCGAACGGCTCCTCCTGCAATAATTCCAGTGCCTTCTGGCGCCGGTTTCAACAAGACCCTCCCGGCTCCAAAACGACCTACCACTACATGCGGAATTGTTGTCCCTTGTATTGGTACCCGAATCAACGATTTACGAGCCACCTCAATACCCTTCTTAATCGCAGACGGCACTTCCTTTGCCTTGCCAACACCGAAACCTACGTAACCTAGACCATCACCTACGACAACGAGCGCACTAAAACTCAAATTCTTTCCGCCCTTAACAACTTTAGTTACTCGATTAATCGAGACGACCACATCTCGAAGATCTAAATTCGCAGGATCAATTTTTTCTCTCGTCTCGAACATAAATCTGTTGCAGGTGCGTATTTCTTGTTCAGCGCCATTTAACGATACGTCTCGGAATGGGACACATCACCACTGAACTGATTGGTTAAAACCGCAGCCCCGCCTCCCTGGCAGCCTCTGCTACCGCTTGCACACGTCCGTGATACAGAAAACCACCTCTATCAAATACTGCCTCAGAGACACCACTAGCTATCAAACGTTCTGCTACCACCTTACCGACTGCTCGAGCGCCAGCGACATTTCCACCATGCACCTTTTTCTCAAACGTCGATTTTAAAGCTGACTCAATACTTGATGCTGACACGATCGTCCTTCCTGCCGTATCGTCAATGACCTGTACATAAACATGTGCCAGACTACGGAATACGACTAGCCGTGGTCTATGAGCTGTTCCGTACAGGCGCTTACGCGAACGCAGGCGAACACGATTACGGCGATCTTTCTTAGTCTTAACTTTCATCAAATACCTTCACAACCTAGGCACCAGTCTTACCAACTTTTTTCTTCAAGACTTCACCCGTATACCGAATCCCTTTCTGTTTATAAGGATCGGGTTTGCGGAGCCCACGAATGTCAGCGGCTACTTGACCAACAAGTTGACGGTCAACTCCAGTCACTACAATATGCGTCTGCTTATCAATTTTGATCTCAATTGTTTTTGGAATATCAAAAACAACTGGATGAGAGTAACCCAGCATGAAAATCACTTGCTTACCTTTAAGATCAGCTCGATAACCGATACCTACGATGTCAAGCTCACGACTGAAACCTTCAACTACACCTTTCACAGCATTAGCAACAAGAGTCCGCGCTAAACCATGAAACTTGCCCAAGTTAGACTGTTCACCCACGATACGAGCCTCGAGCACTGAGTCAGCAAGTTCAAAACCAATACCAGGCGGAATGTACTGTGTTAAACGTCCCTTTGGTCCCTGTACGTCCACGGCACCCACAGAGATCGACACCTTAACGTCTTTAGGAATTGGAATCGGTCGTTTACCTACACGAGACATAACTAGTTATTCCTAAACCAATACTGGTAGTCGTCTACCATACGTTGCAAAGAACTTCTCCACCAACCCCAGCCTCTTTAGCCTCTCGACCAGTCATTACTCCACGTGATGTCGTTAATATGTTCGAGCCCAGCCCGGCAAGTACGGTTGGCACATTATCTCGTCCAAAATAAATACGTTGACCTGGCCGACTTACCCGACTAATGCCAGAGATCACTCGCTCTCCTCGTGGCCCATATTTCAAAAATATTCGAATCGTCGTTGAGGCACTTTGATTATTCTCTGCCGATTCAAAAACCTTGAATCCCTGAACGTAACCTTCTTTTTGCAGGGTTCGAGCTATCTCAATTTTGAGTTTTGAACCTGGCACATCGACACGCTGATGCCGAGCATTCGTAGCGTTTCGAATACGCGTTAACATGTCAGCAATCGGATCAGTCATAATTCTTCACTCTTACTATTTCCTCGCGCAGGTTATTCCCTTCGCGTCATTGTCCTACCAACTACTCTTAATCACACCGGCCACATCACCGTTTAACGCAAGCGCCCTGAAGCACAGCCGACAAAGCGCAAATTTTCTCATGAAGGCACGCGGCCTTCCGCAGCGCAAGCAACGGTTCCGCTGGCGAACTTTAAATTTCGGAACTTTTTTCGACTTAGCAATCTTTGCTGTTGTGGCCATAAATCACATTCTTCGGTTCTTGTGCAGGGCACATCAATATCAACACTTGTGTTCTCAGTTTTGCCGAAACGGCATCCCCAGCAATTTCAACAACTGGCGACCTTCTTCGTCTGTTTTCGCCGTTGTTACCATGGAAACATTCATTCCACGATTCTTATCAACCCGCATGTAATCAATTTCAGGAAATATCAATTGATCGCGGAGTCCTAACGTGTAGTTACCCCTCCCATCAAACCCTTTCGGTGAAATTCCTCGGAAGTCACGCACGCGCGGCAAGGCAATGGAGATTAGCCGATCCAAGAATTGGTACATTTGCTCGCTCCGCAATGTGACCATTGAACCAATCGGCATTCCTTCACGCACCTTAAAAACCGCGACAGATTTTTTAGCCTTCCGTGAAACGGCCTTCTGGCAAGTAATGCGTCCGAGTTCTTCACTTCCAACATCAAGAATCTTTATGTTGCCAGTTGCTTCACCCAATCCCATATTCACTACAATCTTTTCAAGTTTTGGCACCGCCATCGTATTGGAATAACCGAATGCTTTAATTAACTCCGGAACGATGTCGCTCAAGTACCGTTCTTTTAACCGACTCATTTATCGACCACTCCTTCGCACTTACGGCAGATTCGCACCTTACGACCATCTCCGAGAATCTGTCGGCCGATACGCGTAGCAGCACCACACTCTGGACAAATAAGCTGCACATTAGAAACATGGATAGAAGCTTCGCGCTCTACGATGCCACCCTTAATGTTTTGACTTGGATTTGGCTTGGTGTGCTTCTTAACGATATTCGCTCCTTCAACAACCAAACGATTTTTTGACGAGATCATGCGCAACACACGACCACGCTTACCTCGATCGCGTCCAGTCACCACTAGAACGCTGTCATTTTTTCTGATTGGCGTGTCTACACGAGCCATCGATCTCTCACCTTATTCACAATATTTATGACCGCTATATCACTTCTGGCGCCAACGATACGATTTTCATAAACTTCCGCTCTCGCAATTCACGCGCGACGGGTCCGAATACGCGTGTGCCAATGGGTTCACCCTGGTCATCGATAAGCACCGCGGCGTTACGATCAAACCTGATGTAACTGCCATCCCGCCTGCGATATTCTTTACTTGTCCGGACAATGACAGCCTTAACCACTTGACCCTTCTTTACAGTTGAAGCTGGTGTCGCTTCCTTCACTGAAGCCGTGACACGATCGCCAAGGCTCGCGCATCGACCCGTTGAACCACCAAGGGGGTTTATAACGGCAATCTTACGAGCTCCAGAATTGTCAGCCACGTCTAAAATTGTTTGCATCTGAATCATCAGTAAGACTCCACTTGAGCTCTTAATTCACTTCGCACGTTCGATTACTCGAGTTACCACCCATCGCTTGCGACGACTCAACGGACGCGTCTCAGCAAGACTCACCCGATCACCAACTTTGATGTCATCAACAGTGTTATGCGCGACAAATTTTGACGTTCGACGTTGAATCTTTCCATAAAGAGGATGTCGGACTTGCCGCTGAACGGCGACCACGACGCTCTTCTCCATTTTGCTGCTAACGACAACCCCAGTTACCTCAGCTTTTGTGGCCATTACTCGCTCTTATATCTCATACGAAACACTCGGTCTTACACATTGGACTGTTTATACCTGTTCTTCTTGCTCTCTTAGCAGTGTTTTGACCCGTGCTAAACCACGCCGAACTTCGCGCAGCTTCACAGGTGAATCTAACTGTTCCATCGATTTCTTTATGCGCATTTGAAATATTTCATCTTCAAGATCACGTTCACGCTGTCGAAGAGCGTCTAACCCAAGATCACGCAATTCGGAAACTTTTGTCATGAAGATGTCTCTCCAAAACGAGTGGCAAATTTTGTCTGAATTGGTAGTTTTTGAGCAGCACGCCGCATCGCTTCTCGTGCCTCGTCCTCCTTAACACCTTCCATCTCAAACAAGATTCGTCCAGGGCGCACGACAGCCACCCATTGCTCAGGTGCGCCCTTCCCTTTCCCCATACGAACTTCCTGGGGTTTTTTTGTAATCGGTTTGTCCGGAAACACTCGAATCCACACTTTGCCACCACGCTTAATAAAACGAGTCATGGCTACTCGCGCTGCTTCAATCTGTCGATCGGTCAACCAGCAAGGTTCCAAAGCTTTTAAACCAAAGTCACCAAATGAAACAGACGAACCTCGCCATGCCTTCCCACGCATACGGCCGCGCTGCTGTTTCCTATACCGAACTTTTTTCGGCATTAACATGATTGCCTACCCCTTACCACACATCACGCTATCTCCGAGCTGGCCGGCCCGGCATCCGGTAATCTTCCTCACGACCAATCAAAGGCTGCAGTCGCTCTCCTTTGTACATCCACACCTTCACTCCAATTCGCCCATAAGTCGTACGAGCTTCAGCAAAACCATAGTCGATGTCTGCACGCAATGTCTGTAGTGGTAGTTGTCCATGCAGATACCATTCTGACCGAGCTATTTCGGCACCGTTTAGTCGTCCAGCTACACGGACTTTAATGCCGCGTGCGCCAAATCGTAGTGCGGCTTCAACAGCCTTTCTCATCGCCCTACGGAAGGCAACTCGCTTCTCCAACTGGAGAGCGATTGATTCACCAATCAGTTGGGCGTCTAACTCAGGTTTTTGAATTTCCTGAATATTAATAAATACTTCCCTATTAGTCCGCTTCTGGATCTCAGTCTTGAGTTTATCGACTTCCGTTCCCTTACGCCCAATAATGATTCCAGGCCTGGATGTATGAATGTCGATCTTCAACTTGTTAGCGGCGCGCTCGATTTCAATCTTGGACACGCCTGCATGCGAAAATCTCTCTTTCAGATCTTTCTTAAGGCTTAGATCTTCATGCAAGAGCTTCGCATAATCGCGATCTGCGTACCACCGAGAGCGCCACGTCTTATTAAAGCCAAGCCGAAAACCGTACGGGTGTACTTTTTGACCCATTATTTGTCCTCACATCCAGTCATGGCGCATCGCCTCAAGCGTCGTCCGTACTGTCATTTTTCTTTAAAGCCTTTTGCTTCGTCGGTAACACTTCACGTTCAGCTACTCGGACTGTTAGATGAGCTGTACGTTTCACCACTCGAAATGCTCGTCCCATTGGTGCTGGACGAACACGTTTCATGCCTGGACCCTGATTAGCGTGACAGGATGACACGTACAATCGATCAACATCACCCGTAAAGCCGTCTTGCTGTTGAGCATTAGCAATTGCCGACCTCAAAACCTTCTCAATATCTCGCGCGACACTTTTTTTGGCAAACCTCAAAGTTGTTAGCGCAGAATTCACATCTCGCCCTCTAATAATGTCGAGCACTAATTTGGCCTTCTGTGCTGACGTACGGACATACCGAGCAGTTGCATGTGCTTCGACCATAATTTAGCTACCCGCTGTTGGAGTCGGAGGCTTATCACTACTTCCTGTGCTGGACGCTACGGAAGCCACGGAGGCAGCTTTCTCGCTTTTTGTCGTGTGTCCTCGAAAGTGCCTAGTCGGTGCAAACTCTCCAAGTTTGTGTCCGACCATGTTCTCCGTCACATATACAGGAATAAACTTACGTCCGTTATGCACTGCCATCGTATGACTCACCATTTCTGGAAGAACAGTCGATCGACGTGACCACGTTTTAATCACCTTCTTTTCACCACCACGATTCATGATCTCGATCTTTTCTAACAGCGACAACTCAACGAACGGCCCTTTTTTTAACGATCTACCCATTCTTAACCTTCCAAGACTAACGAGATCTCCGCTTGGACCTACGTTGTACGATAAACCGATCAGTAGACTTATTATTCCGCGTTTTGTAACCCTTAGTCGGCATTCCCCAAGGCGATACCGGATGCCGGCCACCAGCGGCCTTGCCCTCTCCACCACCTAGTGGATGGTCAACCGGATTCATGGCCACGCCACGAACATGGGGACGTTTACCACGCCAACGGCTCCGACCGGCCTTGCCATCAGAAACTTTTTCATATTCCAGATTACCTACCTGACCAATCGTAGCTACGCACTGTCGATGTATTCTCCTTACCTCACCAGAAGGCATCTTGACGGATACGTAGTCACCCTCCTTCGCTATAACTTGAACAGCTGAACCTGCACTCCGAGCAATCTGTCCACCCTTACCTGGTCTGAGCTCGACATTGTGGACCATTGTGCCAAGAGGAATATTTTTCAACGGCAAGGCATTGCCTGGCAAGATATCAACATTGTCACCAGCAATAATCTTATCGCCGACCTTAATTCCCACCGGCTGCAATATGTAACACTTCTCACCATCTGCATAAGCGACCAAGGCAATCCGGGCAGACCGATTTGGATCGTATTCAATAGTCAACACCTTCGCCGGTATATCACGCTTAGATCTTTTAAAGTCAATCACACGGTAGAGACGTTTATGCCCACCCCCACGCCACCACACGGTCAACTGACCAGAATTATTACGACCTCCAGATCGACGGAGTGGCTCCGTCAATGGTTTATGGGGCTTCGTCGCCGTGATGTCATCAAAGACCTGCACTGTCTGAAAACGTCGGCCGGCCGATGTGGGCTTGTATTTACGAATGGGCATGTTCCTTAACCATTTATTGGTTCAGCATCAAAATTCTCGTGTCACCACTGCACAGACTTCGATCGCCTAGGCGCCTTCAAGAAATTCAGGCATCTTCGTGCCTTCGCGGAGCCGCACATAGGCTTTCTTCCAATCCGGACGTTGCCCAACGAAGCGCCCCTGCCGCTTTGTTTTACCGTGAACAATAGCTGTCCGAACAGTCGCAACCTTCGTTTCAAACAATTTTTCTACAGCGGTCTTAATTTCAATTTTCGTCGCCTCAACTGCCACTTGAAAAACAAGTGTTCGACCATCTTCACGCAAGATATTAGTCTTCTCAGTAATCAGTGGACGACGAATAACTTCAGTTAACTTCATCGCCCAAGCACCTCTTGCAAACGCTCGATAGCTGACCGGGTGGCAATAACTTGTCTGGCGCCAAGAACATCTCGCGCCGTTAGTTCAATTACTCTTCGCACGTCAACACCTGGAAGGTTTCTAACCGCCAAAACTAAACTAGCTTCGAACTCGACATCCACCAATAGCGTGCTCTCTATTGCATTTAGACGCTTCAACCATTCGGCAGCCACCTTCGTCTTAGCTTCTTCAATTGCTAACCGATCCACGACAATCAAACTATTAGTAGCAATCTGTTGCTTCAAAGCGGCCTGAAGCGCACCCAGTTGCATTTTATGGGGCAAGGCATAACCGTAATCACGAGGAGTTGGTCCGAAAACTGTCCCACCTGATCTCCAGAGCGGGTTACGCACAGAGCCAACACGTGCACGCCCTGTGCCTTTCTGACGCCACGGCTTACGACCACTACCACGCACCTTGCCACGAGTTTTAGTTGCAGCTGTGCCACTTCGTTCTGAGGCATTTTGATGCACGACTGATTCCCAAATCAAACCGGTATTCACCACACCACCAAACACAGTCGAATCAAGATCGAGTGAACCCACCTTCTCATTCTGATCGTTCACAACATCAAGGGTCATCATCTCAAGCCTCGCCTACTATTTCTTCTTCGGTTCCTCTACCTGTGAAACCCTCACAGGTTTCAGAACCACAGCCTTTCGCACAGTGATGTATGTGCCAGGCGCGCCTGGTATCGAACCATTAACAATCAAAAGATTGTTCTCTGTATCAACCTGAAGAACTTGCAAACTTCGCACGGTCACGCGCTGACCACCCATACGACCAGGTCCTTTCATCCCTTTAATGACACGTGAGGGATAAGACGATGCACCGATTGAACCAGGCGCACGGTGAAACATAGACCCATGTGTAGCGCGACCACCACTAAAGCCATGTCTTTTCATTACGCCCTGAAAACCTTTACCGCGACTGGTCCCAATCACATCCACACGGTCACCGCTCTCAAAGATCGAAACGAGCACTTGATCTCCAGGCTTTGGAGATTCATCGCTTGAATCCATCGCAACTTCACGCCTAATACGAGTCGGCGAGACTTTTGCCTTCTTGTAAGTCCCCGCGACAGCTTTCGTGACTCTTGGCTTCGTATCCTCAATTAAACCAAGTTGCACTGCTTCATAGCCATCGCGGGCGGTGGTCTTCGCTTGCACGACAACACAAGGGCCAGCCTTAATGACAGTAGCAGGATGAACCACACCACCATCACCAAACAACTGAGTCATGCCGATTTTCTTACCAATAATTGCCGTCACCATAGTGACTCTCACTCGAAATTACTTGTGCTCCTTACCAAACGCCTTGATTTCTACATCCACGCCTGCAGGCAAATCGAGTTTCATCAACGCGTCAACTGTCTGCGAGGTAGGCTCAAAAATGTCAATCAACCTCTTATGGGTCCTAATCTCAAACTGCTCGCGCGATTTCTTATCGACGTGTGGAGACCGCAGCACCGTCCACTTGTTCTTTTCTGTCGGAAGTGGAATTGGGCCTGCCAACTCTGTACCCGTTCGTTTCGCTGTATCCACAATCTCGGTCGTAGATTTATCGAGTAAACGATGATCGTATGCTTTTAACCGAATCCGAATCTTGTCATTAAATGCAACCATTTTTTATGCCTCTTGACATCAATCGCTTACTTTCCACCTACTCTTGCAATAATCTCTTCGCTGACATTCCGAGGCGCTTGTTCATATTGATGAAAATGCATACTGAAGGTGGCGCGCCCTTGTGTGCGAGATCGAAGGTCAGTCGCATATCCAAACATCTCCGACAGCGGTACGTGGGCATTCACTAACTGTGTGCCTCCTCGCGCCTCTAAAGATTGGACATGTCCACGACGCCCTTTCAAATTACCCACCACGTCGCCCATATTTTCCTCTGGCACCACGACTTCAACCCGCATAACCGGTTCCAGCAAGACAGGCCCGGCAGCTTTGGCCGCATCACGAAAAGCCATGGATCCAGCGACCTTAAAAGCAACCTCTGAGGAGTCAACATTATGAAAAGAGCCGTCATAGAGAGACACCTTCACATTGTCGATAGGATAGCCAGCCAAGACTCCTGTCGTCATGGCCTCACGAATGCCTTGCTCGACCGGCTTGATATACTCTCTAGGAATCGAACCCCCATGAATTTCATTTACAAACTCAAATCCTCCACCATTGTCGCAAGGTGCGATACGAATCTTGGCGTGGCCATACTGACCTCGACCGCCTGTTTGCTTAATGTACCGACCCTCACCTTCCGCAGGTTTCGTAAGTGTCTCCTTGTAAGCCACTTGAGGTCGACCAACACTGGCAGTCACACCAAATTCACGCTTTAACCGATCTACGATGATCTCAAGATGCAATTCCCCCATTCCGGAAATGACAACTTGTCCGGTATCGTCGTCCGTGCGAACCCGAAACGTAGGGTCCTCGGCAGTTAATTTCCCTATGCCTTGGCCGAGCTTCTCTTGGTCTTCACGTGTTTGCGGTTCGATGGCGAGTGATATCACAGGGTCTGGAAAGTCCATTGATTCAAGCACAATCGCATGTTTCTTATCGCAAATCGTGTCACCCGTTCCCACGCTCTTGAGCCCTACAGCTGCTGCAATGTCACCGGCATAAACTGCCTTAATTTCCTCTCGTTTGTTCGCGTGCATCTTCAGGAGACGCCCAATGCGCTCACTTCGATCTTTCGTTGGGTTGTAAACTGAAGAACCAGATGCCATCACACCAGAATAGACCCGAACGTAAGTCAACTGCCCAACATACGGATCCGTAGCAACCTTGAATGCTAAGGCCGAAAATGGAGCTTCGTCCGAGGCTGGACGCTCTAACGCTATTTCCTCAGCACTGTGCGGCTCCAGCCCGATGACAGCAGGAATATCGGCCGGAGACGGCAAGTAATCCACGATGCCGTCAAGAAGCGGCTGAATTCCCTTATTCTTAAACGCTGAACCACATAACACTGGTACGCATGGTGCCTGCTCATCACGCACCGAATCCACCACACGTTTTCTCAATGCATTAATGATTTCGTCAGGCGAGATTTCGTCACCATGAAGGTATTTCGTCAATAATGCGTCGTCGGCCTCACTAACCGTTTCAACGAGACGCTCGCGAAATGTTTCGACCTTACTGTTGTAAGCACTAGGTATCTCTTCGACGGTGTAATCCGCGCCTAACGTCTCATCAAGATATCGAATAGCTTTCAAACGAATAAGATCGATGACCCCGATGAAGTTATCTCCAGAATTCATCGGCAATTGTACAGCCACCGGATTTCCCTGTAATTTTGAAGCGATTTGTTCAAGAGTGCGCTCGAAATCGGCTCCGGTCCGGTCCATCTTATTGACAAAACAGATACGCGGAACCCGAT
>Ga0209019_1000401_pt1 | contig 22101 bp, 19 predicted proteins | sample METZYME_3_300m_FD_187549 | JGI IMG/M metagenome (GOLD analysis project Ga0209019, IMG submission 187549) | Marine microbial communities from oxygen minimum zone in mesopelagic equatorial Pacific - METZYME_3_300m (SPAdes) (version 2) | ecosystem: Environmental > Aquatic > Marine > Oceanic... | reverse complement strand
ACGTTCGGTGAGGATTACGTGCCGGAGCCCTACCTACAACGCACCTACGAGAAGGCACGCAATCATAAGTGGTATGAGTATTCCCGGCTCGTAACCGTAAATGATCTGTACGCATTTGATCGCAGTAAGACGGTGTCGATCGAACCGTTCATCGACATCATTGGACGACACTTCAAGCAGCCTAAAGAAGGCCTGGGCTGGGACGACTCGGCATCATCTCATATGTGGCGGACGCTTATTAATCCTGATCGGAGGTTGTAGTTATATGGAGATAAATCGACGTAAATTTTTCGCGAGTGTTGGGGGTGCGGCTGCGGTCGCGCTCATGACTTCTGAGCAGAAAGCCGATGCGCTCGAGCACTTCATGGAAGAGGAACTTGAAGGTCACATGCTCGAACAGGGTCGGCAGGCCGGTGTCTATCCGACCGTCGCTGAACTCGCTGAGCAAAACAACGACTTGGGGCGTCGTTCTCGCCGCGGGATTGGCGGTATATTTGTGCCCCGAGGTGATGCGGAGCTCCGGCCACTCCAGCCGATGCCAGAAAAGCCGACGCTTATTGACTTCTTCAGGTATCGTTTCGGTACGGGCACACACGTTCAGCAAAGTGCTGCACGTGCCTTGAAAACTGGCATGCCCGAGAAGGTTGTGCTGGCCTGCCTCCTCCATGATGTAGTTAACAATCTGATGCGTGCGGACCATGGTTGGTGGGGCGGTCAGTTGATTGAGCCTTACGTGCCAGAGGAGACTGCATTCGCAGTTCGCTATCATTCGACGTTACGCTTCTTTCCGGACTCCGATTATGGGTACGAATATCCGGAAAGCTATCTTCGGACGTTCGGTGAGGATTACGTGCCGGAGCCCTATCTGCAGCGTACCTACAAGAAGGTGCGTAATCACAAGTGGTATGAGCATTCCCGGCTTGTGACGGTAAACGATCTTTATGCCTTCGACCGCAGCAAGACGGTGTCGATCGAGCCGTTCATTGATATTATCGGACGCCACTTCAAGCAGCCTAAAGAAGGTCTGGGATGGGACGATACGTCGTCATCCCATATGTGGCGGACGATTATCAATCCGGATAGAAGGCTATAGTTAGGTTGTGTTTCTAAGCGGCACGCGCTTTGCACGCGTGCCGCTTAGAAAGTTTTATTAAGCTCGGTATCCTCCTGCCGTACTGTGTTCTCGATAGGTCCTAGTGTCAGAATTTTCGGACGACTGGACAGGTATTTAGGTAGGCGTGTCCAGATCCTTGATGAACTTACTCTAATAGGGAGTTTTGCTAATGTCTGATCGAAATCGCAAGGTCGTGACTGGAGCGGCTAATGTCGCAGCCGCGTTCTTAATAATTGGGGCATCCGCTTGCGGTGAAGCTGGCGTCCAATCAGGTGATGTCGAATCTGTAGAAACTGAAGCACCTGTCGTCAATCCACTCAATGATTATTCAAACCCCTATCAAACTGTAGACGGTTGGGCGACACTTCCTGATGGCAGAACCTGGGGATCAACGGCTGGGGTTGAAATTGATCCTGACGGTCAACATATTTGGGCGATTGATCGTTGCGGTGCAAATTCCTGCGCCGGATCGGACCTTGATCCGATTGTGAAATTCGATTCTGAGGGCAACGTAGTCACTACCTTCGGTGGAGGAACGATGCTGTTTCCACATGGCCTCCACGTTGATCAGGATGGCAATGTTTGGGTGACGGATGCACGTGGTCCAGATCCTGAGGATCCGAACCAGGCAGGCAAGGGTCACGTGGCTATTAAATTTAGTGCTGAGGGAGAAGTTCTTCTAACGTTAGGGGAACCTGGTGTTGCTGGTACGGGCGAAGGGGCTATTCTGAATACGCCCAATGATGTAGCTATCGGTCCGAATGGAGATATCTACGTCGGCGACGGACATGAAGGTCAGAATTCAGATGATCCCACAACGGTTGCTCGCATCGCTAAATTTTCGGCAGACGGAGAATTTATTACTTCTTGGGGCCAGTATGGTTCCGAAGCGGGTGATCTGAGAACGCCGCACGCGTTGGCGTTTAGTCCAGAAGGGCAACTCGTCGTTGCCGACCGAGGAAACAATCGTTTGCAGATCTTCGATGAGGAAGGTAATTACATCGATGAGTTCAAACAATTCAGTCGACCGAGTGACTTTGCCTTTGATGCTAACGGCTTGATCTATGTCGCGGATTCCGAATCGGCCTTCGACAACATCCGTAACCCAGGCGCCCAACCAGGAATTAGGGTTGGCAGTCTCGTTGATGGAACGGTGAACTACCTTATCGGCGGAGAAGTGGAAGCCTATCCAGACGGCTCCAATCCCGAGGGCGTTGCTGTAGATGCTGCTGGTAATGTGTATGGAGCCGTGGTCTCTGGCGGCGGAGCCATGCTGAAGTCTGTTATGCAATAACCATGTGGCGGTATCGTGATGCCTTTAGGGGTAGAGCTACCATGTTAATAAGATCGATATTCTTGGAAAGCTTGGGGGCTATAAGGTTTCTGCTGGCCACCCTTGGCTTCATTGTCGCCCTGGTCGGTTCAGGAAGTGCACAGACCCGTGCGCCAGAAGCTTGGCCTTATTTGGGTGGAGATGCTGGGCATACGCGTTCTTCGCCTCTGGATCAAATCGACGCTAATAATTTTGAAGATCTGGAAGTTGCGTGGATTTGGCGAGGAGATAATTTTGGACCGCGGGTAGATTATCTGTTTCGGTCGACGCCGATTTATGTTGCCGGTCTTCTGTATACCGTCGCAGGGCAGCGCCGAACGGTAGTGGCGATTGAACCAGCTACGGGTGAGACCGTCTGGACTTATCGGGAACCACATACGACTCGGTACGAACGGGGTATGCGAAACAATTATGGAAAAGGTGTCGCTTATGGTGAAGTGAACGGGCGAGGCGTGATCTTTACGACTAGTCCCGCTTTTTTTCTGCATGCGCTGGATGCCAAAACGGGTCGCCATCTAGAAAACTGGGGGCAGGCAGTACCCCTACCAGGTTTTCCAGAGAGCGGAGTTGTGGACATGCTGCCCGATCTTGTAAGTGACTGGGATCCATGGCTCGATTCCGGCTATGTTTACGATCCTGACCACGGTATTCCTCGTGACTTGGGAAACTTGAGCACCTCATCGCCTCCTATTGTGGTAGGCGGGGTGGTTGTAGTTAGCAACGTACACGAGCAGGGGTACTACCAAACGCGCACGGAGAATATCCCAGGCGATATTCTTGGGTATGACTTGCGAACTGGAGACGCACTGTGGAAATTTCACGTAATACCACGTCCTGGTGAATTTGGACACGAGACATGGGAGAACGACGCCTGGAAAACTACTGGTGATGTCTCGTCATGGGCGCCGATGTCGGCTGATTTGAAACGCGGCATTGTGTACATTCCAACCAACCCCCCGACAATTGACTTTTATGGTGGGTTCAGGCCGGGTGATAATCTTTTTGGCACTAGTCTTCTCGCCCTTAATGCCCAGACAGGAGAGCGGGTGTGGCACTTTCAGATGGTGCATCACGACATCTGGAATTTTGACAACCCGACCGCGCCTGTCGTGCTAGACGTAACCGTCGACGGACGACCGACCCCGATTGTAGTGCAAACTACTAAACAGGCGTGGGCCTACACGTTTAACAGAGAGACAGGTGAACCAGTCTGGCCGATTGAAGAACGCGAAGTACCCGAATCAGATGTGCCGGGCGAACAGCTGTCGCCTACGCAACCATTTCCCACTTGGCCTTTACCTTATGACATGCAAGGGCTCACGGAAGATGACCTTATTGATTTCACGCCAGAGCTTCGTCAAGAAGCCTTAGAGATTGTTAGCCGCTACCGCACCGGACCGATTTTTAACCCCCCGATTCAAGTCGGACACCCTTCTGGTTTGCGGTCATTCGTTAGTTGTCCTCAGGGCGCTACCAATATTCATGGTCCAACATCAGCGGATCCTGAGACGGGTATTATTTACGTTTCTTCGAGAACAGCGTGTCGCTCTGAAAATATTGTGCCTGGAACGCAGATGGATGAACCGGATGATCCTATGACCACAGGCAAGACCATCGCGGATTGGGTTGTTGCGAATCGTGGTGATTTTCGCGGTCCACAAGGTCTGCCTATCGTCAAGCCCCCGTACACTCGAATCACGGCGATTAACATGCATACCGGTGAGCATTTGTGGCACATTCCTAATGGTGATACACCTGATCGGATCAAAAGCCATCGGGCGTTACAAGGAGTGGAGTTGCCGAACACAGGCGTCACGTCACTTCCGAATACGATGGTGACCGGAAGTCTGTTGATCCATGCTGAAGGTTCGGCAGGAAAGCCAGTGCTGCATGCCATCGATAAACAGACGGGTGAGCGACTTGGTACGGTTGAACTTCCCGCGACGGGTGAGTACGGCATGATGACCTATCAACATGAAGGACGGCAGTACATAGTGGCGCAAGTTGCCAGCAGAAATTTACCAGGCTCGCTAGCCGCGTTACGGCTACCCTGAGTGTGAAAGTAATCGTTCGAAAGGAGTTTGAAATGTCACGGTTCCGTCTGGTGAAATCGCTGTTGGTGTTAATCGGTGCCACTTTAGTGTGTATGCAGGGGCTGCAGGTCGAAGCTCAATCTGTTGCGAACAATCCCTACCATGCGGTCCACGGCTGGGAAAAGATGCCCAATGGATGGAAACTTGGTGTGCCGAGTGGCATCTTCCCTGACCCTGACGGTGAGCATCTGTGGATCTTGTCTCGGTGTGGAGCAAATCACTGTGCAAATTCTGACCAGGATGCAATTTTTAAGTTTGATCTGGATGGGAACGTCGTGAAGAGTTTTGGTTCCAGACTATTTTCATTTCCTCATGGATTTTTTCTCGACCACGAAGGCTACTTATGGGTAACCGAAGGTGCTCCTGCTGGAGATGCACGCGAAGTCGAAGGGCTCAAGAGAGGAATTGGGCATCAAGTCTTTAAATTCAATCAAGACGGCGAAATAGTCATGACCTTGGGGGAGGCTGCCGTTTCTGGGTACGGCCCAGCTCATTTTAATGGACCTGCCGGTGTTGTTGTCGCTGGGAACGGAGATATTTGGGTGTCAGATGGACATCGTGGTGGTAACAACCGTATCGTAAAATTTAACGAAAATGGGGAGTTCCTTCTTGAGGTCGGTGGAGGTGTCGATTCACGTAGTGGTGATCCTGGAAAATTTAACGATCCGCATGACATCACCATTGACGCAGATGGTCGAATCCTCGTGGCAGACCGTGGTAATAATCGCATACAAATCTTTGATCAGGATGGCAATCTCATTGCTGTGTGGACCCAGTTTGGCCGACCAAGTACAGTAGTCGTCGACCGAAACGGTATGATCTATGCCGGTGATGGAATGTCGAATGACCAGTGGAATCCTGGATGGGAGCGAGGTATTCGAATCGGTGATGTCGACACAGGCTGGGTTACTGCATTTATTCCAGATTCTGAGAGACCTGAGGGTACCGGAGTGGAATTCCTTGGGGTTGATTTCGACGGAAATATTTACGCTGGTGAGGTTGGGCGGCAACGGTTGGTGAAGTATGAACGGTTTAGGCCGTAGTGACTTTCGATCTTTTAAGAAAACATTTACTAACGAAGGAGCCACATGCGATCGATTCTATTCCACATCATGTTCCTGTTATTGACGGCGACACCCTTATTTGCGAGCCAAGGTGATTCACCTGGAACGAGTGTTGAGCCGTTCAAACTCGGGACCTTTAATATTGGTGGTGTCCAGCATGTCGGAATCGTTTTACGAGATAGTCTGATAGTCGAGATGAACAGCGCGAATGCTGCGTTGGAAGGTGATGCGACTTATCCTGCTATCCCGATGCCAGTTGATATGTTGGAGCTCATCGGTCGATATGAATATGGATTGAAAGTTCGCTTATACGAAATTGTAAATGAATTGGTCGCGAACGACAGACTTATAGGAAGTTTGCGCCCTACTTACGTGCATGATGTTGCTGACGTACGAACGCTTGCGCCGATCCTCTATCCTGGCAAGATCTTGAATGCAGCTGTTAATTTCTATAGCCACGTTAATGAAACGGGTACTCCTGAAGAGCGAGCGACGGCTCGCCGCGCTAGACGGGAAAACCGTGGTGTGCCTTATCTGTTTCTTAAACCGACGAGGGGAGTCGTTATCGGCAATGGTACGCCGGTGGTAATTCCCCACGGTCGAGATCGCACCGACTGGGAAGTTGAACTAGCTGCAGTTATTGGGCGAGCGTCGAAGTACGTCAGTGCGGATGATGCTCAAGATCACATATTTGGTTATATGGTCAGTCTAGATATTTCCGATCGGGGTGGACGTCCACCAGGTGGTAATCCATTACGGTCCGACTGGTTTGTAGGAAAGGGTCATGACACGTTTGCACCGATGGGCCCATGGATTGTTCCAAAGGAATTCTACGGTGATCCGATGGAAAACCTTCGTCAGACACTTCGTGTTGGAGATGAGCAAATGCAAGAGGCGACAGCGGGTGACATGATCCATTCGCTGTACGAGTTGGTTGAGTACGCATCTTCAATCGTTACACTCTATCCTGGGGACGTTATTAATAATGGCACGTCAGGTGGAGTTGGTATGGGCACGGCAGTACGTGGCGAGCAACGGTTTTTGCAACCCGGTGACGAAATCATTGCAACCATTGATGGTATCGGAACACTTACGATGCCCGTTGTTAGCGAAGAACCTCCGCCTACTGGCAGTGGTGCCCGCCTACCACCAGTCAGTAGCTACCGTCGTTAATTTTCTGTGAACCCGGTAAGAAGGTGACCCTAGTTCTAGGTGTACTGATTCAATGATTCAGGCTGAGATGTCACGTGCTTGCGGTCTCTCACGCATGGTTCGATCCATGTCATGGATTTGGGCCCTGCTTAGCGGACGAGTGCAGCAAATTTCCTTGGTTGTAATATACAGTTCCGTCTTTACTGTCGGCGCAGTCGCCCAAACCTTGGAGATTACAGCGTCCACGATTGAAGACATCAACGCAGCCTTCGCCAACGATTCGTTGACTTCTGAGCAATTGGTCGAATTGTACCTTTCCCGAATTGAGGCGTACGACGATACAGGTCCAGCTCTCAATGCGGTACTTGCGCTAAATGGCCAGGCATTAAACCGGGCACGTGCTCTCGATGCCGAGAGACGAGACAAGGGACCTCGATCGCGATTACATGGGATTCCGATCGTTCTGAAGGACAACATTGATACGGCTGATCTTCCAACGACTGCTGGTTCTTTACTGTTGGCAGGTTCCTTGCCGCCAGACGATGCGTTCATTGTGCAGAAATTGCGAGCGGCCGGAGCTATTATCTTGGCGAAAGTGAATATGAGTGAATTCGCGTCCGGTGGAGCCATGAGTTCTTTGGGTGGGCCGATTCGGAATCCGCACGACTTGGAGCGGTCTCCTCTAGGATCGTCAGGGGGCACGGGCGCGTCTATTGCAGCGGCCTATGCGCAGTTCGGATTGGGTACAGATACCGGTGGTTCGGTGCGATGGCCTTCCACCGCTAATGGTATCGTCGGACTTAAGCCCACATATGGATTGGTGAGCCGTGACGGAATCATTCCGCTTGCTCTCTCGTTCGACATGGCTGGCCCAATGGCACGAAATGTGTATGACGTAGCGGCCGCGTTGAGTGTGATGACTGGTATCGATCCGGCTGATCAAGCAACGGTTCAGAGCGAAGGGCGAATCGATCTTGATTACACTGAACATCTTGATATAACAGCGCTGGATGGTGCACGTATAGGAATCGCACGGGATTTTCTCGACCAAGATTCAGAAGTTGACTGGATTATTGAAGCCTCGCTGGATGTTATGCGAGGTGCTGGAGCGACTGTTGTCACGGTGCGCTTCCCACAATGGTTGCTTGATGCGAATGGAGAATTGTATACAGCAGTCCGTCATCGAGAGTTTCGAGTTCAGATTGCCGAATACCTCGCCACGCTCAAACCTAAATATCCCAAGACACTTGCGCAGTTAATTGAACAAGCCACTCGCATGACAGCGCCGAACGACAGTGGACAACCGAATCCAAGCCGCTGGAGCTTGATGCGACGTGAAGATGACAGTGGAGATCTTGATGATCCTGAGTATCAGGCCGTCCGTGAACATGGTCTAGCATTGGTGCGCGGCTTCATCGATAGCCTTCTAGAATCCAAGAAACTTGATGCTATCGTGTATCCGACATCGCCGAGGCGTCCCTCACGCATTGATGCGGATCCGATCTCTGGAGGTACCCAGCGTGTATCTCCAATTCGGCTAGCGAACTTGACGGGTTTCCCGGATCTCGTGGTGCCAGCTGGATTTACGGGTAACGGTTTGCCCGTCGGTATTTCATTTTTGGGAACAGCGTTCAGTGAGCCAAAATTATTAGCGTTGGGCTATGCGTTCGAGCAAGTCACGAAGGCGCGACGTCTACCAATCAATACGCCGTCTCGACCTGACGAAATTATTGCGATCGGTCAGTAGCTCGAATGAACTAGGAGTTGTTTTGGCGACTCAAGGTCTGGTAGCAATGTTGCGGAGTTGAACCTATTTTGCGGGCTGTCCCAAGCTAGAAGGACTCCAAAGAGAACACTTTGTGAATCATGGCGGGATGGAGGATGCGATGAGCGAGAGAGCAACACACATTTCGTGGTTTTGGGTGAAGGTTACTGGACTGGTCCTTGTAACGCTCAGTATGGCCATGTGCGGTGGTGCAGAACCACCCGTTGAAGATGCAATCGTCGAATCGTCACTGGTCGAGCCGGATGTGTCAACGCTTACACCAGAAGCGACCGACGAAGACATCATGCAACACATGCTCTGGGTCATGGGGAATCAAACTACTTCGACGGAGTTAACGCAGCACTTCCCAGAAGTTGACCGTGCCCGCGCATATGACATCCAGCGTTTGCGGCTGGAGCATCGAGAGCAGACAGAGGCGAGAGTAGGTTGGAAAATTGGGTGGTCTAATCAACCGAATCCGCGTGTTGCGATCGATCCAGTGTTTGGACACATTATGGCGTCCAACGTATTGGAACTTGGCCGTGAGGTGTCGCTAGACCATTTGATCAATGGTAGTACTGGCCTCGAAGCGGAGGTTGTGTTCTGGCTGGATAAGGACTTGCCTGGGCCTACGGTGACTCGCGACGATGTGATCGAAGCGACCGCAGAAGTCGCTAGCGTCGTTGAATTAATCAAACCGCGCGTGGCAGGCTATGGCAGTGAATCTCTTGCGGTACCAGCTGGAGGCGAGCAACCGATCTCAGATTGGCCCAATCGTCATAACCACGGCATTATTGACAATGTCTGGCACATCGGCGTGATCTTTGGTTCGAATCCGGTTGGTCTTGATGAAGTTGATTTTATGAACGAGCGGGTGTCGCTTGCTGTCAATGACGAAACTATCGTGGAAGGGCGTTTTTCGTGGACGATGGGACGTGATCCGATTCAAGGAGTTGTTTGGCTTGCAAATGAATTGCTTAAGTACGGTTATCAGTTAAGTGCGGGTGATTTTGTTATTACTGGTTCTGTAGCCTATACAGAATCCGTGTTTCCTGGTGATAGGGCGACCCTGACGTATTCAAGTCTTGGTACAATCGATATGTCGGTGGCCTCGACGCCTTAGACACGTCGATTATTGACGTGGGAATTTGTCTGGATTGTCGGTAAACAACGCATCGACGCCCAGGTTGAACAGGAAATGCCGCATTTCCGCTTCTACATCTGGAAATGGTTGTGTTGACGACGATCGAAATGTATAAGGCGTTACTGACAACCCAACCGTGTGCGCGCGGGCGACAAGTTTAGGTTGCGCGGAGATGATTGATTTAGCCGGCCCAATGCCTGTAGCGAACTCGGCGATTTCCTTCAGCCACTTGTCCGAAATTGGTGCCGCAGGATCTTGGGCACCGAAGAGAAAGACCCGTGGCAGTAACGGCTGCTTAGCGGCGATGGTTCGTAGACTCGCTGCATCAAATGACTGGATAATGACTGGCGTTGTTGGGTCGGTTGCCGGTTCGTCCAAACCATTACTGCGGAGGACTTCCAGTACGAGAGTCGCCATATCAATACCGGCTGCCTCATAATCACTCGGACTTTTTAATTCTGGAAAAAGGCCTGCTTGACCGCGGATGAGGTGGATCGCTTCTTGCCAGGTCGGAATTTTGGCACCAGCGAATTCTTCGGAGAACCAGCTCCCAGCATCCAGTGTCCTAATTTCAGCAAGTGTAAAATCTCGTAGTAGCCAGCGTCGATAGCTCTTGCCGGATCGTGAGACCGTCGTATAACGATCTGGAAATATTTCTTCCACGTTGGTCGTTCGTTCAAGACTATCGTCGTGGAGGCATACAAGAACACCATCGCGGGTGACTCCGAGATCTTGTTCCACGAAATCGGCACCTTGGGTAAGTGCCAATTGGTATGCGGCGAGGGTATGTTCGGGAGCGTAGGCCGATGCGCCGCGGTGAGCGACGAGGGTTTTATCCTGATACTGTAGCGCGGATCCCATAATCGTCAGACTGAAGATGATTACCAGGCTGGACAGTAGTTGTGCGCCGTAGCAGGAAAAAGAAGCGTTTCGTGTCATTGATACACCGCCACGGTGTTACGAGGGGTTAAATTCTCACTAGGAATTCGCACCAGTATCACTCAAACACAAAGTCTTCTAATACATAACGAGCAGGCCTAGCGTTTGTGTGTGATTATGTGCGACGATCACAAAATGGCCAAGCTTCTCTTGTTATTCATTTTAGTTCCGGCGACAGAATTAGCGTTACTTATTGAGATTGGGTCCCGTATTGGGACTATCAACACGCTACTCCTTATCGTTGTTACTGGAGTGTTAGGTGCTTCACTCGCGAGTCGCCAAGGGCTTGCGGTGTTACGTCAGATTCAGGACGAGACGGTACGTGGTCAAATGCCTGGCAGTGCAATTGTTGATGGCGTGATTATCTTAGTGGCCGGAATTGTCCTGATGACACCAGGCATCCTTACAGATATTCTTGGATTCTTATGCCTGATACCGGCAACTCGCAGCCTTATTAAAGGCCGGCTGCGGCAAATGCTCGAGCGGGCAGTCCACAACAATCGAGCCAGAGTTGTCGTCAACATGGGTTCGTCAGAGACTCAAGATCATGGACCAAGTGATCAAGATCAATCTTGGCCACCGTCATTTCCACATCACTAGTGGTGGTGTGGCGTCAGACACGTCATTGTTCGGTTATTCTTGGTTCACATATTGTGATTTTGTGACTACGAGTCTGAGTCGAGCTTGAGCGCCACCGAATTGATGCAGTAGCGGAGTCCGGTCGGCCTAGGTCCATCATCAAAAACATGACCAAGATGTGCGTTGCAACTACCGCACTGCACTTCGGTTCGTCGCATTCCAGATGACAGATCGACTGCTGTAGTGATTTTTGTATTTGCCGCTGGTTCGAAAAAGCTTGGCCAGCCAGTTCCGGAATCAAATTTGGTGCTGGATTGAAAGAGTTCGTTGTCACAACAGACGCATCGGTAAGTACCATCTTGATCGCAGTTGTAGTACTTGCCACTAAATGGCGGCTCGGTGCCTCCCTTGCGACATACGTCATATTGCTCATCAGTAAGATCAGCACGCCATTCTGTATCAGATTTTTCTATTGGTTTCGACATCGTTACCTCATAGGCAATCCAGGACACCCTAGGCAGGACCAGGTGAGTTAGTGGGTATTATAGCGTAGAGCTTTATAGCGATTCGAAGCTTGGCATTTAGAGACGGATTGTCTTGTGCTAGGATGAGTCGGCATTGATATCTCCTGTGTTCTGATGGTCGTGTGAAATGATTTCTGGGCTGCCTTGGACGACGTGGCTGTTGTTTGCTGCTGGTGTTGGTATCGGTTTGGTTATCGAAGTCTATTTCGTTTTGTCTCACCGCGTGTCTCGGTCCAGTCGTCGCCCATCGAATCAGCTTTCCCCGCCTCGGTAGGTTACTCAATTTATGGATTTGACAATTATTATCAGTGTTCTCGTTCTCTATCTGATTGTTTTGCTTGGCATTGGCACTTGGGGGGCACGCGATACAAAAAATCTCGCGGGTTACTATCTGGCAAATAAACGACTCCCTGGCTGGGTGGTTGGTTTTAGTTCCAATGCTACGGGTGAGAGTGGATGGCTCTTGCTGGGATTGACAGGTATGGGATACGCAGTCGGGGCTCATGCACTCTGGGTGGTACTGGGGGAGGTCCTCGGCGTGACGTGCGGCTGGGTCTTGGTGGCGATTCCCTTCAAACATTTTACTGACCGTTATGGATCTATTACCGTGCCGGATTATTTGGAGTCCAGATTGCGGGATAAGAACCAAGCCCTGCGTCTCGTCAGTGCAGTAATTGTGTGCAGTATGGTCATTGCCTATACCGCAGCGCAAATGACGGCGTCGGGTAAAGCGTTTGATGCGTTTCTCGGGACAGGTTACAGAGGCGGCGTACTGATTGGGGCGGCGGTGATTCTCTATTACACGACTATCGGAGGCTTTAAGGCTGTTGCCTATAGTGATTTCGTTCAAGGGCTCTTGATGTTTTGCGGCCTTCTTGTGTTGCCAGTAGTTGGTGTCGTCGCCGCGGGAGGCTGGATACCCATGATGAGTACTTTGCGCGAAATTGATCCGAACTTGCTGCAGCCAATGGGAGAGTTTGGTCTTTCGTTGCCAGGAATCTTCAGCGCGTTAAGTTTTACGGGTATTGGTTTGGCATTTTTAGGGGCACCACAATTGTTAACAAGATTTATGGCAGCGCGATCTCGCGATGACATTGTTTCCGGTAGTGCGGTGGCTGTCATCACAATCATTGTTTTTGATATTGGTGCCGTACTGACAGGCATGGCTGGGCGTGCGTTATTTCCCGGGTTGCTCGATTCGGAGATGATTTTACCGAATATGGCTTCAGCTCTTCTTCCTTCAGTGTTGACAGGCGTGTTTATGGTCATCGTGTTAGCCGCGATTATGTCAACGGCAGATTCACTCCTCATTCTTGCGTCATCATCTGTCGTGCGTGATGTCATGCAGAAAGTGGTGCGACCGCAGTTCACAGAGTATGAACTATCACGATACGGCAAAGTCACGACAGTGCTGATTGGTCTGGCCGCACTGACATTTGCGTTGGGAGCAGAACGGGTTATTTTCTGGTTTGTCTTGTTCGCCTGGTCAGGACTCGCATCAGCATTCGCTCCTGTTGTGCTTTGTTCATTGTTTTGGAGGCGGACGACTTGGCAGGGTGCGGTCGCAGGTATGGCAGTCGGCTTTTTAGCTACCGTAAGCTGGGTATTGATCTTTAAAGATCGCTTTTACGATCTTTATGAGATGTTTCCTGGTTTTGCCGCAGGATTCATTGTGACCATTGCTGTTAGTGTCATGACGAGACCCAACGATGAGGCGGTACAGGAATTTGACGAAATTTGGAAAGAAGTGAACTACTAAATCCCAGGCTCGGATTAGTGTTTCTTCAGCTTCGTGGAAAATGTAGGAGTCCTACTGGATCGTGTCAGTGATATCAGAGCTAGGGGTGGGCGGTGACGGCATAACCAACCAGGCTATGACGTAGGCAGCGATTCCACCAATGATGAAGCCAGGCAAGATGGACAGTACTGTCCACAGGAGACGGGCTGCTGTAGGGTCGACACCGAAGTACTCACCAACGCCACCACAGATACCAGCAATCTTTCGGTTGGTCGCTGATCGTGTAAGGCGCCGATCAGATCTTGCATTCGCCGAAGTTATGGAGTCTGGCATTATTAGCCAGGCTAGAAGATAAACTGCAATACCTCCGAAGACAGCTCCAGGTACAATTGATACGATCACCCAAATGAGTCTGACGATTGTGACCTCGATATCTAGGTACTCAGCGATGCCACCACAAACACCAGCAAATTTTCGTTTGGTGGCGGACCGGCGGAGTTGTCTTGCGTCAAATGGAGGTACCGCGGTGGGTTGTCTCTGATCAGTACCGCACGCCGGGCAGAAATTCGAGTCCGCCGGTAAGCTTTGCTGGCAGTGTCGGCATGTCATAGGGTATGCCTACTTGTGACAGGTTTGAAAAACATTCGCATATAAACCAATTCTAACACAGTGATCAAAGCGCACTCTTTCGCTATTATTTGTGTTGTGGCGAATGTTAAGACTGGTTCAGTTTCTATTTGAGCCCCTTGAATCGATCAGATGCCTTGATCGCATAATGTTGTTCGGTATTCACTGTTACGAATGTAAGCAATGTGACTGCAGGAGAAACTGTTTGAAAGGAGTTGTTATGCAGGGTTATGTGCTGAATGGCCTATTGGCCAGTTTGCTGTTGTTGGTTCCGGTGGTTGTAGAGAGTGCACAGTCAGACATGCCGTCGGTGGAACAACAAATCGAGGAGGCGGTCAATCCATTGCCGGAGTCGATGCGCGAGGGTGCTGCTGTATGGGGTTATGATGACGCAGGAACCCTTGTCTTACTTCGAGAAGGCACCAGTAATATTTCCTGCATTGCTAATGACGCGTCCGTCTTGCGAGGTTACGTTGTCACCTGCTACTACCAGGGCATGGAGGCGTATGTGAAACGTAGTATGGACCTGACCAAAAATGGCGCTGATACCCCGGAACGTATGAGGACGTTAAAAGCTGAACTCGATGACGGTAGCCTCACGTTACCTGACCGCGGCGTTATTTATGAGCGTGCTGGGAATGACCAGGAGTTCAGCGATGTTGGTATGAAAGTGTTCTTGCCGAATGCGACTCCGCAATCCACTGGCTTAACTTCGTTGCCAAGTCGTCAACACCCCTGGTTGCGAGAACCGGGCACTAGTCAGGCACATATCATGATACCGATGGAATGATTTAGGGCGCCGATCTGTTGTATGTAAGGAGATGTCAGGGTGCTGCGAGAGCGTAAGTGCCTCTGTGGCGGTGCTATTGAGAAATCCTGTTCGGCCAAAAGATTATTCGCTTTCGCTACCTAGGGCTGACGTGTTAAAGACACTCTGAATGGTGGGGAGGTCGACGCCCAAAACTGTCTGAGCGATTGCATTCAGGTCGTTCGATGAACCTTCGAAATGAAAGGTACGATGTACGTGGGTGATGGAGGCATTCGGCGAGAGTGCAGCCGCAGGTGACGACGTTTCAAGTTCATAGAATGGTCCCAAGGGTGGGGTCGTAGCGTCTGGCGGCCCATCGTTATAACTATTTAAGACATCACCAGCGTAGGGCGCATCTTGAAGCTCCCACATGGAGTTCACATAATCGGTGATTCCATCGGGCAGGGTGTAGTGGACCACGGTTAACAGGCTCCGGGACGGGTCATAGCTGCCAATGACCGGGGTGGCCCGTTTTGGTGTAAGACCGATCTTGCTTCGGTACTGCCCATCTCCCTTAAAGAACAGCGTGTTGTCCTGCGTGAGTAAACGGTCGTCTGGGACCGCACCGAAGTAAGCATCGTTCACAATCGGGCCCAAATCTTCGACAGATCCGTTCCGATATGGAATCACGACCGTGGTCACTGGTGAATGCTGAAACATACCGAGAATCCAGATAGACAGCAGGCCAGTGTCCTTGTTCCAGGCGGTAGTCCCTGTGTTGGTAATCGTGTTGTTGGATTTGTAGGCGACCATTTGGACGCTCGAGCCAAGCTCGACACCGAGTGTCTGCTGCAGCTGCGCCTGGTCAAGTAACCGGATGACCCGGTCGACCCGCAGATCGAACACGGTGCCGGTGTAGTTGGTGACCTGCGAATCATGCCGAAAGGTCACGTGCTGCGCATCGCGGGATAGGATCGCGTACGCATCGGTGTCGATCAGTGGTGGTGTTTGCCAATAGTCCAGGTCGAAGGGGTCACCTGGTGCAAAGAAGATGGAGAATTGCCCGCCTTCGGGACCGAGCCAAAACCGATCCTCACCCCCCAACGCGTTGATATGCGGTTGATGCTCGCCCGATGCGATCAAGGATTTATTGAGCCAGCCGTACCCCATGCCGGTTGCGGCATCGGCCGTACTCGTCATGACGCGCCCCTGCCAGGCCGGTGCTACGATGACTTGCGGTCCGTCCGGATCATTACCGAGGACAACGACATCCGTATGTTCCTCTAGGAATGCACGGTCCTCCAGGAATGTGCCTGCGCTGCCTGCTGCTTGTTCCTGTCTTGTCGTCATTTCACTGCACCCCGTAATACTGACAAGCGACGCAACAATTATCCAGGATACTTGTTTCACTCCGTCACCTCATGATGTAGATACGGACGACAGTTTCGTGTTTTCCACACGGAAGTGTTTACCAGATCACGTAGTCTGTAACTTCGACACGTTTGCCGTTCTCTCCCAGCTCGGTCACGTTGGGTCCTTCGAGCAGTTCACCGCGCTCGCCGAATTGAGTAATGATGCGGTTTGGCTGTCGTGTCTCGCTATTGACAAAGTCCATCTGAAACGCCACCCAGACTTCGATTTCTCCAGGTTCAAAATTTCGGATGTCGACCGTCACCCCGTACTGACCATCGGAAACCGTCATGCGCCCTTCTTGGAAGAGCATGTCAATTGGAGTCTCGGGATCGAAGTTCATGTCCTTGTGTCGAAGTTCGTAGCCCAGTAGGGCACCATCGCGGAGGTCTGTCGCGCCTGTAATCGTAATTACGCCACCATCACGCTGAGCCCTCATCGTTAATTCGATCGTTGGTGGCGGAGTCTCGCATGAGACTATTACGAGCATCCACATTATGCTTGAAAAGATTCGTCGGCGGGCCATAACTCTCAATTACAGTCTGTCATATTTGGTTATCGAAGAATCGCGCTGAGCTCAGTTCCATCTTCCCGGAAGAAATTAAACTCAACACGATTGTCCTCAGCGCCGTTTAGTAAAAATAACTGAGTGGCTTGTTCGGGGCCATCACGATAGATGGGAAAGAGGACGGTGCCCCTTGGCGAGCCTGCCGATGTCATGGACGGCAGGAGAGCCGTGATGGTTTCATTTCGTAGGTTCACAGTTTGTTGCTCTGCGGTCATGGCGATTGGAATGTCACTGATGATCCGGACACTGCCTCGAAAGTTACCCTTGTCGGCTAAATCGACATGGGTAAAGGCTACCTGACGGCCAGCTGGTAGGATCTGATAAGTGCGCTTCAACAGCTGACCATCTTCATTGTAGACGAGGAAACGAACGTCGGCTGCTCCCTCATTATCATTCGTTGCAAATAGGGTAAAACTTGTTTGGCCATGTCGAACGATGCTCGGATAGGTTTCGATGGGGAACCAACTCTCCCGGATGCTGCCACTTAGAATTTGATGTTCGGAAACAAGGGTCTGACCTTTGTGAAAACTCACAATCGCGCTACCACTTGGTGTTCCTGAGTACGAGGTAAACATCGCAAAGCCCGCTTCACCTGTAGTCGCGTGGTTCGTAGAATCCCAAAGGTGCACTCCATGTGGTGGCACGTCTAAGGAGAACTCGCTTGCACCACCAATCGTTAAGGGTTCGCCGCTCAAAGCAAAGAAATTCAAGGCGCCCGTCAGCCTTTCATCACTTGTATTCAACAAAATAATTTTGGTCTGATAACCATTGCCCACTTGAATCCGCGGGAAGGTTAACGAGTGATCTTGCTTGGACGGTACACCGTGAACCATTGGAGCGGATGTGACAATGTCTTCATTTCGATCATTGGTAGCAACGGTTGTCGATACGAGACCAAAGTTGTTGTCCGAGAGGAAGGCAATCGAACTGGAACCATCACTGTCTGCATAATTGTCTAGAGTCCAGGTAGCACTTGCCTGAGCTGTCAGTTCGAGTGAAGTGATCTGAGCGACTGTTCCAGCTTCAGAATATGCCGTTAATGTTACGGTGATCGGCGTCTCGTTAGGATTCACAATATCGGCCATGGTCTGTCGATGCTCTTCGTTACGAACAAAGACGGTGGCCTCTCTGACCAATGTTGGCGCTACAATTCCCGTTTCACTAATGAGAACACGACTTTCCCGTTGCGAGAGTTCGTCAAACTGCGTAGTCATGCGGGTCAGCATGGCGATTCCGCTGTTAGGGGAAGTGGTGCCGGATGCCATCACCCAGCCACGTTGAGTTTCGAGTTTCGTACTGGCACTGGACGATTGGTAGGCTTGGACGCCACGTGCTGGCACCACACTTTCATAGGTCGACCTGGCGAGATCGTGCACCATAATATTCGACGCGAAACCCTGTGACACATACAGGCGTTGATGGGCGCTGTCGAATGTCAGACCACGAGGATCCCAGATTTCATCGGCGCGAACTGGGCCGAGTTGACGTGTTTCAAAGTCCGGCTGTCCAATCACATGCTGTGCTAGTGGTCCGTTGTCGAGTCGGTCCGGATGCGCATCGAAAATCAATATTCGGTCGTTTCCATGATCTGACACGAACAGTCGATCCTTTGCATAATCGTAAGCGAGACCGTCTGGACCATCGATGATGGTTTGTGACCGGCCAGTTGCAAAGGAGGCAAAGTCTGGTTGACCGATCACGACACTGGGTTCGGCACCGTTAACGAGACCATCTGGTCTCGCGTCAAAGACGAGCACGCGATTATTGTTCCCGTCCGAGACAAAGAGACGCTGCTGTTTCGCCTCGTAGAGGAGGGCAGCGGGTTGATAGAATCCGGCTTGCGTCGAGTGGCGCTCGTTGGACGTAAAGTCCGTTTGACCCAACACGACGGACGCAGGCATACCAGTCTCGAGCTGGTCGGGTGCTACTTCGTAGATGAGGACCCGGTTGTTACCGCCGTCCGATACAAACAGCCGATCGTTAATTGGATCGTAGGCTAAGCCGGTGCCACGCGGACGTGTGGGAGTAATGCCGGTACCAACCCGGGTGTCCAAATTGAGACCGTCCACCGTGACCGCTGGCACAATCGACGTGAAATTGGGCTGGCCAAGCACGGCTATTGCTTCAGGGCCATTAGTAAGGCGGTCTGGATGGGCATCGAAAACCATTATTCGATTGCCCCACCCATCACTGACGAAGACTCGCTTGTATTCTGTGTCGTAGGTGACGGCTAAAGGAATCTTGACGGTGGTTGGTCCAATTGGATAAAGCTTTCCGGAGTATAAATCAGGTTGGCCGATTACCCATTGGGCATCTCGATCCTTGATACGATTTTGTCGGTCGAGCTGCCACACCAGTACACGGTTGTTATATTGGTCTATGGCGAAGAGACGATGATCGATCGGATCAAGCACCACATCACGAGGGTAGATGTTGCGTGGCGTGACACGATCGTTAGCGGCACGTCGTTCGAAGTCGGTATGACCTTCGTCATCGAGATGGCCAACGACTTCGACGGCCGGCATGCCAGTGCGCAGCCGTTCACGGGAGATATCCCAAATAATCGCACGGTTGCCTCCTGGATAGCCTTCGGTGGCAACTAGTAATTGACGCTCTGAATCGATGGATGCAGAGCCTAGTCGTGGCCACACTGATTGTTCTCGTGAGACGATCGGGTCGTAAGCATCGAAACCGGGTTTACCCAGGATTGCCATGGGCACCGCCGCTCGCAGGGAGGTGCCGAGCTCGACTTCGTACACGCTTATTCTCATGTGTTCGATCCGTGATACTTGTTCAGCGATAAACAAACGAGCTGTCCGATCGTCATAAGCAAGACCACCGGTGGCAAAACCAGTCAGGTTCGTCCGCGGTTCACTAGTGTCGAAATCAGGTTGCCCCATGACATCGGTGGCGGCAGCGAACGTCTGTAGGCGATCAGGCGCAACGTCGAAGATCATGACCCGACGATTGCCATTGTCCGAAACAAATAACCGCTGATTCGTGGGATCGTACGCCAGCGCACCTGGTCGGCTTAGTCGGTAGGCGTTTAGACCAGGTTCACGTGATGTAAAGTTTTCCTGTCCGAGCACAACTGACGCATCCATTCCCGTTTTAAAATTGTTCGGGCTGATGTCAAAAATCAAGACACGATTATTAGAACCGTCACTGGCAAATAGCCGTTGGTTGGCTTCGTCGACTGCCAGACCAAGTCGCCGGCCCACATGGTTTGCAGCTAAACCTATTATTTTTGAATCGGCGTCCGGTTGTCCTAAGACCGCGAGCACTTTCTCGCCAGTTTCGATGCGGTCAGGGTGAATGTCGAAAACCATAATTTGGCTGCCGAGACCCGGGAGACTTTGGCCCGTCGCATTGTCAACGAGGAATAGCCGTTGATTGGTATGGTCGATAGCTAGGGTGCCTGGAAACTCTGTCTGACTTTCACTCCAAGCTCCAGCGTGTGACCGCCTGGCATATTCACTGGGCTTCCCTAAAATATAGGTGGCCGTCGGTTGTGCCAACGTACCATCGTCGTTCAGTTTAAAGACTTCGACTCGACCATTACCGTTACCGGCAACAAACAACCTCCCATGGACGCGCTCCAGCGCCCCTTGAGGTGGTCACCAAATGCTGTGGCCAGCTGGCCCACCGTTTGTGACCCCTCCCACAAACGTAGGATTGCCCCAGATATCCTCTTGGCCAAGCTGGTCGCTAGCTGGCTGCCCGTTTTGTTGTGCGATTCCGAAAGTCGGGCTAAGCACGACGAGGCCGATTAGCAGGATGCTGATTCGGAATATGTAGTTAGAGCCCATGCGAACCTCCTCAACAGTTGTCAGTCAGAACGTGACCATCATAGTTACTAATGCTCAATACTTAAAGTCTGAACGACTCTTAGAGTGCCAGCACGTTGCGCTGGGTTCTGGTTAGTTTCTGTTCTTCGCACCAGAGGTCGAGTTCGACTGAGGCCAGGTCGTCGACAATCGGAACAGCTAATCCATGCTCTCGTAAATCGATGGTTTTGAGATAATGCTGGCATTGTTGGCAAATTTCAATGCGAATATATGGGAGTGACTCGCTGACGTGATGTGTCAGATGTTCAGTATTAGTTTCAAGGCAATTTGCGCAGGTTGTTCGAGGAAAAGGCCATTCACACGAGCACAGTGAGCAGATTAGCAGTCGCCGACCTTTGATTTCGAGTTCATCCGAGAGGGTAGCAAGGTGTGGAGGCCATCCGCAATGAGGACACTTAGCCTGCTGCCATGTTGCGCTACCTTTATTGCATTTTGACGCGATCGCCTCAACGAGCGGTTGCAGATAAGCCCGCGCGAAAAACTCTAGTTGCGGAGAATCGCACCCCATCTCTGACGCGACATTGTTAAGGTCTTCTCGCTGAGCGACATTTGTTAAGAGGCAAACAAGGAATTCTTGAGGAGCCTCAATTAGATTCTTGGTCAGAGATTCCAGTCGCCTTGGGACAACTGTAGACAGCCCACGGAGAAATCGTACAAAGGCAGATCGTAAAGACGTGAATGGAAGGGCGTCTAGGCAGATAAGGGGTAAGTGATCGCCCTGAGCCTTTACCTCATCAAGCCAATAGGCTGTCAAGCTTCGTCGATATATCGGTTCCTGTAAGTCTAGGAGCTTCATGTAAAACTGCAACACTTCCGTGGCGTGTGGTTGCTGCTTTACAAGCGTAGCAGCGCGATTTCGTCTGCGATTCCAACGAAGGCCAGGTTCTTCCCGAGGTTGGTTCATCTGGCGAGTCGTGCACTACAGACGTGAAGGGTCATTGGTGCACCTACTTTCTCTTCCAGAGTGGATGATGAAGTTCTGCCCACTGTTGACTCACCTTGCCGTCAATCATTCCTCGTGCCGTGCCGGGAAAGGCCATCAAGCCGAGGTAGACGTGTACGATGAGTAGGAGGCCACCACCAAGAGCGCACAGATAATGCGCGGCTCTCATTGTTGTGAGCAGCAAGGATGATGGAGGTCCGAAGCCTAGTATTCCGTCTGGAACCCAGAGTGGGAGTCCAGTGATGACTAACACCACACCAAGGACGCTCTGTACCCAGAAGAAAATCTTTTGTCCTCCGTTGTACTTGCCTGCTGGAGGGATCTTGTCTCTCGTGTGAAGAGCATAATGTTGGATTGAACGGAGCCAGTGTTTGTCCGCTCCTGTTACAAACATATCTTTTACCCAGAGTGCAAACATCCACCCAAGACTCGCAGTGAATACAAATCCGATCCATGGGTGGAGAACTCGGGCACTTGGACCACCACCAACGAGGACAGTCAGCCAAAATAAT
>Ga0209019_1000396_pt1 | contig 22160 bp, 20 predicted proteins | sample METZYME_3_300m_FD_187549 | JGI IMG/M metagenome (GOLD analysis project Ga0209019, IMG submission 187549) | Marine microbial communities from oxygen minimum zone in mesopelagic equatorial Pacific - METZYME_3_300m (SPAdes) (version 2) | ecosystem: Environmental > Aquatic > Marine > Oceanic... | reverse complement strand
ATCTTCCAAAATTTCTATTTGCTTAAACTCTACTTGATTGTCTTTATTTACAGTTCTTATACCCAGTTCGCCAGCCTCACCAAGCATTAAGATAGAAGGGGATATTTTGTGTGCCAGGATTGTGTCTCCCGCTATTTCTATTTGAGCTGATACTCCATCTCTTATAGATCTATCCGAATTTTTTACATCTATTTCTACCCTAAAAGTTCGTGTTCCTCTATTGGCAGATGTACTGACAAAGGAGACTACTCCTTCAACTTTTCTCCCAGAAATTAATTCAGCACTGGCATTGGCTCCAACTTTAACGAAATTAATTTCCTTTTCCGAAACTTCACCTATCAATCTCATGGGATCTGGATCAATTATGGTTGCGCAAACTGCTCCGGTATTCAGGTAATCTCCTTCTTTCACTGAAAAGGTTTCTAAATAACCATCAAAGGGCGCATTTACTTTTGGATAAGAAGACCTGCCAGCATTGTAGAGTTGGCAAATTAATTGATCTTTTTTAACAAACTGACCTTGCTTTACTGGTCGAGATACTACGGTTCCACTTGTTTCGGCCCTTATTTTAATCAATTTATCAGCTTCGGTAGTTCCACTTACTTTTATTTTCTTGGCTTTTTCTAAAGCGTTACTGTTCAAAACAGTTACTGATGATATGGTCTCAAGAGTAGTCTTAGCTTTAGCTTCAAACCCTTGGTCAGAAAGTATTCCAGACAACATCCAAGCAATAGCTAAGACCAAAGTGAGAAATGAGGTAATGTAAGTCTGTCTTATTTTCATCTTCTTCGCTAAGTATTAGTTACATACTTATCCAATAATGAAATACATTAGGAGAGGAAATAAACAAAGTTATCAGTAATCCAGTAACTGACCAACCAACAATCTTAATCATCTCTTTCATTTTTATCATCTTTAGTTCCTTTATATTATATGTAATTAGGTGTTATACCTAACTATAACACCAAAATAGTAGTAATAAAACTAGATTAGATGCTTTTTCTTGAGTTCTTCTAACTTAGATTTAACTTTCTTTTTAGAAATTAACTCAATTTCTTCAGTCTTTTCTTCAGTTTTTAAGTCCCAGCTTGATTGAATTCTTCGATCTACATCGTTCAAAGGTTGGGATTGATTGAATCCTTGTTGTCGCTGCCATTGATATTTGACATGTTGGAAGAATTTACTATTCCAAGAATTATGTGCTTGACCCGTTTCTTTCCAATAGAGAATAAATTCATTTAATACGGAATCAGCAAAAGTCTTGTCGATTTCAGTAAGAGCTAAAACTTCGTAAAAATCTTGGTTTGGTTTCCAATCAGGTGAAATGGGTTCCGGAAGTTCAGAATTATCTATTAAATGCTGTGTTTTTGCCCATTGCCTTCTAACTTGGCCAATAAACTTACTATTCCAAGTGTCTGATACATCACCTTTTTCACTCCAGTATAAAATGAACTCAGGTATTTCATTTTTAATAAATTCTTTATTAATTCCAGCCTTAGTTAAGATCTCTATAGCTTCTTCATCGGGTTGCCAAGATTGATCTATGGGTTTTCTTTTTAATTGTTTAATGTCTGATATTTCCTGCGAGCGCCATTTCTTTATTACAAATCTTAAGAATTTGACTCCCCAAGAATAGCTGGTGTCACTTTTCTCTCTGTGCAGATGAATAAAGTCATCCAGCTGAGATAATACAAAAGATTTAGAAATCCCATATTCACTAGCTTGATCGATTAGTGCCGCATCGGGCTCCCAGTTCTTTTCCATGAAAGACTCAGTTCTTTCCCCAAAACCTTTTTCATCAACATTTGTGTCTTTGATTTTCTTTTTGGATAAGACCAAAGAGATTCTTTTTTTATCTTTATCGAAGTTAACTAGTCCTCTCAGTTGTAATTTTGAAATTAAGGTTATTGTTTTTTTCTCATCCCAAAAAATGGTTTCCTTAAGAACTGAATCCAATTCTATAAATTGATTATTCTGTGATTGTATTTTGGTTTTTATAGTTTCTAGCACAACGGCTTCGGAGAGTCCGAGAGTTTTAGCTGCGTCTTTTGAGAAAGAGAGAAAGTTATCCGTCATGTCTTTTTATCGGATCACTGAGATTAGATTATCTGTAAACTATTAACAAGCAGTAGTTTTTATTTTTGTCTTCTTCCTATTACGGCTTCTGATAAAGATTCCAAACAACCCCTTGTGTCTTCCCAGCTTAAGCAAGCATCAGTTATGCTTTGACCATACACTAGGTCCTGTTTTCTTGTTATGGATTGGTTTCCTTCAACTAAATTACTTTCAAGCATAACTCCTGTGATACGACTTTCTCCTGAAAGTAATTGACTACATATACTGTTACACACTTCAATCTGTTTTTTATGCTGTTTAGAGCTATTTCCATGACTCATATCGACCATCATGGAGGCTTTCAAGCCTGATTCAGTTAATAAGTTTGAAGTGTCTTCAATGAATTCAGATTCATAATTAGGCTCTTTACCACCCCTCAAGATTACGTGACAGTCTTCATTTCCGGCTGAAGAGAAGACAGCTGAACGACCCTCTTTGGTAACTGATAAAAACATATGAGGCATCTTTGCAGATTTAAGCGCATCAACAGCAACTTTTACATCTCCTTCTGTAGTGTTCTTGAAACCGATTGGACAAGACAAACCTGAAGCTAATTCTCTGTGAATTTGACTTTCTGTTGTTCTTGCACCGATTGCTCCCCATGAGACTAAATCTGCTAAGTATTGTGGAGTAATTACATCTAAAAATTCTGTTCCAGCACATACACCTAAATCATTAAGATCTCTTAAGAGTTGTCTTGCTAGCAAAATACCTTTGTTGATGTTAAAAGAGTTATCAAGATCTGGGTCATTTATTAAACCCTTCCAGCCAACAGTAGTCCTAGGTTTCTCAAAGTAAACCCTCATAATAATTTGTAAAGCTTCTTCGTATGCCTTAGAGGCTTCAAGTAAATTTTCTGCATAATCTAATGCTGCATCTGGATCATGTATTGAACAAGGACCCACGACAACTATTAATCTGTCATCATTTTGATTAATTATTTTTGAAATCTTATTTCTTGATTCAACAACGAGTTTTGAAGAAGATTCAGAAATAGGTTGATCCTCCATAAGCCTCTCAGGAGGCAATAACTCCTGCATTCCAGAGATTCTTATATCATCTGTTTGATATTTCATTTCTTTCTTCGATAAAAAGGGTTTTGCATTTTACCTAGATAATTAATAGTTTGTAGTATTAGAATACTATAACTTTTTTTAAAAGATGATTACATTCCCCTTTTGCTTACATATTTAATGAATCTAATTAGCCTTATCAATTCAATCTGAATGAAAATAAGCATTGTTCAAGAAAATCCTGTAGTTGGAGATGTAAAGGGAAACTTAGCTCTTGCACTTAATGCAATAGAAGATTTAAAGAAGGAAAAGCCAGACTTAGTTCTTTTCTCTGAAATGTTTTTAACTGGTTACCCTCCGGAAGATTTACTTTTGAGAGATGATTTATTTGTTTCTTTAGATGAAGCCATTAATAAGTTAGCAAGTCATTGCCCAGATTTAAATTTGATCATTGGCTATCCAAGAAAGAAGAATCAGAATATATACAATGCAGCAGGATTAATTTGTGGGGGAGAAATTAAAGCTGAGTACTTTAAGCAAGAACTTCCTAACTATAAAGTATTTGATGAAAAGAGGTATTTTTCACCCGGCAAAGGTCCTTGTTTAATAAACATTAAAGATAGGGTCTTGGGTTTAACCATATGTGAAGATATTTGGTATACAAAGGCCATAAGGCAGGCTACAAGAAAGGGAGCTGAGCTTATACTTAATTTAAATGCTTCTCCTTTTCACAAGAATAAGCTTGAAGAAAGGAAAACGGTTTTAATAAGTCATGCCGACAAGTTTTCTGTTCCCATCATTTATGTAAACCAAGTTGGAGGCCAAGATGAACTTGTTTTTGATGGATCCTCATTGGTAGTCTCACCTGGATCAGGTGTTGATCTTCAATTACCTAGCTTTAAAACAGCAACTGCTACTCTAGATTTTGACAACAAAGATGGTGGTTTTCAGTTAAAAAACAAGAAGAAGGTAGTAGAGTCTTTAGAAGCAAAGAATTTATATGATGCCATTGTTTTAGGCACCAAGGATTATATAGAAAAGAATGGATTTACTGGGGCCTTGATTGGCTCGTCGGGCGGTATTGATTCTGCTTTGACCGCTGTTATAGCAGCTGATGCGATAGGGTCAGATAGAGTTAAGACAGTTATGATGCCTTTTAAATATACTTCTGATATGAGTGTGGAGGATGCAGAACTGCTTGCTCAAAATCTAAGCATTCAACATGAAGTAATAGAAATTCAAGACATTTACAATTCATTTGAAAAATCTCTTAAGAAAGAATTCAAAGGTAAGAAAAAGGATAAGACTGAAGAAAATCTTCAATCTAGAAGTAGGGGTGTATTACTTATGGCCATCTCTAATAAGTCAGGCTATTTAGTGCTAACTACAGGAAATAAGAGTGAAACAGCAGTTGGCTATTCAACCCTTTACGGAGATACAGCAGGTGGCTTTGCTGTCCTAAAAGATGTCCCAAAAACCTGGGTTTATGAATTAGCAAATTATAGAAATTCTATCTCTGAAGTAATACCTCAAAGAATTATAGACAGGCCCCCTTCAGCTGAGCTGGCTCCTGATCAAAAGGACTCTGACAGCTTACCGGACTATAAAATACTCGATGAAATTATAGAGCTTTATGTCGAAAAAGATTTAAGCCTAGTCGACATAGTAGAGAAGGGTTTTGAGAAAAAGACAGTAAAAAAGGTAATCAAGTTAATTGATAAAAGTGAATACAAAAGGCGGCAGGCTCCTCCAGGAGTGAGGATTACTGCCAGAGGTTTTGGAAAAGACAGACGCTACCCCATTACAAACAGATATTTTCAGTAACCTCGTTTTTATTGGTAAATAGGGCTCCTAGGCTATAATAACGACCCAATACAAGGGTATTGGCAAATGTCTGAAAACAAAGTACCTCGTCAAGAGGAGATAGTATTAGCTACTGTACAGGGTAAGGTAGTGACTTCTTTACCAGAAGACCTTTATGTTCCCCCAAATTCATTAAAGATTTTTCTAGATACTTTTGCTGGTCCTTTAGATCTTTTGTTGTATCTCATAAGAAAGCAAAATCTTGATATTTTAGATATTGATGTAGCAAAAATAACAGAACAATACGTCTCTTACATTGATCTCATGGAAGCATTTGAGATTGAGTTAGCAGGGGATTATCTTGTCATGGCAGCATATTTGGCTGAATTAAAATCTAGAATGCTATTGCCCAGACCTTCTGACAATGAAGAAGAAGAAGACCCTAGAGCAGAATTAATGAGAAGATTACAGGAATATCAAAGATTTAAGGAGGCTGCATCAAAGATAGATTTATTACCTAGGCTTAATAGAGATTTCTTTTTAGCAGGTGCAAAACTGCCTGAGTTTGAAGCGGTTACTCCAATAGTCGACTTACCAATGGAAGAACTGAGCTTCGCTTTAGCAGAAGTAATGCGTCGAGTAGATCAATCAAAAGCTCATCTTATTAACTTTGAACAACTCTCGACGAGGGAGAGAATGACGGAGATTCTTGAAAGAATGAGGAATGAGACCTTTATAGAATTTTCTACCTTGTTTAAGATTAAAGAAGGCAGGATGGGAGTTGTCGTTACCTTCCTGGCTGTTTTAGAATTATTGAAAGACTCATTAATTGAAATTGTTCAATCAGAAGAGTTTGGGCCAATACACATTAAAGGAATTGAGGAGGTGCACTAATGGAAAATAAGTTGATACAAATCATAGAAGCCGCCCTTTTGTCTGCCTCTAGGCCTCTCACTATAAAAGAGATTCAGAGACTTTTTCCTAAGGATCAAACCCCAGATAAAGAAGATATAAAAGAAATGTTAAATGAGATTGAAGAGCTATGTACTAATAGAGGTGTGGAGTTAAAGAGAGTTTCTTCTGGTTACAGGATGCAAGTTAAACAGTCTTTATCCGAATATATAGCTAAACTTTGGGAAGAAAAGCCACAAAAATATACAAAAGCTACTCTCGAGACTTTAGCCCTTATAGCCTACAGGCAACCCATCACTCGCGGAGAAATCGAGGAAATAAGAGGTGTGTCTGTAGGAACCCAGTTAATCAGAGGAATTCTAGAAAGGGGTTGGATCAAAATTGTAGGTCAGAGAGATGTTCCAGGACGTCCATCTCTGTATGCCACCACTAAAGAGTTCTTAGATTATTTTGGTCTTCAACATCTTAGGGAATTGCCAGATCTTCCTGACTTACCTGATGTGAATTCTTTAGATATGGAACTTCCTCTTGAAGAAGAAAAAGAACAAACAGAATCGCAATCAGAATTACAAGCCCCTCATTAAAAGTCAGAAAGTAAATTCCTATGAAAGAGAGGATTCAAAAAATCCTGGCTAACGAAGGAATTGTCTCTCGAAGACAGGCTGAAAACCTTATAAGAGAGGGCAGAATTAAAATAAATGGACAAGAAGCCATTTTGGGAATGTCTATCTCTCGTCGTGACTCAATAGAAATTGATGGCAAGGCTGTTGAGATTTCAGAGGGCACTAATCCTTTAAGAGTTTTAATGTATAACAAGAAAGTAGGGGAGATCTCTTCTACAAAAGACCCTGAAGGGCGACCTTCAGTGTTTCTTGCCCTACCCAAAATAAGCAAGGGAAAATGGATATCTGTAGGCAGACTAGATATTAATACTTCGGGCTTAATGTTGTTTACTAATAACGGAGAACTGGCTAATAAATTAATGCATCCCTCATCTAAAATTGAAAGAGAATATATTGCTAGAATTAGAGGACAGGTTGAACCTGATCATATTAGAAAACTTTTGGAAGGGGTAAATTTAGAAGACGGAAAAGCCAGTTTTTCTGACATACAACCGGGTAGAAAAGGAAAATCTAACCAATGGTTTGCTATGGTTATTATGGAGGGCAGAACAAGGGAAGTTAGGAGGATGTGGGAAAGCCAGGGTTTTTCTGTTTCAAGATTAAAACGAGTCAGAATTGGTGGATTATTCCTTCCGGCAAATCTTAGACAAGGAAATTATAAAGAGTTGGCAGAGAAGGAGATTAAATCTATTGGGCCTCAATTGATTTCCCTGTGATGTTTAAGCTATCTATTCCCATTAGGAAAAGATATGCATTCATTACTTCTTTTGGACTTTTTAAAGTTTTTGGGTCTTCAGCTGGATAAGCTTGAGCTCTCATCTTTGTTTCTACTGGTCCTGGGTTTATGGCATTTACTCTAATACCAGATGTCTTTTCAAGCTCTTCACTAAGAATTTGTACTAAACCCTCAGTAGCAAATTTAGAAATGGCATAAGCTCCCCAATAGGCTCGTCCCTTCTTTCCAACTCCTGAAGAGGTAAATACAACTGAAGAGTTATTTGGTATTTCCAACACGGGGAACAAAGATCTTGTTAATAGGAGGGCCGACTCAAAATTAACTTTTGATACACGTCTCCATTCTTCTAAATCATAATTTTGGATCGAAGTCTTAGTACCTAAAATGCCTGCGTTGTTAAGAAGACCATCCAATTTACCAAATTCTTTAAGCACCTCATTGGAAATATTTTTAAAGTCTTCTTCTTGAGCTGTTTCTAAATCTATCACTTGCAAAATTGGTTTTTTAAGATTGTTTTTTTCATAAAGACTATATGTCTCTTCTAAGTTTGAAGGGTCTTTACCTAACAAAATAGTCTCTGCTCCAAAAGAAGAAAAAGTAAGACCTGCCTCTCTTCCAATACCGGATCCTCCTCCGCTTATTAAGATAACCTTATCTTTTAGTAAATTATCTGGAGCTTTGTATGTAGAGGCTTTAATCATTATAAGTTAGGTATAAAATCCTTAATTTGGCTGGGGGTTTCTGCAATGAAGTTTGCATTCCAATCTGAGCAGCTTTGACCTATAGGTATGTAACCATATGCAGCAGCTACTGTTCTTATATTGGCTCTCTTGCCAGCTTCGATGTCTATGGAATGATCTCCAATGTATATGGAAGTGCTTGGTTCTGATCCTACAAGCTCGCACGATTTCAATAATCCTTTTGGGCTAGGTTTTCTCTCACCTACATGTTCAGGGCAAATTAAGCATGAAGGTTCAAGGGAAGAAAAAAAATGATTAACTATTTTATCTGCAAAGTCTTTTGGTTTGTTGGTGACTATTCCCCACTTCAAACCAGCCAGATTTATTTGGTTTAATAATTCAGTTACTCCTTCAAAAGGAGTTGTTTCATTAAGGCAGCAAGAATCATAAATCTTTAAAAGCTCCTGTCGATGAAATTCAATTTTATCTTCGTGATCAGAATCTAGACTGAGGGCATATCTTGCTAAACTAATTGCACCTTCAGAAACTCTGCTTCTTACTTCATTAAATTCACATGGTTCTAATTGGTAATTGGACCTAAGTTCATTTACTGCTATAAAGAAATCCTTTGCTGTATCTAATAAGGTACCGTCCAAATCAAAAGCAATGAAATCAATCGAGTTCATTTTCTTTTTTGATATACATCATGTAATTGACTGCCACATCTTTTCCTAACCAATAAGTATCTGTAATTGGGTTATAGCTAAGACCTATGGTTTCTTTAAGTACCAAATTAGATGATCTGATCCACCTAGAAATTTCAGAAGGTTTTATAAATTTAGAGTAATCATGAGTTCCTCTAGGTAATAGGTTGAGAATATATTCAGCTCCTATGACTGCAAATAAATAAGAACGAGGGTTCCTATTAATAGTCGATATGAAGAGATCGCCTTTTGGAGTCAATAAAGATGAAAATTCATTGATGGTCTGTGAAGGGTTTGGGACATGTTCAAGCATTTCAAGGCAAGTAATGACATCAAACTTCTGATTTGACTTATTACTTAAAATATCTTCGGTAGTAGTATTTAAATAAATGACTGGGCTTTTAACCTTCTTAGCATGCGCTTTTGCAATATTTATTGTCTTTTCAGAAGCATCTATAGCAGTTACTTCAGCCCCCAAACTGGCTAATGATTCTGACAAAATTCCTCCTCCGCAGCCTACATCAAGAACTTTTTTTCCTCTTAAATTAATCCTTTCTTTAATAAAATTAACCCTCATAGGGTTAATTTGATGCAGTGGTTTAAAATCACCTTCTTCATCCCACCAGGCACTCGCTATTTCTTCAAATTTTTGAATTTCTTCTGAATCTATATTTTGCTTTGTCTTCATAAAAGAGTAAGGCGACTTTCTTTATATTGTGTTAAATTAAAAAGGGCTCCCAACATTAAATAACAGTTCATAAAAGTGCAAATATTTTTTCCTAAAGAAAAGGAGTCTGAGAATAGAGTTAGCATCCTTCCAGAGACAGTAAAAAAGTTAGTTGAGTTAGGAATTAGTGTAGAAGTTGAGACCTCACTAGGTAATACAGTTCATGTTTCCGATGATTTATACGCTTCCTCTGGTGCTTCCATAAGCAAAGATAGAAATTCTTCTTTATCCTCATCAGATGTAACTTGCAGGATAAATAAACCAGAAAAAGAAGAAATTTCTTTTCTAAAAAAGAATTCAATACATATTAGTTTTTTAGATCCTTTTAATGAGATCGAATTAGTAAAGGAATTTGCAAATTCTAATATCAGTGCCATCAGTATGGAATTAATCCCACGAATAACCAGAGCCCAAAAAATGGATGCTTTAAGTTCTCAAGCAAATTTAGGTGGGTACGCAGCAGTCATTGAGGCTTCGAGATGTCTGGGTAAATCTTTCCCAATGATGATGACAGCGGCCGGGACAATTTCACCAAGTAAGATTTTTGTTATAGGGGTTGGAGTTGCAGGCCTACAAGCCATTGCTACTGCAAAAAGGTTAGGTGCCAGAGTTGAGGCCTTTGACACTAGGCCTGTAGTTGAAGAGCAGGTCAGGTCACTTGGTGCAAGATTTGTTCAAATTGATATAGGAGAAACAGAGGAAACGGAACAAGGTTATGCCAAAGAGCTCTCTAAGGAGCAAATAAAAATGCAACAGGAGGGTATGAAAAAGATTTGTTCTCAGTCAGATGTAGTGGTTACCACTGCTCAGGTTTTTGGAAGACCTGCGCCGAGAATAGTTACAAAAGAAATGATAGAAGTTATGAAACCAGGTAGTGTCATTGTTGATATGGCTGTTAGTACCGGAGGTAATGTGGAGGGCTCACGAGCTGAAGAGAGTGTTATTCAAAATGGAGTAACTATTGTAGGTTTATCTAACCTACCAGGTGAGGTTGCTTTTGATGCATCACTGGTTTATGGAAACAACTTATTTAATCTCATAGAAGAATATTGGGATTCAGAAAACAAAAAATTTGATTTTGATATAACTGACGAAATTTTATCTGGGTGTGTAGTTACTCATGAAGGCGATATAGTTAATAACATGGTTAAGGACAGGATTTAATTTATGGAAACGCAATTAACTTTATTATTTTTTGTATTAGTTCTAAGTATTTTTCTGGGTTTTGAGCTGATTTCTAAGGTACCTTCAACACTCCACACTCCTTTGATGTCAGGTGCAAACGCAATTTCAGGAATAACCTTAGTTGGCGCTCTGTTGGCATCGGGTTCAGGTTTTGTGTCACAACCATTAACGGTTTTGTTAGGAACTGCAGCAGTAACTTTTGCAACCATTAATGTAGTGGGAGGCTATCTGGTAACCAACCGTATGTTATCTATGTTTAAAAAGAAAGAAGCAGAATGATTCTCTTTGAACAGTTTAACTCTGAGATAGTTGTAAATTTAATTTACATTCTGGCAGCAATGCTATTTATCTTTGGCTTAAAGATGTTAGGTTCTCCAGAAACAGCTAGGAGAGGAAATTTAGTTTCTGCTTCTGGAATGTTCTTGGCAGTGGTAGTTACTCTGTTAGATCAAAGTATTATTGATTTTTCTTTTATCTTAATTGGAGTTTGTATAGGTTCACTAATAGGATTTTTTGCTGCCACTAGAGTAAAGATGACAGCAATGCCAGAGATGGTGGCCCTTTTTAATGGTTTTGGAGGTATAGCCAGTCTGTTAGTTGGGTCATCTGAATATCTAGTTGGATTTGATCCTAACTCTGCTCTTTTAATAGCCATCTATCTAACTGTTCTAATTGGTGGAGTTACTTTCTCAGGAAGTTTAATTGCTTGGGCAAAACTTTCTGAAGCTATTAGTGGCAAGCCTTTTCTATACAAAGGACAACAAATTGTTAATGCTCTTTTACTCGGCTTTATTCTGCTATCTGGCTTAGAAATGATCTTCTTTCAAGGCCTGTTTACTGAAAATCAATTTCAAATACTTGGACTAATTTGTTTGCTAGCATTTGCTTTAGGGATACTGTTTGTAATTCCTATAGGAGGAGCTGATATGCCAGTGGTTATAGCTCTTTTGAATAGTTTTTCAGGCTTAGCAGCTTGTGCAGCTGGATTTGTTATTTTAAACAATGTTCTGATTGTATCAGGAGCCTTGGTGGGAGCCAGTGGACTAATTCTTACAAATATTATGTGTAAGGCTATGAACCGATCATTAGCAAATGTCTTATTCAGTGGATTTGGAGCAGTTAAAGACACTGCAACCGGAGAAACAGCAGACCAAGGAGAAGTAAGACCAGTTAACGCTGCCGACGCATATCTCATTCTGGAAGCAGCATCATCTGTTCTAATTGTTCCAGGCTACGGAATGGCTGTTGCTCAAGCTCAACATTCCGTTAGGGAATTGGGTGAGCTTTTAGAAGCTAATGGAGCTGAAGTTAAATATGCCATACACCCGGTTGCAGGTCGTATGCCAGGTCATATGAATGTTCTTCTGGCCGAAGCAAATGTTTCTTATGATGTTTTAGTGGAACCGGGAGACGTAAATCCAATAATGGAGACTGTCGATGTTTGTATGGTTATTGGTGCCAACGATGTGGTTAATCCAGATGCAAAAGAAAATGAAGATAGTCCTATTTATGGGATGCCAATTATTGAGACAGACAGAGCTAAAACCGTATTCGTTTTGAAAAGATCAATGGCCTCAGGTTTTGCAGGCATACAAAACCCTTTATTCTTTAAATCTAACACCAGAATGTTGTTTGGAGATGCTAAAGAATCTGTTTCAAATTTAGTGGCCGAATTCAAAGGCTAAACGCTTAAAAAATAGCCCAATTTGGGCCCATTTAAGCTGTAAAATATGCTAAAATTCTAGTCTAAGTTGACACTTCTTTTAATACCAAGAAAATCTTTATTTATAGGCTTTTTAGCACTATTTTATATAGGTATTTTTATAAAAAAAATGAGGAAATATGGGTGAAATAGCCGCAAAAGAAATTGTTCCGATTAATTTAGAGCAAGAACTCAAAGAGTCCTATCTAAATTATGCAATGCATGTGATTGTTGGCAGGGCATTACCTGATGCCAGAGATGGATTAAAACCCGTTCATAGAAGAATTTTATATGCCATGCATGTGATGAATAATGATTGGAATAAACCACCAAAGAAATCCATGAGAATCGTTGGTGATGTTACTGGAAAATATCATCCTCATGGAGATACAGCTGCATACGAGACCATAGTAAGGATGGGGCAATGGTGGAGTTTGAGATATATGCTCGTTGATAAGCAAGGTAACTTTGGTTCTATGGATGGTGATCCTCCAGCGGCTGCACGGTATACGGAAGCAAGAATGTCAAAAATTGCCCACGAACTTTTAGAAGACCTGGATAAAGAGACAGTTAAATTTGTTGAGAATTATGACGGCCAGGAAACTATGCCCGATGTTCTGCCAACTCGGATTCCAAATTTACTTATAAATGGCTCTTCAGGAATAGCAGTGGGTATGGCAACAAATATGGCACCACACAATCTGGATGAGTCCATTTCTGCCTGTCTTGCTTTTATCAATAATCCAGAAATTTCGTTGGATGAACTTATAAAGCTTATTCCTGGACCAGACTTTCCTACTGGAGGAATAATCAATGGAAAATCAGGTATTAGAAATGCTTATGAGACCGGTAAAGGGAAAGTTAAATTAAGAGCTAAGACTTCAATTGAAGGAGAGGAAGAAGGTAAACCAAGGATAGTAGTTTCTGAGATACCCTATATGGTCAACAAGGCTAGGCTTGTTGAAAATATTGCTCACTTAATGAGAGATAAAAAGATAGAGGGAATTAAAGAAATAAGGGATGAATCCGATAAAGATGATCCTGTCAGAATAGTGATTGAACTCAGATCAGGAGCTATTGCAGATGTTGTTTTAAACAATTTGTTCAAACAAACGCAGATGCAAACTGTTTTTGGCATCAATAACGTTGCTTTGGTAGGTACTGAACCCAAACTACTTAATTTAAAAGATATTTTAGGAATCTTTTTTAATTTCAGAAAAGAAGTTGTATCAAAAAGAACTATCTATGAATTGAGAAGAGCGAGGGAAAGAGGGCATATCCTAGAGGGCTTAACCGTTGCTTTGTCAAACATAGATCAAATGATCAATCTGATAAAAAAATCTAAAGACGGAAATGAAGCTAAAGGCAAACTTCTCAAGAAAAAATGGAAAGCAGGAAAAGTTTCAAAAATGTTAAAAAAAGCTGGAGAAGAAGCATGTCGTCCAGATGATCTTGATAAGAGTGTTGGCTTGAAAGGAAGAAGTTACCAGTTATCTGAAAATCAAGCTCAAGCAATCTTAGATATGAGACTTCAGAGGCTAACTGGATTAGAGCAGGACAGGTTAATAAAAGAATATGAAGAGATAGTAGATTTAATTACCTCTTTGTTAGAAATACTATCTGACAATGTTAGGTTGGTTGAAGTGGTCTGTGAAGAATTGGAAGAAATTAAAGCTCAATACAAAGATGAAAGAAAAACAGAGATTCAAGACTCAATAGGAGATCTTAATGCCGAAGATTTAATCACCCCTGAAGATAGAGTCGTAACCATTTCCCATGAAGGTTATGCTAAAACCCAACCGTTAGATGAGTACAGGTCACAAAGAAGAGGAGGGACAGGAAAAACTGCAGCCTCTGTAAAAGAAGAAGATTTCGTTGAACAGCTATTGGTAGCAAATACTCATACTACGCTTTTGTGTTTCTCAAATCTTGGACAAGTTTACTGGTTAAAGGTTTACGATATTCCCTCTGCAGGTAGGTCCGCAAAAGGACGTCCTTTAGTTAATTTAATTCAACTTAATGAAGATGAGCGTATTACAAGCATGGTTCCAGTAGATAATTATAAAGACGGGAATTTCGTTTTAATGGCAACCAAATCAGGTACCGTCAAAAAAACTCCTTTAACAGAATTTTCTAATCAAAGAAAAGGCGGGAAACGGGCTATTACTCTCGTTGGCGATGATGAATTGGTTGGAAGTACAGTAACCAATGGTAAAAAATTTGTTATGTTAGTTTCTAATGCTGGAAAGGCTGCTCATTTCTCTGAATCAGAAGTAAGATCAATGGGTAGAAGTGCTCAAGGCGTAAGAGGCATTAAGCTTGATAAAGATCAAGAAGTTATTTCTTTGATAATTCCAGAAAAGGAAGCTGCAATATTTACCGTCAGTGAGAATGGGTATGGGAAGAGATCTGTATCAAGTGATTTTAGAAAGACAAAAAGAGGAGCCAAAGGAGTTATAGCCATGCAAACCTCAGACCGAAATGGCCAACTAATTGGAGCAGCTCAGGTTTCTGATGAAGATCAAGTTATGTTGATAACCAATAAAGGGATGTTAGTTAGAACTAGAGTTTCAGAGATAAATGTCATCGGAAGAAATACTCAAGGAGTGACAGTTATTAAATTAAAGGAAGGAGAAAAGTTAGTAAGTTTAGCCCCTATAAGTGAAGAATTTATAGAAAATGCATAACAGCAGAAAATACAACTTTGGTGCCGGTCCTGCTACTCTTCCAACAAGTGTCTTAGAAGAGGTTAAAGAAGAACTATTAGATTGGAAAGGCAGAGGTCTTTCGGTATTGGAAATCAGTCATAGAACTGATGAGTACAATGAAATTGCCGTTCAAGCAGAACAAGATTTTCGTGATTTACTGAGTATTCCAAGTACTTACGCAGTACTATTTACTCATGGCGGGGCTACTTTACAGAATTCAGCTGTCCCTTTAAATCTGTCTAGCCCAGCTGGAGAAGTAAGCTATGTAAATTCAGGTCATTGGGCTCGTCTCTCTATTGAAGAAGCAAAAAAATATACCAATGTAAAGATAGCTGCTAGTTCAGAAGAAGAAAACTTTTCTTTTTTCCCTCCTCAGTCAACTTGGGAGTTATCGGATAAGCAGGATTATATTCACATTACTCCAAATGAAACTATCGGTGGAATCGCTCTACGTAAAGTTGAAAAAGAAGACATCCCAATCGTAGCAGATTTTTCTTCAAGTATTCTTTCTGAATATGTAGACATAGAATCTTTTGGGTTACTCTACGGTGGAGCCCAAAAAAATATAGGCCCTGCAGGACTGGGTTTTGTCATAGTTGATAAAGAATTACTTGGTTCCGCACAAGAAACTACCCCATCACCTATGAATTATTTTAAGTTGGATGAAAGCTCTTCAATGTATAACACTCCGCCTACATTTTCATGGTATGTGGCAGGCAAAGTTTTTAAATGGCTTAAAGGTAAGGGCGGAGTGAAGGCAATTGGCCAAATGAATGAAAGAAAAGCAAAGAAATTATATGAATTTATAGATAAATCTGATTTTTATTCAAATAAAATTGAAGAATCTTCTAGATCCATTATGAACATACCTTTTTTACTGGAAAAAGAAGAATTAAACAGAAAATTTTTAACAGACTCATCTAATAATGGCCTGATAGCTTTAAAGGGACATAGATCAGTAGGAGGTATGAGAGCTAGCATTTACAATGCCATGCCGGAAGAAGGAGTAGATGCTCTTATAGAGTTTATGAAGCTCTTTGAAAAAGAGAATCTATAGATTTTATGTCAAAGAAGAAAGAACTAAAAAGAATTAGAGAAAAGATTAATGAGTTAGATGCAGAACTTCTGAAATTAATAAATCAAAGATCTTCTCTAGCTATAGAAGCTGGTGAAACCAAAGAAGATGAAGTTATTTATAAACCCGAAAGGGAAGCTACTATTCTAAGAAATTTAAAAAAGCATAACCCTGGTCCTTTAAACGAAGAACAAATATCCAATATTTTTAAAGAAATAATTTCTAGCTGTAGGGCTCAAGAAGATGAACTAGATGTAGCTTTTTTAGGACCCGAAGGGACTTACTCAGATTCTGCAGTAAAGAAAAATTTTGGTAGTTCAGTTAATAAATCCGCTACCGAAACAATAGAGGATGTCTTCAAAGCAGTAACTGCCGGCAAAAGTGATTATGGAATAGTCCCAATAGAAAACTCTACAGAAGGCCCCATTAACCAGACTTTAGATTGCCTAACAGATTTCAGTTTAAAAATTTGTGGTGAAGTGGAAATGTTAATTCATCACAGTTTAATGGGATTAAACCAAGCTTTCCCAACGGAGGGATTTGAAATACACGCTCATGAACAAACTCTAGCACAGTGTAAAAATTGGTTGGATTCTCATTGTCCAGATGTGATAAGAGTCTCTGTATCCAGTAATGCTCAAGCAGCCAAGAATGCTAAAGAAAATTCTAGAATTCTCGCAATAGCAGGGTCCTTGGCTTCAGAAAAATATGGACTAGGGATATTAAAAAACAATATAGAAGATTATTCTGACAATACTACTCGGTTTATTGTTATTGGATCGCAAGAAGTTGAAAGTACAGGAGAAGATAAAACTTCTCTTTTGGTCACTACCAAGAATGAGTCAGGTGCTTTATATAATTTATTGAAACCTATACAAAAAAATGGTTTGAATCTAACTCATATAACTTACAGACCTTCAAAAATAGATAAATGGCATTATTCTTTCTTTTTTGATTTTGAGGGACATAAGGATGATAAAAAAGTAAAGAGCTTGTTAGATGAACTATCTGCAACTAATTCTGAAATAAAACTATTAGGTTCTTACCCAAATTCTGTGAAATAAAAAATGGATTTAGAAATTAAGGATTTAATTAATTCTAGTATTAAGAGTCTCACTCCTTATGAACCTGGGAAGCCGATTGAAGATTTAGAAAGAGAATATGGAATAAAAAATGCCGTAAAGTTGGCAAGTAATGAAAGTCCTCTAGGTCCTAGTCCTAAGGTTTTAACAGCTTTAGAAGAAGTAATTTCTGGAGTTCATCGTTACCCCGACGGTAATGGATTTCGATTGAAGGAAGCACTTAGTTCAAAACATTCAGTTGATATGTCAGTTCTAACTTTAGGCAACGGGTCTAACGACATTATTGAGTTTGTAGCTAGATGTTTTTTAAGCCCAAAAGATAACGCAATATATTCAAAATATGCTTTTGCTGTTTACCCACTTATTGTTCAGGCTTTAGGGGCAGAGGGTATAGAAGTTGAAGCTAAAGATTGGTGTCATGACCTTCAGTCAATGTTGGAAGCAATTAATAAAGATACAAAAATTATTTTTATAGCAAATCCAAATAATCCAACAGGTACTTTTATAAAAAAGAATGAGATGATTAGGTTTCTTGAGAAGGTTCCAAGCCAAGTAATAGTTTTGTTAGATCAAGCTTATTTTGACTATTCAAATTATGAATCAGAGGATGTCTCCTTTAGTTTAGTAGAAGATTTTCCTAACTTAGTAATTTCGAGAACTTTCTCAAAGGCATATGGCTTGGCAGGATTAAGGGTGGGTTACTCTGTATCTTCAAGTTATATAGCAGATTATTTAAATAGAGTAAGGCAGCCATTCAATGTTAATTCATTAGCTTTAGTAGCTGCAGAATCTGCTCTAAATGATGATGAGCATTTAGAAAAGTGCCTCAGAATCAATAAAGATGAAAAGGAAAGACTTTATAAGTTCTTTATTTCTCATGGATATGACTACATAGAATCATTTGCTAATTTTGTTTCTTTTGATTGCAAAGATAATTCTAATAAAGTTTTTAAGAGTCTTCTTCCAAAAGGAGTTATAACTAGATCTATGGGAAACTACAAAATGCTAAATCATCTTAGGGTTACCATAGGCCTCCACGAAGAAAACTCTATATTTATGGAGAGTTTGATCTCATTAAACGAGTCCTGATATGGAACTTTCATTTAAAAATATTCTAGTAGTTGGGTTAGGTTTAATTGGAGGGTCAATTCTCAAAACTATAAAAGATTTAAATATTCCTCTGGAAGTTTATGGCTTTGATTTAGATGAAGAAGTAACAAAGAAAGCCAATAATATGGGTCTAATCAATAACATTGATAATCAACTTAAAAAAATAGAAGAGGAATGTTTAATTATCTTTTCTGTACCAAGTTTAAGTATTGAAAAGGCTTTTAAATTGGTTGAAGCCTCTTTTAATAATGAAAAAGTTATTTTTACAGACACTTTTAGCTCAAAATCCAAGCTAATTGAGTTTTTAGAAGGGAATACTAAAGTTGGTGAAAAATTTATTATGTCTCACCCCATAGCTGGGTCAGAGAAGAGTGGATTCGGTAATTATAATTCTCTTCTTTTTAAAGATAAACTTGTTGTTTTATCAGCTCTAAATGGAGACGAAGATAATAAGAAATTAAATAAAGTTAAAATTTTTTGGGAACTACTTGGTTCAAAAGTTACAATCTTAGACCCCTTAGAGCACGACAAAGTGTTTTCAAAAACCAGTCACTTACCTCATGTTATTGCCTTCGCTTTGATGCATTACCTAGAAAAAGAATTGGGTGATAAGGTATTCAAATATTCTGGAGGTAGTTTAGAGAGTTATACAAGGATTGCCTCAAGTGACCCTTTGATGTGGAAAGATGTAGCTGTTTCTAATAAGGAAGCAGTCTTAGAAGCAATTAAAGGATTTAAGTCATCCTTAAATCAAATATCTGAACTAATAGATTCGGAAGAAGATGAATCTATTCTAGACTACTTAAGATTTGTAAAGGAAGTGAGAGATAAGCGACTAGAAGGGGGGTCTTAGAGTTGGATCTAATAGTTAAGCCAGGAAAAGCATTAAAAGGTGAGATTTTAATGCCTGGGGACAAATCTATTTCTCATCGCTCAATTATGTGCGCTGCCATTGCTAAAGGTAGCAGTGTAATACGAGGGTTCTTAAAAGGTGAGGATTGCTTAGCAACACTCGATGCTTTTTCTAAAATGGGGGTTAACATTGATCAGCATGAGAAGGAAATAGTTGTACACGGGGTTGGTCTACAAGGTCTAAAAAAACCAAACGCAGATCTTTATTTAGGTAATTCTGGTACATCAATGCGTTTAATGAGCGGTTTATTATGTGGACAAAGTTTTTCAAGTACTTTAACAGGAGACGCTTCTCTTTCTTTTCGACCCATGGAAAGGATAGTTACACCACTAACAACCATGGGAGCAAATATATCCAGTGGCAAAGGAGGTTGTCCACCTTTAGAAATAAATCCTTCTGAGAAGCTGAAAGCTTTCTCATACGAGCTGCCTATAGCAAGTGCTCAAGTTAAATCATGTCTTATGTTTGCAAGTCTCTATGCAGATGGCCCTGTTGTTATAAAAGAAAAGTTACAAACTAGAGACCATACTGAGCTTATGTTTAGAAAATTTGGTATAGATGTTTCCATTGAAGAATCAGAAGGCTTAAAGGAGATTCATGTTTTACCTCCTAAATCTATGGATGCAACCGACATTAATATACCAGGAGATTTTTCATCTGCTGCTTTCTTAATCTTGGCAGCTTTAATTACTCCAGGTTCAGATCTAACATTGATGAATATAGGAATTAATAAAACTCGAATAGCATTGTTGGAAGTCTTAATAGAGATGGGAGCTGATATAAAGCTTTCAAATGTAATTCATGAATATGAACATTGCGCTGATATATCTATAAGAGCATCTGAACTAAAAGGAATTACTTTAAATCCAAAATTAGTCCCTAATTTAATTGATGAAATGCCTGTTCTTTTCATAGCTGCTGCTTTAGCTGAAGGAACCACTAGAATAAGAGGGGCAGAGGAATTGAGATTTAAAGAAAGTGACAGACTAGAATCAATGGCTAAAACTTTAAATTTGTTTGGTGTTAAACACAAAATATTTGAAGATGGAATAGATATAAAGGGCGTTGATCAATTTGAAACTGATCTCCCCTTCAACTCTGGAGAGATAGATAGTTTTGGAGATCATAGGATAGCAATGGCTTCTATAATGGGTGCACTTAGGTCAAAAGGCTCTTGTAAGGTAAAAAACTGCAACAATATTAGTACTTCCTTTCCAGGATTTATTAACTTATCTAATCGAATAGGAATAACTCTAGAAAAGGCATAAAGATGAGTAAGGTACCAGTTATAACAATTGATGGCTTGAGTGGAGCAGGAAAAGGGACTGTTTCTAAAATGTTATGTACTGAATTGGGTTGGAATATATTAGACAGTGGCGCTCTGTATAGAACCTTAACTTATTTAATTGAAAAGAAAGAAATTGACCTTAATAATTTTACAGAAAAAGCAAAAGACCTTCTTAAAGACTTTGATGTTACTTTCCAAATAGGCTCTTTAGGGGAGCCAGTAAGTGTCTTTCTAAAAGATGAAGATATTACGAACTTTATTAGAACTGAAAAGATAGCAGAAAAGACTTCAGCTCTTTCATCACTAAAAGAAATAAGAGATTTTATAAGACCATGCCAAAGGGCATTTAAGCAGTTTCCTGGCCTTATTGCTGATGGAAGGGATATGGGTACAGTAATTTTTCCTGAAGCAGATCTAAAAATTTATCTTACAGCCGAATTAGAAGAAAGGGCTAAAAGAAGGGAAATCCAGTTGAAAAGGCAAGGCACCGAGGTTAACATGCGCATCCTTTTAGAAGAGTTAGAAGCAAGGGATAAAAAAGATATTGAAAGAGAACTTTCTCCTCTTAAACCTGCTGCTGATTCTTTTATTATTGATACAAGTGGGCTGAGCCCGGAAGAGGTTTTAAAGAAAGTAAAAGGTTTATTAACCTAACTTAGAAAAAAGTTTATATGTCAGTTAGTTTTGAAGAATTATTAGATAAGAATTTAAGTACAGTTACTATGAAGCCTGACAGTCTATTAACAGGCATAGTAATAGATATTTTAGAAACGCATGTAATAGTTCATGTAGGCTTGAAGTCTGAAGCCGCAGTGGCAATCCAGGAATTTGTTAATGAAAAAGGTGAAATAGATCTAAAAGTAGGGGATGAGGTTCAACTGTATCTAGAAGCCATTGAAGACGGGCATGGAAATACTAGGGTATCCAGAGAAAAAGCCATCAAACAAGAAGTCTGGAAAAGAATTGAAGATTGTTTAAATGGTGAAACGACATTGAATGGCTTGATAACTGGTCAAGTAAAGGGCGGGATGACTGTTGATATACAAGGTGTTAAAGCATTTTTGCCAGGCTCTTTGGCTGAGTCTATTCCTACAAAAGATCTATATCATCTAGAAGGTAAGTATGAAGAATTTAAGGTTATTAAGTTAGATAAAGATAAAAATAATGTAGTTTTATCTAGAAAAGCAGTTTTGGAAGAAGTCAACTTCGAAGAAAGAGCGAAGCTTTTATCTAATTTAGAAGAAGGTCAAGAAATTGAAGGGGTTGTTAAAAATCTAACTGATTATGGTGCCTTTATTGATTTAGGCGGAGTAGATGGACTACTGCATATAACAGATATATCTTGGAGTAGAATCAATCATCCTTCAGAAGCCTTGAATATAGGTGAAAAAATAAGGGTACAAGTTACAAAGTTTGATAAAGATGAAGGGAAGGTCTCTTTAGGAATTAAACAGCTTTCAGCTGACCCTTGGCAAGGTATAGAGAATAAATTCCCTTTGAATACTTCTGTTATGGCTAAAGTAACTAATTTAACTGACTATGGATTTTTTGCAGAGATAGAATCTGGTGTAGAAGGTTTAGTTCATGTCTCCGAAATTGATTGGACAAATAAGAATATACACCCTTCTAAGGTAGTAGAGTTAGGTGATACTTTAGAGGTAATGATCTTAGAAGTTGATGAAGAAAAAAGAAGGATTTCGTTGGGAGTAAAGCAATTAACAGAAAATCCTTGGCAAGTTTTCACACATAAACATAAAGAAGGGGATAAGATCAAAGGAAAAATT
>Ga0209019_1000395_pt1 | contig 22256 bp, 21 predicted proteins | sample METZYME_3_300m_FD_187549 | JGI IMG/M metagenome (GOLD analysis project Ga0209019, IMG submission 187549) | Marine microbial communities from oxygen minimum zone in mesopelagic equatorial Pacific - METZYME_3_300m (SPAdes) (version 2) | ecosystem: Environmental > Aquatic > Marine > Oceanic... | reverse complement strand
TTCGGAGTAAACATAGAAAAGTTAAATCTAAAGAATAAGGAAATATCTGGAATTGAAACTGACCGAGGAGAGTTAACATCAGACAAATATCTAGTAACACTGGGCAGTTATTCTCCTCAATTGCTTAACCCTATAGGTATTAATATTCCAGTCTATCCTGTCAAAGGATACTCAGTAACCCTGCCTGTAGTGAATGAAGAAGATGCCCCACAATCAACCCTTTTGGATGAGACATATAAGGTTGCTATAACAAGATTGGGAGATAAAGTAAGGGTGGCTGGTACTGCCCAACTAACAGGCCATAATCTAGACTTAAGACAAAAATCGCGTAACACTATTCGGCACTCTTTTGGCGATCTATTTCCTCAGGCAGCAGACATGAATAGTGACGATGAGTTTTGGACAGGATTAAGGCCAATGACCCCAGATGGTCCGCCAATCATTGGCAAAACACCTTATTCCAATTTATATCTTAACACAGGACATGGTACGCTTGGCTGGACCATGTCGGCCGGCTCAGGAAAACTAATTGCCGACATTGTTTCAGATAATGAGCCAAAAATCGAATTAGAGGGTCTTGGAATGAATCGCTATCCATTTGCCAACTAGTATTTATTAATTTATGGCTAGAGCATGCACCGCTATAATCAATCTTGAATCCATAAAGGATAACTTTCTTTATGCCAAATCTCTGGCGCCTTCTTCAAAAGCAATTGCAGTTATAAAGGCTGACGCATATGGCCATGGATCGATTAGAGTAGCAAAACACCTGGACAATGTGGCCGATGCCTTTGGCGTTGCCTGTATCGAAGAAGCTTTGGAATTGAGAGAATCTGGCATAGAAAATACGCCGATCTTGCTTCTTGAGGGAATATTTGAGCTTAGCGAGCTTTCTCTGGTTGAAGAACTCAATTTAATGACTGTCGTCTGTAACTCGATGCAACTGGAATGGCTAATTAAGGCAAAACTTGCAAAACAGATTACAGTATTTGTCAAATATGATTCAGGAATGTGTCGTCTTGGCTTTCATGAAAAAGAATTTTATCAGGCAATTAAGTTACTTGAAAATAGTGCCAACGTTAATAAAATTGTATTAATGACGCACTTTTCTAAAGCCGATGAGCCTTACGACATATTTACTCAGAAACAAATTGACAGCTTTAACAAAATTGTGGCTTCAACTGGACATCAGTCCTCAATTGCAAATTCTGCTGGTATAGTCGCTTGGAGGAACTCTCACAAAAACTATAACAGGCCAGGGATAATGCTCTATGGATCGTCACCATTTAGTGAGGCGAGATATCAAAAAAACTTAATCCCATCGATGACATTGTCATCTGAGCTTATTTCAATAAAGCATTTCGAAAAAGGACAAGGTATCGGCTACGGCTCACGTTTTGTTTGCCCTCAAGACATGTTGATTGGAGTAGTCGCAGCAGGTTATGCAGATGGCTACCCAAGGCATGCCAAAGACGGTACACCGGTATTTATTAATCACACTAGGTCAAGAATAGTGGGCAGAGTTTCGATGGACATGTTGACTGTTGATCTTACAAATATCCCCAACCCACAAATCGGCAACAAAGTTGAATTGTTTGGCAACAACATAGCAATCAATGAAGTGGCTGAATATTGCAACACAATCTCTTATGAAATAATGTCTAAAATTACTAGACGGGTATATAAAAAATATATCTCCAATTAGAATCTTATAGCTACAAATTTCTCTTTGAGAGATAAATGCTAGATCTAAAGATTTAGAGCTTGATAATGGTATTATTTAATTAGAAATATAGACAAGACTAGCTTTATTCATGATTACAGAAAGTCAAATAAAATCTTTTAATAAAAATGGCTATTTAGTTGTTGAAGATTTTATGGATAGTAATCAAAGAAACCTTTTAATTGATCGTGCAAGTTACTTGATCGAAAAATTTCAGCCGCCATCGAGGCGCACGATTTTCACTACAAATGACCAAGAAAGAGCTAGCGATGATTATTTTTTAGGTTCAGGCGACAAAATACGTTTTTTCTTTGAGGAAAAGGCGATAGACAAGGATGGCAATCTAACTGTACCCAAGCAGGTAGCCATTAATAAAATTGGTCACGCCCAACACATACTAGACCCTATATATAAAAAAATAACCAAAGAGCTAGGTCTTACTGGATTGGCAAAGCAACTTGGCATGAAAAAACCAAGAGCTTTGCAATCAATGCATATCTTCAAGCAACCAGGAATTGGAGGTGAGGTTGGACTTCATCAGGATTCAACTTTTTTGTATACTGAGCCTATGAGTTGTATTGGGTTTTGGTTTGCCTTAGAAAAAGCCGATAGAGAAAATGGTTGCCTTCAAGCGTTAACTGGTGGACACAAAACTCCACTAAAGAAACGCTTCCACCTATCATCTAATGGAGGTACAGAATTTGATATTTTGGATGAGGAGCCTTGGCCTAAAAAGCCCTTAGATATATTTGAAGTTGAAGCTGGCACTTTAATTGTATTGCATGGACAATTGCCCCACTATAGTGCCGCAAATAGTTCTTCAAAATCTCGTCAAGCTTTTACCCTTCATTTTGTAGATCAGAATAGCCATTATCCAGAGGACAACTGGTTACAATCAAACTATCAGTAGATAGTATATATTTCATTCCGTTTGTGATTCTATAGCCTCTTCAGCTATCACTTCCATAGCGACCGTACTAGGTCGATGCGTCATAACCTGGAAGTTTGCCTGATCAGTATCTTCAACATCCTTATGAACAAACATCATTAGAAGGACAATAACTGCAATTGTGATGTGCACAATACCTAAAAACAATAAAAAACCAAACTGACCAAAACTACTGAGAAAGAAACTTACAGTGAGCGGACCTAGTGCCGCAAAAACACTATAAACAAGAACTATCGTTCCGCTTGCACTAATCATTTGTTTTGGCTCTAAGCGATCGTTAGTTTGAGCCACACCTATAGAATATAAAGGTAAAGTGCTAGCACCTATTAAACCGTTAATTAATAAGAAAGCGGTTGTATTGAATTCGAAAATAGCTAAAACTATACAAATACCTATGACACCGGCACAACATAATAGAATAACCTTTCTGCGATCAATTTTATCAGAAAGCCAGCCTAGTGGCCATTGAGAGAGAGCTCCAAAGCCGATAAATAATGTCATAAAGATTGCTGTTTCAGATATAGTCAATCCTGACTTGATTGCATATATTGTTCCAACCCCAAAAAATCCAGCAGAAGCAAGTGCAGAAAAGCCTACAGTAATTATTCCTGAAGGTGAGGCTCGCCATAAATTCCTTACATTCAATGTTTCCTGGATTTCATTATCAGGAGCCTTAATATTGGCCAAAAGAATTGGTATTAAAGAAATAGACAGCAAGATAGATGCTAATATAAACAAATTAACGCCTGCAGGATTGTCAACGACAAATAAGCCTTGCCCTAGAGCTAAACTACCCCAGACAACAATCATATGCATCGAGAAAATTTGCCCTCGATTCTCGTTAGATGAGATAGAGTTTAACCAACCCTCAACAATAATCATGATTCCTGCGATACAAAAACCTGAAAGGAAGCGAGAAATAAACCAAACTGGTGGCTCAATAAATAGTATCTGAATCAATATCGCAGTTGATGCGATCGAGGCATAGGCGGCATATGTTCTGATTTGGCCAGTTTTTTTAATTTGTCCAGGAGACAAAAGGGAGCTAAAAAGAGCGCCAACGAAATATCCAGACATTACCAAACCGGTAGTTATAACAGAGAAACCCTCAAAATCAGCACGCCAACTACTTAGTGTGCCCTGAAGGCCATTACCTAGTCCAATAAAAAGAACCCCAAGAAATAGTGGCCAGGTTGTTCGTAATACAGAATTTAACATATCAATCTAGTGCGTTATATATAGTCAATAAAAATACAAATATATTACTGTAACTTATTATGACATAATAAAAAATTGGGCATTTTAATATATTTTCTAAGTAATAAATATAAAACATGGTAAAAGTTTTTTATGACATCAAATGACCAAAATAGTTGGATAATTTATATTCTTGAATGTTGTGATGAAAGTCTATACTGCGGCATCACAAATGATATTGAAAGAAGACTGAAACAGCATTCTGGAGAGTTAAAAGGCGGCGCTAAATATACCCTCTCAAGACGACCCTGTAATCTGGTTTATCTAGAAACATCCGCGAACCGAAAAGAAGCCTTAATAAGAGAATTTGAGATCAAACAAATGTCAAAATCTCAAAAAAGAGAATTGATTAAGACATGACCGATAGTCACGTTTAAAAGTTAAGACTATTGATAAGTTAGCTGTAATGAGCGGAGTTCATTCAGTACCATTTCTGAATGGCCTTTAGGCTTAACGGAGTGATATATTCTCGCAATTTTCCCTTGAGGATCAATGATAAAAGTATTCCTTTTGGACACCTTAAAAATTAAGTCATCAAAAGAATCATACTGCTTCGAAATATATCCAGACTCATCAGAAAGCAACGAAAACGGAATTTGATATTTTTCAGCAAAATCGACATGAGATTCGACACTATCTACGCTTATACCTAAAACAACAGCTTTGCTTGCTATGATACGCTCTGTTGCATCTCGAAAATCACACGCTTGTGTTGTACAGCCTGGCGTGTCATCTTTAGGATAAAAATAGAGCACAACCCACCTACCTTTATAATCGCCTAAGGATTGCAATACATTAGATTGATCTCTGAGAGTAAAGTTAGGGGCTATGTCGTTAACTTTAAAATCAGCCAATGTGCATGTTGACAATAAAATCAAAATGATAAATACTTTTAGATTTATTTTTATTTGAAGATAAAGGGTCAAACCTACACTCCTTTACTTGTAGATACTGGAGCTTGATTATATAACTTCGTTATATTTGGTAAGGAGTTTTTACTGGTTTAACGTTCTAAATGGATGACTTTATCTTGATTTGAATTTTGCATAGCGCTATGGTACCAAGCTTTAGCTTTATTAAATTGCTTCTCATTGGTGTTGAGTCTTCTATAAAAATCACTCTTTTTAGTAGTATTAACTGAATCTTGTTTGTTAGATTGATTATTCATATAAATTAACATTTTCTAATTTGGAGCATCTGCTGGTGGAAGGAGCGTCCACCAGCTTCAGCTTGTACCTCAATTACCACCAGGAGAGGAAAGTGGCAAGGGTGTTCGAGGTTCTTTTTGCTCGCTTATTAATAAATCCAATAAATACAGCGCTTTATTGAATTGCAGGGCATTAATTTCTTTTTTAACGGTTAAGGCCCTTGATTCAATCGTTATTGTGATATCATCAGATTCAAGTTCTCTAGCCTTAAATATAGTCCTAACAAGTTTTATATTTTTTGACAGTGTCCGAAACATATATCCACCAATATTAAACAATGACTTTATTTTTACGCTCCAATTTCGAATGTCAAATGTTTTATAAGTGAATTTTTGGTGAAGATTTTATGAAGATACTTCAGTTTGATGTGTTTTTAACTACAATAATTATTTTTAGCTACAATATCCAATATGCAAAATATATTGATAATAGAAGATGACAAAACAATTGCTGAAAGTATAGCCTTTGTACTCGAAAAAGATTCGTTTAGTTGGACCTGGCATGACAATGGATACGATTCACTTGATTACTTTAATAATAATCAAGTTGACTTGGTTTTGCTTGATGTAGGCTTGCCCGATATTAGCGGATTTGATGTGTTGCGAAAAATTCGTTCTAAATCAAATGTGCCGGTAGTTATTATTTCTGCTAGGGATGATGAAGCTGATCAGGTTTTGGGCCTCGAAGGTTTGGGTGCAAACGCCTATATTACCAAACCATTCAGCCCAAGAGTAATCGTTGCACATGTCAGGGCACAATTGAGAAATTTCCGGAATAATACCGAACCAAAATCTAAATCGAAATTTGGCATCAATGAAGCTATGCAGAGAGTGCAGTTTCAAAATCATGAACTCACTCTTACACCTGCAGAATTTAAAATTCTGTCGCACTTAATAAAAAACCCAAATCGCGTTCATACTCGAGAATATTTATTGAAAGTTATTTGGGACAGGCCTCATGGCTCTGATGTCAAAACAATAAACACTCATATAAAATCAATACGTAAACGTCTAAATGAAATAGATAACAGTTGTGAACATATAGAAACGATTCGAGGTATTGGTTACAGTCTCATTGAATGAAATATTTCAATTTAAATGTTGGCACTAAACTGTTTATTCTTTACTTTGTAATTAGCAGTGCATTGGTTTGGATTTTTGTTCAGCGCACCAGTATGGAATCTGCAAAAGGAGTTTTGGTTGAACTATCAAGTTTACTAAGCAACATTGCCTCTCAAAATATCAAAAACGGTGAAATAGATATTGCTAATTTCGACAGCATCATTGAGGATTATTTTCCAGCACGAGTTGCTAATGAAAAATCTCAAAACAACCAATTATTAGCAAATCTAGTTTTCTACATTACAGATAAAGATGGTTTGCTTATCCTTGACTCTAGAGGTTTAAGTCTAGGAACAAGCATGAGAGACCAAACAGAAGTTGATTCAGCACTTCTAGGCAATAAAGGCATAAGTAGAATTTCTGTAGAACAGGTCAGTGATACCAAAAAAGCGTGGGGAATAAATATAAGTTATTTTTATAAACCTCAATTTCTTTATGTCTCAAATCCGATATATGATGACAATCAAGAAATTATAGGAGCGCTAGTTGTTGCAGCTCCTATGTTAGATTTGATGGATGAAAATTATCTGTACGAATTCATTTTTTATATATTTCTTATATCTTTATTTTTTGGAATTCTTGGTAGCTATAGAATTTCAAGGAACATTAATCGCTTAGAAAGATACACTATAAGGCTTTTCAAGGGTGAGGAGGTGTCGATTCCTGATTTAAATATTCAGTTCAATAAGCTTGCCTTAGCGATAACAAAATCTCACGGAGATGTAGAGCTTAAGGATGACGTTGAAGAATACATCAACACATTGGCTCACGAGTTACGTACACCTATCACGGGAGTGCGTCTAGCTGCTGAAAATCTAAAAACCGGCATGAGTGAAGATGAACGCTCTGATTTTATCCGAGGCATTCTTGATTCAAACAAGCATATGGATAGGCTTGTAACTAGACTACTCGATCTTTCGAGAGTAGAGAGACGGGACAGTCTTTCAAAGTTAATCTCAATAAATGTCAAAACTACTGTTATGAGTGTAGTTAAAAAGACTAGTCGGACAGGAACTATCGCAAAAAAAAATATAACATTTAAATATGAAATTAGCGACGATATTAAGGTTAAAGCAGAAGGATTGCTGTTTGAACAGGCGATAGGAAATATAATTAACAATGCAATTGACTTTAGTCCTAATAGCGGCACAATAACGGTTAAAGCCACTCAAACAAATTCAGCAGTTAATATCGTCGTTCTTGACGAAGGTCCAGGAATTCCTGTTCAGGTCATGAGTAAACTATTTACTCGCTTTTTCTCTGTCTCAAGGCCAGATACAGGCAAACGTAGTACTGGTTTAGGTTTAAGGTTTGTTAAGAAAATTATGCAACTTCATGGCGGCGAAATAACATTGAATAATAGATTCCTGCAGTCAGGTGCCGAGGCAAAGTTACGTTTTCCATTAACAAACAAATGATTCTTAATATGGCTATAGAATATCTATATAAAAAAGTTTTTTTGCAATTGCTAGACAAACTATATTTATATGGTATTATTCGCGAAAATTCAAGCAAAAGATTGACACAAAATGAAAATAATTATTCCAATTAAAAGAGTGCTTGATCCCTATACTCAGGCTCGTGTTGACAAGCAATCTCAAACAGTTGATTTGAACAATGCCAAAATGGCAATGAACCCTTTTTGTGAAATTGCAGTAGAAGAAGCCTTGAAGCTTCAAGAGGCTGGAAAAGTTAGCGAAACAATAGCTGTCAGTATTGGCACTGATAAAACTGTTGACACTCTTAGAACGGCTCTAGCGATGGGTGTAGATAGGGCTATTTTCGTAAAAACTGACTCTGAGCTGAATTTGCAGCCCCTCCATGTAGGCAAAATATTGACAAAAATTATCAAGAAAGAGGAAGCTCAATTAATCTTTATGGGTAAACAGGCTGTTGATAATGATAACAATCAAACCGGTCAAATTCTTTCAGGTTTGTTAAACTTTTCTTTAGGCACTTTTATTTCTGAGTTTAAATTGAGCGATGATGGTAATAGCGTTGAAGTTAGTCGAGAAATTGATTCAGGCATCGAATCTAGAAAACTCAACATACCTGCCATAGTCACTGTCGATTTGAGACTCAATGAGCCAAGATATGCTTCCCTTCCAAATATCATGAAGGCTAGATCAAAGCCATTAGAAACTATCGAGTTAACCAGTCTAGATATTGACGTGACGCCAAGGGTCAAGGTTCTTAGCGTTGAAGAGTCCGGCACAAAAGATAGGGCTGCAAAAGAAGTCCAATCAGCTCAAGAGCTTTATAGTGAATTAAACCAATTAGGGGTTCTATAATGTCTGCTTTAGTATTAATTGAATTAAACGGCTCTGAAGTTAGTGCAAATAGTCGTGCAGCTATTACAGCGGCAGCTCAACTATCAGATACGATAGATGCTTTAGTACTTACAAATACCGTTGATAACGCCTCTCAAACATCTTCTCTCGCAGGTTTAAGCACCGTTAAAGTGATAGTTAATGATGAATTAGAGCATGCCTGTGTTGAGGTTGCTAGTGGATTAATTGCAGAGGTAATGGCTGACTATGAATACCTTGTTGCTGGTTCTTCAACTTATAGCAAGAATATCGTTCCTAGAGTTGGCGCCATTCTCGACGTCCAGCCTATCTCAGATGTCTGTGAAATAAAGTCAAAAAACACTTTCGTACGACCTTTGTATGCTGGAAACATTATGGCAACAGTAGAGTCATCAGACGCTAAAATCCTGATGACTGTTAGATCGACATCATTTGAACACTCTCAGGACGGTGGATCTGCCTCTATCAAAGAGTTGTCATTAACAATGCCAGAATCTCAGTCAACCTTTGTTTCACTTCAAGAATCCCAATCAGAGCGCCCTGAATTGACGACTGCTGCAAGAATCGTTTCAGGCGGACGTGGACTAGGCTCAAAAGAAAACTTTGCTTTAATTGACCAGTTAGCTGATAAATTGGATGCTGCAGTTGGCGCATCGAGAGCTGCGGTAGATGCTGGATTTATTACAAATGACTATCAGGTCGGTCAAACTGGCAAGGTAGTTGCTCCAAAACTCTATATTGCGGTTGGTATTTCAGGCGCAATCCAGCATCTTGCTGGAATGAAAGACTCCCAAGTGATTGTCGCGATAAATAATGACCCCGACGCTCCAATGTGTAGAATGGCTGATTTAATATGGAAGACGGACCTTTTTGGGGCTATGCAAGAGATGATTGATCACAACTAACAATCCTTTTAAGTTTATTAACTTATGGAAAGAGAGTCAATAGAATACGATGTAGTTGTTGTAGGTGGAGGGCCAGCAGGCCTTGCATCGGCTTGCAAACTTAAACAACTTAATATAAACCTTTCTGTATGTCTACTTGAAAAGGGCTCAGAAATTGGCTCCCATATCATTTCTGGTGCCGTTTTCGAACCTGAAGCTCTGTATAGCCTCTTTCCTGATCAAGCAAGCGACTGCCCTACCCTAAGTACTCCCGTTAAAGGTGACGACGTTTATATACTAACTAGCGATAAAAAAAATATAAAAATGCCGTCATGGCTGATTCCACGAAGCCTGCACAACAAAGGAAATTATCTAATTTCACTCGGCGAGCTTTGTCAATGGATGGCGGAAAGAGCAATGGAGCTCGGAGTTGATATTTTCCCCGGCTTTCCAGCACAAAACTATTTGCAAGATTCAAATGGTCAAGTTTGCGGCGTTACAACAGGAGATATGGGTGTAAACAAGCAAGGCGAACAAAAAGCTACCTGGGCATCTGGAATGGATATTTATGCTAAACAAACCATATTTGCTGAAGGTTCAAGGGGTCATTTAGGTAAACAAATAATCAAGCAATTTAACTTGGATGAAGGGAAAAGTCCTCAACATTTCGGTATTGGCTTTAAAGAAATCTGGGAAGTAGCCAGTGATAAACATTGTCCTGGCAATGTTGTCCATACGGCTGGCTGGCCTCTTAACAAAGATACTTCTGGTGGAGGCTTTATTTATCACTTTGAAAATAATCGTATTGCTGTCGGTTTGATTGTAGACTTGAATTACACTAACCCTCATCTAAATCCATTCCAAGAATTCCAGAAATACAAACATCACCCTGTTATAAAACAATTCCTAGAGAACGGCAAACGAATTTCCTATGGAGCAAGGGCCATCACCAAGGGCGGACTTCATTCACTTGTTAAGATGAATTTTTCAGGTGGTATGATTGTGGGATGTGACGCTGGAACATTAAATTCAGGCAAGATTAAAGGAAGTCACTGCGCTATTCAATCTGGCATATTAGCTGCTGAATATGTTAACAAGCTGCTCAGCGAAGAGATTTGTGAGTTTGACGATATATTGAAGGCAAGTTCACTGTATAAAGAATTGCATAAATCAAGAAACTTTAGCACCTCAATGCATAAATTCGGTTTTTTAGGCGGTTCAGCGTACAACTTTATAGAGTCGAATATCTTCCGCAACAAACTTCCTTTCAACATCAAAGACGATAAGCATGACTGTGACACGCTGAATCTTGCAAAAAACAGTGAAGAAGCTTCATATTTAAATCCCGATAATAATTTAAGTTTTGATATTACTTCTTCTATATTTCTCTCCGGAACCAATCACGAAGAAGACCAGCCGGTGCATCTAAAACTCAACGACCCCAATATCCCTCTGGACTATAATCTTGCAAAATATAATGAGCCAGCGCAAAGATTTTGTCCTGCCGGGGTATATGAAATAATTGAAAAAGAAGGGTCAGACTTTTTTCAAATTAATGCTCAAAACTGCCTCCATTGTAAAACTTGTGATATTAAAGATCCAGCTCAAAATATCACATGGACTCCGCCAGAGGGAGGTGGAGGTCCGAATTATGTTGGTATGTAGAAAAGCTTTTTATTACAAGTCGCACTGATTAGCGGTAATCACAACCGTATTAACTATTTCCTCTACAGTGCATCCCCTTGATAAATCATTAACCGGCTTTGCTAATCCTTGCAGTATTGGACCAATTGCCTGGGCACCTGCAAAACGTTGTACAAGCTTATAGCCAATATTGGCTGCATCTAAATTCGGGAAAATAAGGACATTGGCTGGAGGTATAAAATTCGCTTGTGGAGATTTTGTTTTAAGAACAGTACTATCCAAAGCAGCATCAAGCTGAACATTACCAATAATGTCAACCTCGCGAAGTATATTTCTTAAAGTGCTAGCTGCTATACTTATTTTTTCTACCTGGGTATGTTTCGTATTTTTATTAGTTGAAAACGAAAGCATTGCGATTTTCGGTTCAATATCAAGATAGTTTTTTGCCGACTTGTATGCGCTTTTTGCTATTTCTGCCAATTCATCGGCATCAGGGTTAACATTCATAGCGCAATCAGAAAAAATCATTTCACCACCATAGATTCGATGTTTTGCATCAAAAAGCATCAAGAAGAAGCTTGAAACGAGCTTACTGTTATCAGCAACACCGATTATTCTCAAAGCGTTACTGAGAACAGTCTGGCTTGGAGTTATAGCTCCAGTTACAACTCCGTCAACATCACCATTCTCTAAAGCCAACATGGCAAAAACCATATCGTCATCCAACATCACTTTTGCGTCAACCAATGACATTCCTTTGTGTTTTCTTTTTTTATATAAGATTTCGGCATAAATATTTTTTAGCTGTTTATCCTTAGGATCTAGATATTTAAGCCCAACATCGGGAGCTATATTTAATTTGTCTAACTGTTGAGAAGTCTTCGTTTCGTCACCAAGAAGTATGATTTGTGCGATTTTCTTTTTCGAGATATTTATTGCGGCCTGCAGAACCCTTTCATCGTTTAATTCTGGTAGCAATATGCGAGTAAACTTATTTTGAGCTTTTTTGGTTAGTTTGTTTAGTAATCTGTTGTCGAATCCGTAACCGGAAATAAAAGTGCCTTTGCCATGTTGGCGATACAAGACGTTAATATTTTCTAATTTATCGACCGCTTTTCTAATTGTACCAATACTAACACCGAGCAATTTTGATAGTTGAGATTCGGAGGGAATTAAATCTCCATTAGTAAGATTACCGTTTTGTATTTCCTGATTGATATACTCAATTACTGTTTGGTAGAGTTTTTTGCTCATTCATATTTCTCAACTTAAACGAAATAATTTGATATAAATATAACACTATTAATTTTACAGTAAACTCATATATATGAGTTAGCTGATTTCATTTATCTATGCAATCTATTAATACTGTATAACGTAAAGCAAACAATCTTTTATGGTATGACAACTTTTGCTAAGTTAGATCTCAAGTTATTTAATAACAACCTCCTTTTATTTTCATTAAACCTGCTGATAGGCCCTGAAGCTACCAAAGCGCCAACAAATATATTGCTTTTAGAAATAACTGGAACAGCTATAGCAAATAATGATGGGTTATGTTCATTGATCGATAGATAGAAACCCTTATCTCTAATGTCTTTATAGAATCCACTTTTGTCTTCACCCCTTTTGCCATATGCCATGATTACTCTTCCAGATGCACCGCGATTTAGTTTGAGCCTTGTGCCCTGTTCAATGTTGTGCCGTAAATTATCTCGTGAATGGGCTCTATATAGGCAAATACGTTCACTATCTTCTTCAACAAAAAATGATATCGTTTCACCAGTTTTATCTCGAATAATGTCGACAATAGGTCGAATCTGGTCGAGCTGATTGCTATGGGTATAAATTGCACTTAAATAGATCGGTTGTGTGCCAATGACATATTTTTTATTTCTAAGCCTAGAAACATAGCCGTACTCCTCGAGAGTTGAAAGAATGCGATAAGTGGTGGACAGATTAAAATTTAACTTTTCACTAATCTCTCTGAGACTATATTTAGGTCTTTCAAATGAAAAAATAGAGAGTATTTGTAAACATTTCTCAATAGAATTGTACTTTTTTTCAGGTCCTTCAGTTCCCATAAAATATTCATAATATGAAAATTAGTAATTATATAGTGAAATTTATTGTAAATCTAGTATTAATATTGGTAATATACAATTTAATCAAAATAACTATAAATATCGGGAGTAATAAAATGAACAGAAAAGAACAGGCCAAACTTTTAAAGGCTGAATGGCAAGATAACCCTCGCTGGAAAGACGTAAAAAGAACCTATTCAGCTGAAGATGTTGTTAGGTTGCGTGGCTCAGTTCAACCAGAATACACCTATGCCCGCCAAGGCGCTGAAAAACTGTGGCGTCTAATTAATGGCTCATCAAAGAAGGGCTATGTAAATTGTATGGGCGCGATTACTGCCGGTCAAGCGATGCAGCAAGCGAAAGCTGGGATTGAAGCAATATATCTCTCTGGCTGGCAGGTAGCTGCAGACGGCAACACCTCTGAAACGATGTATCCTGACCAGTCGCTATATGCATATGACTCTGTTCCTACTATGGTACGTAGAATCAACAATACATTCAAAAGGGCTGACGAAATTCAATGGTCTCGAGGCATAGAAAATGACGACAAAGATTTTATTGATTATTTTCTACCAATCGTTGCTGACGCCGAGGCCGGCTTTGGTGGAGTACTAAATTCATTCGAACTAATGAAAAATATGATTGTAAATGGTGCGGCAGGTGCGCACTTCGAAGACCAATTAGCAGCAGTAAAAAAGTGTGGCCATATGGGAGGTAAGGTTCTAGTGCCAACACAAGAAGCGGTCCAAAAACTTGTCTCTGCTCGACTCGCTGCAGATGTAATGGATGTTCCTACAGTGTTATTGGCAAGAACGGATGCTGAAGCTGCAAACCTTCTTACTTCTGACGTGGATTCATATGACGCTCCATTTGTAACCGGTAAAAGGACATCAGAAGGCTTTTTTGTGGTGAAGAATGGACTAGAGCAGTCAATATCACGTGGCTTGGCATATGCTCCATACGCTGATTTAGTTTGGTGTGAAACTGGCAAACCTGATTTAGGTTTTGCCCGTGAATTTGCCGAGGCGATACTAAATGAAAATCCTAGCCAATTATTGGCATACAACTGCTCACCTTCATTTAACTGGAAGAAGAATCTAACTGATAGCGAAATCAATACATTTCAAGAAAAAATTGCTGAAATGGGTTATAAATACCAATTTATCACCTTAGCTGGTATCCATAATATGTGGTATAACATGTTTGATTTGGCTTATGACTATGCCAAAGGGGATGGAATGAAGCACTATGTGAATAAGGTTCAGGAGCCAGAATTTGCAGCCTCCAAGAAGGGCTATACATTTGCCTCACATCAACAAGAGGTAGGCGCTGGATATTTTGATGATGTAACAACCGTTATACAGGGTGGCAAATCATCTGTCACTGCACTGTCTGGATCAACTGAGGAAGAGCAATTCTGATTGATAGAAGCCCAAGATCAATTTAATCTTACAAATTATGACTATTTTTCATTAATCATTTTGATTATGCTAAACAAGAACTTAGATTCAATCGCATTTGTTATTGCCAAAAAGATTTTGGGTGGATTCGATCAGCACTATCTAAACATGCATAAGGCATCGATTGAGGCAAAACGATGCTTTGAAAACATGGAATGGGAAAAAATAGAAAACGATTCAAAGCTAAGAATGAATTTCTATGAAAAACAAGTTAAGAGGTTTTGTAAGATTCTAAAAAATGAGTTAATTAAAGAATTTAATGACGGGAAAGTAGATTCAATAGACGAAACGTTGAGTTTAGGGAAATTCAACTCCAAGTTTTGGAAAAGCACTAAGCTGCGCTATGTAGAACAAATAACGGGTCATAATCAACCAGAGCTAGCTGAAACTTTCTACAACTCAGTTTTTTGTCGGCTGTATGCTAGACGATTCTACAACAACCAATATATATTTACGAAGCCATGTGTTTCGCTCAATTACATAGATTTGGACGATCCGGTGATTGAGAGTTATTTTATTGAACCTGGCCAGTTAAATAAAACCTTTACCCAGATTCTAAAAAGTTTTTCATTTAACTGTAATTTTAAAAGCCTCAAGCGTGATGCGAGTCGTTTAGAAGAGCAATTTTATAAACAGGTTGGCAGGTTAACTAATGATGTCTTTGAAATTCAAGTCATTAATACACCTTTTATTAGAGGAAAAGGCGCCTATATTGTTGGCCAAATCGTGTCACAAATTGATGCTGACCAGCCGATACTAATAGCGCTACTTAATGATAAGGAAAATAAACTCTATGTAGACACCTTGCTAACTGATGTAACCAGCATTTCAGTCGTTTTTGATTTCTCCCGCTCGTACTTCTTTATCACCACAAACTACCCTTCTGCTATTGTCGAATTTTTAAAAGATTTGCTTCCTAGTAAAACTAGGGCTGTTTTATATAGCTCCTTGGGGTTCCATAAACATGGAAAAACTTTGCTATATAGGCATTTTTTAAAATACTCCAATATCACCAATGAAAAATTGTCAATTGCTCCAGGCATTAAAGGGTTGGTTATGTCGGTTTTTACCTTTCCTATGTTTCCGTATGTCTTTAAGGTAATAAATGATCATTTTGCGCCACCAAAAATTGGCACCAAAGAAATGGTTATGGATAAATACTTCTTTGTGAAAAATCATATTCGAGTTGGCAGACTTGCTGACACCTGGGAATTTTCTAATGTAGCTTTCCCAATAAAAGATATTGATAAAAAGTTGCTAAAAGAATTAAAAAGCAAGATAGCGTCTAATATAGAAATAGAAGGTGAACTACTAATCATCAAGCATATGTACATAGAAAACAAAATGACTCCACTCAATCTTTATCTGGAAACGGCCAGTAAAGAGCAGCAGTATCATATTGTTAATGATTACGGCAGAGCTATAGATGAACTAATTAATGCCGATATCTTCCCGGGAGATATGCTGACAAAGAATTTCGGGGTTACCCGACAAAACCGCGTTGTTTTTTATGACTACGACGAGATAACGAGAATGAACAAACCGGTATTCAAAAATATTCCAGAACCCAAAACTCATGAAGAAGAGATGGCTTCAGAGCCATGGTATTACGTTGCTCCAGATGACGTTTTTCCAGAAGAATTTAAATACTTCATGTTGCCAAATAAATATATGAAAGATACCTTCAATGATAAATATCAAAAGCTTTTGGATCCTGATTACTGGATCTCTATTCAAAAAAAGATCAACAAAGACGGCGTAATGGATTACTTTCCCTATGGTTTAGAAAAAAGAATGGCTACAATCTATGGAGATTAAGATGGACTATAAAACTTGCGACATATCAGATCGACTGCACCCACAGGTTCAATATTTAGAACCTAAATATGTTTCATATGGCGCAAAAGACAGCTTTTCTGGAAGAATCGTTACTGTCAAATGTTTTGAAGATAACTCGTTTGTTCGTGACACTTTGAGCTTGAATGGGAAAGATTCAGTTTTGGTTGTCGATGCAGGCGCCTCTATGAATTGTGCTATGTTGGGAGACCAGCTTGTTTCAATGGCAATAAGCAATAAGTGGGAAGGTATTTTAATCAACGGACTGATTAGAGATTCAGAACAAATAAATCAGATGGATATTGGTGTTCGCGCACTTGGTGTGCACCCACTTAAAAGCGTAAAAAGAGGTATCGGTGAAAAAAATTTAATGCTTAATTTTTCTGGAGTAAACTTTACCCCCGATGAGTATCTATATGCTGATGAAGACGGAGTTGTTGTCGTTAAAGAAAAGGTGAAAATATGAAAAGAATTAATCGCATCATTGAGAACCTGAATATTGATCATAATTTTTATGATTTTATTGATAAAGAGGTTTGTAAAGGTTTAGAAATTACATGTCAAGATTTCTTTAAATCGTTATCAGAAATTTTGCTTGAACTAGAAAATGAAAATTTCGAACTTCTAAACAAGAGAGACTTATTGCAAGCCAAAATTGATAGCTGGTTTCGCCAAAATAGCAACAATACAGATCCAATTGCCTACAAAAACTTTCTCAAGGATATTGACTATATTGTTCCTGAAGTGACTGACTTTTCAATTGAAGTCGATAATGTTGATGATGAAATCGCAAAAATTGCAGGTCCTCAATTAGTTGTTCCAGTAACGAGTGAGAGATTTGTCCTCAACGCTATTAATGCGCGCTGGGGTAGCTTGTTTGATTGTCTGTATGGTACTAATGTAATTCCCAATCGAGGAGATATGGCGACTTCTTTTGCTCATAATCTGCATCGGGTGAACAAAACAGCTGAGCTTGCATGCGATTTTTTGGACAAGGTTGTGCCATTAAAAGGAGCCTCTTATAGACAGATTGTTAGGCGGGTGCAATACACCGGAGCGTTAATTTTTAAGTTAAATGATGGCGAAACAGCCACACTAGTCAATCCTGAACAATTTATCGGTCTCAGCGAGTCAGGAAATGTGCTACTAAAAAATAATGATCTTCATATTGAAATAATCGGTGATCAAGAAAGCAGTTATCATAAAAGCGGTATTTTTGACGTTATTTTAGAGTCTGCAGTTACTACAATTGTAGACTTTGAAGATTCGGTAGCCACTGTAAGCGTTGCCGAAAAAATTCAGGCCTATCGTAACTATCTAAAGTTAATGAAAAGAGAGCTAAGCGCTAGCTTTACAAAAGATGGCGAGACAGTTTCTCGAGTATTGAATGCTGACAAAAAATATCAAGATATTAATGGTGATAGTTTTGTTTTGTCCGGCGCAAGTTTGATTTTAGCTCGAAACGTTGGCATCCATATGATGACCGAGTTAGTTACAAATTCTGACGGTAAAGCGATACCTGAAGGAATCTTGGATGCTATGGTTACATCACTGATTGCTTTGCATGATATTAAAACTAAATTTAACTCAAAAAAAGGCAGCATCTACATTGTTAAACCTAAACTGCACGGCCCTGAAGAGGTCTCATTCACTGTCAAACTGTTTTCGTTAATAGAAAAGGCGCTCAAATTAAAACAGAACACTATTAAGATTGGGGTAATGGATGAAGAGAGACGTACAAGCGTAAATCTAAAGGCCTGTATCAAGGCTGCAAAAAATAGAATTATCTTTATCAATACCGGATTCCTTGATAGAACTGGTGACGAAATACATACATCAATGTTGGCTGGAGCTATGAGATGTAAAAGCCATATCAAAGAAGAAAGCTGGTACGATGTCTACGAAACAAGCAATGTCTACACTGCTTTGGATTGTGGTTTTTATAAGGAAGCCCAAATAGGTAAAGGGATGTGGCCTCAACCCGACAAGATGAGGGAAATGTTAGACACTAAAATGGAACATTTAGAGGCAGGAGCTAACTGTTCCTGGGTCCCCTCCCCTACTGCCGCAACTTTGCATTCAACGCACTACCATCTTTTTAACGTTTTCGAGTGTCAAGAAAATCTACTATCAGGCAAACTTGTAACAAATCAAGATGACTTATTAAAGTTGCCACTATTAAAGTCAACTGAAAAACTCTCAAAGGAAGAAATTATCAATGAGATCAATAACAATGCACAAGGAATTTTAGGTTATGTTGTTAGATGGATTAATCATGGCGTAGGGTGCTCCAAAGTGCAAGATATTAATCATATCGGATTGATGGAAGATCGAGCAACTCTGAGAATATCTTCGCAGCATCTAGCAAACTGGTTGCATCATGAAGTTTGCTCCCCTGAACAAGTTAACCAGGCATTTCGCGATATGGCCTTGGTTGTCGACCAGCAAAATGCAAGGGATCCGCACTATATAAATATGGCGCCAGACTATAACAGTCTAGCCTTCCAGGCATCCTTGGCACTAGTTTTTGAGGGGAAAGAACAACCAAACGGCTATACTGAAGATGTATTAGTTCGTTATAGACGTAAATTCCTAAAATTAGACTAACCTGTTCAGTCTCTATAGGCAGGAATAATTGCAAACCTGCCCATAGGTGAATAGTTCGCTTGTTTTTTATCTGTGTAGAGGGTTGTAACCGTAATCCTTGTATTTGTCTAAAAATCTTACAGGTTTACTTAAGGCATCCTTTCTGAAGGGGTCGCCTAACTCTCTTGTACACATAATTTCAATGACGGTGGTTTTTTTATCATTCATCTGCATATCAATAGCTTTCTTAAGTGCAGGACCAACATCCTCCAGTTTGTCTACCTTTATACCTTCTGCACCCATAGAGTTAGCAATCTTTACGAAATCTTGATTAGTAAGCTCAGCAGCGACAAAGCGTCTATCATAAAAGTCAACTTGATTCTTCTTTTCAGCTCCCCAATGGCAATTATGAAAAACAACAGCAGTTACCGGAATATCGTGACGAACGCAAGTCATTGTCTCTGCCATGCTCATAGCCCATGCGCCATCTCCTGCATATGAGATTGCTGGCCTGTCAGGTGCCGCAGCCTTGGCTCCAATAATTGTAGGAAAAGCATATCCGCAATTACCCCAACTCATAGCAGCAAAGAAGCTTCTAGGTTTTTCAAAACGTAAATAACTATTTGCTACAGAGTTGATGTTGCCAATATCGGTTGAAACCATTACATCTTTCGGCATTGCCTTTTCTAACTCTCTGAGCACTTGTCGTGGATGCAGCCAGCCTTCTTCCGCATCCTTAATCATATCCATGCTAAATGGATCTGTCTCATGAATCCATTCATCAAGCTCCTTTTCCCAATCTGATTTTTCTGCGGCAATCTTTTTAGCTCTTTCAGTTTTAGATGAATCACAAGCTAAGCTTGCATTTGACAGTTTAGAAGTTAGCTCTTCAGCGACAGCTTTTGCATCTCCGCATATACCTATTGTAATAGGTTTAACCAAACCCAGCATTTTGTGATCAGCATCTATTTGGATTATTTTGGCTTTTTTTGGCCAATAATCCATATCGTGTTGAGGCAGCGTGCCAAATGGTCCTAGACGTGTACCAAGAGCTATAACTACGTCCGCCTGTGAGATTAGCTTCATTGCCGCCTTTGAGCCTTGATAGCCTAATGGGCCACACCATAATTCGTGACTGGCAGGAAATGAGTCGTTATGGAGATAACTGTTTACTACCGGAGCACCTAAACGTTCTGCTAAAGCCTTACATTCTTCGACAGCATCAGCCATAACAACCCCACCACCAGAAACAATAACTGGGAATTTAGCTTCGGCAATCAAATCTGCAGCTTCATTTAAAGTTTCCTCGCCACCAGTTCCGCGGTCGATTCGTCGCGGCTCAGGAATAGTAAATTCACCGTCAGCATAAAAATAGTCTCGAGGAATGTTTAGTTGTGCTGGCGCCATTTCGCTCATAGCTCTATCGAAGCAGCGTCCAGTGAATTCCGCCATCCTCATTGGGTTGACCACATGGCCTTGGTATTTTGTAAATTCTTGAAACATTGGTAGCTGATTAGCCTCTTGAAAGCCTCCAAGACCAATACCAGCAGTACCAGCTTCAGGAGTAATGATAACTACCGGACTATGTGCCCAGTAAGCAGCTGCAATAGCAGTGACACAATTAGAAATTCCAGGACCATTCTGTCCTATACAAACTCCATGCCTTCCACTCACCCGTGAATATCCGTCAGCCATATGTGCTGCGCCTTGTTCATGAACAACAGGAATTAAGCGAATACCGGCAGGTTCAAATATGTCCATGGCATCCATAAAGGCTGATCCCATAATTCCAAATATATCCTTAACGCCATTTGCCGCCATTGTTTCAACAAAGGCCTCGCTTGCGGTCATTCTTGCCATTATTTCTCTCCTATTAACATTTAATTATTCAAAGCATCCAGTGCAGAAACATACTCGTAGCCCAAATCCTGTGCCACCTCAATGCATGTAATTCTGCCCGAGTGTACGTTCAAGCCCGCTCTTAGGTGTTCATCATCCAAAAGCGCTTGAGTGACGCCTTTGTTGGCAATGTCAAGTGCAAAGGGCAGAGTCACATTATTAAGTGCGTAGGTTGATGTTTTCGGAACACCGCCTGGCATATTCGCGACACAGTAATGGACAACATCGTCGACTATGTAAGTTGGCTCTGCATGCGTTGTTGCTTTCGAAGTTTCGAAGCAGCCACCTTGATCGATCGCAACATCGACAACTACCGAACCTGGCTTCATTGCCTTAATCATCTCTCTAGTCACAAGCTTTGGTGCTTCCGCTCCGGGAATCAGCACGCCACCTATTACAAGGTCAGCTTCCAAGACATGCTCCTCGACAGAGCTTTGGGTTGAGAAAACAGTATTCGTGCTACGGCCGAATTGCTGCCAATGTTTTTCCAAAGTGTCAGGGTTATTGTCTAGCACCCAAACATCAGCCCCCATTCCAACAGCCATATGCGCAGAATGAGCTCCTACAACTCCGCCACCTAAAATAACGACTTTCAATGGATCGACCCCCGGAACACCGCCAAGTAGCGCTCCCATACCGCCATTGGGATGCTCTAAGAAGTGCGCACCAGCTTGGACCGCCATTCGTCCGGCCACTTTAGACATTGGGGCCAACAGGGGCAAGCCACCGCGAGGAGAGGTAACCGTTTCATAAGCAATGCATATTGCGCCACTTTCAACTAGACCTTTCGTTTGTTCTGGGTCGGGAGCGAGATGAAGGTAGGTATAAAGGATCTGTCCTTCTCTAAGCATGGCAATTTCACCAGCTTGAGGCTCTTTGACTTTGACTATCATTTCAGCGGCTTCGAAAATTCCTGCGGCTGTGGAAATGATCTCAGCGCCACAGGTAGTATATTCATCATCGCTTGCGCCGATGCCTGCACCGGCATTTGTCTGAACCAATACTCTATGGCCATTGTTAACACACTCTTTGACACTTTTTGGTGTCAGGCCGACCCTGTATTCATGGTTCTTGATTTCTTTTGGGACTCCAATTATCATGTTAAGTACTCCCTTAATCTATAATTAAAAACTATACAATTTCATCGATAGCTATATCAACTGCATCAATAATAATATCAACTTCATTTTTAGTACATATGAATGCTGGACTAAACATTAGTACATTATTGTTGGACTCAAAACACCTATTAGTTCTTCCAATCATCACCTTATTTTTTAAGCAATGAGTAACAAT
>Ga0209019_1000388_pt1 | contig 22446 bp, 14 predicted proteins | sample METZYME_3_300m_FD_187549 | JGI IMG/M metagenome (GOLD analysis project Ga0209019, IMG submission 187549) | Marine microbial communities from oxygen minimum zone in mesopelagic equatorial Pacific - METZYME_3_300m (SPAdes) (version 2) | ecosystem: Environmental > Aquatic > Marine > Oceanic... | reverse complement strand
CCCCGGAACCACGAGTTCATCACCGTCGACCACCGGCCTCTCTAGCTCCATCTGAGTCCGGTCCTGCATGGTCACGCGGACACGGTCAGGCTGATCTAGCTCAATAAACCGACCCGGGCTTACAGGACCTATGTTTTGCCAACTACTACAGGCGGTCAGGTTTAGCAGTAGGAAGAGCAGTAGAACGGCGCGGGCGCGGTAACGTGTCATGGCTTCATTCTGCCCGGCCCCACTCAGACCCGCAACTCAGGACGCGCGGAACACTGCTGGCATCTACGGACGACATGTAAATCTACTGAGGTGTTTGGGTACTACTTCCCAAGGGGCAAGGGATACTGGAGAACCGAGTCGCCTCTGTCGAAGATTGGCACTGTGCGATTAGACTACCCTCCCCATTTTTCCAAATCACAAGGAGGAAGAATATGGCTTTAGGTGATCTCATCTTGGAAGAGGTTGGCCAAATGACCGGGACCCGAGTCCTTTCAACAGATGCGTCTGGCACGAACCTAGAATTATCCCTTCATCTTACGGGAACGATCCGAGGAGTGCCGGAAACCACTATGTGGACCTACACCACCCTCACAAGACCTGACGGCTCGATCTACGGGCATGGGCAAGGAATTATGACCACTCAGGATGGAGATGTTGTTCACCTGATTGGGCACGGTTCTGCAGAAGCTCCTCCGGCCGGTGGTACAGCAAGGTTCTGTACCATGCTCCACCCTCACAGCACATCGGCGAAGTATGCCGATCTCAATACGATTGGCTTGGTCGGCGAGTATGAGGTAGCTCCAGATGGAACTGCGACCAACAAGTGCTGGGAATGGAAGTAGCCTTACCCTAGCTGAGCCGAAATTCTTGTAGAACTTTTTTGAGGGTCTGGAACTCCTACTCAATTTGAAATAAGAAAATCCCCTTCGCAAAACACTGTTTATTAGTGGAGGGGATGCGGCGGTGAAAAAAGGGTGCCCCCGGGTACTGGGGGGCTAGTTCCGTCTTCTAGGCCGCGTCTCAACAGGGTGGGGGGATTCTCGAATAACTCTTGAGATCCTTCAGAAACGACACTTACGGCAGCGTCAAAGCAATCAGTTCTGCCGGCGTGTCCAGCGTCGCCGCGGCTACAACGATGTATTGCTTACCATCGAGCATATACGACATCGGGCTACCCGTCGGGTTGGCTGGCAGAGTGATTTCCGCGATGACCTCACCCGTGCGCTTCTCGTAAGCGCGGAAGATCGGGCCTCCGGCACCAAAGAGTGAAGCCACGCCACCACGCACGCCACCGCCCGTACCCATAAAGAGCAACGTCTCGGTCACGAGCACTCCCGGTCGACCGTTCTGCCCCATGCTCGAGAAATCCAAGCCGAGACCTTGTAGGTCCGGATGTTCACGAACCTCCAGTGGCGCCCTACCCATGGGCTGCATCCAGAGGTGGTCTCCCGTATTGAGGTCGATCGCGGTGACCCGTCCCCAGGGTGGCTTGACGAGGGGGAGTCCACGGGGCCCGGGGGGGTAGATCTCTCCCGATCGGAAGTAGTCGGCGTTGGTGCTCCCCGGCGCCCTTTTTTCCAAGGCGGCTACGATAGGGACCGTCAGCGACGGAATGAACAGAATTCCCTGCTCGACGTCGACTCCCGCACCGGGCCAACTGGCGCCTCCACCCCATCCGGGAAGCACCAGCGTTCCCTTCGTTCCATCAGGATCATCGATCAGCGATGGGGGCGTATAGAGTGGGCCCATGCGGAAACCGGCAGCGATCTCCATGGCTTCGGCACGAAGCTCGGGGGTGAAGTCGATCAGGTTGTCGACGCTGAAGCCCTGTGGCTCGAAGGGCGCCGGTCTCGAGGGGATGGGTTGGGTCGGAGACGTCCATTCGCCGGGCACGTCCGAGGGCGGTACCGGCATTTCGATGATGGGCCAAAGCGGCTCGCCATTCTCACGGTCGAAGACGTACGTGTGCCCTTGTTTGGTCACTACAGCAACGGCTTTGATACGGCGTCCGTCGTGGGTGACGTCGAGAAGGGTTGGCGGAGCGGGATTGTCGTAATCCCAAAGACCGTGGTGAATGAGTTGATAGTGCCAAACCCGTTCGCCAGTCCTGATGTCTAGGGCAACGATGCTCTCCGCGAACAGATTGCTGCCCGGTCGATGGCCTCCATACCAATCATTGGTTCCAGTCTCTGTCGGCAGATACAGGTAGCCCAACTCTTCGTCGACCGTGAGCTGGGTCCACACACCAGCATTCCCGGAGTATTCCCACGAGTCCTCGAGCCAGGTGTCTGCGCCGAATTCATCACCTTGGGGAACGACGTGAAAGGTCCACACGCGTTCGCCGGTTCTCGCATCGAAGCCTTGGATGTGGCCGGGCGTGGATTGACCGGCGTTCGCGCCACCCACGGGGATGACCTGAGCGACCACCACACCGTTGGACACGATGGGGGTGGAAATGCAGCGCACCTCCCCACCGAGGCCTTCGGAGAGATCTATGAAGCCATTTTCGCCGAATTCCCTCGCCGGCCTGCCCGTCTTGGCATCGAGGGCCAGCAGGCGCCCATCGCTGACGTTGTGGAAGATTCTCTCTTCGTCACCATCGGCCCAGTAGGACACGCCACGGCCCGAGCCGGTGAGCGGTCGAACGCGTTGGCCCTCCGGTCGCGGTTTCGGTTCGGGTGTAAACAGCCAAATCATCTCGCCAGTTTCAGCGTCGACCGCGGCGACTTCACTGGAGCCGGTCGTCGTATAGAGAACACCCCCGATCATGATAGGAGTCGACTCGAGGTTAAGAACCGGAGGACCGGAGGAGTTGGCCGCCGTCCAACGCCAGGCAACTTCGAGGTCCCCTACGTTGCCGGCATCGATTTGATCCAAGGCCGTGTACTGGGTATGCCCGCCGTCACCACCATAGAACCTCCACTCGCCGTCGAGCGCCCCGTACTGCGCCGAGGCGGGGGCCACCCAAGCGAAAGTGGTGGAAATCAGGATTACGCCAATCAGTGAAGAGTTGATCGGCGAGAGGTTGGTTAGGAAAAGGTTGAGGTCGTGTCGCACGGGTATCAGTTCTCCTGGATGCTCAGTCGCGGTTCGGCAGCGCGAACACGAACAGGTCGGTGCCTCTGCCCGGACGGAGTTCGGGCGTCAGATTGAGCGACCCGGCACCGGTGTTGACCGCCACGTACTGCCGTCCGTCCACGGCGTAGGTGATCGGATAGCCGCTGACCGAGGAGCCGAGATTGACCTCCCACAGAACCTCACCCGTCTCGTCGTCGAAAGCCCGGAACCGGCCGTTGGCGTCACCACCGAAAATGAGCCCGCCGCCGGTCGCCACGAGTGACATTGTGCCGGCCCGCGTCTCGAAGAGCCAAGAGGTTTCGCCAGTCTCAGCCGAGATCGCTCTAACCGTGCCGAGATTCTCAGTGTCGGGTGCGATCTGGTGTCGTGCGGCGAGCGAGTAGATCGCGAGACCCCCCTGCCCACCGCGGGTCAAGGCTTGGGCCCGATCCGTCTCGAAATCGGCCGTGGCCAACATCGTCGCACAGGTGTTGCGCAGCGGGTAGTACATCGTGTTGGTCAACGGACTGTAGGCTCCGGCCTCCCAGTCCTTGCCCCCCGCCCAGGTGGGACACACGAATACTTCCTGCTCCGCCTGCCTAAACACGACCTCCGGGTTTACCGTCACTGCCCCCGTTGCACCGTCGATATTGTCGATCACGTTCTGACGGACCGTCGGAGTCGCCCAGAGAAACTCGCCGGTCTCGCGATCAAGGGTATAGACCAAGCCCGTCTTGCCAGGGATGCCGGTCATCACCTTACGGACCTCTCCCGGTTGGATACGCGGGTTGATCCAGCTCACGGCGTCCGGGGTGGGCGAGACGCGCGTGTCGACGAGGAGCCGCTCGAAGGGATGGTCCAAGTCCCAGTGATCGACCATGTGCTGGTAGTACCACCTGATCTCGCCAGTCTCGACCTCAAGCGCGAGTGTCGAGTTGTGGTAGAGGTATGAGTTGGAGGGGTCGTCCAGGTAAAACTTCGGCGCCGGCGAGGTGACCGAGGTGCCCATGTAGATCAACTCGAGCTCCGGGTCGTAGCTCGGCACCATCCAGGCGCCGACGTGTTGCCGCCCCTCCCAAGGGACGTCGCCCCACGTCTCGTTGCCCGGCTCACCCGGCGCGGCGATGACTCGGCGGCGCCAGAGCTCCTCGCCGGTGAGCGCATCATGGGCAGCGATGATGCAGGCGTCCGGTCCACCCCAAGGGCGGCAGCTACGCCCCGAGATGACCCTGCCATCCGCGACGATCGGGCCTGAGCTGTGGGTAGCCGAATTGACCTGGTAGTCGAAGATCTGTGTTTCCCAAACCTCTTCACCGGTCACTGCATCGATCGCGAACACGAAGTTGTCGTCGCTGGTGTTGATGATCAGCCGGTCGTAAATGGCCACGTTCCGGTTGTTGCGCGCATTGCCTCCGACGAAGCCGTAGAGGTCATCCGGCAGGTCGCGGCGATACTGCCACCTGAAGTCGCCTGTCGCCGCATCGAACGCCTGGATGACGTCCTCCGCCTGCGGCACATAGAGGAAGCCCCCGTATGCCAGGGGGGTGATCTCACCGGTTCGGGCCGCCATCGGTCGTGTCCAAACCAGTTGGAGTTGGCCGACGTTCTCTTTGTCGATCTGGTCGAGCGGGCTGTAGCCCCAACTGTCGAGCGTCCGGCGCCACATGGGCCAGTCCTCGGGGGCCGGGTCCTGTAGCATCGCGTCGGTGACTGGAACGAAGTCGTCGAGCGCCTGCGCTCCAGCTGTGACTGGGGAGGCTGCAGCAAGCAATAAGACCGCGTTTGCGGTGACTCGTACTAGCGCTGCGACAGGAGACTGTCCAAGCATCTCGGGACTCCCAAGCCGGAGGTTCCAACAACCATCTGGTGACGGTGGACAGCGATTATAGGTACCGGAGGCTGGTGGAGGAAAGTCTGTGACCCTCGGCTTACCAAAGAAGAGGATGGAGAACTGAACCGTCCCTCACTTGAGGCCTGCGTCTAGCGATTCCGGGCTCGCGCCCTACTCGACCGCCCCCAACTTCCGCAGCAACTCCGCAATCTGCGGTCGCGTGCCCCTCAGCCCGTTCGTGCCTGGGATTCCCTGAACGGTCTCGGCCAACACCAGCGGCGTCTGCCCACGCTGGTTCGCGCCGTTGATATCGGCACCATTTGCCGCCAGGAACTCGATAACCGATGGGAAGCTCTTGCGCACCGCGTCGTGCAGCGCAGTGTCGCCTCTCCGGCTGGTCGCGTTGACGTCGACGCCGAGGTCGATGAGGATACGCGCCAGTTCGAGGGTCCGTTGCTCCTCGTCTGCCTGATCCGGAGGCTCATTCCCGATGCGGTCGCGTCGATTCTCCAAGCCAGAGCCCGAATTGCCCATCGCGACCTGGAGCGCCGTCATGTTCGAGCGGACGACGAGTGGATCGGCTCCACGCTCCACGAGCCTGCGGAGGATCTCGACCTCCCCATATTTCGCAGCCAGCCAAAACGCGTCCGTGCCAATCAGCTGACGGCGGATGCTGTAATCCGCGCTGAACCGTCGGCCCGCCGTCCCATGCTCGATTACGGCGTTGAGATCCGCGCCGTGGTCGAGGAGCGCCTCGACCAATTCGACTTGGCCTCGAAGCACTGCTGCGTGAAGGGCCGTGTATCCGGCCTCGGCGGCGTTCGGATCGGCGCCCTGTTCGAGCAGGTAGATCCCGAGAGGCCCATGCCCGCTGTGGGCAGCGACGACCAGCGCGCTGGCGCCGGAGGCTTCGGTGTCCTGAACGTCGGCTCCGGCGTCGACGAGGACTCGGGCGGTCTCGACATCCCCGTTGCGCGCGACGAAGAGCAGTGGTGTCGAGCCGCCGTGTGCCATCCGGAAATTGCCGGAGGGGTTGGTGTTGCCCGCCGTGTTCTCAAGCTGGTACCACACGTCCGAGCGGGCGTACACGTCCGCGTCGCTCTCGATCAGCAGGCGCGTGACGTCGGCGTGCTCCTGGGCGACCGCCCACATCAGAGCGGTCTGCCCGCGTTCCCGCTCGATCGCGTTAACGTCAGCGCCATACTCAAGCAGCAACTCGACCGTGCGTAGGTCGCCCGACCTCGCCGCTGTCATCAGCGGCGTTTCGCCCATCTTGAGCGACACGTCCGGATCGGCACCTGATTCGAGCAGCCGCTCGACCATCGGCGCGCTACCGTTGATCGCTGCCAGCCACAGGGGGGTGGCCCCCAGCGTGTTGGCCGTGTTCACATCAGCGCCGGCCTCGATGAGCAACGTGGCGACATCGAGATCGTTCCGGTGCGCCGCCCAGTGGAGCGCCGTAGCGCCGTCGCCCTGGGGCGCATTCACGTCGGCTCCTTCGGCGACCAGCGTGCTTACGGTTTCGAGGTCGCCCGCCCTCAACGCCTCAATGATGGCGGGCGCGGACTGCGCGTGAACTATAGGCGGCCCAGCGAGAACGGCTCCCAACGCGCTAAGAAGCGATATCGCGGAACAAAGTCTCTTGCACATGATGCCTCATGCTAGGGTATTCGACCCGACATTGACACCCCACTTGGCCAGGCCCAATCTAGGCTCAGTGTCTGACAGTAGAGGACCGACAGCAGGGAGCTGATCGATGAAGTCACGAAACCTGTCGCTAGCGTCCGTTTGCGGAGCAGCGGTGCTCGTGACCGGGGTCCTCTTCTCTGCCCCCCTCGTCTCTGCACCTCTCGGCCTCAGGGCTCAGGCGCAGTCGGCCTCCCAAGCCGAACTTCTCCAGACAACCGTCGCTCAGTACTGCGTCACCTGCCACAACGACCAATCCCGTAGGGGCGAACTCTCCTTCGAGGGCCTCGATCTTTCCGACGTCGGCCAACATGCGGCGATTCAGGAGAGGATCCTCGGGCAGCTTCGTATACGCAGGATGCCGCCGGTCGATCGGCCACGTCCTCCGGAAGAGACGTACGAGGTGCTTACCGCGTGGCTCGCGTCCGAGATCGACCGGTTCGCGGCAGCCAATCCGAATCCGGGACGGACCGAAGCATTCCATCGCCTCAACCGTGTCGAATACGCCAATGCCGTCCGTGATTTGTTGGCGCTTGATGTCGACGTGGAGGCGCTGTTGCCGGCTGACGACATCGACGCGAACGGTTTCGACAACATGGCCGACATGTTGACGGTCTCACCTGCCTTGATGGAGCGGTACTTGTCGGCGGCGCGGAAGACGGCGCGACTTGCCGTTGGCGAGGCTCCGCTGGGACCGGCGGGCGAGATCTATGAGGTGCCGATTCTGCTCATACAAAACGACCGAATGAGCGACGACCTCCCATTCGGCTCGCGCGGAGGGATCGGCATCCGCCATTACTTCGTGGTCGACGGTGAGTACGACCTCGCAATCGGACTGCACCGGAACTATGTGAACTACGTCCGGGGCATGGGGTCGAGTCACGAGCTGGAGGTCCGGCTCGACGGCGTGCTGGTCCGGACGTTCACCTTTGGTGGCGAAGAACCAGACGTCCTCCAGGCGCCAGCGAGCTACGGCGGTAACCAGTTCGGCGATCCGGCCTGGGAAGAGTACATGCTTTTCGCCGACGCCAACTTGCGCGTACGCTTTTCGGCTGAGGCGGGGCCGCACGTGGTCGGCGTCTCATTCGTCCGGAAGTTCACGGAGCCCGAAGGCGTGCTTCAGCCTCGACAGAGCGTGTTCGCGGCGGCGATCAACGAGATGCGCGACGGGGACGCCGCAGTCGAGCACGTCACAATCACCGGCCCGTATGGTCCGGGTGGCCCCGGTGACTCGCCGGCTCGCCGGGCCGTGTTCACCTGCCGGCCGACGAGCAACACGTCGGCTGATGAAGAGGCGTGCGCCGGCGAGATCCTGTCCTCGCTGGCGAGGCAAGCATACCGGCGGCCCATCGATGAGGCCGATCTCAGAACGCTCATGGATTTCTACCGGGCGGGACGGAACGACGGCAGCTTCGATGCCGGCATCCAACTGGCGCTCGAGCGACTGCTCATCTCCCCCGATTTCCTGTTCCGCGTGGAGCACGATCCGGTCGACGTCGCGCCTGGTACGGTCTACGCGTTGAGCGATCTCGAGCTCGCCTCGCGGCTGTCATTCTTTCTCTGGAGCAGCATCCCGGACGCGGAGCTACTCGACGTCGCCGAGCGCGGCATGCTCCAGGATCCGGCCGTCCTCGAGCAGCAGACCCGGCGGATGCTGGCCGACCCCCGCTCGAAGGCGCTGGTGCAGAACTTCGCAGGACAATGGCTCTACCTGCGGAACCTCCGCAGCGTCGTACCCGACGCGGTCACATTTCCCGAATTCGACGAAAATCTGCGCGAGGCGTTCCGTCAGGAGACGGATCTGTTCGTGGAAAGCCTGATTCGGGATGACCGGAGCGTGCTCGATCTTCTCGGCACCGATTACACGTTCGCCAATGAACGGCTGGCGGAGCACTACGGCATTCCGGGCGTCTACGGCAACCACTTCCGTCGGGTTCAGCTCGAGGGCGACCTGGCCGAACGACGAGGCGGCATCTTGGGACAGGGAAGTCTGCTCACCGTGACCTCCTACGCGAATCGGACGTCCCCGGTGCTCCGCGGCAAGTGGGTCCTCACGAACATCCTCGGGACACCACCGCCGCCGCCGCCGGCCGACGTGCCAGATCTTCCGGACCGCGGCGAAGACGGTCAGCCGGCAACGGTTCGCGATCGGATGATCCAGCACCGTGAGGACCCCGTGTGCGCGGCCTGCCACGCACCGATGGACCCCCTGGGTTTGGCGCTCGAAAATTACGACGCGATCGGCAGATGGCGGAGCACTGGGCAGGCCAATCTGGCGATCGACGCATCGGGGCAGATGCCCAACGGGACTGAGTTCTATGGGCCACAGGGCCTCCGGACCCTGCTCCTCGAGCGCAGAGAACAGTTCGCCGGTACCGTGACTGAAAAACTGCTGGCTTATGCAATCGGTCGGGGGCCCGAGTACTACGACCGGCCGACCGTACGAGGTATCACGACTACAGCAGCTTTCGAAAACTACCGCTGGTCATCTATTATTGTGGGTATCGTGCAAAGCACCCCGTTCCGTATGCGGAGGTCGGAGTCATGATCATTACCAAAAAGGCAATCCCTCGTCGTACAATGCTCAAGGGGCTCGGTGCGTCACTCGCGTTGCCACTCCTCGACGGGATGGTGCCGGCTTTCACGGCACTCCGCGACACAGCAGCCGACCCGGTGCGTCGACTTGGCATCGTCTACGTCCCGAACGGGATGATGATGGATCACTGGACCCCGGCGACCGAGGGGATCGGCTTCAACTTCCCGACGATCCTCCAGCCGCTCGAGCGGTTCCGCGACCAGGTAGAGGTGCTCTCCGGCATGCATGGCGTGGACGCCGAGGGGCCACACGCACGTGCCTCCACGCGCTTCCTGACCGGTGTCGCTTCACAGCGGGATGATGGGTCAAATCTCAAAGCCGGCATCTCGATGGATCAGATCGCCGGACGTGTGCTCGGTCAAGAAACGCAGCTTGCCACGCTCGAGCTCGCCATCGACGGGCGTGACTTTGCCGGCTCGTGTGACGAGGGCTTCAGCTGCGCCTACACGAACACGATCTCCTGGGCGAACGACACGACGCCGCTCCCCATGGAGAACAACCCACGCGCCGTGTTCGAGCGACTCTTCGGCGACAGCGGCAGCACCGACCCGGCGGTCCGGAAGGCGCGGCTGGAGAAGGATGCCAGTTTGCTCGATTCCGTCACCGATCGGGCGCGCTACCTGTCACGCCAGCTCGGTTCGACCGACCAGGCCAAGCTGGACCAGTACCTCGAAGCCGTCCGCGACATCGAGCGGCGGATCCAGATGGCCGAAGCCCAGAGCGAGCGTGAGCTTCCAGTAGTCGATCAGCCGGCGGGGATCCCGGACACCTTCGGTGAGCACACGAAGATGATGTTCGATCTCCTGGCCCTCGCATACGAAACGGATCTCACGCGGGTCGCGACGTTCATGATGGGACGCGAGATCACGGGCCGCACCTACGCCGAGATCGGGGTGCCGGATGCGCACCATCCCATCTCTCACCATCAGAGGGACCCGGTCAAGCTCGAAAAACTGATGAAGATCAACCTGTACCACGCCGAGCTGTTTGCGGAGTTCATCGCACGACTGAACTCCACGCCCGACGGCGACGGGACACTGCTTGATCACTCGATGATCGTCTATGGTGCCGGCATGGCTGACAGCAACTCACATTACTCCGGAGACCTGCCGATCCTCCTCGCCGGTGGCGCGGCGGGTACGGGGGGGCGTCACATGCAGCACGAGCCGGACACGCCGCTCGCGAACCTGCATCTGAGCTTGCTCGACAAAATGGGTGTGCCCATCGAGTCGTTAGGAGATTCGACCGGGCGACTGCCGTTGGAGACTTTGAGCGGCGTCTAGCCCACGAGTGAGCAGGGTGTAACCCATGCTGGCCGTCTTTCGAGCGGTTTGATCGCCGCCGTTCATCGGATGACGTGCCCGTACACATCAGTGTACCGACGGGCGATCTCCTTCCAACCTAGCGGTTCGAGATCACCCGGTTGTAGAGCAGGATCTCCGGCCGGTACTCGAAGTGGATGTTGTCGAAATGTGCCCACTTCCCACCCCAAATGAAGCCGTGGCTTTCGAAGATCTCGATGACGGTCTGGGGAGGGCTCCACCTCCGCTCCACCGGAATCCGATGCCATCCCTCTTCGTCGTAGACCCGGCTCCACCTCCAGTACACGTTCAGCCCCTCGTAGGAGTTTGGCACGAGATCTACTGCCATGCCCCAGGCGTGGTGACTGCGGGTGGGGGACCCGGCGATTTCCCTGTCGATCATTGAATAGGTGATGTTCAACTCATTGATCCAGGTGGCCACGGAGAGGTTGTCAGTCGCAGCTTCCAAGATCTCCTCCTCAACCGCAGCAAGTGCGTCGACTAGGAGGTTGTTCACGAACATCCGGTGATCGAGGAAGGTGGTCGACCTGCCGTGCGCTCGGATCTCATGGTCCGTTCGTCCCCAGAGGCTCTCCAGCACGTCGGTGCAATAAGTCGGGTTTCCCTCGGGGAGAGGGGACGGCTCCGTCAGAGGCTCGAGGGAGTACCGATAGAAGATCGGGTCGCAGTCCTCACCGCGGTCCAGGCGACCTTCCTCCAGCATCCGACCACCCTGGAAGTGGATGGGTCGGCTGCCGAGCGCGAAGATGACATCGTCGTCAGTGTACGTCACCGCGTCGATGAGTGGGCCGTAAGCCTCGACAAACGCACCGACCCTCGGGTCGTTTCTGACGTCGGTTGTGTCCAACTGAGCCACGATCCAGGATCTCACTCCCTCCTCGCCCCCTTCCCTTGGAATCGGCAACAACGCCCAAGAGGCCCCGAGCGCACCGACGATGCCAAGGGCGAGTACCGCCCCGCATGCGAGCTTCTTCACGGCGATGCCGGCGTCCTCCCAGGCTCTCCCATCGACACTCCCCCTCTCTATCCTGGTGTAGGTGGACGCTCCCAGCGGGTGCTGTTACTCGGCCTTCAGCACCCTTACGGGATCTACCGCGGTCGCGGTTCGCGCGGGTGCCAAACACGCCACGCCTGATACCAGTATTAGCACCGCGGCGACCATGAGCAATGGCAGGATCGTTGGGCTCCACGTCACGCAGGCCCCGGCCCGTCTACCCACCCTCCCGCAGCGCCTCCGTCGGCACGATCCTCATTTCTCGAGGAGTTCGGTGAAGTCTAGTGGGTCCCTGGGCTCCCCTTCGGGTCCCACGTCCTTCTCGCCGACGATATCGTTCAGCCGCTTGGCGAGCCCACCAAAGGCGCCCGGCGTCGAAACGGCGCACCTCGAGGAGCTTGCAGACCCATGCGCCCTCGGCGCATTTTGTGCGCCACGTCCGACGATGTCACCGTCTGATCCTCGAGGGGAGTACATCATGCGAATTCTAGCTGTCGCGGGTGGCCTGGTGGCCGCGATCATGGTTGTGTTTGGAACGCCCTCCGGCGCGGCTGCCCAGGTGGGGCCCGCCGTCGAGGTCACAAGGGAGCAGTTCGACGCGTGGATGACCGACCTGTCGAACTGGGGCCGCTGGGGCGCGGACGACCAGCTCGGCGCCCTCAACTTGATCACGCCGGCCAAACGTGTGGCGGCCGCTCGCCTGGTCCAGGCCGGCAGAACGGTCTCGATGGCGCGCGACATGAGCGTCACCACGCTCGACAACCCCGACCAGGCCGGTGCGAACCGAGCGCCGGTACTGGTCGGCTCGGTCCGGAGCGTGTTCGACATCAACGTCCAGGGCGGGTTCTTCTGGGAGCGCTACGAGATCGAGTACCACGGCAGCCTGGTGTCCCATCTGGACGCGCTCTGCCACGTGGCGTACAACGGCAAGGTCTATAACGGTTTCGACTTCGAGACCGTCGCCTCCAGGGAAGACGGCTGCACGGAGCTGGGGGTCATCAACTCGAAAGACGGGCTCGTCACGCGCGGCGTCCTGGTGGATCTACCCGGGCGGGCGGTGGGCCGGGCGGACATCGAGGCGTGGGAAGCGGAGACGGGAATCACCATTTCGGCGGGGGATGCTCTTTTTCTGCGCACGGGCCGGGACGTCGGGCAGACGGGGGGGTATCATCCTTCGCTGATCCCGTTCTTCAAGGAACGGGACATCGCACTGCTCGGTTCCGACGTGCCCCAGGAGGGCGGCCAGGTCCAAGGGGTCCCTGTGCCGATTCACGTCTTCGCGCTCGTCAGCCTCGGTGTGCGCCTCTTCGACAACCTAGGCCTGGAAGAGATCGCCCGGACGGCCAACGAGCTAAACCGGTGGGAGTTCCTGTTCATGGCCTCGCCGACCGGGGTGCCGAATGGCGCCGGGGCAGCGATCAACCCCATCGCCGTATTCTAGAGTGAGCTTCTGGTTCGAGCTGAAGCGGCGCGTGGTGGCCGACCCGCGGGTCGGCGGACTTAAGCTCTCACCGTACGCTTCACTGGCCGGAACGTTTTTACGAGCCGGAGCTGTGTGGGCTCCGGCCAGCCACACCGGAGGACCAAACATGACCGCGACGACCAGACTTCGGATCGCCACGCTCTCCCTCGCACTGTTCCTCGTCTCGGCGAACACGGCGGTGGCGCAACGTGAGGCGCGCGACGACGAAAGCGCCGTCACAGACCCGCGTGTCCAGCACCGCACTTATAGAATGCAGGAGACGGGCGAAACGATCCCTTACGCGCTCTTCGTGCCAACCTCCTACGACCCGAGCACACCGAATCGGCTGATGGTGACACTACACGGGGCCGGGCGGCAGTACGACTGGGTGATGGGGTACGAGGGGTTCCTCGACCGCGCCGAACGCGACGGCTACATCGTCGTGACCCCGCTGGGCTACACACGACGAGGCGGATACGGTGCTCGCGGGGACGAGCCACAGGACCGGCGGGCCGAGAGAGACGTGATGACCGTGGTCGACATGGTTAGAGACGAATTCAACATCGACGAGAACCGCACCTATCTCTGGGGTCACTCGATGGGCGGATCCGGCACCTACTACATAGCGAGCCGGTACCCCGACGTCTGGGCCGGGCTCGCCGCGGCGGCCGGCGGTGGCATGAGCGCCGACTACGTGGACGAGGAAGCCATCCGCCACATCCCGTTCCTGGTGCTACACGGCTCGGAGGACGCGACGGTCCCGGTAGAGCGGTCACGCCAGTCGGTGGCGCGCATGAAAGAGCTGGGGATGGAGCACCTCTACGTCGAGATCGAGGGTGGCGATCACTCGCGGTTCATCAACCAGAGCGAAGAGGTGGTCGGCATGCTCTTCGACTTCTTCAATATCGTCGCGAAAACGCACTAATCGGCTACGGCAGGGCGAACACCCAGATGACGCCGCTGCCCTGCGGAATGTCCTCACCTGTCAGCCGAGCGTACGAAGTCGTCTGGGCGATACGGCCACCGGCGCCGACCGCGACGTACTGCTTCCCTTCGACTTCGAAGCTGACCGGAGCACCCGAGATGTCTCCGTTCAGCCGCATCTCCCAGAGAGCCGCTCCGGTGTCCGCGTCGAGCGCAAAGAACCGGCGATCCGCAGCTCCACCGAACACGATACCACCACCGGTGGCTAGTGCTGCAGCTGTCATCGCGGCGCCGCTCGGCTGGCGGTACTCCCATTGCCGCGCTCCCGTGACAGGATCGAAGGCCACGAACTCGCCTACGTAGTCGTACCCGGGCACCATCTTGACACGAGAAGCCCTCATGCCGGCATAGAACCCACCCGGCTCGTCCGAGACGAAGTTGACGTCCATACAGCTGTTGTTGAGGCCCATGTAGTACAGTCCTGTGAGCGGGCTGTAGCTCGGCGAATTCAGATTCCTCGCCCCGTGGTAGTGTGGACACACCTCGAACGTCTTCTCGGAGTCGACATCCGCCAATGTGGGGATCTGATCCGGGTTGAAGACCGGGCGCCCCTCCTCCGTCCAACTCATGATGAGGTTGTCGAAAGCAGTCCTGAATGAGTGAAGGAACTGGCCCGTCTCCCGATCTAACACGACGCCCCAACCGATCTTGCTGGTGTGGATGAGCACTTTCCGGACCACACCATTGATGACCATATCGATCAAGGTGCTCTCATAAGGGGAGTCCATGTCCCAATTGTCTTCCGGAACGACCTGGAAGTACCACTGCATCTCGCCGTTCTCGATGTCGAGAGCGATGACCGAGTTCGTGTACAGGGCGTCGCCGAGACCGCGAAGCGTCGAAGCCCAGGGTATAGGCTGCCCGGTGCCGAAATAGACGAACCCCAACTCGGGGTCGTAACTCTGCGTGCCCCAGGTTAGCCCACCGAGTGGCGGCAGTTCGCTATCGTTCCAGCTCTCCGAGCCAGGCTCACCCGGGGCGGGCACCGTGTAGGTCTTCCAGATCAACTCACCATCCTCAGGATCGTACGCCGCTATTGCTCCCCGCGCGTTACGGTCACCCCCAGTGAACCCCAGGATGACCTTGTCGTCCGCGATCAACGGCGGGTGGTTGTGGCCGATGCCCGTCGTGTAGTCACCCGTGCTGACCTCCCAGACCTGAGTGCCGGTACGCGCGTCCAGCGCGACCAGATAAGAGTCGGCCGTCCCCCAGTAGATGTTGTCCCCGTAAACGGAGACTCCACGGTGGCGGTTCAAGGCCTGGGAAAGCCTGATGTCGTCGGGATAGTTGCGTTGGTGAATCCACGCCACGTCTCCGGAGACCACATCGAAGGCGACCACACGGCCACTACCCTCAGCCACATACATGAGTCCGTTCGCGACGATCGGCGACGGGACCCATCGGCTGTTGTCCCGCATCGAGTAGGACCAGACCGGTCGAAGATTCTGCACGTTGGTCCTGTTGATCTGGTCCAGAGGGCTGAAGCCGAACACGTCGGGCGTGCGCCGGTAGCTCAACCAGTCGCCGTCCTCCGGATTTATCAGCCGTTCTTGCGTGATCGGCTCCCACGCGACCGACTCGGTCTGGGCGAACGCCCCGGATGACAACAGCATTATGGCGAGCGTCGCCCAAGGAACGCCGCGTACAAAGAGCACCTGCGGTTTGTTCTCACCCATATGTCTCTCCTCGTCTGCGTGCCGTCATTCAGGTGAGTGGCTTCAGCTTCTCCGCCGAGCCCACATCGTAGCGCTAGAGCCCCTGAGGCTCAGCGAAGATTCAGCGCCTCGCGAAGCTGTGCAGCCGACTGGCCCGATACCCACACGGGACTACCTCGGTCGAACTCCTTCGCGCGCTCCAACCTTCCGACCATGACGGGCTCCAACCCCGTGTCTCTCACGAGATCGGCTACGATATCCCGGGCTTCGGCGTCATCACCGGCAATGGGGACACCGATCTTCTCACCGCTGCGTCCGATTGGGTTCGCGAGCATCCGTGCGCCGAGGCTGTTGAACGCCTTGACGAGTCGTGCGCCGGGTAGGTACTGGGCCATAGCCAGACCTGTCCCCATCTCCAGCCACTCGTCCGTGAGGGGCCCGTCACGGTCCGCTCGAGGATTGGTGAGGTCGATCACGACCTTACCCTGCATGAGGTGGCCGATGTCCTCACCGATCTGCGGGATCGCGCCGGGAGGCACGGCCAGCAGAATCACGTCCCCGAAGTAAGCGGCCGCGTCAGCGTAGCCAGCGCTGGCTCGCGGCGCCGCACTTTGCACGAGGTCCATAAGCTCGTCTGGGTTCCGAGACGAGAACAGAATTTCGTGCCCTGCTTCCGCCCAAAGCAGACCGATGGCTCCACCCATAGTGCCCGATCCGATGATGCCGATCCTCATCGCACGGCCCTCCTGCTCCGCCAGGCCCGCCTGAGCGAACAGAGGCGAGGAGGAAAGCGCCAGAGCAAGGGCAAGCGCCAGGGCCAACGCCGACGCCGTGAATGCGTTCCACGAGATTCGGAAAACCGGGATTCCTACGATGGGCTGCTGCATTGGGCGTCTCCCAGATCGGCTGGGTCGGAGAGGGAAGGATTCGGTATGTGTACTGGAGCGGCTAGCATACGTGGCCCACGGCAAGGCGTCAAAGACCGGACTGCGAGAAAACGGCCGGTCAAGCACGGGCGCCTAGGGGCAGCGGTATTTGCTGTACAACTATCCGCCCGCCGTACCCAGCAAATCCGGCAGGCGGTCCAGGTCGACATTACCTCCGCTGAGCACGGCCACCACGGGCCCGTCGGCCAATGGGATCCTCCCAGCCAGCAGTGCAGCCACCCCAGCGGCGCCCGCCGGCTCGACCAACAGCTTGGTGCGGGCAAGGATGAACGCCATCGCCTCGCTGATCTCGTCGTCGCTCACGAGGACCACGTCCTCGACGTGGCGTCGCACCACCTCGAAGGTCAGCTCACCTGCCATGGGAGCACCGAGGCCGTCGGCTATGGTGTCGACGCTCTCGACGTGGACCGCCTCCCCCTTGTCCAAGCTTTTCCGCATGGCACATGCGCCGTGCGGCTCGACGCCGAAAACCCGAGCAGCCGGGGCGAGGTTGGCCATGGCAAGGGCCACTCCCGAGATCAGACCCCCTCCGCCGACGGGGGCCACCACGGTAGCGACATCTGGTACATCCTCGAGGACCTCGAGGGCCACGGTCCCCTGACCAGCAATGATCAACGGATCGTCGAAGGCATGCAGGAAAGTGAGGCCTCGATCCTGGGCCACCTCCAACGCCAGATCAAAAGCCCCGATGATCGTTCCCTGGAGAATCACCTCCGCTCCGTACTCCTCGCTGGCTCGGGCCTTGGTGGGCGAGGCGTTGGCGGGCATGACCACCGTGGCGGAAATGCCGGCCCGAGCTGCCGCCCAGGCGACGGCCTGGGCATGGTTGCCGGCGGAGACCGTCGCGACACCTCGACCCCGCGCCATATTATCCAACTCCAGAATACGGTTCAGGGCCCCGCGTACCTTGAATGAGCCGGTCCTTTGGAGATTTTCACACTTGAGGAAGACCGGCCGGCCCACACGCTCGGATAGCGCACGGCTCGAAGCCACCGGCGTCCGGTGTAAGGAGCCGGAGAGCCGGGTCCGGGCCTCCTGGAGATGCTCAAGCTCGGGGATTGAGAGCATCAAGATCCTAACGGCCACCCCCCCAAGCGGGGAGTGGCCGTTCGTTTACTCAGATGGATTCCAAACGGTGACTAGTGATTAACGCTGCACCCATGGCGGCTGAATGATCAACGACGGGTCCGCGTCAATTTTCGGCACAAACTTCTGAGTCCGACCGTATTGATTGTCTCCGCCGTAGAGGTTCAAGTCGGAGTCGACCGTGAATGTATGCACCTCGAGATACCCGTCCGGGAGAGCCCTGGGAACCTCCCACGTGTACTCGCGATCACCATCGAAGTTGAGCTTCACAAACCGGAGCGGTCCCAGTGTGGTGATCCAGATGGCATCCTCGTTGACAATGACGTCCAGCGTCAGGCCGAAACCGCCCCACGAATCGAGAAACTCGACTTCGGCAGGGTTATCGGTCGTCCGGAATACATTGACCCTCCCGCCAGAACGATCCAAGGCGAAGATCCGGCCGTCGGGCCCCGTCGCGATGGCGTGAACACCGTTGAACTGACCCGGCCCGTCTCCACGCCCGCCGAACTCGGAGAGGTAATTGAAGTCTTTGTCCAGGATGACGACCCGATGATTGTCCAAACCGTCAGCAATCAAGACCCTGCCATCGGGCAGGAAGGCTACATCCTGCGGTCTTCCGAAGTGTGTCTGGTCTGCTCCGGGGACACCCTTCTCGCCCAACGTCATCAGCAGTTGTGCACCATCGTGTGAGAACACATAAATCTGATTGAAGGTCTCATTGATGAGCCAGATACGCTTCTGCGGATCGTACGGACTGATGCGGATCCGGTGGGGTCCAGGTCCTTCGGAGGCGGCGCACAGGTAGTCCAAATGGTCCCAGATTTCGGTCACGTTGCCGTCACCGTCGAGTATGTACAGGCAGTTCTGCCACGTGCGCAAATCCACAGCCTGCAGGGTGTTGATTCCCAAAGATCCGGCATATCCCCCATACTCTTCGGGAATCGGGATCGGCAACCGGGTCTCTCCGCGCTGGGCAACCAGGATACGGTCGGGCGATTCAGCCCAGATACCCGAATTGCCCCCATGTGCGAACCCTTGCTTCGCGAAGGGCTTGTGCCAGGCCCGGACGACATCGTAGGGGCTAGGACCAACCGGACCGATATCGACCTCCTCCTGGGAGGAAGCGGGTCCGGCGAGGGAAACGACAACCAGGCTGGCGGCCGCTAGAAGCCTTGAAATCTGCATAATCGAACAAGCTCCATAAGATGTGGATCGGCGATCGACCACGATGTTCCCAGCGATACGGAAGGTCAAAAACTCGTGCCTTTATGCGACTTCCGCCACTGCCCAGCCGGGGACTCGAACTCCGAACCTACTGATTGAGTCTCCTTATGCAACACTCACACAGAGTTCCCGGCTGAGTGTTCGCGAGACAGCCACACAGGTTCCTCAACTGGGCACCCCCCCTTTCCCGATCACCCTCCTAGGGACTGCCTCGGATTACGCCACCCCGAACGCAGGCCACCACCTGGCCAAGGCGTATCCCAGCAGCACCAGAGTCACGAGTAGCAGAACTGACGCGAAGAGACCTTTGACAGCCATCGTCTGCAGGTTCACTCCGTACCCCGCCGCTATCGCAGGTCCACCGGCAGACGACGGGAGGACGAAGCCACAGTTTCCCACTACTGCGACGATGTAGACGAACGGGATCGGATTCAGGCCGAGCGACTGGAACGTGCTGATGGTGATAGGGACGACGATCGCGATGGCCGCGGTGTTGCTGGTGACTTGAGTGAGCACCATCGTCGCGAGAGAGAAGACGAGCACAGCCACGAAACCGCCCGAACTGGCGTACGGCACCAGCGCGTTCGCGAAGGCCTCCGCGGCACCCGAGCCACTCAGGATCCGGCCCAGCGCGATTCCCCCAGCGAATAAATAGAACAGGCCCCAGTACATGTGCGACTGCGCAAAGGCCCACGTGATGAGCGGCCCCTTCCGCGTGCGAATCGTGAAGCTCGCCACGGCCATTGCAACGAACGCAAACGCTGGTGTGAGCCCTGGAACCAGATCCGCGTACAGGGGCCGCCCGAACGCCAGCACCGTCGCGACCGTGAACAGGACGAGCCCCCATTTCTCCTCCGTTTGCATGGGGCCCAGTGCCCGGACCTCGTCCCGGATGTAGTCCTCGGAGCCGGGTAAGGTGGCGACATCCGGCCGCATCACGAATCGCAGGAAGAGGAACATCACCAACACGATCACAGCGGTGACCGGAACGATCCGTAAGGCCCAGGTCAGAAAAAGAAATTCCTGACCCGTGATCGACTCTTCGATGAAGCCGACGGCCAACAGGTTCGGGGCGCCGCCCAACGGTGTCGCTGCGCCGCCAGCGCTCGTCCCCCAGGCCACGGCGATTACGAGTGCCGTGCCGACACGGCTGTTCCAGAGGTCTTCGATGCCGATGGAGCGTAACATCGCGACGACGATCGGAATCATCGTCGCAGCCACGATCGTGTTCGGGAGGACGCTCGAGAGGGCCGCGCTGACCAGAAACCAAACGAGGATCTGCCTGGATGCGTCCGTCCCCACGCTGAGCAGTGCGCCCAGGCCGATCCTCCGATCGAGCCCCCACTGGGTCCAAACGCTCGTCAGAATGTTCGCGCCCAGCAGGAGAAGAATCGTGTCCTGAGCGTACGAAGTCGCAACTTCGTCCATGGGCGCGAGGCCAAAAATCGCGGCGATTGGGAGGGGGAGAAGCCCAGTGACCGCCAGGTGCACGGGCCGGGCAATCCACCACCAAGCCATCCAGACCAGCAGGCCCATGGCGCCGCGCGTCTCGAACGCAAGTCCATCCAACGGCGCGAGCAGCAGGACCGCGAAGATGATCGGCCCTGCCAAGAGATGACGGAGCTTGGCGGGCCCGGGCCGTCCCGCCGTGCTCGGCGCAGGCTGGTCTAGCCCGGCCGGCGCGGAATGTCCTGGCGTGGCCTCCGGACTCCCGCTACCCCCTATAGACCACCCTCCCACTTGATGAGGTCAGGAGCGTATTCCCCCTTCGAATAGGCCTCGCAGAACGCTTCCTGATCTCCCATGAACTCGGGGTCGGCCGCCACCACTGAGGGGAGCACCGCCTCCCAGAGCGCATTCCCGTCCCAATTCTTGCCGACCACGACAATGTCCAGCCCACGGTGGCCCACGATGTACTGTCCGCCAGCCCCGATTGCGTTCCAGACCCCCACGTCGTTCTCCTGATCGCAGTCGCCGTCCGCGCAGTCGCTCGACTCGGAGATGCCGTGCGGATAGCTGGCATGGATCGCACGCGGCTGGCAGGAGGTCCCCCCGTTCATCCAGGTGAGATAGCCGTAACGCGTGGAGCCGTCCTCGAAGGCGGGGTGGGTCATGTTGTAGACGTATTGGCTGTCGACCAGGCGTTCGCCGTTGTAAACACCGCCGCGCAGGATCACCTGGCCGAGGCGCGCCATGTCCAGTAACGAGCCATACCAGGAGATTCCGTAGGACCGCACGTTCCACGTCGAGTGCTCGAACCCTAGTCTTGCGAACAGCCGGTCCTTGACCGCAACGGCGTTCGCACCGAGGCGTCGAGGATCCTGCTTCACCACGTTGTCGATGACTGGGATGAGTTGGTTGATCTCCCGGCTCCCGTTGCCATCGTACTGGTGCGTCTTTTGACCATAGGAGAGGTCTTCGCTGTATCCAACCATCGCCAGCACGTGCGCGACGGTCGCATCCGGATTGATCTGAGCTCGCGGGGGAAGCGCGGTCAGATCGAGCCACTTGTCCATGCGATCCCACTCGAGCAGTGGGCCGGTCATCGGTGCACTCGACGGCTCGAGGTTCCGTGTCTGATACATCACGGCCCCGGTAAGGATCGCGCCCAGGGTCTTCGTTGCCGAGAACAGGTGGCTCACACCAGGGCCGTCGGACGCGTTCTCGCCCGATACGAAGCACAACCTGCCGTAGCGTACGATGGCGAACGACTGGTCCTGTCGCATCCTGACCTGCTGCAGAAGTTGCGGATCCAATCTGCAGACCTCCGCCATTCGATTTGCCCCGACCAGCTCCCAAGGACCCCTCCCAGGATCGGCAAGGGGACTCTGCGCCTCTGCCATGGCAGGACTCAACGACATCAGGGCCGCGATCAATGAAGGAAGGATGGCTGAGTTTCGCATGGCTGGTCTCTCCGTGTCCGGGTTGCGGGCCGCAGCCCCGCCAACGTGCCACCGGGTGGGGAGACAGGGCAAGGGGCGTGACCTACGGTTCGAGGTACGTTCCTTCGCTTGGAGAGATCCCCGGATCCCGCCCCTCACCGCGTCCCTCCGGCAACGGGCGCTATAGGATGATAAGGAAGTGTGGCGGATCGTTCATCGTCCCCTATAGACCGCCCTCCCATTTAACGAGGTCGGGCGCATAAGCCCCCCTCGCGTACGCCTCACAGAAGGCTTCCTGATCGCCCATGAACTTGGGGTCGGCGGCAACAATAGACGGGAGCACCAGATCAAAGAGCGCCTCCCCCCCACCGCTCCCCCAATTCTTTCCGACCACGACCATATCCAATCCGCGGTGACCGACGATGAACTGCCCACCGGCTCCGATCGCGCTCCAGACGCCGACGTCGTTGTCTTGATCACAGTTGCCGTCCGCGCAGTCGCTCGCTTCTGAGATGCCGTGCGGATAGCTGGCATGAATCGCGCGCGGCTGGCAAGTCCCCCCGTTCAACCAAGTCAGATAGCCGTAACGAGTCGAACCGTCCTCGAACGCAGGGTGCGTCATGTTGTAGATATATTCGGTATCGACCAAGCGCTCGCCGTTATAGATGCCTCCGTGTAGGGCCAGGAGACCGAGGCGCGCCATGTCGAGGAGCGAGCCATACCAGGAAT
>Ga0209019_1000386_pt1 | contig 22471 bp, 21 predicted proteins | sample METZYME_3_300m_FD_187549 | JGI IMG/M metagenome (GOLD analysis project Ga0209019, IMG submission 187549) | Marine microbial communities from oxygen minimum zone in mesopelagic equatorial Pacific - METZYME_3_300m (SPAdes) (version 2) | ecosystem: Environmental > Aquatic > Marine > Oceanic... | reverse complement strand
ATGGTTATAAAGGGCGCGGTGATGAAGCTCCAGCAATTTCGGTACATCTGGGAAGTCGCGCACCACGATCTAAATGTATCGGCGACCGCTCAGAGCCTTTACACGTCACAACCCGGTATCAGTAAACAGATTCGCCTTCTCGAAGATGAGTTGGGCGTTGAGGTTTTTGAACGAAGCGGCAAGCACTTAACTCGGATCACGCCAGCGGGACAGAAAATAGTTGAAGTGGCGGGCGAGATTCTCCAACACGTCGACAATGTAAAGCGCTTGGCACAGGACTACAGCGAGGAGCGTCAAGGAAGCCTTTCGATCGCAACGACGCATACGCAAGCGCGTTATGCACTGCCGGAAGTTATACGGTCGTTTAGAGCGGAATATCCAGACGTCGTTCTACATATGAACCAAGGTACCCCGAACCAGATCGCCGAATTAGCCGCGAACGGGGATGTTGACTTTGCTATCGCCACAGAAGGTATGGAGCATTTCAACGATCTTGTGATGATGCCGTGTTACAAATGGAACCGCTCGATTGTTGTCCCAAGGGGACATCCTTTGGCTGAGAAAGACGACCTGACGCTAGAGGATGTGGCGGCGCAGCCATTGGTGACCTACGTATTTGGCTTTACCGGACGATCCAGACTCGACGACGCGTTTAAAAGGGGTGGGCATGTGCCTAATGTCGTCTTTACTGCTACCGATACCGACGTGATCAAGACATATGTGCGCCTCGGATTTGGTATCGGGATCATTGCGTCGATGGCGTTCGATCCAGAAGCCGATGCGGATTTAGTTGCGCGGGATGCGAGCCACTTGTTTACGAGTAGCGTTACGCACATCGGATGTCGCAAGGGCACGTTTCTGCGCAAGTTTATGCTCGATTTTATTAGACGGTTTGCACCCCATTTGTCGGGAGACATAGTGGCCGACGCGTTTGCCGCCCGTAGCAGACAAGAACGGGATGAGGTCTTCAGTCACGTTGCGCTTCCTACGAAATAGACTATTTTTAGGCAGATTAGGTCGAGATTAGGGCCGGTAGGTAGGACTTCTTCTGGTTTTTCCCGCCCTTTGCGGCGGCAACCTGCATATTATTATGTGCTGATTATCGGAGCTTCGTTGTGGTCGGTCTGAGCGACAACGAACTTATTACGCAGGTTGCGTGTGTTTGTCTAGAACTCGCACGGGACGAGGATTAACGTTTTGTACATGAAGGCCGCACTCTTTGTTTTCCTCATCTTCCCACCACCATCGTCCATGTCGCTCGTGCTGAAATCGAGAGACAGACCGTGTGCACGGTTCGCAACCAATCGACGCGAAACCGTGATCATGCAGGGGATTGTAGGGGACGCCGTTTTTTTGGATGTATTCCCAGACGTCGGCCGAGGTCCACGAGGCTAGCGGATTGAATTTTGTAATTGGGTGATCCGGGGTCGAGAAGACGCCATCTTGTTGCTCCTGTTGAAGTCCAGTTCTCGTGGCGGATTGATCGCGGCGTTGTCCAGTGATCCATGCGTTTAGATGAAGTAGTTTCTTTTTTAACGGTTGTATTTTCCGGATGGAACAGCACTCATCGTGCCCATCTTGATAAAAACTAAAGAGCCCTTTTTCACGTACGAGTTGCTCTAGTGCGTTTGGTTCTGGGGACAACATATCGATTGAGATACCGTAATGTTCTCGAACTCGGTCGATGTAGCGATACGTTTCCGGATGAAGTCTTCCGGTGTCAATGCTGAAGGCGGGCACCTTGTTTCCAACTAATTGATAGGCCATTTCAATAAGAACGACGTCTTCGGCACCACTAAAGGAAATAGAAATTCGGCTGTCGCCGAATCGATTGAATGCGTCAGCAATTACATCTTGCGGCGAGATATCCAAATCGTCATTTCTGGATTTATTGATCGATGCCATAGAGATCCTGGGAGTGTGAAGGCGTCGAAGGTGCAGGAGCGGAATGTAACAGCGGACCGATAGACGAAAAAATAATTGTTTGTCATATGCTTACAACAGGCCAATCGCATCGGTTGGCCCGGATCACTGCCCGACTAGGCGTAGGCTGGGCGCTCCCGTAAGATACGCGCCCCCCATGGAGGCAGCAGATTGAACGTACTTTGTTTGGACTTAGAAGGTGTCCTCGTACCGGAGATATGGGAAGTGATTGCCGATGTGACGGGAATCGAAGAGTTACAACGGACCACGCGAGATGTCGTCGATTATGATGAGTTGATGAACCATCGATTGAAGGCGTTGGAACGTCACGACATTAGCTACAGCACCATTCGTCGTGCCATCGAGAAGATCGAGCCATTCGAAGGTGCTGCCGCTTTCTTGGAGAATATGCGTAGTCGATTCCAGTTGGCGATTCTTTCCGATACGTTTTACGACTTTGCCTCGCCCTTGATGCCTAAATTGGGCAATCCCTTTCTCCTATGTCATCGAATGACGATCCTCGAAGATCGTATTGTTGGCTATCGATTACGCCAGGAGGACCCCAAAACGCATGCCGTTCGTTCGCTACAATCTTTAAATTTACGTGTAATAGCTGCAGGGGATTCCTTTAACGACGTTGGTATGCTGAACCAGGCAAACAAGGGATTTTTCTTTAATGCACCAGCATCGATAACGGAACGTTTTCCGATGATCGAGACTGTAGCGAATTACACTCGTTTGACAGAGAGGCTTAGCGAATTCAGTGACTGAGGAGAACATGACTGTGTCAACTGCGGGCAATCGAATTCGGGCGGCCCTCACCCAGGAACAGCCCTTACAGATCGTAGGAGCCATCAATGCATACGCCGCCTTGATGGCAGAACAGGTGGGTTTTCGGTGTCTATACCTTTCTGGCGGAGGTGTGGCAGCAGCGTCGTATGGCTTACCGGATCTAGGGATTACTTCGATGCAGGACGTGATCACGGATGCGCTCCGCATAACCGATGCAACCGATACGCCTCTGCTGGTTGACATTGATACAGGTTGGGGAGGCGCTTTCAATATCGCCCGAACCATAAGGGAAATGGAAAAAGCGGGGGTAGGCGCCGTACACATTGAAGATCAGGTCGCGCAGAAACGCTGTGGTCACAGACCCAATAAAGCGATCGTTTCGGCAGAAGAAATGTGTGACCGAATCAAGGCAGCCGTTGACGCGAAAATTGATCCGTCATTTATTTTGATGGCACGTACCGACGCGCTGGCGATAGAGGGTTTCAACGGAGTAGTGGATCGAGCTCAAGAGTACGTCGAGGCCGGTGCCGATGCGATTTTTGCGGAAGCGATGACCGATGTCTCGATGTATGGAGAAATCGTCGATCGAGTGGATGTCCCCGTGCTCGCGAATCTCACAGAATTTGGTGCGACGCCGCTATACAGTGTCGATGAGCTTCGTCAGGTCGGTGTGCACATGGCGTTGTACCCTCTGTCGGCATTTCGCGCTATGAGTCTGGCCGCATTGAACATCTATAAGGAAATAAGGGCCAAGGGGACGCAACGGGACGTGGTTGCATCCATGCAGACACGGGATCAGCTATACGAATTCCTTGGTTATCACGAATTCGAGCGGAAGCTCGACGAGTTATTTAAGGAGGGTGCAGACAATGCCGGATAAGAAACTTAGTGGCGCGGGCTTACGAGGTCAGTCGGCGGGTGAAACAGCGCTTTGTACCGTGGGAAAGACAGGGACCGGTTTAACCTACAGGGGCTACGACATCTCAGAGCTGGCCGAGCTTTCAACGTTTGAAGAGGTTGCGTATTTGATTCTTTATGGTGAATTGCCGGATCAACCGACGCTCGAAGCATACCGGGAAAAATTGAAGACACTGCGAGGATTACCCGGGGCACTAAAAGACGTACTCGAACGGATTCCTCCGAACACTCATCCTATGGACGTGATGCGTACGGGATGTTCAATGCTCGGCAATCTCGAACCCGAGACGGACTTTGATCAACAGCAGGAGGTCGCAGATCGATTATTGGGCGCCCTGCCATCGATCATTAATTATTGGTATCGCTATAGCCACGATGGCGTGCGAATTGATGTAGAAACTGATGCGGATTCGATTGCCGCACATTTCCTCGAGACCTTATTAGGTGACGCGTCGAATGAAACTTTTTGTCGTGTGATGGACGTGTCATTGATTCTTTACGCGGAGCACGAATTTAATGCGTCCACGTTCACGGGAAGAGTGTGTGCGTCCACGTTGTCAGATATGTACTCGTGCGTTACTGGAGCTATCGGTTCGCTGCGCGGTCCCCTACACGGGGGGGCAAACGAAGCTGCAATGGCATTGATCGACCAATACGAGACGCCGGAACAAGCGGAAAAGGGCGTTCGGGAAATGCTAGAACGCAAAGAAGTGATAATGGGTTTTGGTCACGCCATTTATCGAACGTCTGATCCGAGAAATACGGTGATTAAGGGTTGGGCGGAGAAACTCGCGGATATTGTTGGGGACCGGCGTTATTACGCTGTTTCGTGCGCTGTAGAGAAAGTAATGTGGGACGAGAAAGCGCTGTTCGCCAACGCCGATTTTTTTCATGCATCGGCGTACCACTTCATGGGCATTCCGACGAAACTATTTACCCCGATTTTCGTCTGTTCAAGACTCTCGGGATGGGCGGCTCATGTGATGGAACAACGTTCAAATAATCGAATCATTCGGCCCAGCGCTGATTACATTGGCCCCGAGCCAAGGACGTTTGAGTCGATCAGTAATCGTTGAAGGCTGTAGTTGGCTATATGAGATGAGCGTCAATTCTGAAGGTAATGTCAGGCCCGATCCCGACAAAGAGTTGGTCGATATTGCGGATTACGTAATCGATTACGAGATTGACAGTGCTGAGGCTCGCGAAACCGCGAGGAACTGTTTGATGGATACCCTCGGATGTGGGTTCCTTGCGCAGACATTCCCTGAGTGCCTAAAGCACCTAGGGCCGATTGTCCCCGGGGCGGAAGTTGTTAACGGAGCGCGCGTTCCGGGAACATCGTTTGAGATCGATCCGGTGAAGGCTGCCTGGGATATAGGTTGTATGGTTCGATGGCTCGACTTTAATGACACTTGGTTGGCGGCAGAATGGGGACATCCGTCGGACAATCTCGGTGCGATATTGTCGGTGGCGGATTATGTGAGTCGAAATGCGTTGGCAATCGGGGGAGCGCCTCTGTTGATGAAAGACGTTATCGATTCGATGGTGAAAGCACACGAGATTCAAGGTTGTCTTGCACTTGAAAATAGTTTTAATCGCGTGGGTCTTGATCATGTCCTTTTAGTCCGGATCGCTTCGACCGCTGTAGTAACGGCAACGCTTGGTGGAACTCGCGATCAGGTCGTCGACGCGCTATCACATGCCTTTATTGACGGTTCTAGCTTACGTACATATCGACATGCACCGAACACGGGACCTCGCAAATCTTGGGCTGCGGGAGACGCAACCAGTCGGGCGGTTCATTTGGCGATGCTGGTACTTAAAGGAGAGATTGGTTACCCGAGCGCGCTCAGTGCCCGAACATGGGGATTTTACGATGTTTCATTTCAAGGGAAGCCATTTCAATTTCAGCGACCCTATGGCAGTTACGTGATGGAGAATGTTTTATTCAAAATTTCTTTTCCGGCAGAATTTCATGCGCAGACGGCGGTCGAAGCGGCTGTTGCTCTCCACCCGGAGGTATTACCTCGACTTGAAGAAATCGACAGGATTGTACTGACGACCCACGAATCCGCCATCCGGATTATCAGCAAAACCGGGGTACTAAATAATCCAGCAGATCGGGATCATTGTTTGCAGTACATGGTGGCAATAGGTCTCCTGAAGGGCGGTCTAGTAGCAGAAGATTATGAAGATGATATTGCGGAGGATCCTCGTATAGACAGGTTGCGGGAGTTGATGGTGGTGGAAGAGGATGTTCGTTTTAGTGAGGAATACCATCAACCGGACAAGCGTTCGATTGCAAACGCTGTCCAAGTTTTTTTTCGCGATGGTTCTGCGAGCGAGAAAAAAACGGTCGAATACCCGCTAGGCCATCGACGTCGTCGGAAGGAAGGTATTCCATTGCTCGAGGAGAAATTTCGTCGCAACCTCTCCGCGCGTTTCCCTGCGCGGCGTGCAAACGAGATCGAGGCGCTCTGTATGGATCAAGCAACACTAGAGTCGACACCAGTCCATGAATTTATGGACCTGTTTGTTCGGAGCTAGAGACCTATCGGGGTCGTTGGCAATGGGACGACTTCAGCACAACCTTGGATCGTGGAAGCGACTCTAAGATGAGCGAGTCGAATATCTAGCCAAAGCGAATAGAGACGATTTTCGTTGGACCGCTACTTGCCTTTCGTCCTGCGGGTCATCGAGCGGTGTGGAATTCCTGCTTCTTCGAACTGTTCCCCATCCGCGACAAACCCCGCTTTTTGGTAAAACTCTAATGCGTGGGACTGCGCATGCAGGAAGACCTCTTCCATCCCACGTTGACGCGCGCTGCTGATAGCTCGATCTAGCAATCGACGCCCGATTCCATGGCCACGCTGCGGAATCAATACCGCCATCCGTCCGATCTGTCCCGAAGGCATAAGCCGAGCGGTTCCGATCACGTCCCCAGCGGTCGTTTCCGCCATGAAATGGATGCTGGTTTCGTCCATGCCATCCCACTCGAGTTCCCGCGGGACATTCTGTTCCTCGATGAAGACCGCGTTCCTTACCGCTCGTAATTCACTTTGATGGTTTTCCCAACTGACCTCGTGGATACGAACGTTCAATCTGTATCCGGTTTAGATGATTTTCTACTAATGATCCTGGACGCGGTCTCCTGCGCGAGGCGTGACGCGAGACCGGTGTACGTTGCTGGTGTAAGTGCTTCGAGTTCTGTCAATGCTTCGGCGGGTAATTCGACTTGGCTCAAAATATCCCGATAGACGGCCGCATCGAAATGTCGGCCGCGCGTCCATTCTTTTAGCCGCTCGTAGGGCTCTTTAATTCCGTGTTTACGCATAATCGTTTGTATAGCCTCGGCAAGAACTTCCCAAGTGGCATCGAGATCGTTTGCAATGACGTCTTTATCTAGATCGAGCTTTTGAATACCTCGGAGGGTGCTGGAATATGCCACCATGCAATGCCCGAACGCTGTGCCGACGCTACGTAAGGCAGTCGAATCAGACAGGTCGCGCTGCAGCCGAGACACAGGCAATTTTCCGGCGAGATGGTTGAGGAGTGCTCCAGCAAGTCCTATTTGGCCCTCGGCGTTTTCGAAGTCAATTGGATTCACCTTGTGCGGCATGGTCGAACTACCGACTTCTTTTTCTATGAGGCGCTGCTTGAAGTAACCAATCGATATATAGCTCCAAATATCTCGATTGAAATCCAGTAATACCTGATTGACGGCCTGAAGTTCGTGGAAGAACTTTGCCATGTAATCGTGAGGCTCGATTTGGGTGGTCATTGGATTAAACGCCAACCCTAGTGAAGAAACGAAAGCCTCGCTCACGTCGGCCCAGTTGACATCTGGATAGGCGATGACGTGGGCGTTGTAATTACCGACAGCGCCATTCACTTTGCCGAAAATGGAGCATTTCGCGAGGTCGTTACGACGATTTTCGATGCGTGCAACAAAGTTTGCCAATTCTTTACCGACCGTGGTCGTCGATGCCGGTTGGCCGTGGGTTCGAGACAGCATAGGTATCTCGGCAAATTCCTGAGCCAGGTTGGCAATTGCTTGTAGTACATCTTCGATAGCAGGAAGCAAGCAAACCTGGCGACAGCGTTTCAGCATCAAACCGTATGCTAGATTGTTAACGTCTTCGGAAGTGCACGCGAAGTGCACAAATTCGACATAGTCGTCGAGCCCCAGATCTCGTAAGTTGTCCTTGACGAAATACTCCACTGCTTTGACATCATGATTGGTCTCTGACTCGATCGTCTGAATGGTCCGAGCATGCTCAATATCGAAGAGGCGCCATACGTCGCGACATTGCTCCTCAGTTGCCGGATCGAGTTTGACCGTGTTTTCGATCTCTGGTTCGTTTGCAAGATGAATGAACCATTCGATCATGACTTCGACCCGCAAACGGATCAGTGCGAATTCACTGACCAAGTGCGAAAGATCGCCAGTACGCGCGTGGTAGCGGCCATCAAGGGGTGAAATTGCCGTCAGTGACTCGAGTGTCATGGCGACCCCGGTTCCCTATTTTTGCAATGTGCACAGAGCGAACTGGATGGAATCTTAGTCATATGTGGCAGTACCTACCATAGTTGACTCGACTTGCGCGCCCCCCAAACATTGACTCCCGTCATAAAACGCAACGTACTGACCGGGAGTGACGGCACGTTGCGGCGAGTCGAAGGCTACTTCGACCTGGGCTCCGTTGATACGGAATCGACAGCTTTGATCTGCTTGTCCGTAACGCGTTTTTGCCGTGCAGTTCGCGTAGATCTCTGGCGAGTCGACAAGCCAGTTAGCATTGGTCGCGACAAGGGTATTGGTCATGAGATCCTCTTCGAGTTGCGTGACAACAAGAGTGTTGGTCGCCGGTAATTTTTCCATAACGTACCAAGGCTTAGATTCTGCGTCTCGGCGTCCGCCAATACCAATTCCCTGTCGTTGGCCGAGGGTGAAAAAAGCCAGCCCATGGTGTTGACCGATTTCGTTTCCAAGCCTATCAGCGATTGGACCGGGTTCGCTTTTGATGTAACGGCCTAGAAACTCCTTAAACCGTCGTTCTCCGATGAAACAGATACCTGTACTGTCTTTTTTTTCGTGAACCCCAAGCCCAGCGTCTTTCGCTATGCGGCGGACGTCTTTCTTATACAAGTGAGATAAAGGAAATAACACGTGGGCAAGACGATCATAAGAAACGCCCTGTAAGAAGTAGGTTTGGTCTTTGCTGAGGTCTTTCGCTTTATGAAGTGCAAAAGAGCCGTCGTGCGAGGTGACGTGGGCGTAGTGCCCGGTTGCCACTGTCTCCGCACCGATTTGATTGGCGTATTGAACGAAAAGATCAAATTTTATTTTTCGGTTGCAGAGGACATCGGGGTTGGGTGTCCGCGCGTTTTGATATTCTGATAGAAACTCTTCAAAAACACGTTCCCAATATTCAGCTGCAAAATTTGCGGTTAGTAATTCGATGCCGATTGTGTCGGCAACGTGCTTTGCATCTTCGAAGTCCTTGGGTGCCGTGCAAAGTTCTGTACCGTCGTCTTCATCCCAATTCTTCATAAAGACGCCTTTGACGACGTAGCCTTGGTCGCTCAAAAGTTTGGCTGCTACTGCCGAATCGACCCCGCCGGAAAGACCGACAACGACGGTTGAGTTAAGCGCCGGATTGGTCAAGTTATTTGTTCCAATAGCGACAGGGGCGCATTGTACTTGTTCGGTTGCGTATAACGAGTGGGTTGGCTTTAATCCGCGCCACGATGGCTAAACTGACACACATCGACGCTGAAGGGGGCGCGACAATGGTCGACGTTTCCGATAAACCACAATCGGAACGCACGGCTACTGCGGAAGCGGTGGTACGTATGGATCCAGAAACGATCGATCTCATACTTGCGGGACGCCTTCCCAAAGGCGATGTGCTTTCGGTTGCGCGTGTCGCTGGAATTCTAGGAGCCAAGAAGACGAGCGAACTAATACCGTTATGCCATCCGCTATCGATCACGAAGGTCTCAATTGATTTTGAGCGCGTCAGTCCGGAAAAACTTCAAGTTGTATCTATTTGCAAAACAATAGGTCAAACGGGTGTCGAGATGGAGGCGCTGACGGGCGCCAGCGTTGCGGCCCTGACGATTTATGACATGTGCAAGGCGGTTGAGAAGAAAATCTCCATTGAGAATCTCATGCTTCGGTCAAAATCCGGTGGAAAGTCGGGGACTTGGATTCGATCTTGAGAATTACCGTCCGATTTTTTGCGTCTCTTCGAGAAATAACGGCCATCGATATGATCGAAATCGAATTGCCGCAGGGTTCGGTATCGGGTGACGTGATACCTGCCCTTAGGGACGAATTAAACCCCGATGCGTTGGTGGCGATTGAACGGGACGAAGTTAGGATCGCCGTGAATCAAGTCATTCTTCGAGCCGAACAAAATTTGAACGATGCGGATGAGGTGGCATTCTTGCCGCCGATTACGGGCGGATAAGGTGGTATCAGTTCGCGTTCAGGAAGAAGATTTTTCGATCGAGGTGGAGTGGTCGAAATGTCGCGCGCGTATGGGAGGCGATGGCGGCGCAATCGTGGCGTTTGCTGGTCTCGTTCGAGAGCGATTTGAAAATCACGAAATTCGTGGACTTCAGCTAGAACACTACCCCGGAATGACCGAAGCCAGTATGAAAAGCATCGGGGATTACGCGGCTCAAAAGTGGAGCTTACTCGACGTGTTAATTATCCATCGCGTAGGGGTATTGAAACCAAGTGATCAAATCGTTTTGGTGATGGTTGGTTCGGGCCACCGTCCGGATGCGTTTGCGGCGTGCGAGTGCATTATGGATTTCCTTAAAACGGAAGCAGTGTTTTGGAAGAAAGAACAGGGAACGGAGCAATCGAGGTGGGTTGAATCCACTCAAGATGATGGCGACCGGAGGTCGAGGTGGGAATCTTAAATTGGACCAGTTGTCTAGAGGATGATGTTCGTGTGGTAGCCTTAGTGCCCGCGTGAATCGATAAGAACCTCGGTGTGACTGTTGTTGGGCCCGGGGTGGATGGCTCCATCCTCGTAGGATCTAAAACGGTAGGAAGTTGTTTTGAGCGAAACCCCCAAGATCATTTATACCCAAACCGATGAGGCACCCCGTCTCGCTACATTTTCTTTGTTACCAATCATTAAGGCGTTTACCGATGCCGCTGGCGTTGCTGTTGAAACTCGAGATATTTCGTTAGCCGGCCGTATTCTTTCGGCTTTTCCGGAGCTCTTGAATCCTAAGCAGCGGTTCAACGATGACTTGGCTGAGTTAGGACTTCTAACGCAGCGTTCCGACGCCAATATCATCAAACTTCCAAATATCAGTGCGTCGCTCCCCCAAATGCACGAAGCAATTGCGGAGCTTCAACGACAAGGCTATGCCATTCCTGGCTATCCCGAAGAACCCCAGGACGCTGAAGAAGAGGAGATTAAAACGCGCTACGACAGGGTAAAGGGTAGTGCGGTCAATCCAGTATTGCGGGAAGGTAATTCCGATCGCAGGGCCGCTGACGCCGTTAAACAGTTTGCGAAAAAACACCCGCACAAGATGGGCATATGGTCGTCGGATTCCAAATCGCATGTCGCCCATATGACGTCGGGTGATTTTTACGGAAGTGAATGTTCGGCCGTCATGCAAAGCGACGACACCTTGGCTATCGAATTTATCGATGAAAAGGGAACCACGGTGTTGGGTGATGCGGTTTCTGTTGAGAAAGGCGAGGTCGTAGATGCGGCCATGATGAGCAAAGAATCGCTTTGCAAGTTTCTTGCACATGAGATGTCAAATACGGAGGAGGGCGTTCTATTTTCGTTGCACCTGAAGGCTACGATGATGCAAGTATCGGACCCAATCATCTTTGGCCACGTGGTGAGGACGTATTACGCAAGGGCCTTTGAAAAGCATGAGGCCGTTTTTAAGGAGTTGGGTGTTGAGCCCAACAATGGAATTGGAGACATATACGACAAAATAAAGGTACTTCCCAAAGATCAATTTAATGGGATCGAAGCCGATTTAAATGGTTGTCTTACGAAAGGCCCTCAATTGGCGATGGTTAACTCGGATCTGGGTATTACGAATCTTCATGTTCCGAGTGATGTCATCATTGATGCGTCGATGCCTGCCGCAATTAGAGAATCCGGAAGAATGTGGGGGCCTGATGGTGAACTTCATGACATGAAAGCGATTATTCCGGATCGGTCGTACGCGGCCGTTTATGCCGAAACGATTAAACATTGTATTGCTCACGGAGCGTTCGATCCGACCACGATGGGATCTGTTCCGAATGTTGGGTTAATGGCACAAAAGGCTGAAGAATATGGCTCCCACGGGACGACATTCGAAGCTCAAGGCAAAGGGTTGATTCGCGTTCGTAGTTCCAATGGCGAGACGATTCACGAGCACGAAGTCGAAACGGGCGATATATGGCGTTTATGTCGGGTCAAGGACGGACCGATTCGAGATTGGGTTGGGCTAGCGATCCAAAGGGGCCTTCGAACTGGCGCGCCGATCGTGTTCTGGTTAGACAAGGACCGCGCACACGATGCGCAGCTTATCGAGAAAGTGAATAGGTACCTAATTGACCATGACCTGAGTGAGGTTACCTATCACATCATGTCACCGCGCGACGCGACGATATTCTCTCTAGAACGAATGCGAGCCGGGAACGATACAGTTTCTGTGACCGGGAATGTTTTAAGGGATTACCTCACGGATTTATTCCCAATTCTCGAACTGGGCACCAGTGCGAAAATGTTGTCAATTGTGCCCCTCATCAATGGCGGTGGCTTATTTGAGACGGGCGCCGGTGGTTCTGCCCCGAAACACGTCCAGCAATTTGAAGCTGAGGGGCATCTGCGCTGGGACTCATTGGGAGAGTTTCTCGCGTTAGGGGCGTCGTTGGAGCATTTAGCCGAGAAGTTCGATAACGCTCGTGCGAATGTTCTAGCGGCTGGGTTGAACCGGGCGATCGCCAAATTTCTTGAAAGCAATAAATCGCCTTCGCGCATTGTTAACGAAATCGATAATCGTGGGAGTCACTATTATTTCGCGAAATTTTGGGCGGAAGCGATTGCCTCGCAAGATCGTGATCTTAGTTTGAAGAATGAATTTCGATCCTTGGAAAGAGTGCTCAACGAGAACGAGGATGAGATCAATAGAGAGCTGATGGAAGCGCAGGGAAGGCCGGTAGATTTGGGCGGGTATTATTTCCCGGATCAAAAACTCGCTGATCAAGCGATGCGACCCTCGGTGACTTTTAATCGAGCTATCGCTTCGGTGCAAACTTGACTACGCGTACTGCGCCATTTCAACGAAGCTAGTCGTTATCTACGTCCACCTGAGGATCCGCTTCATCTAGGTCCACCTGAGGATCCGCTTCGTCAACTATACCTTCACCTTCCGAAGCGCCATCCTGAGGTTGTCCGGCGGACCGTATGTGAATTGCGTGGGATCCTTTGGGACCTTCCTCGATTTCAAATTCAACTTCATCACCGGCTCGGAGAGTTTTGTAGCCATCCATTTCTACCGAGGAGTAATGAGCGAAAAGGTCCTCGCCTCCATTTTCCGGCAGGATGAAACCGTAGCCTTTGGCATTGTTGAACCACTTAACTTTACCCAGAGCCATTCCCGTTCCTCCCCAAGCTGGGAATAACTTCGGCCCCGACCTGTCCGCATTGTCCGCGATGGACATCGCGGCGGTCTAAACAAAAGTTCTTTTTCGGCTTATCACACAACATTGTTACAGGTCGAACGACGTGTCAAGAGCTTCTTAAGATTTGTGCGTTGTTGTACACTGAGCTGCGCGCAATCTGGGGCTATCGGGCTATGGTCGAAGTGTTGCGAGTGATGAACTGAATGGCGTTGTTTGCCGTGACTTGGAAGCTTCATGAGTGATCAAGACGGTGACTGGGAACAAGATCGACAAGGCGACTTGGCGACCGCTCCCGAGAAACCTAAACTTGAGCGCCCGCCCATGTACAAGGTGCTGCTTCTTAACGATGACTTCACGCCTATGGAATTTGTGGTACATGTACTCGAAGTTTTTTTCGCGATGAACCGAGAAAAAGCGACGCAGATAATGCTGGCGGTACACACGACAGGGAGTGGGGTCTGTGGGATATTTCCACGAGATGTTGCTGAGTCAAAGTCGGAACAAATTAATCATTACTCTCAGGAAAACCAGCATCCATTATTGTCGACGATAGAAATGACGGACTGAGACATGTTGAGCAACGATCTAGAAGTCACTCTCAATCAGGCGTTTAAAGATGCTCGTGCCAAGCGCCATGAGTTCATGACGGTGGAACACCTTCTTTTCGCTCTTCTTGACAACGCGAAGGCTATTGAAGTTCTTACGAACGTGGGTGCGGACCTCGAAGCACTTAGGTCGGACTTGCAAGAATTCATCGAGACGACCACACCACTGATTCCTGCCGGCGATGCTCAGCGCGAAACCGAACCGACGCTTGGTTTTACGCGAGTACTTCAACGTGCGTTGTTCCATGTCCAGTCGAGCGGCCAGGCAGAAGTTACGGGAGCGAATGTACTCATTGCGATTTTTAATGAACAAGAGTCGCAGTCGGTGTTTTTTCTTAAACAACAACAAATCGCGCGGATTGACATTGTGAACTATGTTGCTCATGGCATATCGAAAGTCGCGGGCGACAGCGGTGGCGAGGCAGAGCCAGAAGGTGCAAGCGGAGACCCGAGCGAAGATGAGGTGGCACAGACGGCATTGGAGGCATTCGCGACAAACTTAAACGAGATGGCGCGTCGCGGCCATATCGACCCGCTTGTAGGCAGGGACAGTGAAGTCGAAAGAGTTATCCAGATTCTTTGTCGCCGTCGCAAGAACAACCCGTTGTTGGTCGGAGAGTCTGGGGTTGGCAAGACTGCTATCGCTGAAGGTTTGGCGAAGAGAATCGTTGATCATCAGGTGCCCGACGTCGTGGGGGAGAGCAACGTCTACGGTTTAGATTTGGGTGCGTTGCTGGCGGGGACTAAATATCGTGGAGATTTTGAGAAGCGTTTCAAGCAACTCTTAGTGGAACTGAAGGATGAAGAAGGAGCCATCCTGTTTATCGATGAAATACATATGATCATTGGAGCGGGGGCCGCCTCTGGTGGCGTGATGGATGCGTCCAACCTCTTGAAACCGTTACTTGCCTCAGGTGAGGTGAGGTGCATGGGGTCGACCACCTATCAGGAATATCGTGGAATTTTCGACAAAGACAGAGCGCTATCTCGGCGTTTCCAAAAAATCGATATAACCGAACCTGGTGTAGATGATACGTACAAGATCCTGAAAGGACTCAAGTCGCGTTTCGAGGATCATTACCAATTGCGTTATACAGATCGTGCATTGAGGGTGGCGGCGGAATTGGCTGATCGCTACATAACGGACCGTTTTATGCCCGATAAAGCAATTGATGTCATTGACGAGGCCGGGGCCGCACAGCAATTAGTGACCGTTAGTAGGCGCAAAAAGACTATTGGCGCGCCGGATGTTGAGCAGGTTGTCGCGAAAATCGCCCGCATCCCCTCGAGTCAAGTGACAACCTCCGATAAAGCTGCGTTGAAAGACTTGGACAGTAAATTAAAGATGGCGGTTTTTGGACAGGACAGTGCCATCGAGACATTGGCCAATGCGATTAAGTTATCGCGCGCCGGACTAAAAGCAGATGAAAAACCGATTGGTTCGTTCCTTTTTTCTGGCCCAACCGGCGTCGGTAAAACAGAAGTTGCTCGTCAATTGGCACACGTGATGGGAGTTGAACTGTTGCGATTTGATATGTCCGAGTACATGGAGCGCCACACCGTATCTCGCCTCATCGGAGCTCCGCCTGGGTACGTGGGGTTTGACCAAGGTGGATTGTTAACGGAAGCGGTGACAAAACATCCGCACAGCGTAGTGTTGCTCGATGAAGTTGAGAAGGCGCACCCAGAAGTTTTCAACCTTTTGCTCCAAGTGATGGACCATGGGACATTGACCGATAACAATGGTCGAAATGCGGATTTTCGAAATGTTGTTCTGGTCATGACAACCAATGCGGGTGCTCAGGAAGCGAGTCGAGCATCGATCGGGTTCACTCACCAAGACCACACGACGGACTCGTTAGAAGTCATCAAGAAAATGTTCACCCCGGAGTTTCGCAATCGGTTGGATGGAATCATCCAATTCAATGGACTTCCTATGGAAGTGATCAAGAACATCGTTGACAAATTCTTGACTGAACTTCAGGCACAGCTCGACCGCAAGAAAGTCGAACTTGAGGTCGACGAAGCTGCGCGGGAGTGGATAGCACGCGAGGGCTACGACGAAAAGATGGGTGCCCGACCGATGCAACGGCTTATCGACGAGAAAATTAAGAGTCGGCTGGCAGAAGATATCTTGTTTGGAGAGTTAGCCGATTCGGGAGGCACCGTGTATGTCACGGTGGAAGACGGAGACATCGTGATTGAGATGGAGTCTAGGGTCGCTGCGACTCAATCGTGAGACTAGCAACGATACGCAAGTTTCCGTGACTCAAATGCCACTAACGTTCTCGAAACGTGATTCGACCCTTAGAAAGGTCGTAGGGAGTTAGTTCGACTTTGACGACGTCGCCGGTAAGAATTCGAATGTAGTTCTTGCGCATTTTTCCCGATATGTGAGCGGTGACGACATGTCCGTTTTCGAGTTCTACTTTGAACATGGTGTTGGGAAGTGTGTCGATGACCGTTCCGTCCATTTCAATCTGTTCTTCTTTTGGCATCTAGTCCCCTCGTGAATGTGGCGAGATTTAAGCATGCCTTGTTAGATCACTCCAGCGCCAACAAACCGCGTTTGCCAGGATCTTGTCGTGGCCGTGTTAGTTTTCGTACGACTAGCCTAAGTATATTCGACTGGTAGCTCCCATCGACCCGGTCGGGTCGTATAGCGTCGGTTTTCCAATAACAGCGAGAGAAACTGATTCCTCGGCATGTCGATGGCACCTAGGGACGCCAGGTGAGGGCTCATAATTTGACAATCTAAGAGCGTGAAATCCCATCGATTGAGCCGGTCAATTAATTCTGCAAGCGCAACTTTCGAAGCGTTCGAGACCTTTGAAAACATGGACTCGCCGAAGAACATTGTGCCGAGAGAAACCCCATAAAGTCCTCCAACAAGCTCGCCTTCTTGCCAGCACTCGACCGAGTGTCCTAACTCTAATTCGTGAAGCGCGATATATGCCTGTTGCATATTCGGCGTGATCCACGTCTCCATGGAGCTCGACCGCGGTTCCGCGCAGGCTGCGATTACCTCGCTAAACGCTTGATCGAAGGTGACCTGAAAATGTCCGTTTCGAATTATCTTCCTGAGACTTTTGGATGGTTTGAAGTTTTCCACTTGCAGAATGGCTCGAGGGTCTGGCGACCACCAGAGCACAGGATCATCATCGTTCGAATACCATGGAAAGATTCCTTTTTCATAAGCCTCGATTAACCGATCGGGGCCAAGATCACCCCCCACTGCGACGGGGCCATCCGCTGGACTATCCCTCGGGTCAGGCAGTCGCGAATTCGGAGAAGTCAAAATTGCAACAGCAGAAGAAAAGCTCATACGCTCGAAAGATCTAACGCATCAGGTTTGAGAATCTAAGTACTTTTCGGCATCGAGAGCGGCCATACAACCAAATCCAGCTGAAGTGATCGCTTGTCGATAGACGTGATCCGCAACATCCCCAGCGGCGAATACTCCTGGAACATTGGTAGCCGTCGCGTTGCCGCTGAGGCCGCTCGACACTTGGATGTAGCCGTCCCTGTTCGTGGTCAACTGTCCTTCGAACAGGGACGTATTGGGAATGTGCCCAATCGCGATGAAGACGCCGTGTAATTTGATATCGCGTATGTCCGCGTTGGTTACTGATGCAACCCGTATACCCGTGACGCCAGAATCGTCGCCGATGACTTCATGTAATGTATGACTCCAGATGGGTTCGACTACGCCTTCATCAATCCGTGTAAACAACCGCTCCTGTAATTTTTTTTCCGCCCGCAACGTGTCGCGTCGGTGCACCAAATATACCTTTGAAGCGATGTTAGATAGATAAAGGGCTTCTTCGACCGCCGCATTGCCACCACCAACGACGGCAACTTCTTGATTACGATAGAAAAACCCGTCGCATGTCGCGCATGCACTCACGCCGCGGCCTTTGAACCTCTCCTCACTTTCAAGACCGAGATATTGAGCAGAGGCACCGGTAGCGATGATTAACGCTTCGCAGTTGTAAGCACGGTCATCACCGATAAGTTCTAGTGGTTTTTTGGTTAGCTTGGCGGAGTGAATTTGATCGTTGACGAGGCGTGTACCGAGCGACTCCACATGTTGTTGCATGCGTAACATTAATTCTGGGCCTTGAAGACCTTCGAAGTCTCCCGGCCAGTTGTCAACGTCGGTTGTCGTGGTGAGTTGTCCCCCCATTTCAACCCCGGTAATCAAAAGGGGATTGAGATTTGCCCTCGCTGCGTAAAGAGCTGCTGTATAGCCTGCTGGCCCGGAGCCAAGAACAATAAGGCGCTCGATGCTCGACTGTTGCATCAAGGAGCAGCTTGTTTCAACGCGTTAATAAATGGGGCAGCTTTCTTGTGGGTCTGCAAGTAATCGATGAGTGTTAAGCCGTCTTCGTTCTTGGCGTCCAATTTGTGACCATCGTGGATGTAGTAGTCGATAAACCGCTTAAAGTCGTCGATCCGCATTGCGTAGTACGCGTTGCGAAGCAGATGGAAATCGGTTTCTCCGGGAAGGGCCTCTCCGAATTGGGTTGGGGTTGCTTTACTCAGAAAACTCCGTACCCGAGCATCGTCCCAGATCTCATCGATGACCTTTTGCTTGTCAGGTCGCATACGCAGACAACAGCTTGACCGTGGCTCAATAATACAGCATTCGGCCGTCTGGACGAGATCGGACCGGCGGTTTAGGTATCGCTACTAAGAGACTGAATTTGAACACTAAATTGTTCAAAGGCGTTCAAAGGGGTAAGATGTGCTTCCTAGGTACTGTAGTCGACGAGTACATAGGGGGTATAACCCGTGTCCCAGATCTCAACACCGATGCTGCCATTTCGCGAGATCGGATTCGTACTGCTCGCTGCGATTGCCGTCTACGCGCTCTTGGCGATTGCCTCTTATTCACCATTAGACCCAAGCTGGGGTCACGCTGGCACTGATCTGCGGGTGAGCAATCTTGTCGGGATCAGCGGGGCATGGGTTGCAGAATTCGTACTGTTGGCTTTCGGTTGGGTTTCATATTTATTGGTCGCTGGCCTCGTTATCGTAGGTGGACGACTCATCGTGACACGCGGGTTGCCGTGGTCGTGGACTGTCGCGGGTATACGGTTTCTTGGCTTCGCTGCTCTAGTTGCTGCCACCTGTTTATTACTCAGATTGCATGCCGGTTCTCCACCTAAGCTTCCTGCGGGTGCGGGTGGCGCGCTCGGCGACTCTCTCTTTCGTCTGGGGATGCCAGCCTTCAAGAGCGTGGGGCTCACGCTGATCGCGTTCGCGTGGCTACTCGTAGGAACGCAATTGACGTTAGGGTTTACATGGAAGAATTTGGTCGAGAAAACGGGGATGTGGATTCATCGTGGGATTCGCGTTTGTGCGAGAATCGCGAAGGAATCCAGCCGTACATTTGGCCGCGGTTTGGATCAGCTAAAGCGATTGAGATTTCTTCGGTTTACGCCTCGTCGTTCAAGACCGGTACCCCGTGTGCGAACAAAAAGCGCCGCAAAATCCAAGGTGGCTGCTAAGAAAGCGGTAACGAAAATTGAACCCGTGCCCAAAGTGAAAACGGCTTCGCAACGGCGACTATTCGATCTAAAAACCCCGAACGAAATGCCGGACCTTGATCTCCTTGAAGATCAGGAGGCCGAGTCGGAGAGCGGTTATTCGAGCGAAGCACTAGACGCAATGGGAAAGCAGTTGGAGTTGAAGCTTCTGGATTTTGGAGTTGAAGCAGAAGTGGTCTCTGTTCTCCCCGGCCCCGTTATTACGCGCTTCGAAGTCCAACCCGCTGCAGGTGTCAAGGTTAGCAAGATCAGTGCGTTGGCAAAGGATCTAGCACGTTCACTGGCGGTCATCAGCGTGCGCATTGTCGAGGTGATACCGGGGAAGTCAGTGGTAGGTATTGAGATCCCAAACGAAATCAGAGAAGTCGTCCGACTGAAGGACGTATTGGGTTCGAAAACCTATCAAGATTCGTCGTCGGTGCTAACGCTAGCGTTGGGTAAGGACATTTCGGGCGACGCGGTGCTCGCAGACTTGGGGAAAATGCCGCACTTGCTGGTTGCCGGGACGACGGGATCCGGTAAATCGGTGGGCATTAATGCGATGTTACTCAGCATGCTCTACAAAGCTTCGCCAGAAGAGGTGCGTCTTATCTTGGTCGATCCAAAAATGTTGGAGCTAGCCGTTTACGAAGGCATTCCGCATCTCTTAACCCCTGTCGTCACCGATATGAAGGAAGCGTCTCAATCGCTCAATTGGTGTATTCGTGAAATGGATCGTCGCTACCAACTCATGGCAGCTTTAGGGGTGCGGAACCTTGCAGGGTTTAATCGCCGGATATTGGAAGCTCAGAAACTGAACCGTCCGATCCTGGATCCCTTTTGGCCTGAGGATGCGTTGGAACCCGCCAGCGCTCTAGAGAAGCTGCCTCTAATCGTCGTGGTCATTGACGAATTCGCTGACATGATCATGCTCGTCGGCAAAAAAGTAGAACAGCTCATCGCCCGAATCGCTCAGAAAGCGAGAGCGGCTGGCATTCATCTCATATTGGCTACCCAGCGGCCAAGCGTCGATGTCATTACAGGCTTGATCAAGGCGAATATTCCCACACGGATCAGCTTTCAGGTATCGAGCAAGGTTGATTCACGCACCATCTTGGACCAGGGCGGTGCAGAGCAACTGTTGGGTCATGGCGATATGTTATTCCTGCCCCCTGGCGCCGGGGTACCGGTGCGTGTGCATGGCGCGTTCGTCTCGGACGACGAAGTCCATAGTGTCGTGTCAGATTGGAAAGAACGGGGAGACCCCGATTACTTAGAGGACGTTCTCGCGGCAAGCACGGGTTCCGTAGCAGGTGAGATTAGTTTGACGGGAGAAACAGAAACCGATGAGCCGCTTTATGACGAGGCAGTTGCCTTCGTGCTCGAGTCCAGACGCGCTTCGATTTCTTCCGTGCAGCGAAAATTGCGAATCGGTTACAACCGAGCTGCCCGATTAATCGAAGCCATGGAGGACGCAGGGGTGGTATCGGCGATGAATAGTAATGGTAGTCGCGAAGTTCTAGTCCCAGACCGAGACGCTTAATCGTTTGAAATTAAACGTTGCGTTGGCGGTTTTCTTTGTCGGGTGGCCGGGGCACTCGCTAGAGCACAACACGGCGTCGACAGAATTAATGGATATGCTCGGTAACCTCTCGACTTATAGGGCCGAATTCGAACAAGTGACGCGAGATTTAGGGGGGGATTTGATCGAAAGGCAGGTCGGTCGGGTCGTCTTTTCGAGAATCGCTGGGCTTCGATGGCAGATTGACGAACCCTTTTCGCAGGTGATGGTGGCGAAACGCGGTGGTTTATACATTCTTGACTTGGATCTTGAACAGCTAACTGTCGCGAACCTCAGAGATCTTCCGGACTCAGCCTTTGCTCTCCTGCTTATGGATGCCTCCGTGGAGAGTATTGCTCGGTTCAACGTTCAATATTTGAAGAGCGCTGATAAAGGGTTGGACGTTGGCTACGTTTTGCAGCCAACCGGCGAGGAATCGGTCTTTCAAGAATTAAGGGTTTACTTTCTTGAAGGGGTGATGATCCGAATCGAAGTGGTGGATCATTTTGACCAGCAAACTGATGTGCTATTCCGAAATCCAAAGGCGAACCAGGTGGTAGAATTGAGTGAATTCGAAATCGTGGTGCCGGAAGGCACTGACGTAATAGGCGATGTCACAGACCGAGATCCCTCTGGGTGACGTAACCGTAAGCTCAGCGATGCCATTGGCCGCAAGGATGCGTCCGTCTGATCTCAACGAGTTTGAAGGCCAACGGCACCTTTTGGGTCCCGGGCGACCGCTTGCCGAGTTGGCCGATGCTGGGATCGTGCACTCAATGATTCTATGGGGGCCGCCCGGAACCGGGAAGACGACCTTAGCGAAACTGTTGGTAGAAGCCGCGGGCGCCCGTTGGATTTCGATATCAGCAGTACTCGCTGGCGTTAAAGATGTGCGACGGGCGATAGATGATGCGGAACTGCATCCGGATCGGCAGACCGTGCTTTTTGTGGACGAAGTACATCGTTTCAACAAGGCACAACAAGACGCATTTCTGCCGCATGTTGAAAAAGGCGTGATCACGTTAATCGGAGCGACGACCGAGAACCCTTCGTTTGAAGTGAACGGGGCGCTGCTGTCACGATCGCGCGTGTACGTACTTAAGCCCCTTGAGTCCGACGATATTCGCGTGATCGTTCTCCGCGCGTGTTCGGATCATTTGGGGGGCATCGAAATTGCCGAGGAAGCGGTTGAATTTCTCTGTCGATACGCGGATGGCGATGCTCGCAGAGCACTCAATACTCTAGAAATCTCGTTGCAACTTGCGGGCGATGAAATTGGGATCGATGACGTGAGCGAAGCGACGGGGGAGAGCTATAGGCGTTTTGATAAAGGTGGCGAAGTGTTCTACGACCAGATATCCGCGCTTCACAAAGCTGTACGAGGGAGTTCACCTGACGCCGCTTTATACTGGTTTACGCGTATGCTCGACGGGGGATGCGATCCGCTATACATCGCGCGACGCGTGGTCCGTAT
>Ga0209019_1000381_pt1 | contig 22769 bp, 19 predicted proteins | sample METZYME_3_300m_FD_187549 | JGI IMG/M metagenome (GOLD analysis project Ga0209019, IMG submission 187549) | Marine microbial communities from oxygen minimum zone in mesopelagic equatorial Pacific - METZYME_3_300m (SPAdes) (version 2) | ecosystem: Environmental > Aquatic > Marine > Oceanic... | reverse complement strand
TCCAACTCCAGTCCGGACTGCTCTTTCCCGGCTGCCACAAAGTTTCTGTTTCACCTAAAGTTTCTGTGACCCAGCGTCCGGAGACAAAAAGGAAATCGGAAAGACGGTTAATGTACTTGATGATTTCAGGATTTACCAAATCTATTTGATTAAGTTTGAGAATATCACGCTCTGCTCTTCGACAAACAGTACGTGCCTGATGCAAAAAAGCATTGAGCGAAGTTCCTCCAGGCAGGATAAAACTTTTCAGGGGTTGAAGTTCTTCATTCATCGCATCAATTATTTCCTCCAGCCATTCCACGTTTTCCGCCTGTAAAGTGATTTGCCCTTCGTACTCATCGCCTGGAAGTGTCGCCAGTTCTGAGCCTGCGTCAAAAAGTTTTTGCTGGATTGCTTCCAAAATCAATCCCAGTTTTTCTCGTCTTTTAGAGGCTTCCTTCTTAGCAAGAAAACTCAACGCAAGCCCTATTACACTATTTAGCTCATCGACGCTTCCGTAAGCTTCAATACGCGGATGATCTTTGGGAAGCCGCTTTCCTCCAACAAGTCCGGTCTGCCCGGCGTCTCCTGTACGTGTATAAACTTTTGTTATTTTTACCATGTTTTTCTGTAGTTAAGCTAATTATTTCATTTGCTGTGCGAGAAACTGGTATGCAGGATCAGCCGATTTTTCCTAATTTCTTTTGAGACTGGCCTGATCTTCTACAGATTTATTTTGACCAATTTTCTTTTTTCCTTCCCAGCGTTCAACCTTCATTTCAAACTAATCCATCCATTTTAAAAATTCTCTTAGTGACACCACTTCGCCTACTACTATAATGGCTGGCGGTTCAATTTCGTATTTTTCGACATCCATTGCGCAGGACCCGAGAGTGGTTTCTAAAACATGCTGTTCGGGCAAGCTGGCCTGAGTGATCACTGCAACCGGTTCATCCTGTGAGCGGCCGTTTTGCATAAGACGTTCTGAAATCTTTGAGAGATATTTCATTGCCATATACATTACGATCACCGGTGAGCCCTGAGCTATGGCATCCCAGTTGTGCCTTTCAGGAACATCTCCGGCCATTCCGTGTCCTGTCAAAAAAGTGACTGCCGAATTAAAATCACGATGAGTTACCGGGATACCTGCATAAGCCAATCCTCCTACACCTACAGAAATTCCAGGAATAATCCGAAAAGGAATATCAGCCTTAACTAAACACAAAGCTTCTTCACCCCCTCTGCCGAAAACAAATGGATCGCCACCCTTGAGTCTTAAAACTCGCTTACCTTGCTCAGCTAATTCTACCAGCCTCAGCGAAATATCTTTTTGTTTTGCCGAAGGCTTACCTCCGCGTTTCCCAGCGTATTCGAGCTCACAATCTGTTGAGACCAATTCAAGTATTCCTTTCCCAACTAAGGCATCATAAACCAGCACATCAGCCTGCCGAAGTGCATTTAAAGCATGAAGTGTGAGTAATCCTACGTCTCCGGGACCTGCTCCGGCCAGCCAAACCCAACCCGGTTCAAACTTAGGTAAATCAAAAGGAAGTGACTGCATTACTTTTTTTGCTCTGAAAAAATTTGAAAATGCGTTAAAGTCATCATTTTATATCTTTTTCTCTTGTGTAAGAATAACAGGATAAACAAGATTTTTACAGCAAAGTTTCGAATGCATTATGATTGACAAACCCTCCGGAACTCTCAGACGTGGCTGGACGACCGGTGCCTGTGCAACTGCTGCAGCAAAAGCTGCTTTTGAAGCACTAATTACAGGAAAATTTGCTCCTTCTGTCAGTATTGTTTTACCCAAAGGTGAGCAGCCGGAGTTTGTCCTGCACCACACAGAAAACGGTATCGATTTTTCAACCGCCAGTATAATCAAAGACGCTGGTGACGATCCGGACGTAACGCATGGAGCAGAAATCAGCGTCACTGTCAGGCCTGGAATTCCCGGGGAAGGTGTTGTCTTCAAGGCAGGTTCCGGAGTTGGAACAGTTACAAAAGCAGGGCTTGCGCTGGAAATTGGAGAACCTGCGATCAATCCTGTTCCACGTCAAATGATGTGCGCGGTGATTTCAGAAATCGCGGAAAAATTTAACCATTCCGGAAATGTGACCTTGACGGTTGCCGTTTCCCGAGGGGAAGAGTTAGCAAAAAAAACTTGGAATCCGCGCCTCGGAATTTTAGGGGGGATTTCGATTTTAGGCACAACCGGCATTGTCATCCCGTATTCATGTTCTGCCTGGATTCATTCGATTCATCGAGGCATTGACGTTGCGTGTGCTAACGGTTTGCAGCAAGTAGCAGGATGTACCGGTTCCACCAGCGAAAAATTTGTGCAAAACTACTACCAGCTTCCGGACGAAGCTATGCTGGATATGGGAGATTTTGCCGGTGGCTTACTAAAATATTTCCGCAAAAATCCCTTGCCGAAACTAACGATCGGTGGAGGATTCGGAAAACTTACCAAGCTGGCGCAGGGACATCTCGATTTACATTCGGGACGTAGCCAGGTCGATTTTAAACTGTTAGCAGTGCTGCTAAAAAAATTAGGTGCAAATCAGGAATTATGTGAGCAGGCCAAATCCGCCAACACTGCCAATGAAGTACTTATACTGGCACAAAAAGCCGGACTCCCCCTGGCGGACGTTATAGCACAAAAAGCCGGGCTCGTTGCCCGAAAAGCGTTACGGAATACAGAAACTATATTAAATATCATGGTAATTTCCGGAACGTCTGGTGCAGACCGTCAAGGTGAACTCGTCGGAGAGGCTGAAAATAATGCCTGAAAAACTTTTAATTCTGGGTGGAACCCGTGAAGCCTATGAACTTGCGGAATGTCTGGTTGAGCGATATCCTCCAAGACAATTAACTGTCATCAGTTCGCTAGCTGGAATCACTGGGAATCCAAAAGTTCCCGCCGGCCAAGTCCGGATCGGTGGCTTTGCAGACACTTACGATGAGGGTGGTAAGTCCAGCCAGAACAGTATTTTGGGATTACGGAAATATCTGCTGCAGGAAAAAATTACATTGTTGGTCAACGCAACCCACCCCTATGCGACTCGAATCAGTGAAAACGCACATGCGGTGGCAACAGAACTTGGTTTGCCGTATCTACGTTTGACTCGTCCAGCATGGCAAAAACATACCGGAGATCAATGGATTGAGGTTCCAGATTTGGCAGCCGCAGCTGATTATTTAAAATCAGAATCCATAGACACAAACTCCCGGCTATCAAAGCAAATCGTTTTCCTAACCACGGGGAACCGGGGCTTAGAGCTTTTTCAGCGATGCAGGAAATGTCATTTTGTCGTACGCAGCGTGGAGCTTCCGGAAAGTGTTGGGTCGGTAACCGGAACTTTCGTTTGGGAAAAGGCTGAATTTTTACAAGCGCGTGGACCTTTTTCTCTGAGAAACGAACTCAGCTTGTTCCGGCAGTATGGTGTGACAATGCTGGTTAGTAAAAACAGCGGTGGTGACTCTACCTACGCAAAAATTGAAGCAGCCCGAAAGTTAAAAATACCGGTGCTGATGGTTGACAGACCGTTAGTGAATTCCGCTGATATATGCCTGCAAGTAAATCAAGTGTTGGACTGGATAGATCAACACAAATCGGCGTGAATGCTCATTATCGACTTTACTAAACTCGTATCTGAAAAACACGGCAAAGTGCCGGAAGCAAAAACAGGTCTGCGAGAAGAGCAGAAAAGACAGCGATGACGGCAAGGATGCTGAAGTGTGAAACACCAACATGACTGACCGGTATGAAGAAGAGAAAAACTGACATCAGGATCAATGTTGTGAAAATGATTGCCTGCCCTACCTCGTGGAGGGTGTCATGGATCGCCTCGGTAATACTTGCTCCTTTGACCAGTGACAGCCGATAGTGTGTGATAAAATGGATCGTGTCGTCCACTGCGATTCCGATGATGATCGGTGCTGTCATCAGCGTAGTAATATCAAGATTAAATTCAAGCCAGCCCATCAGCCCAAACACCGTCAGCATTGGAAAAGTATTAGGCAGAATTGCCACAAGGCCTAGTTTCAATGACCCAAAGATGCCAAACATGATCAGCGAGATAATGAGGAATGCCAGTCCGAAACTGTATATCTGGGACCAGCTTATCGCGTCAAATACTCTGGCCCAGCTTGCAACTCCGCCGGTTAATGTTACCTTCAGTTCCGGATAACGCACCTTAAGTGGTGAGAGAATTTTTTCAACTCCCGGTTGAATAACCTTTAGCAATTCCACGGCCTTTTTTGAGCCGATCGTTTTTAAAGAGATACTCATCCGTGCATTTGCATAGTCCAACGAAACCAGTCGTTCAAGGTTTTCATAATCTCCTCCTTCGATTAGTACCAGTAACTGAGACACCAGATCAGTACTGTCAGGCACAGTATAGTATTCTTCACGGTTTTCCTTCAGTTTGCGGTGAGTCTGTTTTAGTTGATTATTCAGCGTCCAGTTATGAGTAACCAGTTCCGGATATTTTGTCTCAATCCACTGCTTGACCTCTTCCAGTGCAAGAAGCACTTCGGGGTCTCGAAAGACACCTTCGGTTTCAGTTTCTAGCAGGATTTCCATATTTCCTGTGCCTAGGAAATGCTCGTCCATCAGAATTATCGAACGACGAACTGGGGAATCAGGCGGATAATATTCAGAATAGACCGTGTCGATTTCAATTCTGGCTATACCAAGAATCAACAGTATTCCTACAGCAGCAAACAAGACAATAACACTCCTAGGATAACCCATACTCATCCTTTCAATCCCATTAAGCAAATGCTTAACAACCCGGAGAAGCATAGAAACTTCAGGCTTTTCTTTGCTTCTCAGAGGGCGCGGTGGAAACCAGTTCAACAGAACGGGGAGCAGAAAGACGGTCAGCACAAAAGCAAATATCACTCCAATACCCCCTAAAAGACCCATCGTCTGTATTACGCTCAATTTAATGAAATAAAGGGAAAAAATACCGATGGCGGTGGTTAGGCTTGTAAGTAGACAGGCCAGCGCAGTTTTACTGAAGACGGAACGTAGCACTTCTCTGTGGTGTTGTCCTTGATGATGAAAAAACAGGTATCCAGACATTACATGCACCACGTCGGCAATCGCGGCAACGCTGACCAGTGCGAAAGCAATGTAGAGCGAAAGGTCGATGGGCCAACCCGTCCAGCCTGCAAGGCCAAGAACTCCAACAATACTTGAAACGAAAATCATGATCGGCCAAATCACCGCGCGTAATGATCCAAATAGCAGGAAGGTCAGAAGAAGACCGAAGAAGAGTGATATTACAAGCGCCCGCTGATATTCTACTGCCCAGACGTCGTTCTCATAGAATGCACCCCAACTGGGATGCATGAACACAAGATCCTTTTTGAACCGTTCTTCACTCAGCAGGTTCCAGACTTGTTTTTCAAAATTCGCATAATCCTTGAGACCATGCTGGACAAATTGCGGCTCCTGTTCGTCCTGTCCTTCAAGCTCGTTTTCATCAAAACCTTCCAACACGTCGAGTTCCTCATCTACAAGAGGAATAGCATCAAGGTTCGTTCTCAGAACCAGCATTCCTAACTCCAAATTATCAGAAACCAGGATACGAGGATACTCAGGTTCATCGATGGCCTGTTCGCGCAACAACCGGCTCTGTTCCGGACTTTGTGGCAGTTCCTCACCGATGAAGTCGCGAAACTGGATGCTGTCCCCATCTACTTCAGTAAAGCTGGTATTGATCAGTGATTCAACTTTAGACAGAAGCTGCAGCGAATTTTCTGGATCATTTGTGCCAAGAGTGGATTTCTCGTCAAGTTCCTTATGAATGTTCTTCAAAGCCCCCAGACTTCTTGCTGAAAATAAATCCCCGTCGACTGGTCGGTAAACCATGCCGAGAGTCACAGTGCCCCCGAAGAGGTCCTTGATCCGGTCCAGCGATATTTGAACAGGATCATCTTTGCCGAACATATCATCATTTGCCCAGGTGAAGGCGAATCGAGGAATTCCTGCAGCAAGAAAGGACATAAGGATGATGTACAATAGCAACACCCACCAACGCCACGGACGCAGCTTTTCAGGCAAATTTTCAAAGAAAAGATTTAGACGTTGAATCATGGATTTACTGTATTAAAGTTTTATGTCGGTTTGACAAAAGGTGTGATACGGGAAGTTTTTCAATTAAGTTTGTAGAACGAAAATATCTACACACCTAAACATGAACACCAGCATTTCGCTTTATTTATTTATTGATTTCTTCTTTGGCCGAAGTACATGCACATGCTGCGGATCGTAGAGAGCACTGTCACGGAAATCATGTTCATCAAAAACTCTTCCGACCATAATTAAAGCGGTTCGGCTGATTTTAGATTTTCGCACTTTTTCACGTATGTCAGCCAGTGTTCCGTGAATGAACTGTTGATCTGGCCAAGTCACCCGATAAGCCACCACGACTGGACAATCCTCGCCGTAATACGGAATCAGTTCCTCCTGCACAAACTTGAGATTTAGCACCGATAAATGAATCGCCAGAGTTGCGCCAATCGCCGCCAGTTTTGCGAGTTCTTCACCTTCCGGCATGGCGGAGGCGTGCGTGGTGGTCCGTGTGGCAATGATGGTCTGGCTGATTTCCGGCAGCGTCAATTCCTGTTTTAATTCCGCCGCTGCCGCCGCGAATGCCGGGACTCCGGGAGTAACGTCATACGGAATTCCAAGCTCATCCAGCCGGCGCATTTGTTCGGCAGTCGCTCCGTAAATTGAAGGGTCTCCAGAATGCACACGCGCTACATCTTTACCCGCGTCATGCGCAGTTATAATTTCCGCAATTATTTCATCCAAATTCAACGGCGCTGTGTCCCGCACCAACGCCCCCTGCGGTGCAAAAGCCACCAGTTCCTGAGGAACTAGAGAACCCGCGTAAAGGCAAACCTGACATTTTGCGATTAAGTCACGTCCTCGAATTGTGATTAAATCGGACGCCCCGGGACCTGCTCCTATAAAATGTACTGTCATTTGATTTCTGATTTTTGAATTTAGCCACTAAGTATGCGAAGAGCGCAAAGGATAATCCTTGGTATTCTTTGTGTACTAAGCAGCAAATTTTTATGTTAGTTCTTCATCATGAAACTTATGTTTTCTTATCATAACCGCGTGGAGTATAAACCCTGACCTCGCCATTTGGCAGTTGCAGTCGTCGTGTTTGGCTTGAGCCTACCAGAACTACCGTCAGCATATCAACCTGTGCTGGATCCATGTTTTCCAACGAAACAACCTTAACTTTTTCTTCATCACGACCAAGATTCCTGGCAATAATAACCGGTGTTTCCGCAGGTCGATGTTTCAACAAAATCTCCTGTGCCTGGACAAGTTGCGTAGTGCGGCGGCGTGAAACTGGATTATAAAAAGCAATTACAAAATCACCTTCGGCTGCTGCACGAATTCTGCGTTCGATCGTTTCCCACGGCGTGAGTAAATCTGAGAGCGAAATTGTGCAGAAATCATGTCCGAGCGGAGCACCGATCCGAGAGCTTGCTGCCTGCAAAGCAGAAATTCCGGGAGTGGCCTCAACATGAATCCTTTGCCATTCGGCGACAAAATTATCCTTGGCACAGGACTTTGCGAAGACACCAGAATTTCCGGTTTCAAGCAATTCAAAAACCAGCGTCGCCATTGCGTAAATTCCTGGATCTCCAGATGAAACGAGGGCGACCGTTTTTCCTTGAGCCGCTAATTCCAACGCATGCCGCACCCGTACTTCTTCCTGGCCCAAGTCGAAACGGTGCTGTTTTTGACCGTTGTGCAAATCAGCAATCAAGTCCAGATAGAGTCCATAACCAACCCAGTCAGTTGCCTTCCGGAGCATTTTTTCACTCTCCGGTAGACGCCACTGTGGTGTTCCCGGGCCTGTACCAACAATGAACAAAGTTCCCTGCGCCCGTCCAATCATTTGCGGATCCAAGAACTCAGCCGACTCTGCAATAGCACAAGTTGCTCTGGAAGACTTTATTTTTGGCACCCGCAAGGTTCCGGAATCTCCAACAGCCGCAAGTGCTGAACCTTCCGCCACTCCGTGACATCCAACTTCCTGAAAAACAATTTCTGAAGGATTCTTTAATTTCGGAGTTTGAGCTTCCAAAGTCGGTGCATCAAAAAATCGTGCTGGACATTCTGCTCCGTAATTTTCCGTAAAATATGCTGCTAATGCATGGACCGCAGGTTCATCGGATTTGAGATCAAGCGAAGCCACCAGCGCGACTCTTTCCGGAGCAATCTCATTTTCCACCAATGTTTTACGGACAAGTGAAATCAACTCTTCCGGCTCGGCCCCACGTTCGCAGCCTACACCAATTACAATATTTTTTGCAGGTAGTTCTGATGCCAGACAAAAAACTAAATGTTCGGCATTCCCAGAAATTGGATCCGTGCATAGCGAAATCCGCAGCTTTGCATTTTCTGTAAAAGACAGGCGGCTTTCGTGCAGCCATTCGTAAAATCCCGGCATGTAATCCGGGGCTACCGTTTTGCTTTCAGGCAAGGAATCCGGAGTTAAGGTTTTAGTTTCCGGAGAAAGCGATACTGCTTCGCCTGCCAAAAGTTCTGCCGTAAACCCCTTTAGGTCTTCGGTATTGGCCAGTACAAAACCTTGCGGTGGTTCGTCCAATGCAATGCCAAAACGCAAATCTCCAGCTGTGGTTATGGCCGGCGTGGCTCCGATTAATTGGCCGATTTTTCGGGCTAGCGCATTTGCGCCATGATGTCCACCTAGCAGCGGAACAACCGAACTTCCGTCTTCCGCCACCGCAATCAAAGGCGGCTCATTTTGCTTGTTTTCGAGACAGCCAGCCACTCCACGAACCAAAATTCCTGATGCACAAACACCAATAATTGCTGTTCCCTCACTAAACAAAGCAGCAAGATGTTCCATTGCGTTAGTAAAAATAAGATCAACCTCCGGATTTGTTTTTTCATCCGGCAGCAGCGAGTCGTCCGGTGACATCCGTTCCGCTTTCCCGTGCAATTCCGCGTTTAAGTGTTTTGCTATTTTCTGAGCAAGTGCTAAGGCACTTTTCCCCAGACAAAAAACCACAATCCGTTGACTCATACGACTCCGGATGTGAGTTGACTTTTAATTTTACGCACGAGAATCATGGAAAAATAGGGGACATTTTGGGCTTCAAGATTTTCAATTGGTATTATTTGCTGATTGTGCATGGTAGCGTGCTCCACATAATGCGCACAATGCTCAAGTCTCAGATGCCTCAGCACCCTCCGGATTTTAGGGAGATGCCGCCCAACTTTCATAATCACCGCTGCATCTGTATTTAACAAGCGTTGCTCCAAATCGGCCTCTTCCAGTGGTCCGGGTAATATTGTTAAAACTTCATTACGTGAAACCAGCGGTGTTTTTAAAACAGCAGCACCGGCCATCGGTGAAGAAACCCCGGGAACAATTTCCGTCTTGAATCGTTCTGAAAGGCGCTCAAACAAATACATAAATGAGCCGTAAAAAAACGGATCTCCTTCACAAATTACCGCGACTGTTTTACCTGCTTCCAGTTGAACTTCCAACAGCAACGCTGCTTGATCATAGGCTCGCTGAGCCGGAAATGGAGAAACTGCAATCGGCAGTCGAAGCGGCAGAAATTCAGTCACGTTTTTCAATAATGGCCGTACAATTTCAAGTGCCAGCCCTTCACCTACTTCAGGTGCGGGATAAGCTAAGATGTCACATTCGTTGATCAAACGATGTGCTTTAATCGTCAACAATTCCGGATCACCCGGACCTACACCGATTCCGTAAAGGAATCCTCGTTTTTCCTCGTTTTTTTGTATCATCAATTTTTTTAGCCACGGATCAACACAGATCAAAGCGGAAAAAAATCCGTGAACATCCGCTGATATTTGTGGTGATCACTTTAATGTTTTTTAATAACGGCAAGTTGAGTCACAGAACGCGCCTCTTTCCAGCTTTGAAATTTTCCAATTGATTCCACATGAGAGACTGCCAAGCGAGTCAAATCTACACTAGCAGCGGACTTTCCAACATTTTCTTTTTGCCACTGCAGCAATTTTTGGTCACCTTCGAGAGTTACTGCATTGGCTACTAAACGACCTCCGGGCTTGAGCGCGTGCCAGCACATTTCCAGCACATTTCCAGCAGAGAGTCCGCCGCCAACAAAAACCGCGTCCGGCGCAGGCAGATCCGCCAAAACCTCAGGTGCATTTCCGGGAACAATCTGTAGCATTGGTACACCCAGTTGAAAAGCATTTTGTTGAATCAGTTTCAAACGAGCCTCCGATTTTTCAATTGCCAGTGCATGACAACGCGGATTACTGCGCATCCATTCAATCGCTACTGAGCCGCAGCCTGCACCGACATCCCACAAAACTTGATCCACAACCGGCATCAAACGTGACAGTGTAATCGCTCTGATTTCACGTTTTGTCAGTTGACCGTCATGTAAATACGCCTCGTCAGGAAGCCCCGGAATCCTGGCGAGAAAGTTTGCGTTAGCGTCTGGAATACACTCAAGTGCCATCGCATTCAGCGCGGCTCCTTCTGGGTGAGACCAGGAATCAGCTTGTCCGGAAAACTGTCTTTCTTTACTGCCGCCAAGATGTTCCAGAACGGTGATTCGGCTTTTGCCAAAACCTCTTGCAGTAAGCAGTTCTGCTGCTTGTTTTGGACTCCCCTCATCTTTGTTAAGCACAAGCAATTTTGCACCGGGCTGTACAAACGGATGCAGCATTTCCAACGGACGGCCGTGAATCGTCAACGTTTCAACATCTGGAAGTGACCAGCCAACCCGCGAACAAATCAGCGAAAATGTAGTCAAAGCAGGTTTGATCCAGATTTCCTCAACCGGCAAATGCCGCAACAACTTAGCCGCGATTCCGTAACACAACGGATCACCACTTGCCATTACCGCAACTTTTTTGCGTACACTGGTTTCAGAGGGACGCCAACTCACGATTTTTGTAACCGCCTCCCGAATCGGAGAAGGCCAAACGATACGTTCCCCTTCCCAGTCATCCGGAATCATATTCAGGTGCCGCTCACCTCCAAGCACGATTTCGGATTCGTAGAGCAACTCTCTGGAATCGGCCGCTAAATCGTCCCAGCCGTCCTCACCAATTCCAATAATGCGAAGCCATTTTTTAGTTATATCAGGCATTTTATCTCTGATTATTGATTCCTTTTGCCACGGATTTACGCGGTTGATAGTTTGTTACATTTCTCTTAGCCACGGCTTAAAGCCCCCTCAAATTTGAGCATGTTTTGCCACAGCGTTAACTGCCGCAGACGCCATTGCGCTACCTCCGCGACGTCCGGAAAGGGTCATAAAAGGCACGTTTTTTCTGCATTGATTTACGAGCAATTCTTTCGATTCTGCTGCGCCAACAAAGCCGACCGGAAAACCAAAAATAACGGCTGGCGGTTCCACTCCTTCCGTGAGAATTTCCAGCAGTCGAAATAATGTCGTGGGCGCGTTACCGACTGCTACCACTGCTCCAGCGAGTTGGGGGCGCCAAAAATCGACTGCAGCCGCTGAAAGTGTTGTTCCCATTTTTTTGGCGAGTGGAGCGCATTCCGGATGTTTATTCCAACATAGAATTTCATTGTTTGCAGGCAGGCGGGAGCTAATAATTCCTTCTGCCACCATTCTCGCATCGCACAAAACAGGTGCACCTTGCTTTAAGGCTTCACGAGCGGAACTGGCCGCATCCGGAGAATAAATAATATCCTCGACAATATCCGTCATTCCGCAGGCGTGAATCAAACGCACTGCTATGTGAGCAATCTCTTCCGGTAGATTTGATAAATCAGCCTCCCTGCGGATAGTTGCGAAGGATTGATTATAAATTGCTTTCGGATCACGAAGATAATCAACAGTCATTCGCCACCGGACTTTCCTGAATTTTCTTCCAGCGTGTTCGGCCCCAAAGGATGGTCGGCGTGTGGGTAGGGATGGTGTTCGTGATCATGTTCATGGTCATGCCCGTGAGTGTGCTCGTGGTTATCATCATGTTCGTGCGCATGTTCGTGTGCATGTGCATTGCCGGTCACACTGGAACTCCCTGTTGCATCGTCCTCCCCGGCTCCTCCGGAGCTTCCTGTACCAATACCTTCAACGTGGTGGTGGTGACTTTCCTGACGTAATCCAACTTCATTTTCAAAACCTAAAAACTGCTCGCGGTATTTACACAGCTGACAGTTCATGTTGTTTACACCATTTCTGATTTCTTCCACACGCTCCGCAAAAGCATCCAAAACCAAGGGATGATCATTTAGATAAGAGGCTTTGACGAATTCAATTTCCGGATGTTTGGCCGCAACTATATCTGTATAATGGAAAATCCTTTTGACAAGCACACCGGTGAATAAAAAATACGGAAACACAATTATTCTCTTGTATCCGAGTCTTGCCGCATGCTCAAGTCCTGGCTCCACCAGTGGAAAAGTCACTCCGGAATATGCCGTTTCCGCCCATCCGAGACCAAGACCTTCCCAAAGCATTCTGGTTACTTTTGAAACATTTGAATTTGCATCCGGATCAGAAGCCCCGCGTCCGACGACCACAAGCAAGGTTTTTTCGCGTGCAATCCGGTCGCCAGCTTTTTGCAGGGCTTCTTCAACACGATCACCGGCAGCGCGAATCAGTTTCAGATCAATTCCGAGTTCACGTGCATAAGAAATTGATAAGCCCGGATTTTGTGCCTGATAAGCATTGAGTACAGAAGGAATATCGTTTTTTGCATGACCTGCGGCAAACAGCATTCCGGGAACCGCGAGTACTTTGCGGATACCCCTCTCACGCAATGCATCAAGACCGGTACGAATCACTGGTGTTGCAAATTCTAAAAATCCCCAATCTGTTGCATATTGTGGAAGACGCTCCTTGATTCCACGTGCAACCGCCTGAAATTCATTTACTGCTTCTACATCACGGCTTCCGTGTCCACAAACCATTACACCATATTGCTCTTCCATTTTATCTACTATCTTTCAGGTTATTATTTATTTTGTTTCATCTTAACAGGATTGTGTCTGCAAGAGTGAAATTTGTCCATTATTTTATAATTTTTGTTCATTCTTCTGGTTCAAGAAAACAATTGAACGACTTCATCTTTTCAAAATTTTCCCAATTGGCGTAATCCATCATAAACCACGACTGCCACTGACGAACCAAGATTTAAACTACGCACTCCTTTTTCCCACATCGGCAAAGTAAAACAGCGTTCCGGAAAACTCTCCATCCAGTCGTTTGGAAGCCCGGATGTTTCTTTGCCAAAAAACAAATAGTCACCTTCCTGCGGATTGATTTGTGTGTAGGGACGTTCGTTGTGCACCGAAAGGAAATGAAATTTTTCCGGAGAAAGAGTCGCAAAAAAAGATTCCGCATCAGAAAAATGCTCCCAGCTAACCCATTGCCAATAGTCCAGTCCGGCTCGCTTAAGCTGTTTGTCACTTAAATCAAAACCCAGTTTTCCTAACAAAATCAAATGACATTTCGTAGCTGCGCACAAGCGGGCAATGTTGCCTGTGTTCGGTGGAATTTGAGGTTCGTAAAGAACAATGTTCAGCGGGGGATTTTTGTGCAGTTGCATCAGACTATTTACAAATGAATAGAGACAGGAGGATTTTGGATCTGCCCGATTAACTTTTATTCCTGTGCCAGTTCAATCAAGCGATCCAACAGTTCGGCATAAGGCAGGCCTGACGCGTCCCAAAGTTTCGGGAACATACTGATTTTTGTGAAGCCCGGCAAAGTATTGATTTCGTTAAGAATGAAAGTATTGTCATCACGCAGGAAAAAATCAACTCTGGCCATACCACGGCATTCAGTAATTAGAAAAGATTCCACCGCGGTTTTGCGGATTTTAAGTGAAACCTGCGGATCAATTTCTGCGGGAATTTTTAGTTCCGCTCCATCATCGTCCACATACTTCGCTTCATAAGAATAAAACTCACGCAGAGGCACAATTTCACCTAAAACCGATGCTGCTTCAGGAGAATCATTACCAAGCACGGAACATTCTATTTCACGTCCGGAAATAGCTTCTTCAACCAAAACCTTACGGTCTGCGACAAATGCTTGCTGCAGTGCAACACGATATTCATCTGCGCTTCTGACCTTTGAAACACCAAGCGATGAACCTTCTCGACAGGGTTTAACAAATAGTGTGCTTCCTAATTCGCGCACTGCGTCTTCAAATGACAAATCTTCCGGATTGCGCAACAGTTTGTAGCGTGAAACCGGAATCCCGTGATGCTGCAGCAAACGTTTTGTCACGTCCTTGTCCATGCAGATCGCAGAACCGTAAACATCTGCGCCGACATACGGTTTACCCAGCAACTCCAAAAGGCCCTGCAAAGCGCCATCTTCGCCGAGTTTTCCGTGAGTTATTGGAAAGAAAACATCTACTTCAGCCAATTCGCTTCCAGACTGTTCCTTTACAGTCAGGTTTTCGTCACTGGAACTTCCGGTTTGCGGAAGTGCGATTGGCAGATTTTTCTTAAAAGTTACTTGACGCACATCGTGCGTGTTCTCCAATAATTCCGCAGAGTTTCCTAAAAACCAGGCGCCATTTTTATCAATAGCAATTATCAGCACCTCATATTTTTCACGGTCAAGCGCGGCTTGAATGTTGTAGGCCGAAACGAGCGAGACTTCATGCTCACCACTGGTTCCACCGCAAATGAGACCGATGGTGGTTTTTTTTGACATTGTTACTCCATTTGCTGTGCAGAAGCTTTGACCCGAATATGCAGTTCATCTAGTTGATCGGTCTCAACCGCAGAAGGTGCATCAGTCATCAAGCAGCCTGCTTTTTGAGTTTTCGGAAAAGCAATCACATCACGAATAGAATTTGTCTTCAGCAGGAACATCATCAGACGATCAAAGCCCAGCGCAATTCCTCCATGAGGCGGAGCTCCAAAAGAAAGTGCTTTCATCAGAAAACCGAATTTGCTTTCAATTTCTTCCTCAGTTAACTTCAGTAATTTGAAGACTTTATTCTGAATGTCCTCACGGTGAATACGGATACTTCCACCGCCGATTTCCACACCGTTCAGTACCACATCATAAGCACGGGAACGAATTTTTTCCGGAGAATTTTCAGCATATTTTTCCAGATCATCTGTGTCCGGCATAGTAAAAGGATGGTGGCTGGACGTGTAACTTTTTTCGGTTTCACTGTACTCAAAGAGGGGAAAATCTGTAACCCAGACAAATCGGTATTCACTTTCGTTTAGCAAACCCCGCCGTCGAGCAATTTCTTGGCGCAAATTCCCAAGCGCGTCATAAACAACTTTCTTTTGATCTGCACAAAACAGTACCAGATCACCTTCGTTTAAACCAACCCGTTCTTCAAGTGCCTGTTTTTGCTCATCTGTAAAAAACTTCGCAATCGGCGACTGCCATCCGTCAGGATTACGCTTAATCCAGGCCATGCCTTTTGCTCCGTATATTTGCGCGAATTCGGTCAAATCATCCAGATCTTTGCGGGAAAATTCCGCACCGCCCGGAACGCAAATCGCTTTAACAATTCCTCCTTTGTCCACTACCTGTTTGAAAACACGCAGTTCGCAGTCTGCAGCAATATCTGAAATATCAATGAGTTTCAGCTCAAAGCGTATGTCAGGTGCATCTGAACCATAATTTTCCATTGCTTGCTGATAAGTCATACGCGGGAAAGGCGTTTCAACTTTCACCCCGATTGTCTGCTCAAACAACTGGACCATCAAGGCTTCTGTTAATTCATATATTTCTTCAGGTTCAGTAAAGCTCAATTCCAAATCAATTTGAGTAAATTCAGGCTGACGATTGCCCCGCAAATCTTCATCACGGAAACAGCGTGCAATCTGCATGTAACGGTCATAACCGCTGATCATCAGTAATTGTTTAAAAAGCTGCGGCGACTGCGGTAAAGCATAAAACAGTCCTGGATTTACTCTGGAAGGCACCAGATAATCACGGGCACCTTCAGGTGTTGATTTTGTCAGAATCGGAGTTTCAATTTCAAAAAAGCGCTGACTTGTGTAGTAGTTACGGACAATCTGCATGGCCTTTGAGCGCAGCATCAAATTGTTCTGCAGTGTTGAATCCCGTAAATCAAGAAAACGGTAAGTCAGCCGTAATTTTTCATCCACATTTTCGCGGTCATCCAGCACATAAGGCGGTGTCAGGGACTGATTCAGGATTTCCAGGTTTTCTATCAGTACCTCAATCTGACCGGTAGGAAGTTTCGGATTCACGTTGCCTTCTATCCGGTGGGCAACTTTGCCTTTCACTGCTAACACAAACTCGCCGCGTATCGTATCCGCTAATACATGTGAAGACTCACTGATTTCCACTTTGAAGACTATCTGAGTTATTCCGGTATAATCCCGTAAATCAACAAATATTACTCCACCATGATCCCGCCTTGTTTTGCACCAACCCATCAGCACAACTTCACGGTCAACATCCTCTACTCTTAAATCACTGCAATAATGTGTTCTTTTCCACTCCATTTTTTTATTCATTCTTTAATGTTTTTTTAAGTGTAGCTCGCAAAAAATTAACATATAAATCTACCACAAATCTGAATTAATCAACAGGAATTAATCTCTTTTGGTTCCGTAAAAAGTTACCATTCACGCGAAAGCGGAAACCCAAAAACTTGTAAGTGTCTGAAATAAAGGATTCACGCTTTCGCGGGAATGACAAGTAAGTACGTCAGATGGAAAACTGGAGAGGCAGGCACAATTGGCCGCCATGTTGGTTTTTATTTTTTTGGGGAGAATTTAGGGGTATCCTGAATACAGGAATCAGACCTGCATGCGCATTACTTCTTCGTATGCATTGACTAGTTTGTTGCGTACCTGAAGCATGAGACGCATAGAGAGGTCTGCTTTTTCCAGCGCCAGCATTGTTCCATGAATATCTTTATTTTCTGTTACCAGAAGTTCTACTTGTTTAGCTTCAGCAGTCAACTGCTGTTGATTGACATCCTGCAGAAGTTTTTCAAAAGTACGGCTTAAGCCACCACTTTCCAGATTTTGATTTTGACTTTCAATTCCGGTTTTTAGCCCTGGAACCGGAGGTGAGATTGAAGGCAGTTTAATATTCATAAAATCTTTAGATCAAAAAATATTCTCAAAGAGTGAAAACGTCCCACTTGATGACTTCTTATACCATCTTAAAACCATGTCATTCATAATTTAAGATCAGCTATGAAGATCTGTACTAAACGTTACGTCCCAAATCAATCGCGGACTGAGCCATATTTTTTGTAGCGTTGAATGCCGCGGTATTTGCTTCATAGGAACGTGATGCCTCCATCAGGCTCACCATTTCTTCCATCACATTGACGTTTGGCATAGCCACATATCCTTCAGCATTTGCATCAGGATGTCCTGGTTCATAACGTAAAATCGGCGCGCGGTTGTCCTGTGAAATCCCCACCACCTTGACTTCGGTTGCCGTGTCCAGCGAGCGTTGCTGCGAGCGCAGTTCTTCTTCAAAAGTTCGGTCGTTGGAAACCGCGGCCAGTGTTACGATACGACGACGGTATGGCCCCCCCTGAGGAGTTCGCGTCGTATTTGCGTTAGCAATGTTTTCGGAAATAGTGTTAACCCGTTGCCGCTGAGCTGCCATTCCGGAAACACTCACATTAAGGGAAGATTCAAAACTCATTAGCGTCCTTCGGTTATTGCGGTTTTCAACATACGGAACTGGTGAGTGAGCATCCGGATGCTGGCATTGTACATCAATTGGTTTTCAGCCATCTTTGCCATTTCACGATCCAGATCAACTGTGTTACCGTCAAAATCCGGAAAAGGGGAAGCGCTGTGTATACGCTGTCCTTCCACCAATTTCAGCGGCGGTGTGTTCCGTCCGTCAAAATGTTTGGAATTTGTAGTTTTAAGTAAACCCGGTTCTTCGGCATGCAGAGCTTTTTCCAGACTTTTCTCAAAGACCATATCCTCCGCTTTGTAGCCGGGAGTGTCCTTGTTGGCAATATTGGAAGTCAGCAAATCCTGACGCTGAGTACGGAAGTCCAGCGTCTTCTGAATCAATGTAAACAGATTATTTTCAAACATTCCTGCCATGAAACCACTTGCACTGTAGGGTATTTTATATAATTTATGAGTGAAGAGGATGCAATCTCAGGGCCACTTTCAGCAGTCTTTGATTGTTCTCAGCAACGTGATCTGCTTGCATTTTTTCTGATACCGCTTAAGATGGTCAATCAAAGAAACAATTACGTATATTAGGCGCTTCGTTTGAAATGAAACGTTTTCAGGACTTTTTACAGCTTCATCAAACATGAGAAAAGATGAAAGATAAACAATCACAAATTTGGGGCAGTCACCTCAAGAATCTGCCTGATGAACAGAATGTTCTTTTTTGTGCAGGACGAGATGTGCAGGAATTACCGATGGCAGATGAATTACTGCTGCCCTACGATATTTGGACCAACCGTGCGCATTGTATTATGCTTGAGCGGCAGGGACTTGTTCCAAAAGCAAGTTTAGCGAAAATTTTAACCGGCCTCAGCCAACTTGAAGAACTTGTAGAGACAGGTGAATTTTCACTTGATCCGGCCAAAGAGGATGTACACATCAATGTTGAAGCTTTCGTTACTGAAAAACAGGGAGCGGACGCCGGTGGGCGGATGCATATTGGACGCAGCCGGAATGACCAATCTGCCTGTGATATGCGTCTTTATTTACGCAGTGTTGGCTTAAACCTTTTCGATTCTGTAAAAAATCTGGCAGACTCTTTACTGACGCAGGCAGAGGAACACACCGAAAGTGTCATGCCCGGATTCACGCATTACCAGCCGGCAATGGTTACCACCTGGGGCCACTGGCTCTGCGCTTATGTTCAGGGACTTTGCAGAGACCTCGAGCGTCTCTCATTTTCGATTTCACAAATCAACCGCAACCCCCTGGGTGCAGCGGCTGCTTTTGGAACATCCTGGCCGATTGACCGCAAACTCACCACCGAACTGCTCGCTTTTGCAAAGGTTGACAGCAACACATTGGACTGCATTGTTTCACGCTGGGAAAACGAGGCTCAACTCGCACATGCTGGCGCAATGCTGATGAATCACCTCAGTATAGTTTCGCAGGATCTAATATTTTTGAGTCATCCATATTCCGGATTGCTGCAGCTTGACGATAATTATGTAACAGGTTCTTCGATCATGCCGCAAAAGAAAAATCCGGATTTCGCGGAAGTTATCAAATCAAAGGCCTCTTTGGCACACGGATTTTTATCAAGTTTGCTGGGTATCCAAAAAGGCAGTTTGAGCGGTTATAATCGTGACACTCAGGTTACAAAATATCTGATCATGGATCTGATCCGGGAGTGTGAAGCGGCGCCTGTTATTTTACGGGGTGTTTTTGAAAGTTTGAGCATCAATACTGAAAAGATGAAAAAGCAATGTGAAACAGGTTTTATGAATTCTGTTGATATTGCTGATCATTTAGCACGGACCCTGGAACTACCATTTCGCGAGTGTTATCATCTGCTCTCACGTGCAGTAAAATTGTCTGAACCGGACACAAAAATTACTAACTCGGCTTTGCAGAAAACACTGGCAGAATTCGGACACCCAACTGAAATTGCGGAAGATCTGGAGTTGTTCCATGATCCTCGAAAATTGATTGACCAGAGACAGCACCAGGGCAGTCCATCTCCGGAGCAGACTTCACTACAGATAGCAGAGCTTTCCGGGCAGTTAAAGTCACTTTCTGCACCTCTTGAGGATCTGCAAAAACACATTCTCGAAAAACATGAGAGCTGCCGAAATTATGCTGTCTGAGAACTTGCAAATTGGCGTGATCGGTGCTGGAGCATGGGGCACAGCATTGGCGAGACTACTTGTCAACAATGGCAACAGCGTTCAGCTCTGGTGCCATGAAGCAGAAACCAGACAAGATATTCTCACAAATCACCTCAATTCCTCTTTTTTACCAAAAATTCCGCTTCCGGAAACACTGAATGCCTCAACCGATTTGTCAGAAGTTGTGCGGAACTCCAAAATTCTAGTTGCTTCTGTGCCTTCACATTTCACACGCGAAATTGCTAAAAAAATGCGTTTGGAAATTACGGACGAACATATCGTAGTCATTCTCAGCAAAGGCATCGAACAGCATTCACTGGCATTGATGAGTGAAATTTACGCAAATGAGCTCGACAATCTGCCAAAATTAGCCGTACTTTCCGGTCCGACATTTGCACGTGAAGTTGCGTTAGATTTGCCTTCCGCGGCAGTACTGGCCTGTGCTGATGAAGAAACAGGTAGTCTGCTGCAAAAGAGTTTCCATTCTGCTCGTTTTCGCCTTTACCGCAGCACAGATCTCATCGGCGTACAGTTAGCAGGTGCAATTAAAAATGTGATCGCGATTGCATCCGGAATTGCGGACGGCATGAAGCTCGGACTGAATGCGCGCGCTGCCTTAATTTGCAGAGGGATTGCGGAAATGTCACGTCTCGGAACAGTGATGGGTGGGGCCCCAGAAACTTTTATGGGCATGTCCGGAGTCGGAGATTTGGTTTTGACTGCAACCGGAACACTTTCACGCAATCATACTCTTGGTGAAAAACTGGGACAGGGGCTGTCGCTGGAAAAATGCCTCCCGGCAGGCGGCGCTGTTGCAGAAGGTGTGCGCAACTCAGTTTCCATCCATGAACTGGCGGAGCATCACAAAATTGAAATGCCGATCTGTAACGCGGTTTATCAAGTTTTGCATGAAGGAATTTCCTGCGCTCAGGCCTTAAAGCGACTGCTGGAACGTGAACGTCCGGATGAAGAAATGATGTTTTTTCCAAATTAAAACAATAACACAGTCCATGCTAATCAACAAAAATGAGTAGCTTTTTTTCCACAAAAAACTGGAACCGCGTTTTCCTTTACCTTTTATTCATCTTCAGCACATTCAGCATTGCAGGCACAGAGGCTTCAATAGCAATGTTGTTTTTGATCACTTTGGTCCACTGGTTATGGGAACGCAGATTATCGCAGCTTGAAAATCCGTTTCTGTGGGCAATTTTATTTTTCATGGCTTCTGCTGTATTTTCAGGTTTACTGAACGCATATGAGACAGAACACCTGATGGCTCTGCGGACCAATTGGCGGCTTCTGCTGCCTTTACTGCTTGCGGTAATTCTGGCTGATGTTGATGAGGATCGGCTGCTTTGGGTTTTCTTCGGATTTGTGATGTTGATCGCAATTTACGGGATCATCCAGTATTTCACCGGAGCAGACTGGTTAAGGCCGGCAGATCAAAGTTTTGCCACACCTTATTTGTCAGGAGCTAATGGAGAAAACACTGTTTTCCACGGTAAAGGAAATTTTACGCACCATTTGACCTATGGCGGTTTTTTACTGCTCTGTTTTTCACTTTTGGCCTCACTTATTTTTTGCAGTGACTGGAATCCATTCACCCGTTTATTTGTAGGAGCAATTACGATTTTAGTTTTGCTCGCAATAGGCGCTTCACTGGGGCGCAGCATTTGGCTTGGAACCGCGGTTGCAGGCACGATTCTGCTTTTTCGACTCTCCCCGAAAATTATGCTTGCCCTTACAATCGTGGTGCTTGCGGGCGGAACATATCTGTATACACAATTCAGTGTACCTTCTTTTGAAAGTCGCACGTCAACCAATCGCGTAGAAGTAATCCAGCAACGCTTCATCAGCAGTTTTATGCTTAAAGCAAATCAGGATCGAATACTGATGTGGGAAGCCGGAATTGCCGCAATCAAGGATCATTTCTGGTTAGGAATCGGCTACAATAATGATGCGGAAGTCATGCCCGTATACCGCGAACTAATCACAGAACGCACAGGGCACCGATTCTATAACAGCGCCTCAACTGGTGTGCACAACATCTACCTGCAAACCTGGATTAATTACGGTCTAATCGGCTTTTTAGCATACCTCAGCATTCTTTTCATTTTTTTGGGCCAAAGCATAAGCACGCTTTTTCAAACCACTCGTTTCAGCTACGAAAACTCTATCCTCTGGGGTTCCATCGCGGGAGTGTGTGGATTCATGGTCGCCGGTTTTTTTGAAAATAATTTTCGTGACGGAGAGGTGCAGGCGATGCTGCTGATCCTGATGGGCTTGAGTCTGCGTCAAAGACAAAAATTGAGCGACCGGATTTTTTAAATTTCCGGGCGGAAATTATAAACTGCTACGAACACTCCTTGAGGGTAATGGGGTATCATTTGACAATGCGACCCGTGCAGGATCAGCTAATAATCTCTATGGAGTAGGATTCGGAGCCAATACCTTCGTGGCAGTAGGTTATAATGGAAGCATCGTGAGATCTACTGATAATGGGTCATCTTTTGTCAACTTGACTCCTCCAATCTGAAAAGATCTTACACTAATTCTTCACAGTCAGACACAACTCCAAGTACCCCCCCCCAATTCTTGTAAATTTTACCTCTAGGACTAAAATAAATAGGGTTGACATATGGTATACACAAATATATTCTATGCGACTTATATTGTCATTTCTGTTGAAGTAAATAGATGAATAAAATTTTCCATATAATTCTAATTTTTTGTTTTTGTATCACTGTCATCTCTTGTGCAAAGGAAGATGATTCATCAAGCAGTATTTCTTCAAATTCAGATGCTGATGAAACTCGCTCTAACTTATTAACAGAGGCAGACGAAGAATTCAATGATTGGCTTGCCTCATCAACATGTCCGAGCAGTAAAATAGTTTTATATGTTGATAAAGAAGCACTCTCTAGATATCAGACAAATAACTATCTTTTGTTAGATCCCT
>Ga0209019_1000375_pt1 | contig 22903 bp, 11 predicted proteins | sample METZYME_3_300m_FD_187549 | JGI IMG/M metagenome (GOLD analysis project Ga0209019, IMG submission 187549) | Marine microbial communities from oxygen minimum zone in mesopelagic equatorial Pacific - METZYME_3_300m (SPAdes) (version 2) | ecosystem: Environmental > Aquatic > Marine > Oceanic... | reverse complement strand
ATACGCCAGTGATACCAGAACCATCTCCGGTTAAGGTGGTCGCAGCCACTGTGCCGGCTACCGTTACCGTACCATTTGATAAGGTAATTAAATCTCCATCATCCGTGTGACCAATGGTGGCCCCGTCAATCTGGACGTTATCTATGCCTAAAGAACCAGCTGTTACCGAGGTGGCTCCGGATAAGGCTCCACTCGTAAGCGTAGCTGTCCCATCAGTCAGACTTCCACCGGTAACCGCGCCAGAAGCTGTTATTGTTGTTGCACCGCTTAAGGCTCCAATCTTGAGTGTAGCTGTCCCATCGGTGATACTTCCAACTGTAACCGCACCAGAAGCTGTTATTGTGGTCGCGCCAGATAACGCTCCACCTGTTAAAGTTGCCGTACCATCGGTGATACTACTAGAAGTTAAATTTGTTACTCCTGTCACTACTCCTGCGTCTACGTTCACAGCACCATCTAATACTATCGCTGAACCATCCGCTGGCGTAAGATTGATTGCACCCGTGCTCGTGGTAATTGTTACCGCTTCATCGCCCACAACAATATCATCCGACTTGATCGAACTGGCAGAAACGCCAGTAATACCAGAACCATCTCCGGTTAAGGTGGTCGCTGCCACCGTGCCGGCTACCGTTACCGTACCATTGGATAAGGTCATTAAATCTGTGTCAGCCGTGTGACCAATCGTTGCACCATCTACTAACACATCATCCACATCCAACGAGCCAACTGTCGCTAATCCAGATCCTGTGATTGTTGTCGCACCAGCTAAGGCTCCACTCGTGAGCGTAGCTGTCCCATCGGTGATACTTCCACCGGTAACCGCACCAGAAGCCGTTAACGCACTAACACCAGTGACCACGCCTGCGTCTACGTTCACCGCACCATCTAATACTATCGCAGATCCCTCAGCAGGAGTAAGATTGATCGCTCCAGTAGAAGTACTGATCGTTACAGCTTCATCACCAGCAGTAATATCATCCGACTTGATCGAACTAGCAGATACGCCAGTAATACCAGAACCATCTCCGGTTAAGGTGGTCGCAGCCAGCGTACCATCTACGGTTACTGTACCATTTGATAAGGTCATTAAATTGGTATCATCCACAGGACCTATGTTAGAATCATCAATAATTATATTATCAACTCCGACCAGTGCACTAAAAAAATCTTCCGATAGGGTAATACTTTTTAGTCCGGTTATTGATAGGTCTCTGTCTAGAACAATTGCTTTATTTTCCGCTATTGTACCAGGCATTGCATCATCAAGATAACCCATTTCTTCTGGCGATATTTTTATCAGTCCGTCTCCTAGTGAGATTCCATTGACCGCGGTAAGGTCAATGAATCTTCCAGAATCAGGGACAGTCGATCCGATGTTAACTCCGTTAATACTTCCATCAGATATTGTCAGATAGTCTGATACATATGTATCCTGAATAACGCCCGCCTGCCAGGAGCCAGTGTTAACCGTTCCGACTGCGTCTATGAGATTGTCATTGCCAGTGGTTATTATTGTGCCACTAGAGTTTGGGATAACTATTACCTGATCAGATACAGGCTCTTCTACCTGGAGTGTTGTTTGGAAATCATCTACATTTTCACCTTCTAAGGCAAGTGGACTGACACCGGTTAGTGTACCAACACTGGTTGCACTTACACCGGTAATCCCTGAGCCATCCCCCATAAACATTCCCGCAAATGATTCTGCGGTTATTGTGCCAGAAGAGGTAATATTTCCGAGTCCTGATATATCACGATCATTGCTTGCTACAAGCACTTTCCCTGCAGCCGCCTGGCCTTGGGTGACCCCATCTAAAACGCCAAGCTCAATGTTAGACAATGCTATATTCCCGTCATCAATGTTTAAGCCCTCTTGAGTGGTTATTGTAGTAAAGCGTCCGTAAGCAGGGATTGAGTCTCCGATGATTGCACTATCAATCGTGCCCCCATAAATAGTGAGATTGTCTTTTATATATGAGTCTTCAATCTGATTGGCTTGCCAGGTTCCAGAGTTAATGGTGCCTAGAGCATCTATAAGCTGATCATTGCCTGTGGTTATCATTGTACCGCTTACGTCAGGTATCGTGATTATCCTGTCTTCTGTCGGGTCTTCTATGACAAAGACCATCTCATTATCATCATAGGTTATACCCTCCATCGCAAGTGGATTCTGTCCGCTGATTACCCCGATTGAGTCAGCGAGAATGCCCGTAAGGCCTGCCGCGTCTCCAACAAATACATCCGCCGTTATCGTCCCTGAGACATTGACCTCAGAAAACTTGGCCGATGCTGCACTATCGGCGCCGATGACTACACCATCAATGGTACCACCTTTAATATTGATCTGGTTCGTGTCCTGTTTGGCTATTGAGCCAATCTCAGGAAGATTGTTTAGATCAAAATAGTCACCAGACAGTGCTACAGCTGACATATCTGCAGTAGGCGTGTATCCTTTTGCATGGTATGCGGTGTCTGATATAATTGAATAAAATACGGCCGTCATTTCTTGTCTAGGCTCAAGTATGCTTCCCTCTACCTCCACCTCTAAATAGGCCGTAGACGGAACTATGCTCAGCTCGCTTTCGCTGCCCAATGTGGCTGATAAGAGGCCATCATCGATATAAATCTGCTGTGTCTCCTCCCAAAAGAAGTCTCCGCCTTCAGGCTCCGTATAAAGTCTAAACTTTACCTCATAGGCCTTGTCAGCAGCAGGCTGGCCATTGTTTTTCGTTAGAATACCCTGGTACGATATCCTCCTTGGGACAGAGACCGTCGATGCCTGCTGGATCAAGGATTCTGGATTATCGTTTGACTTTGAGATTGACGTCCTGCGTTCTGACTGTTGGGCCAGCAGCGGAATCAAAAACACTAACATTATATATACATGTTTCTTCATGATTTACTCCTCACTAAAAACGTTAACTGTTTTAACTAATTTCATTATTCTATTTAAAATGGAAAATCTGGTGGCATATCTAAAGAGCCTGCATTACCTAATGCTGAGGTAGCCTGGCTGCCGAATAATAATAACACCGCAAACAAGAGCGGTCTCTCTTTAAAATAATCGGCCATGCGTCTGTTAAAATCCTTAAATCGTTTACGAATAGACTTTTTCTGCTTTGGCAGATACCCCTTTAAAATTTTTGGGACAGTCTCTTTGATATAGGGTTCTAAGCCTGTTATCCCTGATTCATAGATCAAATGCATCGGTGCCATGTTTATGTCATACGCCAGCCAGGATGGCTCCTGGGTAATACTTACAGCTTTAACCGAGTGGTCAATCATCTGGCTAATATAAACGCTAGGGCCTGGACCAATTCTCATGTGGGAGATATGTGGTATCTTAACATCCATTGACCTGGCATAGCCTTCACCATCCCAGGTAAAACCTCCACCAGCCATTGTATATAGGAGACTGTCTTCTTCAATATAACGTATTAACCCTTTTTCTCTTTCGGCGATATACATTCTTCCAGAGGCATCAAAATCAATTGCCACGGGACCAAACAATTCAGCCTGGTTTGCGGGGATACCGTTTCCTCTGAGGCCGGTCCCTTTTACCGCGCCCACTGCTACCTCAACCTTGGTGCTGCTAATAATTCTAAATATTTGATTTAGATAGGTACTGACAACGTAATAGTTTCCTTCATTGTCTACCGAGATATCTGTCATCCCTTCAACAATCCCCGGATCTAGTATCGTACTAATCCTTCCATTAGCGCCAATCAGACGAACGGACTGGTCACCCTCGCATAGGACGACAACGGAACCATTTTTCAAGGCCCTTAGAGAGGTCGGCATTTGAATCTTTACCGGTGAACTGCGATCAGCTAACATTTTATATTTACCCCCAGACATACTAAAGACTCTATTATTGTCTCTGTCAGAAAGGTATATATTTCCCTCAGGATCGGCATCAATACCAGATGGATTAATCAGATCATCGTTATATACTTTCCCAGAAACAAGTTGTTCTACTTTCTGGTCTAGACCAATCCTAAAAAGACTGTGAGTGTTCGCGCTTGACATAAGCAGGTCACCATTGTTATCTATTGCCAGGGCTTTTGGAAGTTTTATTTTTTCCGTATCATTTGGGTCTATGGGGACTGTGAAGATGGACCAGGAATAATTTGGTGTCTGTTCAAGGTATGCTTTTGCGTTATAAAAGTGTAAAGCCAGAGAGTTATGCCTATTAAACGACCAGGATAGTACATGTGTAGCTTTTTCCATTATCGCATTTTGTGCGGCGCATGAGTCCGACTGACAGTCCTCATTATATACTGAAGTGACCGCAGGGTTTGCACTATCCGCTTCTGCAAGCGAATAGACTGTGTCCGGCCTATACTGGTTAGGGTCTATCACATCTTTCATACCTAAGTCTTTTATTAAATGATAGATAGTATTATTTATAGCCTCTGCCTGCATCGGAACCAGGTTCCCGATAGAAAGAGACTGGATAGAAATGATAGCCCCAGGCTCTTTTTGACCCCGATCTGGTTTTTGTGTTTCTGGCTCTTCTTCTTCGGCAATAGCTTGTTCTTCTATTATCTCATTTTCTTTCGGCTTAATAATCTCAATCTCAAATGAGTCGGTTGAATTGAGGCCCTTCTTATCTCTTACTGTTAGACTGATAATATGCTTTGATCCAACAGAAAGTGACTCTGGGATATCAAGTAAAAAAGTTTCGGTATATGTCTTTATCACATCAACCGATCCCTCGCTATTGCCCTTGTGGGTCTCCACCGTGTCTGTTTTATCATAAGTATAGTCTTCTTTTACCATCAAAGAAGGAGGCAACGACCACTCAAACTGTAAAACATCTCCATTTGGGTCTCCAGACTTATCACCACTGATTGTGACGGTGCTTCCTGGTGATGCTTTTATATCTTTGCCTGCATCTGCAACCGGGGGCTGGTTCTCACTCTTTTTAAAGATCTTACCAAACTGCTCGGCCCCTTGTGAGAATGAAAAATCGTTAAACAATAATGTTATAATTAATATTATATAATAATATCTCATGTTTATTTCCTATGATTTGGTTTTAATGTTTTCCCCTAAAACCATTTTGCATGTTAATAGTGAACATTAGACGCCTCACAGCTGATCCTAAGTTATAGGGGAATTTTTTGGGCGGGATGCCCATTATAATATTTTCATATACTATCATTTGCAAATCTTCTTTAAAAAGAAGACTATAATATATAATATAATCTTTGACTAGATACTTGTTTATTATTTTAAGTCAATAATAATCGAGGGGCTATTATTGGTATTAATATTCCACCAGTTGCTTCGATCTTCAGGATCATTGCTAAACGAATATTGATACAAACTAATTCTCAAGCTTTTAATGTCTGATATGTTATCAGACTCAAAGAAACCTCGAACCATAGGGTCTAGCCTAGCGATCTTAGATAAGAACCTAGCAAACCAGTAAGAATTTTTTAAGTGACTGTTGATGCTTAACTGGAGCCTGTTAATATAATTTTGTTTGTCTGCAAAGGGTAATGAGCCTAGCACCCTTTGGTCTTCTTTTTTAATAAAATTGTTTATCGAGATGTCTCCCGTTTTTAGGTCTTCTGTAACCATGACCTCTAAAAACCTTTGATAAGTAGATAAAGCAAAGGGGTCACTAATCAGCCGTTCAAAATAAAGAGCCTCAAACCAGATCTGCCAGTCTATGCGTGGCATATGTGGGAAAAAGAATTTTGGTCTAGTATCTGGTTTAACTGGCTTATAATCAAAAACAACAGGGCTCCAAATGCTGTCTGAGGATAAGACCTCTATATAAATCTCAGGCCTTGTGACTGTCATCACTCGAAATAGTCCGTATGCGTTCATAGACCTGCTGACCTGCGCAGTCTGAGTTAGAGTACGTCCAATGGATGAAATTTTATAATTATTTTGATTGGCTTTACTGCCTATTAAGTCCCGCTTAATAAAAACTATGGTAGTAAAAATAAAACATGCCAAAATAAATACTCCGCAAGCTATCTTTATCTTTTCTGTGGGGGTTTTAACAGTATTTACCTCTGAAGACGCAACCAGCCATTTGCTGGTAAAGCCTTCTATTAATTGGTCATCAATAAGTGTAACACAGATCACTATAGTAAGAAGATTAAAGAATCCATAGTTCCCGGTCATAATTATCAGGGTCTGAAAAATAATCAGACTGAAAAATGCAATGCGCCTCATCCTTCGAGGAAAGAATATCATAAAAGGGATGATAAGCTCAGACCAGTACGTAAAACCAAGAGCAATTTTATCAATAATATCAGGTAGCTTATCTATATACCAGCTTATCCATGAAGGAATTGGCTGGGTCCAATAGTGATAATTAAGCGCGGTCAAATCTCTCCAAGTGTTTGACCCGTCTGGCCCAAAAAAAGTAAACTTTACCAGTCCTGATTCAAACATTAGCTTGATGGCCAGCAGCCACAATAACCATTTTCCTAAAGTTGATGGGTTTTGAATATTTTTTCTATCATCATATATTTTCCATGGTACAAAGAACACAGATAATAAATAGGCCTCTAACAAAAGTATGTCCCACTGAAAATTGAGGAATGGCTCTGAGACAGATGATATAGAAAGATAACAGACCCATGATATTGCTATCGAAATGTGCGGAACAAATCCGATCAATAACAAAATACAAGCAATTGTTCCAGCACACAGAACCATATCGAGCCATAAATCCGTTTGAGAAAACCACAATATTGTTGGCCTGGCAAACCACTTTGAAATATCTGTATTTGTTGTGGTTATAAATCCTTCAACCTGTTTTAGATCACTTTCAAATGGGACTATGCCGCTTGAGCCAATTAGTAAATCTGACTGTATCCAAAAAGAGAAAAATGCAATAAGGCCTACTAGCCCGAGCAGCCTGCCATAGATCCATCCACTGATTTTGTACGTATCAGGTAAAAAATTAGACCCCCAAAAGGCGTTGACTATAAGGCGAAAAAGCCTTCTTTTATTTGCTATAAATCGATAAAACATTTCAGAGATCTTTGAAAATATTTTAAATCTATCGTATAAACGCAATGGCCATTTTTTCCCAATCGTATTATAAAAACTAAATACCGCAGCGGCTCCCGTATAAGTTTGATTGTTAATAAAAAATACTACCGACTTTTTATAGTCTAGATCTGGTGCATTAGGAAATTTATTTGGTAAATCCTGGAACGGAATAAATTCAATATCATCATTTGCTAGCGAATTGAATCGGTCTGCACATAGCTTGCAAAACTGACACTCCCCATCCCAAACCATGACCGGATGCTTTGGTCGAAATTGTTTTTTATTATACCCAGTCAATGAGAGCAGTTCATTTTAATTAGTTTAACCAATATTATTACTCTTGTAATGATCATACAATTGACTGACCATGCCATCTGCAAGTCCTGACTGGGGTACAATTATTTTTTTTGCACCTGCCCATTTCATACAATTCAAATATATTTTACTGGCATGTATAATTACATCGGCCCTGTCTGGTCTGAGGCCTAAGACTGTAATTCGGTCTTGAATATCTTTTGTGTTGATCTTTTTTATGATTTTTTTTATAGCAGTGCGACTAACTGATTCGCCCTTATACTTGCCAAACATCGAAGCTATTTTATTTATATTCCCACCGCTTCCAATCGCTTTAATCTGCCCTAGTGATCTCGTACTATCATTAATCCAATCATGCATAACGTTCCAATATGATTTCTGTACTTTTCCCTCAAGCAGGCGAACAGAGCCGATAGAAAAAGATTTTGAGGTTTGTTTTTCTCCATCGGATATAATCGTCAACTCTGTGCTTCCTCCTCCAACATCAATATGTATGTAACTTTTTTTTGTTTTTAAATACTGATTGATATTTCTAGATAAAATCATCGCTGCCTCTTCTTGTCCTGTAATAATATCTAGATCAATTCCCGAACTTTCCTTTACCCTTTGCACTAAATCCAGACCATTCTTTGCGTTACGCATCGCCGCAGTCGCACAGGCCCTATAGCTAACTGGTCCATAAGCCTCTATTAAATTTTTAAAGCCAAGAATTGTATACAAAAAACTTTCACAATTTTTTTTACTGATTACGCCCGATGTGAATGCATCATGCCCCAAACGAAGAGGCATCCTGATAAGCGACTCTTTAATAAAAAACGGCTTTCCATTTTTCTTTTCGATTACGCGTGTAAACAGAAGACGCATGGCATTGCTACCAATGTCAATTGCAGCAAAACGAAGGCCAGATTCCATTAGTTAATATAGCCTGAAGTGTTAAACAAAGATTAATTATTATAAGCTGTTTGGATAGAGAATACTATAAATTTTGTTTTTTACCTGAGCTATAGTTTCCATCCTTAAAATCACCATCCCATTTCTTACCATTTTTAAAAGATCCGTTTAGAACAAGGTTTCCATCGGTTGACCATTCAAACCATTGTCCGTCTTTTTTACCATTTTTATAGGCCCCAGTATATTTCTTTTGACCATTATCATACCACCATACCCATTCACCATGCTTTTCACCATTCTTATAATTTCTTTTATAGTATCTTTGACCATTATAGTACCAGGATCTCCATTCTCCGTTTTTCTTATCATCTTTATAGAGTCCTAGTTCTTTCTTTTTACCACTTTTATACCATGTAGACCATTGTCCATCTTTACGATCTTCGAGGTATGAACCTTCTTCTTTTTTGTTCCCATTATCATACCAATAGGCCCAAAGATCTAATTTAATTTCGCCTATGAGCATACCTTGAGATTTCATGGTGCCATTATCGTAATATTGTTCAGATTGATTGGCCATCCTACCCTTATAGTATCTTCCATCATCAAAAATTCCTGACCACTTAACACTGTTATGATATGTTCCATTAGTAACGAGATTACCTTCTTTATTCCACTCGGTCCACTTACCCTCTTTTTTATCATTTAAATAGTTGCCCTCATATTTTTTCTTACCATCATTAAACCACCAGATCCAATTGCCATCTTTTTGACCATTTTTATATGTTCTTAAATAAAACTTTTGTCCTGTATAATACCATCCTTGCCACTCACCGTCCATCAAATCATTTACATAGTATCCTATTTTTTCTTCTTTTCCGCTCTTGTACCAGTAGCTCCATTTACCTTCTTTTTTATCTTTTATATATTCTCCACTACTTTTTTTAGAGCCGCTCTTATGATAATAGACCCAGCTGCCTATTTTTATATTTCCATCAATAATTAAACCTTCTGACATAATACTATTATTCTCATAGTAATCTTTATTCTCTTCTGCTTTCTTACCGCCTGAATAATATTCTCCTTTAAAAACCCCATCCCATTCTTGCCCATTGTCATAGGTTCCAGCCACCAAAACTGATCCATCATTTCCATACTCTTTCCACTCACCGTCTTTTAAATCTGCATTATAATATCCTATATACTTTAACTGCCTATTATCGTACCACCAGATCCATTTACCATTTTTTTGACCATTATTATATGTTCGCTCAAAAAACCTGTTACCTGTATAATACCAGCCTAGCCATTGCCCTTCTTTGATACCATTATTATATGATCCTACTTTTTCTTTTTTTCCGCTTTTATACCAGTAATACCATTTCCCATTTTCTAGGCCATCATTATATAAGCCAGTGCTTTTTCTTTTTCCATTATTATAGTAGGATGTCCAACGTCCAATTTTCTTTTCATTGAACAATATACCCGCTTCTTTAACTACTCCATTTGGATATTTAGTTTTTATACCTTTTTTCTCAATGCCTTCTAAATAAAATATTTCTCCATATCTTCCAGTCCATTTTCTGCCATTGTTATATATAATATTTATTAGGGTTCTCCCCTCGGCGCTCCACTCAATCCAGTCTCCATCTTTTGTGCCAGATTTATAACTTCCTTCTGATTTTTTTAATGTATCATCATACCAATATGTCCAAAGTCCATGCTCTTTTCCATTGATATAGTTACCAATATATTTATTATTCCCGCTTATATAATTACCTGTCCATTCGCCATCTCTTATGTCATTTGTAAAAGATCCGGACTCCTCTAATACTCCATTTTCATACCAATAGCTCCAGCTTCCTATTTTCACTTTATTAACTAAAATACCAGTAGCCTTCACACTCCCACTAGGGTATTGTTCAGAATACTCTTTTCTCTGAAGTCCGCTTATATAATTGTTATCACCAAATCTACCATTCCACTTTTGATCACTCTTATACTCACCATTAATTATTTCATTACCTGCATTCTCCCACTCAATCCAGCGGCCATGTTTTTTACCATTTAAATAGTTTCCACTATATTTTTGTGTACCATTTTCAAACCACTCTGACCATGCACCACTTTTTTTATTATTAATAAAGATACCAACAATCTTTTTTTGACCATTTTCATGGTATTCAACATATTCTTGAGCAATTGTACCATTGCTATAATAATTATTTTCAAATTGCCCTTTCCATGGCAGATTATTTCTATATATACCATTAATTATTTCATTACCTTTCTGGTCCCAGGCTATCCACTTTCCATCTCTTTTACCCTCTCTATAGTCGCCGGTATATCTTCTATTTCCATTAACAAACCACTCGCTCCATGGTCCTGTTTTTTGTCCGTCAATTAACACACCTTCGATCTTCTTCTTTCCGCTTTTGAAAAACTGTATAAATAAAGATCCTTTAGCACCATTTATATAGTGCTCATCACCGAAATAACCGCTCCATCTTTTTCCTGATTTATAGATACCATCTGAGATTTTATTTCCATTTTGGTCCCATTCCATGTATTCGCCATTCTTACTGCCAATTGAATAATAAATATTATTTTTATCTTTGCCGTTGGAATACCAGCCTTTCGACTGGCCATTTTCTTTACCATCGACAAAAGTAATTTCTTTTTCTTTTGTTCCATTATTGTGCCAAAATTTCCATAATCCTTCCACCATTCCATTAGAATAAGTGCCCTTAGACTCTAGTATCCCATCCTCGTACCATTTACTCCAGCCACCTTTCTTGTTACCATTTGAATATTCCCCCTTTTCACTTTCTTGACCATTTTTATGTAAAAAGATCCATAAACCTTCTCTTTGACCATCTATATATGCACCTTTAATACGTTCTTGACCGCTGTCATATTTCCCCATTATCTCTCCGGTAAATGGGACAGTGCTGCCTTTTGCATATGTAACGGAGGATTTTTCTATTAGGGCCTCTTCGTCAATGACTTTTGAGCACCCAATAAAAACAATTAGGTAAGATAAAAACTGTAGTTTTTTATTCATCTAATCTGATATGTGGAAAAAAGATTAGCCATAAGTTATGAAATTTGATTTAATTAATAAACCCTACCATATAATTTATTCTATTTTAAATGTGACACCTTTATCCCTTAATCGAGATACTATTATATCACCAATCCCTGAAGCAGGTGTTAAAACACCTGCAATATCTGGAATAGAATTACGATTCAATAGCATACTAAGTGCAGACTCAGATAACATTCTAGCAGTCGCAGCATATCCAGGATCTTGATCGCCGGTTACGATACAACTTATTTTATTATCATCTACTGATCCCACCAGCACTACTTTGAAGTGCCCACTTTCCCTATTTTCTTTTGTTGGACCATCACCTGGTGCAGGTAAAAAGAATGTTCTTAAGAACCACAATGATGGTCTAAAACTAATAGCTAGTTTTAAGCATGCGAGACCAATGACCATAGACAATGAATTAATAAAACCGAAAAACCCTCTATTAAATGAGTATACCTCACTATACTTAAAAGAGTCACCATACAAAAAGCCCATTAACGCATTTGAACGCCTCACTACACGAGTGTTAATACCAGACATAATGAACGGACAAATCCAGAACTTCATCGTTTTATCCCATTTTACAGATCGCAGGCTCGATCCATCTGGCCCGCCTGATAATTGACCATCCGGATTTAGCGCGTATGGGTCTCCCAATAATCCAGATAGATCTGGCCTTGAATTAATATACGATGATATGTTAATCATGCTCTCAATAGTCCCACCGCTGAAACCTCCTTTCATTGACCGGGCATACAGTCTGATCTCATCACATGCTCTCCCAAACTTTTGGATTGCCTCTTTTTGTAGTTTTAACACTCCAATATCAGAGGGGATTGAATCGAAACCACAGCTATGGACAATTCGGCAATTATTACTTTTTGCCAGTGATTCAAACAAGTCGATAGACTCTCTAATGAAAGGGACCTCGCCAGTAAGATCGCAATAGTCGGTTCCATTACCTGCACAAGACTCTACTAGTAACTTCCCGTATGTAAGATATGGTCCAACAGTGCTGATAATTACCCGGGACACAGATGTAATATTATCTAGAGATTTTCTATCATAGCTATCTGCTATAAGTATAGGTAGGTTTTTTGCTTCAGAATCAATTTCTGATAGACGCTTTTTCAGGTTATGAAGCTTATTATTGTTTCTCCCAGCTATAGCCCAAACAAATTTTTCATTATTGGTTCCATACTCTTTAGTAAGATATTCAGCGACCAGTTTTCCAGTAAATCCAGTGGCACCAATTAAAACTAAATCATATTTAATTTCCTTCATTTCTACTGGTTAACTACCATACTAACTAAGGTGACAATATCAATGATACTTAAGACACCATCTGAGTTTATATCTGCCACAGACTCACAACATACGCCAGAAGAATTATTGTAAACGATTAGATCAGCGAGGATTAAAACATCAATGATATCTAAAGTTCCTGAGTTATCCAAGTCTCCTATATCCCAGCTATTACATGCGTCAGTAGGCGTAGCATAAAAAGAATGATACCCGGCTAATGGAGACGTTTCAATCCTGCCGGAACTGTCAGCGCCTTGGACATAATAACGAATATTGGATTCAAAAGCCTGAACGGGTATAGATCCAATATATTTGTCTGGCTCTTCTGGAACATCAGACTGATACAATAGTGTGGAATCATAATCTGGCATGGTCTCATTTTTCCAAAACACTTTTACAGACTGTTCCACAATGCCTGATCCACTTAGATCATTAATATCCAACTCTAACTCGTACCCTTGAGGCTGTGATGGATTTGGTGCAATCGTGTCTGTGAGAGGTTTGTGAAAGATTTGTAGCATTTCTAAATCGGGTATACCCTTTACTCTGCAGTGGAGCGCGTCTGTGGACTCCCAGGTCCCTGTAAATCCAATCACCTCATAACCCGGTAACGCTGTTTCATAAACATCAAGCGCTTCATCATCCCAAGAGCTGTTCACTATTGGGACCAGCACTTTATTATTGACAATTATTGAATTTGTATAAGGCTGGTCATTCGGAGTCCATACTCTAAAAACTCCCCATGGTTCACCCCAGAAATTTAGGGCCTCAGAAAAATAGATTGCTGCTGACTCAATCTCATCATACTGGGGATGACTAATTGGAACCTCTCGTATTAAAACTTTTGTTGGGCTTAAATATTTACCCCAACAGTCTATGTGCTCAATGTATGTATTGTTTGGATCTGCTATAACATGGTATGTGTTTATACCATAATAAGCGTTCATAAGATTATCTAGAGCATCATTACTCATAGCATTCTCTTCATAGACCAGGTTGGATGATGCGGAAGTGCCATAGCCATCGGTCATATAATTTCCACCAGCATGAACTATGTCCACAGAATAATATGGTACATTTAATAATTGAGAAGTTTTCAGAGGAGCATCATTATCATTGGGTCTTGGCCTGTTATATGTAAAGTCTACAATACTCATATTACTATTACCATCAACAACCCACCATGGTCCGTAGTCTCTTGTCCAATAACTATCCGTAGGGCCAGTAATAAACTCTACATTATTTGTGTTTACATTAGCGTTATTCATTGAGTTCAGTGCGCTGTTTTGCTGAGAAGATGATACCAAACAATAGACAATCAAATCTTCAGCCAATTCTCTAATTATATCTAAAGAAATCCCAAAAGGATATCGAATAAGGACGCCGCTCATTCGTTCATATTCAGCAATATTTCTAACTGGTGCTACTGGTGGGTCTGTGTCTCTCCCCATTTCATATATTAGATGAATATTGTTTTTTTCTTCTTCAGTAAAACCAATCGGCAGTTCATCAGGCTGACGAGCCTGACTATAAAGAATACCAAACAGGAATATAATAGCTAATGTATTATTATATCTCACTATCTATAATAACTCAAGAGAGAAGATTATTCAAAAAAATAGAAAATTGGAGGCTTATTGTTTTAGCCTATAGGTAGCACCTTCCATAGTTTTAATAAATTTGTCCACCTGGCTTTGAGTATGAAAAAGATCTTCCATAGAAACAAAAACATCACTGGGGTAATCCTCTTCATCATAATCACGAAGGAAGTTTGACTCTAGTTTTATGACAACATCACGAATAACCATAGGAGGGATCTCTTTACTACGCATAAAATTAATTTGGAGGTTCAACTGGCCTAACGAGGTCATATGAAAAAGTGGAAGATTACCATCGTCACTATCGCACCGGAAGGTCATAGTTCCGTGGTCTGTTCCTCTCCCCCAGCTTATATCCGATGCGTTACTCTCCGCAAATTGAATAATTGATTCACCAATTTTTGCAATCTCTCGACTGCAGTTTTCACGCAGGTGTTCTATAAAAGTGTCTTTATTCCAGCTTGACATTTAGCTCTCCCCCATTTTTATTATATGTAATAATGAAAATATGATAGAGTGAATTTAATATGACTTATTTACACAAAAAAGTTTTCAGAATTGTAAATTTTTTCGTTAGAGCTCTTTTTCTTTTGAAGAAACTATTTGGACACGCATCATATTATCATCAATATCTCGGTCAACGAATTTATTCATTGGGTCAATACCCGCCTTTGTTGGTTTTTGATCAACGGTAACTGTATATGTTGAAAGAGAGTCTGTTATTATTACTTTTTCGACATATATTGGGATCTCATGTTCTACACCATCTATTTCAGTTTCACCAAGAATGCCAACCTCAAGCCAGTCATTAAGAATAGCCGGAGGAGTTTCTTCTCCTAGGCTATCTGCATACACCTTTTTGGCTTCAACCGTAAAGGTAACACTATAAGTGCCATCTAAGTTTTTTATTGCACTGGCTTCCTTTGCCTTGTTTTTATAGAGAGTGATCTTTTCAAAAGTGTCATGCACAAGATATTTCAAATTTTCTGGTGTATTGTCTTTGATCGTTTCGATGAAAGTACCGATGTTGGCATAAGGATCTGACTGATACCGAAACCTATCTATAAACTCTCCAAGCGCTTTGTTGAACCGATCTCTGCCAATGAAATCTGATAGGGTATACATAATTAGTCCGGCCTTATTATAGTGGATATATTGCTGGCCCTCTGTTTCTACAATAGTGGGCTCGTGCTTACTCTCCATTGCACGACCCATTAAATAATTATCTAGCTCATACTTTAAAAATTTTCTTAGTTGCTTCTCGCCTTTTTCCTTAGCCAATAATGATACCGCTGAGTATTCTGACAGCCCCTCACTTAAAAATGCAGACCCTTGAACATTCCCGCCGGATACCTGATGAGGCCACCACTGGTGACCCATCTCATGGGCAGTCACCCAGAAAGGCATGTCAAGATCTTCTGGATCCTCTGGGTCAACGTCCATCACAAAACCTATAGCCTCAGAAAAAGGAATCGTATTGGGGAAAGAGACAGCAAACGCTGAGTATCTTGGAAACTCAATAATCCTACATTGCCTATAAGGATATGGCCCATAAAGCTCTGAATAATACTCTATAGACTTTTTCATGCTGTTCATCATGGTCTCTAGATTATAATTATGTTTTGGATGGTGTAAGATTTCCAGGTCAATACCATTCCAACGCTCTTTCATTACAGCATATCTTCCCGATACAAAGGCAAAAAGATTATGTATTGGCTGGTCCATCTTATAGTGAAAATATTTTCTTCCATTCTCGTTCCACTCATTCTGCAAATACCCTGGGGTGATCGCTATCTGATCTGGGTCAGTACTTATGGTCATCTCATAATCGACCCAGTCAGCGTCATCACCAAGGATGCTATTCTTTAGTCCTTCTGGATCGTTATATGCTGGCATGGGATCTTTTTCTTCCTCAAGGCCATATTTTTTCCTTGTCCTTTTTTGTCTAAGCTCTCGGTCCGAGTCATAACCGAATGTGGGTAAAATCTGTGAGCTAAATATCAGTGTCCCATTTTCTACCACGGTCATGTCCACCCCGCCATTGCTAAACCCTTTTCGTCTACGTTCTCCCTCAAACTCAAGAAAGAACTCGTCACCAGGCATGATAGGCGGGTCAAACACGTACATGTTCCAGCCGTATACGCTGTCTCGTTCTGTCAGCTCATTATCGATCGACCAATCATATTTCGCATAGGGAAAATTTGCACTATAGTTCGAGTGGATCGTATCAATCACTGATCCTGTTTTATTTTTCATTTTATAGGTTCCGCTGAACTCCACCTTCGATTCAGTCGGAAAAAGATGTACCTCCCCTTTTACAGAAATAATCTTTGGCAGAAGCCTGTTTTTATACTTTTTATATTTTTTTTCATAGTCTGCGGACCGCTTTTCATAATACTTAGGACGGTGGTATTCGTTAAGAATGTTAGTATTATAAAAAATGTACGACCCTGCTATAATAAACAAGGCTGTGAAACCAGCTAGCCCATAGCCCACATAATTATTCATTCTAACTTTTGCCATTGACAGTCTGGATTTTATATTTAATGCTGCGCCCCTTGACCACATCAAATTAGATATAATGATTATCAATGCAGCGAAAGACGCCCAGTACAGTTTGTAACTAATCAACCTGGGAATGTATGGTGCAAAATTATTCATATCAGAGTATGGTGCTCCGGACCCGGATCCATAATAGTAAAGAGTATGATTGAGACCAAGTTGACCAGCAAAAATCCCAAACATAAAATACAATATCATTAAAAAATGGCCTAAATACTTATGATTCACTAACACCTGAATCGTAAATGCCAAGACACACAAAAGCATATACCTGGTCCAATCAAGGATGAATAGTTTTTTTAGATATAATAGAATCTCATAGTCAAAGAAACCACGCCAGGTCTGGATACCAACCCCCACGATCATAAGCACCGCAAGCATAAGCCCAGGCAATATCATAAGAGCAGCAAGCTTTGATATCATAGGGATCCAGTTAGGCACAGGAAGAGAGTCCATGATCTGGTCTGCACGAAGCTCCCTCTCTTTCCAGATAATTTGTCCGGAGTAAAAGGTGATAATAATCAGCATAAACAAGGCGAAAGATCCGCTTAATACCGACAAAACTTCATAGGTGACCGGCAGAGTATTTACCCCATACATTTTCCCTATTGCGGATTGATTTAGCAGCAAAAACCCTGCAGCAGTTCCAGCAATAGCCAGAAAATAAGGATCACGAAACGCACGCTTTATCTCAATCCTGAGTTGGGTTTTAAATTGTAACCATGTGGAGGTTGGATTAAAAATTGGTTTTATAGGTTTGTGACCTAATTCAGACTCTTGCTGCTCATCAGAAGATTCTTCTGCCTCTTCTTTTAGCTTTCTATTATATAATCGTCCTTCATGAGAAAAACTAAACTTCCACAGTCCTAGCCCAAAAAACACTGCACCCACGCTCAACCAGATAATCCGATTAAGTATCAGCCACTTGCCTAATGGAATCAGCAGATTGTCTCTCTCACTAGGTGTCCAATATCTTACTAGCTCGCCGACAGCCTCACCTCCAAATGGATCTAAAAGAGCAGCTATCCAACGGGTTTCAATATCACTAGTTAGGTTTGAAGAGGTTAAATATCCAAACAGTAAAATAACGGAAGCTAAATAGGTGGGCAGCATCCTTCTTGAGAGTACCGCCAATGTAAACAATATTGCACCGACTAAGAAAATATTTGGCATTACCATCACAAAAAGTGGCTGCAGGTATGCGTCCAAACGGAAAGCCCCGATCGCATCCTGATCAAGATATGGCATTAAAAAGCCAATCACCAGGCCTAATACTATACCCAGCTGGACAAACAAACTAAGCGTGAATGAGCCCACAAAGCGTCCCAAGAAATAGCTTGATGGTTCAACAGGCTTGGTGAAAAATAACGGGTGCATATTGATCTCGTAGTCTCTGTAGCCTGCGTTACCAAAGATCGCCGCACAGATTAGAACACCAAAGATACTAAACACTGTCTGGAGCTCAGCAATGAGCAATGGTGAGTTAATGTTTGTACCCTGGTTTCCTATTACTATACTTGCACCAGTAAATGCCCCGCCTAGAATATTTGCAATCAAAAATGATAGCCCAAAAAAGATGATAAAATAGACCCAGACAGAGACTCTTTTAAACCCCTGCCTAAGCTCAAAATATGCAATATGTTTCCACATGTTAGCTTTCACTTCCTATATCTAGTTCATTAATTGTTGCAAAATAAATATCCTCGATCTCAGGGGAGGTTTGTTCAAAGCCTTCCATCGGCTGCCTATCATCCAGTAAACGTACTTGCACCTTACCCATGTACAGCTTTGATGAGATTAGCTGGTAATCATTATTGATACTTTTATAATCCTTTTTGTCAACAAGGCCGGTCCAGACTTGTTTTGTTAAGCCTTTAATTAAACCCATCGGCTCGCCAATGAGCCTGACCTCACCATCGTTTATAATTGCCATATGGCTACAAAGATCGCTCACGTCTTCTACAATATGTGTGGACAGGATGACAATTACATTTTCTCCTATTTCACTGAGTAGGTTATGGAACCGATTTCTTTCTGTTGGATCTAGGCCCGCTGTTGGCTCGTCAACAATAATGAGTTTAGGGTTTCCTATTAAGGCCTGGGCTATTCCAAATCTTTGTTTCATGCCTCCGGAGAATGTACCCAGTTTTCTGTTTCTATATTTCCAAAGATTCGTTTGCATCAACAAGCTCTTTGTTAATTTTTCTCTTTCACTTTTTTCAGTAATACCTTTCATCACTGCCAGATGATCAAAAAGTTCTACAGTAGTAACCTTCGGATAGAGTCCGAATTCTTGGGGAAGATATCCCAGTATCTCTCTTAGGGCCTGCTTATCTGTTTCAACATTGATGTCCCCGACAGTAATCGTCCCACCGTCAGCATCCTGGAGCCCGGCAATTGTCCTCATTAGGGTTGACTTACCGGCACCATTCGGGCCTAACAGTCCGAACATTCCGTTGCCTATTTCAAGGCTTACATTTTTTAACGCCTCAACATTATTTGAATATGTTTTCGAAACATTATCTATAAGTAATCGCATGATATCTCCATTTTTTCAATTATTCTGTCATTAAAGCTTAATACGACTTTGGTTGCTAACGGATATAAAGATCTGGAACTTTTCGTTTATTACCATTCTGCAAATAAAGCGAGCACAGGAATGAGCCAACGAGGATAATCACCACCGGATAAATATATACGCCTTCTAGGTTATACCAATTATAATCCTGAGAATAGATAATACTTATACCAAGAACCAGTTTGCAAGCCTCCGCTATCCATGCGTAGCTGCTATTATCTAGTAAAGAGGTATAAGAAAAGATGCTTACAAATATAAATATTGCATATAAATAGTTAAATAGCGGTTCAGTATTATGTAGTACAATAAACAGGTGAAACATAAAGGCCACTGAAATAAATAGCTGCGTCCAGCAAAAGAAAATAAGCCCGGATGAGTTTTGCGTATTGTATTTTATCTGTTTACCTGAATCTTTTATTTTTTTCGATGGATAAATCTTTGACACATCTTCAGGCCTCCACCCGGTTGGCATAAACCAAATTTTTATTTTATCTACAAAACTTTCAGTCCTCCATGCATCTGTAATCAACTGCCAAATATATTTATAATTAATCAGTATGGGGTTCCAAGTTTTTGCCTGGTTTAAGGTCCCATACACGGGCTTAACGTAATCAAGCTCCGGTTGAAATGTTCCGAACATTTTATCCCATATAATAAGGATCTGTCCATAGTTCTTGTCAATATACTCTGGGTTAATAGCGTGGTGAACACGGTGATGCGATGGCGTTACGAGTACATACTCTAAGGGTCCCATCTTCCTGATCATTTGTGTGTGATACCATAGCTGCATAAATAAGTGAATAGGGCCCATTATCGCAAAGATTGATGCCGGCACTCCAAGAAGCGCTCCTGGAATCATAAAAACCGCTGAGAATTTTATGGTGTTTGATATGGACTGACGCAGTGCACAGGATAAATTAAAGTCCTCACTACTATGATGAATAAGGTGCCTATTCCACAGAATATTAACCCTGTGGTTTAATCGGTGTACACAGTAGCCAGAGAAATCCTTGACCAAGAAAGCGACGACCACAGCGAGCCAGTATGGTTCTAACTTGTAGACTGTAATGCGGTCAACGAGCCAGGAATAGGTAACAATAGCAAAAGTGAATTTTATCGCATCACGGATTGTATTTGTTATCCCTGAGCTAAGAGATGAAATAACATCCGCTGACCGGTTGATGTTGACTCCTTTTAACCTTGCCACGATCGCCTCCAAGACGATTAATACCATAAAAGTAGGAATCGCATAAAATAGTGATTTAATATAAAAACTCACGAAAAATCACCCTATATATATTGTTCTGACATATTAATCTATAAAATCATAGTCATCTGGTATTACAAATCTTTTCCCGTCATAGCTTTCTGCATACAGCTCTATCATCTCTATCCCAAAACTCATATTAGAATCATCATCACCCTTTTCCACTTTTTTCACATTGCCCTTAATAATCTCTCCTGGTATCGAGGGAATACCATGAACCTGGTATATACTATCTAATCTGGTGGCGCCTAATATCATTTCATTATTTGAGAGCCCACTTCCATATCTACTGATCGCGATTAAAGTATCAGAGACACCTTTTGATATCAGTATCTCTTTATTTAGCGAGTCCGCCAGACGTAATAGAGGAAGCTCCCTGACTGACCATTCATCAATTATCCACTTAAATTCAGAAAATTCTAGTGTTGTTGTCCACTTTTTTGTTCTAAATCCATGAATATTTTCCATCTGTTCGTGACCTAATCTAGAAACAGAAATAATCTTATTCTCATTAGATGACTCATCATCTGAACCTATAGTGTACTCAATTTTTTTAGATTCGTTATCACCATCTTCTGGTGTCTGTTCATTCTCTTTAAATACTTTCCAGTACTCCTTATCATTAATATTGTATTCCCACACCTGCCCTTCCTCATCAATGAGCGTACCAGTTGTATCTTTTATATCAGAGACTAGCCCTGCAATAAATCCAAAGAATCTTGTTTCGATATCTGTTTTTTCAATGGTGTTCTTCCGATTGTTTGATAGATATGTAGTCTGTGAAAGATAAATTTTTCCTATAACAGGAACATCAAAATATGATTTTGTTAACATTTTCACCTGAATATCCTGCGTAAAACAAAACCCTAAAGAAAAAAAATAGATACGGATAATTATCCTATTTATCATTTACTATTTATCCACCTGGGTCTAAGCTCTAGACTTGGATTTTTTTCGTTCAAAGATAAAGACTCATAAACAGCCGAGTGTATACGATGTCTCCAATCAAAATATTTTGGTTCTTTATTTTTCCTGTTTGGGTGAACAGCATTGGTAAGTAAAATAACAATAATCTCATTCTCAGGGTCGATCCATAGAGTGGTCCCCGTGTAGCCACCATGTCCAAAGCTAGCATCACTCAGATAAACTCCTCCCGAGGACGCACCCGATGGGCTGTCCCACCCGAGACACCTTGAGCTCCCTGGAATCATATCTGCTCTTGTAGTAAAAAGCTCAACCGTGTTCTGTCTAAAGATCCTTTTCCATCCATAGATCCCCTTGTTTAACATCATCTGGGAAAATATTGCTAGGTCCTTGGCCGTAGAAAATAGTCCCGCATGTCCTGCCACTCCGCCAAGACTGTGGGCATTCTCATCATGAACATAGCCGTGTATTAAATTTCCATTTGGATCTATCTCAGTTGGTACAATTCTATGAATTTTTTCTTTGGGTGGATTAAAAAATGTCGTGGTCATACCCAAAGGTTCAAAAACCAATGAGTCCGTAAACTTGTTTAAGGAAAGATCGCTTACTTTTTCTACTAACTCGCCTAACATAATCGCTCCAACGTCAGAGTATATCATGGTGTCTCCAATCATTCTAACCGGCTCAGTGTCGTATATACTTCCCAGTATAAGGTCTTTAGATTTCTTCATTTGGTAGTACTGTTTAAACGCTGGCAGGCCTGATGAATGAGAGAGTAGATCTTTAACAGTTATTGTTGACTTTTGCTTCTTATACTTTTTCTTTTTTCCTTTAAAGTCTGGCAAATAAGTCACAACAGGCTTGTCAATATTAATTTTATTTTGGTCTACCAGTCTCATAATCGCAGATGTGGTAGCGATAACCTTTGTAATAGATGCTAAGTCAAATATATCACTTGAGCGCACAGGATGATTACGAGCATAGGTGTGAAAACCATGCCCCTGATGATAAAAAATATTTCCACCTTTGGCTGCCAGCAACACCCCACCGGGCCAGGCACTGTCTTCAATAGCTGATTCCATGAAACTCTCAAGATAAGAATTGTCCACACCGACTGCTCTAGGTAGAACTCGTTTGACCTGTGTGCCAGGCGTATACTCTGAAATTTCTTCAATCTCTATTTTCTTTTCCTTGAACATGCCAGAGCCTATCTCATTAAGATTAGGAATCGTCACCGGAAGACGGCCAGAGATATCTTTAAATCCAAGGAGAGCATCGGCCAACGCATTTTGCATTATTGAGCTACCTTTATAGGCACAGAGATAGGTTGAAACCTCAGAAAAATC
>Ga0209019_1000370_pt1 | contig 23034 bp, 15 predicted proteins | sample METZYME_3_300m_FD_187549 | JGI IMG/M metagenome (GOLD analysis project Ga0209019, IMG submission 187549) | Marine microbial communities from oxygen minimum zone in mesopelagic equatorial Pacific - METZYME_3_300m (SPAdes) (version 2) | ecosystem: Environmental > Aquatic > Marine > Oceanic... | reverse complement strand
CGAACATAACGGCTCCAGCTTCATCTTGGCTCCAGAGGCTATGAGCAGGGAGTCTCCTTGCGAATCTGAAGCGGCGAGGTGTCCGTGATAGAGCAGGGAAGATTCACCGTAGAACGGCAGAGCCTCCCCGTGGCTCCATGGATTACTCAATTCACCTGCACCAGGTGCCTCAGTGTCATCATCGTAACGGACAATCTCGAACTCGTAGGGAGAGTAATCATCCTCCGCCGAGTGAACGAGACGAATCCACAGATCTCCTTGAGTCGGGTATTCGAAGTAGTGCCCCATCTCTGCACGCTCGATGGTGTCAACAAGCGACTTCAACTCCTCGTCTCTGTGCCAGATCTCGACGCCAATCTCACTGGGTCCCCTCAGGCTGTTGAGCAGCATCACGTCTCCGGGGTCTCCGACCACCATTATGGCATCCTTGTCACTCTGGTTCTCCAGTGCTCCGACGTAGAGCACGCCCTCAGAAAGAAGGTCGATTGCAGCACAGGAGTGTAACTGGCATGGCGAAGTCGTGTTGATTCGCGGGTATTCACCCTGACTTCCCGGAGGTGGGACTATGTTCGGCAGATCTTCGTGCTCAGTCCATTCATCCATCCTGCTGAGTATCACTTCTGTCCCTAGGTCACCGGACTCGGTTCCCGAATCGACTAGGAGCTGCCAGGACACGTTGCCCTCGACCCATCCTGACCATTCCACGAGATGCGGGTCCTCATGTCTCTCCTCGACTCCGTCAGCCCAGACGACTAGCTCCATCCCCTGGCAACCGACCTTCAAACACGAAACACCAATCCACACCGGCCCGCTAGTGCTGAATTCCCCGTCGCTGAGCACTACCTTAGAGTCATCATCGGCGCTGACTGAAGCGCTGAACGCAGCCAGTGCCAACAACGCAGCCAACAGCCCCGCTCGCACGCCTCGCATGTGAGGCCGACCCGGCTGCACCTTAGAATCCTTCAAGCGAACCGCGTCAGTGCGACGGCGTATGACAGAACGCCCGCTGGCCCGTGGTGTGGCCGCAAGGCAACGTTTCGCGAGGCTGATGCCGCTAGGCGATAGGAACCAGCCTGTCGGGTGGGCACCGGGCCTAGTTCTGGGCCCCCAAGATCCCGAAATCGAACCGTCTTTGGCGCCGTTCTCGTGCTCGAGGAGCCAAGGCGCCGTGCCAGCGACCATCTCGATGTCCACAAGGGCGGAGATGTGCTACCCGTTCGACTCTACCGACACATGGGATGCATCGGAGGGTCTGACACTTCCTCCAAGCCTTGCCGAAGCCGATTCGGGAGAGGCTGGTCACGGCTCCCAACTGCTACCCGTCTCATGGCAGTCCATGCACCACGACCAGAACCTCAACAATCCCGAACTGGAGCCTTCAGTCCTAGCCCTAGTCGACGCAGCGCAACTAGCCGAGCGCCCCGGGATGCTGGTTGAGGCGCTCGATGCCCTCAGGGTGCGCTTCCCAACGTCCCTCATATGGACTCCCGGGATAGCAGGTCCAGACAACTGCGCACTCCTCTCATGGATGGGGGTCGACCTGTTCGACACGACGCGCTCAAGACGAGCCGCGTCGCTCGGTGTGATTCTCACCGAAGACGGGCCGAGGCTGCCTGAGGAAACGCTCGGAGAAAACGCCGACATGGATGCTCAGTGCGCTGCATGGGCCCGCGCTATCGCAGCCACAAGAACCGCGATCCGGAACGGCTCGTTGCGCGAGCTGGCTGAGCGCCAGAGTGCTTCCAGCCCACGCACAGTGGAGCACCTCCGCCGACATGACTCATTGATGAGGAGGTACGAAGGAGATCGCTCAGGTCTAGCTAGGGTGGTCGGGCACGAGCACAGACTGAGGTGCCACACGTACTCGAGCCGAAATGACGCCCTTATTCACGACTGGCGCAGCAGAGTAGCAGACCAGCACCAGCCGCCAGAGCACCAGAGGCAGGTCCTGCTCCTGCTGCCGTGTTCAGCGGTAAAACCATACCGCACTTCACAGAGTCACAGGAGGTTCCTGAGGGTAATCGGCTCGGATGCGGTGCATCAGGTGATTGTCACCGCTCCTCTCGGGCTAGTTCCGAGGGAGTTGGAGGAGATTTGGCCTGCAGCCAACTACGACATCCCGGTGACCGGCGAATGGGATGCTGACGAGCTCGCAGTGATTCGCGATATGACAACCCGCTTCACCTCCAGAGTCGGATACTCCACGGTGATCAATCACTCGGGTGTCGACATCGAGTTAGGAGGAGTGGAAGTTGTGGACACCCGTCAAGGTGATTCAGCAGGTTCGACAGAAGCGCTATCGAGATTGCAGGAGGAAGTCGAGCGAACGGTATCAGAATTCAATCTCGAGAGTCCTAGGAGGGCTGCTCACAGGTTGGCTCAGATGCGTGCGCTCTCGCGCTTCCAGCATGGCACCGATGCTTGGCTGGAGGGGTCCAAGGTGCAGGGCCGCCCACCAATCTTCACCATTACGAAGGATGGCGAGCAGATCGCCCAATGGAATCCGAGAAGCGGTAGATTTGCCTTCTCCAAGGCCTCCCTTCCGTTGCTCGACGCTTGCGATGCGGCACCAAGAGTCAGTCTGAAGCCGGGATTGGAGTGGAGAGGGGATCTGTTCCCGACCAATGTCGAATCTGCAGAGGCCGGCATTAGGGTAGGCGACGAGATTCTCGTGATGCAGGAAGGCCGACTCGTCGGCTCCGCGCGCGCCGAAGCTGCGGGTTGGGAGTGGCCTGACGGCCCTGGTAGGCTTGCGCGTTCCCAGCACAGGCTGTAATCCACCCTCCGGGTGCCTACGCAGCGATTAAAGAGGGGGAGCAGGTCGCCCGGACGCCCGAGGTAACAGACATGTCACGCATGCACAGTGGAGGCAAGGGTAGCAGCGGTTCCAGCAAGCCCGGCGTCAACGAGGCTCCCGGATGGTCGGCCTCCGACAAGACGGACGTTGAGGAGCTGATTGTGAGCCTGGCTCGAGAGGGGCACTCCACTGCGATGATCGGCACTATCCTGCGTGACCAGCACGCTGTGCCCGATGCGCGACTCGTCACTGGAGAGAGGATTTCCCATACGCTCTCTAGGAACGGCATCACGAACAAGTACCCTGAGGACATGATGAACCTCATGCGCCGGGCTCTGAGCCTGATTGACCATCTCGCTGGTAACTCGAAGGATCTCCACAACCGCCGGCAACTCGAACTCTGTGAGTCTAAGATTCGCCGTCTCGCTAGGTACTACAAGAACACTGGAAAACTCGACGAGGACTGGGTCTACAAGCAGGACCAACTGCGTCTTATGGTCGAGTGATTCTTGCGCAGGGGATTTGAACCCCGGCTCCACAGCACGAGCATGCGCACGCTGCTGGAGGCCGAGCCGCTGGCCCCTGTGTCCAAGACACTGTCCCAGGCAGCCGACCAGCTGCGCAGCTCAAACACGACCATACTTCTTCTCGCAGCCCCCTCTCTACAGGGAGCCCTGGCTATTGCCCCGCTGGAGGCCGCTTTGGTCGACACTGGCCTGCCTTACCGTCGTCGATTCAGGCTCGAGGCACCCGCCGAGGGCTCGTGGGTGCACATTCTCGGACCAGCCGATGAGAGCGGCCCTAGGCTATCTTTGGACCCCACCCAGCTGTCATTGGCAGGAACCGTGGTGGAAGGCCTCACTGGACATCAGGGAGACTCCCGTAAGGGACCTCTCACCGCTGTGGCGCAGTCGCATGCCCTAGCGCAGGCGATTTGCCCCGACGGAGCCCGGATACGACGCCTCAGGCCGTGGGCGATCTCAGGCAACTGGCTCCACTCTGCTCTGGACACGACCTATGACCCTGTCTTCACGGCCCTGCGCGACGCACTGGTGGAGGACGGCTCCATCAGGGTAGTCCCGCTGCCCGAGGTTCCTGAGCCCAACATCTCGTCAAGCACGTGGATCGACCCTGCGGCGCTGGACGCCGTGACCTCCCGCTGGCCTTCTCTGGACATGGAGGGACGCGCACGCGCGCTCTCCCACCTGATGCGACCGGCTCTGTCCCGCTCCACGCCCTCCACTGCTAGGCTGGAGGAGATAGGATGGCATTGCGTCATGGGCCCGGGATGGTCGACTGACCTTGCCGGGCAGATAGCTTCAGCGGCTGGCATGTGGAAGGAGAACCCAGCGGCGGTCGCTGCTGGAAGAGTCGCCGACTCTCTGTTGAGGCGAGGAGTTATTCCTCGACTCTGAGCATGCTCTTGCAACTTGGGCACTCTACTCTGAGTGGACGGACCTCGGACTCGATGGGCACTCTGGTGGAGCACGCCGGGCAGTCGATGTAAGGACCGGTGCTGCGTCTGCCGATTCTTTGAATGGTCTCAGTCTTGGGAGATACTAGGGCCACCGGGAACACCAGCAGGATTGATGAGATTGAGACTCCGAAGACAATCGGCATCGGCATGCCCAGAACGTAAATCACCAGTGCTAGGCAACCGAGGGCGACCACCGTCACCACTGCGGGGACACTTGACCTGCGCTTGGTCAGCGCCATCGCGAATCCGATTCCGACGGACAGGAACAGCACCGACATCATCGCACCATAGAGTACACTGTACAAGGCGAAGCCCGAAGGTTGGAACTCCACCCTGAAGTCGAGCTCGGGGTCGAGTTCAGGCTCGTCGACGGTAAGCACCTCGAGGATAATCCAGCGCCTGTGCTTGTACTCGATATCATCTGCTGCGACAGCCCCCAAGTCCTCCAGCAGAGTCGACCTCAATTCGGCAGTCAACTCAATCTCAGTCCAGTAGTCGTCGGGAGACGAGCGTACGAAACTCTCAACGAGGACCTGCCTCTCCGCCTCCATCGAATCATAACTGTACGATGTGTCGATGAAGATGGTGACGGCATCGGCGCTGAAGGCCCTAGTGCCACCCATGTCGATTGTTATCTCTGTCGGCCCAAGCTCTATTGGATTGACACCGAGAATGGCCTCTATCTCCAACGACAGCCCGTTAGACATGAAAGAGCGGAGATTGGTTGCAGATCCCGTCAGGTGGCCTTGCAGGGCGAGCAGTTCAGAGTCATCCACCCTACCGTTGTGTTTGTCGGCGGACGGGACCGAGTCTGCGTAGGAATTCAGATTGCGCCACCAACTGTTTGAACTCAAACTCTGGTTGCCGATGTTGTCTAGTCCCCAACGCATCCACTGCGACATCGAACCGTCGAACTTGATCATCACCTCGCGGTCAACAACGTACCCGTTCCACTTAGCTTCGATTTCCATATCGAGGGACGAGCCACCGGTCCTCAACGGCTCGTTCGCTGGATACCACCCTGTATTGCCGGTGTCTTCGCCGATGATGATGTCATGAGTGCGCGTGGTGTCTATTTGGAGGCCGCTCTGCGGCTTCAATTGGAAGTCTACCCTGATGTTACCACCTTCTGAGTTCTCAGGAACCTCCCAGACGAAGGTGACCTCGACACCCCCCTCGACTCCAGTGGCGATTGGCATCTGGCTGACCTCGGCACCCTGCACTGAGATACCCCCGAGGGACCCGGTCCACATCCGGTCGTCGAAGCCGGATTTGAGGACAATAGGGAAGTAGACCAGCCTACCTAGGACGCTGGCATCCTTCATCTCGATGTCTACTAGGGGAAAGCGCACTGAGATATGGGCATCATTGGCCTCGGACCCCCATAGGAAGCGGATTCCAGCATCATCTCCTGGTTGGGAGAAGAGGAGGCTGCGCACGGTCAGGGTGAGTTCCAGCAGATCACCGTCGTTGACCTGTCCGGGACTGACTTCGACGCTGATTTGAAGCATCCCGGAACCGGTGAGATATGGGTCAACGCCCCCGTCTCCGTCGTAGAACGACCCACCTATCCTAATCTCCAAGGTAGAGTTGATGGTCACTCCCACGGCACCCTCGACCTCGTAGGGAATGCTGAATTCCCAAGTCGAGTTTTGGTAGGCCCCCTCGGTCCCCCAGACCACACCCCATGATCCGATCTTGATCTCGCTCAGGATGGAGGGTGTGACGAGGGTGGATTGGGAATCCGACTCGTCGCTCTCGAGGTCCTCATCGAAGGGAGTGAGTGTACCGTCATCGGCATCGCCCATGAGAAAGAGGTCGAAATCGGTCGAGTTGCAGCAGGTCACATCGTCTTGGGCAACTGCTGCATAAGGAGACATACTCATCGTGAGAAGCAGCGCCACCAGAGCCAAGGCGCTGGGGCGTCGCTTAGAGGGCATCAGACCCTGTGGCCGGCTCGTATCCCTTGAATGCGCCGCCTCTCGAAACCTCGTGTACGCGATTGCGCGGGCGGCGCCAAAGGCGCCGAAATCAGCTATCCGTGCAACCAGACCAGTTTCGCAGGACCTGATTCAGGCAACTCCTCCAGTCTTGCGAAACCCACTCTCTCGAGCTGGTATGTATCGCCTACTTCCAACTCGAAGTCCTCCAGTACCCCTATCTGCTTGTGCAATTCATCGCCTGCAGGAATCGCCAGCTCTGCTTCCCGTGTCATCGAGGTGGGAATCCAGTGGATGATTGGGCGCCCATCGGACCTGTCGAAGGACTCCACGGTGGCTGTGTCCCTTGAGATCTCGATGTCCGCGAACTCCTTCAGCCGGACCCTGCCGGAGCGCAGATCGGAGGTCTGGATTGCTATCGAGCCGGTGAATCGCCACTCCCGCGAACCTGGAACAGCCCCATCGGGATGCCTCGGCACGAGCACCCCCCTCTCCTCCCCCGCTCCCTGCAGTTCGAGAGTGACTGGGGAGGCCACGAAGCTGCGGCGCTCTATGGCCGAGTCGATTAGACTGGAGTTGAACGCCTCAATGGTCTGCATCGAGATAGAGATGTCCTTCTGCGTCAGCCCGAGGTCGATCCAGAAGTCCCGCAGAGCCTGCGCACTGAAGCCTCGACGCCGAAGTGTCTTGAGAGTGGGAAGCCGGAGATCGTCCCACCCCTCATGGTTGCCGGATTCTATCGACGCGCGCATCTCCGAGGTTGAGAAACCGCCGAACTCGTGAACCTTGACCCTGCCCCAGTAGAGGGGTTCTGGGTACTCCCATCCGAAGTGCTCGTACAACAGCGTCTGCTTGCGGGTGCTGTCCATCAGGTCCTTGCCGCGGACGATGTGGGTGACGCCCTGCTCATGATCCTCTATGGCACTCTGGAAGTCGAGCAGCGGCCATACCTTGTACCGATCCCCTGCTAGGGGGTGCGGCGTGTGCTGGATTCTCAGTGCGGGCCAGTCTCTGAGGGCCGGATTGGGTAGTGTCATGTCAGTCTTGACCCTGACCACCGCCTCACCATCCTGCATCTGGCCGTCGTTCATGGATTTCCAGTCGGACAGGCTCTCAGCAGCGCTTCTTCCTCTGCACGGACAATCCTGTTTCTCCTCTCTGAAGCCCCGAAACTTGTCAGCGCTGCATCGGCAGACGTAGCCGAATCTCTCAGCGACCATCCGCTCTGCGTGCTCTAGGTAGAGGGGCATCCTCTCGCTGGCCCTGATGATTACGTCTGCGGACCTTCCGGCCAGCCACTCGTACTCGTCCTCTATCCACCCATAGGCTTCGGGCAGAGGGGGCTTCACTTTGGTATCGGTGTCATCGAAGCGCAGGACTACCTTTCCGTCGTACATCCTCGCGTACTCCGAGTTGATTACAACTCCCCTCGAATGCCCCAGCGTCAGGGGGCCGTTCGGGTTCGGGGCGAATCTCAGGACCACTCTGGAGGTGTCACCCGGCAGTTCCTTCAGACCCTCCGCCTTGCGATGCTTCTCGCGTTCTAGGGCCTCTGGTGCCGTCCTCTCCAGCTCTTTCCTGACGTGTTCGATGCCGTGGCTTTCTGCTAGGGAGTTGGCAGCAGTCACCTCAGTCTCAATCAGATCCCGGAGTTGCTTCGCCTTGCGGCGAAGGTCCTCACGCTCGGAGAGCAGCCGGCCGAGCACGCTTCCGGCTTGCCCCTGTCCGGCGTACTCGACGGCGTTCTGCAGCGCGTACTTGCGGACCGCAGCGACGATATCGGGGTCCCAACCGCCTGAATCAGCCATGATACCGGGCGATACCGCCGAAAAGCAGCATTTCACGCTTCGCGTGCTCACCACTCGTCGAGCGATGATTGGAGGACCGAAGAACCGTCCGCGGCCCTCATCGGAACAGGCCCGCTGTGAATCTCTCTCCAGGCATCTGATACCGTCGACCAGCTCCATCTGAGGCATCCGTGTGGCAGTTCCCCCGAGACCAGTTCTCTCACCGCTTCTCTGGTTAGGGGGTCGGAGGGGTAACCCGAGCCAATTCTGATTTCAAGCCCAGCTTCGATAGCCGATATGGCATCGTCCCGCTTCACCTTTGCTAGGATGCTAGCCGCCCCAGCCACTACGCTCTGTGAGTCCATGCCGTGTCGCGACACCACCGTCCACTCGGACCAATCGCTGCCCAAACGGGAAACCAGCCTGTTCGTGAAACGCTCCTCGTTCACATCGCAGGCATCGGCCATTACCGTACCGCGAGAGTCGCTGTCGGCCGCAACCTCGATGGCTTCTGCGAATAACTCAATCTCGAGTCGGTTGAGGTCAGAGGACTGGCTGTTCAAGTCAATCCTCTCGGCTTCGCAGAGCACGATTCCGACCCCCCATCCGCTGCTATCGGCCTCTGATAGGATCTTCTCGGAGATACTGCGACGCTCTGCCGGCGACAGCTCCTTGGAGTCTCTCGCGCCGATTTCGTGCAGCGCCCCCTCGTCGTTCTCAGGGATGCAAATAGCGCAAACCACGAGAGGCCCTATCACCGGCCCCCTGCCGGCTTCGTCGACGCCTATCTTCAGTCCACTCACAACTCCAAGTCGTAGTCGGTCGGGCTATCATCATCACTACGCTTCTTGGGGGCGACCTTGCGAGTCTTCTGTTCGGCTGGGTCGAGCATAACGTTGCTAGGGTGCGGCATCTCGCCCTGTGACATCCTGTCGGCCATCTCAGTGGCCGACTCTAGGTCATGCGCGGTCTGGTGCTTGTCCAGCACTTCGCTGGCAGTATCCACCGCTTCCTTGCTGGGTCCTGCTTGCGGTTTCTCCGACAACCCGCCGGACTTCTCGATGAACTCTGCGGCGAAATCGCGCACCCCTATCTGCGGACTCTCCACGAGTTCGGGTGCCTGTTCACCCCCCTCTTCGAATCTGGCCATCCACTCCTCTGCCTTCTCCTCAGCAGGAGGGGCCGGCCCTCTGAGTGCCAGTTCGCGCTGTTTCCTGATCCTGACAGCCACAGCTACCCCCATGCTCCCCGCGATAACCACGATGGCAATCAGGATGAACTCGTGCCAGATCTCCAACCAGTCGATTGCACTCTGCAGGAAAGCCCCTCCTCCTTCGTTCGGACTGGGCACGAACGCGGCTGGCACCAGGGCGGAGTCCTCTGCGGTGAATATGATAGCCGGATCCCGAATCGATCGGACCTCGACGGTCAGAATCGCAGTGGTCTCGATCGGCGCCTCTGTTGGTACTGCCATCCATGCGCTGAATTCCACCGAATCGCCCGGTTTGACATTCATGATCTCGAAAGAACGGGGATTGCTGCTCTCGGTACCGGTCGAAGCCCCTAGAGGAGGCGCCAGACCGAATTCGGTGACCATGTTGACATCGAGATTGACCACTAGGCCGTCCGGCTCGTTGCCGGCGTTGGTAAGAGTCCACTGCGAAGTCAGGTTATTGTCCTCTGACAGGTCTGACGAGAGCCTCTCAAGCAGCCACTCGTATTGCTCGCCCACCGTGACCTCGAATTGCAACTCATCGGGCGACCAATCTCCCAGCCAGATCTGGACATTGACTAGGGCAGTCAGGTCTGCAGGCGTATCCTCAGACACCGTGCATGAGACCTCGATACCGCTCATCGACTGACCGGGTCCGAGGGTGACCTCGTCCTGCCCGAGCTCCACGGTTAGCCATTCCGACCCCCCCTCCACTGTGGTCGTCAGTAGGAAGGAGGAGGTTACGTCACCCGTGTTCTCCACTCTCAGCGAGCCGTGGCAGGTATCGCCCGGGACAGTGTCGCCTTCGCACCCGCTTGCCCCCAGAGTCAACAGCCCACCGGTCCGCGGGATGATGCTGACCCTCTGCGAAACCGCGGACACGTCCTCGGGGGCCGCGCTGCTCCAGACCATGACATCGAAGAACAGCACTCCCGGGTATCTATCAGGGGCTTGGACCTGAAGATACACCTCGCCGGATTCGTTAGGAGTCATGGAGTCCAGTTGGGTTCTGCTGAGCACGATTGCAGCCCAGCCGTCGCTGGAGAGCGACATTCCCGGCTCCCCGGTCAACGAGCCATTCGCATCCACTTCAGCTATTCCCACTACGAGGTCGCGCACCGAGTTGCCCAGATTCCTCGCCGTGACGAATAGATCGATGACATCACCGGGAGATAGGGAGGCATTGCCTCCTCCCTCGTCAATCGTTGCTCCGTGGTAGAAGCCGTACTCTAGTGAGAAGTTGTACCAATCTCTGGATTCATCCAACCCACTAGTAAGCTGCATGCTGAACTGGTGCAGCGATCCGGCCAGCGGATAGCCGTCAGAAATCTGCGGGGCAGTGATTGAGAACTGCACCCACTGGGTGATGTTTGAGGGGGCGTCGTAGGTGTGTCCCGCCCCGGGAGGCTCTGCGTTCGACCACTCGATCGACCACCCCTCAGAGCCGCTGATATCGACAACCGCTTCATCGTCGACCCCGGCGTGGTTGGTGAAGTTGAAGTTGAGCCCAATTGTAGCCCCGGGGTCGATGTCGAAGATTGAGCCCGAGTCCGGGCCGAATTCGATACCCGGCGGTTCGACTTCGAACGGGTAGAGGTAGTCTGAGCCATTGAACACAGTCGCAGCAGCGGCCTCTTGCAACTCCAGCGCCCTCGCAGGGGAGATTTGTCCCGGATAGGAGCGCCCCACCGGCGATTCACCGGTAATCACAGCGTGGAAGACGCATGCGGAGAGGTATGTCCCGTCTATTGAGGGATGCGAACCGTCGCTGGAGTATAGGGTCGAGAACGCCGTCGAACCAGCGCTCGGATCAACTCCCGTGTCTGCAACTGCGTCGTACAGATGCTTGTAGGCCAAGCCCACCGGTGCGATGAAGGCCGGTTCCGAGTGTGTAGTGATATTCTCGAGATACATCTCGTACCCCTGCTGCAAATGCAGTTGCATCGATGGGTAATCCGGATTCCGCCACTGATTGTTCGAATCTCCATCCTTGTACCCCCATGTCATGAAGAGTATCGTACTGCCTCCTGAGTCCAAGGCACGCTGATTGAGGTAAATCGCAGCGTCCTTGCTGTCCTGCCAGTATTGAGAGTCGGTTGGAAACGAAGGGACTTGACTCTGGTCTTGGAGAATCACGAAATCGTTTGGCTCATTGAGTGCGATGTTCCACTGATTGCCACTTTCCCTAGCCCGGTCTTCGTGTTCGAAGAGTTTCAACCCACCACTGGTCAGTGCTGAGACTTCGGCATCCCCGCCGCCATCAGACAGGATGCTATCGAGTTTCGAAGCGAGATTGTTCTGACTGGTATACGAATTGCCGAGCATCAGCACCTCAAGAGCATTCGTTTTGAGGGAGGAATCCGCATCTCTAATCGATGAATCCAAGGTGTTCGGCGCAGGGTTGGATGCAATCAGCAAGAAAACGAGAACCAAGACAATCTGACGCTCGTTCATGACCGACTGTCATCGTTCTCACTCTTTTATCCCTGCTCCCTTCCGATAGTGAGCCCTACGAAGTATTGATGGTCTGGGGCGTTGTTGCATGAGCGTGGCAGTGAAATGGCCGTTCGGTAAGAAACCCACCGAGCCGCGCCAGGTTAAGCAGCCTGACAAGCGTAAGATCATCGAGTACGAGAGGAAGCCAGACGACTCCCCTGAGGAGAAGACGGCCGACCGAAGCCACCTCGAAGACGCAGCTTTCAAGGACGCCATGGCGCTTCTTGGAGACGATTCCAAAGAGAAATGAGGCCTCTAATGCACAGGCTTCGGAATCAACCGGCCTGCGGCTTCGATGTCGAACTCACCTGCATGGATAGGCGACCTCAGCCCGAACTCATGGCCGACTGCAGGATCGATTTCTCCAAATTGCCCGAGCTCCTCGCCTGAGACGAGTACCCTCGCCCCCCGGCCCGCTATCCAAGGTCCCTGTGCAGCCTCGGTCGCTTCGAACACGACCTCACCCATATCAGCACCGAGGTCCCTCAGCATGGCCTGTGCGACGCCTTTCGCCGCAGTGAAGCCGCCTCCTATCTCAGCACACGCCCAAGCCACCCTCGTCGAGTTGACCGAGTCCCTCACGACCTCTCCCAGTTCGTACACCTTCTGCGGCAGTTCGTGATGCCGATTGGCCGCAAGCAGCCTCAGCAGCGAGGGCAGGATGTACTGGCGCAGCAGGGTGTGGTCGATGGTGATGGGGTTGGAGATTACTGACAGACCCCCTCTGGCAGGCCATCTGACCCGCTCGAACTGGTCTGTCTCATTCGACAGGGTCAGCCCCTGAGTCTCTTGTATCCCCAGTGACCTCAGACTCGCCCTGATTCTGCGATTGAGGTGCGACGAACTCAGTGGAACCGCGTCGAGGTGAACTTCGGAGAGCTTCTCAGGCATGTTGTTGTAGCCGTATCCGATGGCTATGTCCTCGACGATGTCTATCGGGTGCATGATGTCGCTGCGCCAACGCGGCATCTCCACAACGTGCTCACGTTCGCCCACCGCGCAGTCCGCCCACCTCTCCGCCTTGTTCACTCCGTCGGTTACCGTTCTCGACTCTATCAGCCGCCCACCCATCTTGATTAGGGCGGCTGCAATCTCGTCCGAACCCAAGTCCAGACCCAGTATTTTCTCGATAAGCCGGTCCGGAACTCGGTGCCTTACGGCGTCCCCGCGGGGAGTGTCGGTTGACTCGCCATCGAATCCGGTGACTCTGACGCTCTCGACCGTCCCGCCTCTCTCGTGCAGTGACAGGCATACCAGCATCAGGCATGCTTCGCAAGCACGCTCGTCCCATCCGGTCACGTCGATGAAGAAGTCGGTCGTGGATTCTGTGACTGTGGTGTGGTCGCCGTTGATGATGGGTGGGAACGACAGGATGTCGTCGTTCGAATCAAGGATGACCGGGAATGTCTCCAATCCATCCATCAGGTGCGCGTACTCTACGCCCTTGGGATGCTCTTCAAGAATCTGCTTTATCGTCATCTCCTCACTCATCATCAGGGGGACGAAAGAATGCGTTCCGGGGACAGTGACGACCTTGAACGGCTCAGATAGCGTGGACAGGTCGTGCACGCCTATCGAGGCGAATCTGCGCTTGCGCCCCAGTGTGAGATGGAGCTTCTCCTGATGGTCCATCAGGGACTGGATGAACTCACCCCTCTCAGAATCGCTGCTACCGGTGTCGACGCCTCTGACTATCGCTGCTAGGATGACCGGCCTGACCAGTTCTAGGGATGGGTCGACCACCATCTCGACCCCACTCTCAGATACCTCGACAGAAGGATCCTCGAAAGCACCCCCGACAAAGCTCCTAGCAGCACGAGCCAGCGATTCGTGACTGAGTAGATCAGGACGGTCTGGGAAGACTTCGACTTCGATAATCTCGTCGTCATTGCCCTCGACGGGGCACCCCATGGCCGGCAGCCAATCAGTCCAGCCTCCACCAGAGTGCTCGACGCCGTTGATGCCCTGGATGTACTGCAGGATAGAGTGTTGAAGGTTGAGAGTCGGCATTTCTCACCTCAGTTGCCAAGCCACATGGGTAGCGGACGGTCGTAGCCGATTAGCCTCAGCCCGCTGATGGAGGCCGTGTCGTAATCCAGGGCCCTGAGGTTCCTTCTGCTGAGTTTCTCCAGCCCGTCAAGGCCCAACTCGCGCATCCAGCCTCGAACGGTCGAGTCGAGCCAGACTAAGGTATCCTCAAGGCCATCTTCAGGAGGTGGTGCCACAACGATGGGGCATCCTGCCGCGATAGCAATCAACATGTCCTCGGCGCTCGGCGCCTCATCCATCTCGATGAGCAGATGGCGCCCCTGCTCGGTCAGGTTCATCGCCCGGGCGGCGAGACCTATTCGCGGGAGCGCGGATGCAGCCCGGCTGCCGCCAGGGGAAGCCGCGTCGATGACAGCGCCATCCAAATCGAGGTCCACCACCAGTCTGAACAGGTGGTCGGCTCGATCCACGCAGTCGCGCAGTAGGATAAGTGCATCATCACTCATCTTGCAGGTGATGGATACCAGAATGGCTTCTATCTCGGCGTCGTTGAGCGGTGGCATATCCGCCAAATCGAGAACCACCCCGGCGCAACCCCCTAGCGAGCCGGCGCAATCGACGAGATTATCCTCGCCTACGAGAATCAGGTCGCACTCTCGGGGGGAGGTCCTGACTAGGGCCGGTTGAGACGAAGCCGCTCCCTGCCAAGTGCTGGCAGAGTCAGATTCCACCAGCCATGGAATTGGGAACAGAAGGCCGCCCTCTTCTGAGCCTAGGGGCATCAGGAGGGTGTACGGGTCGAGAGGGGAGTGCTCAGGAAGCCTGTCCGAGGTCGAGGGCACAAGTGCGATGCTTTCGAAACCCTCTGCGATTGACGACTCCGGCATCTCGGCTGCTCCCGCCGAAATGTCAGATGGAACCAGAACCAGCGCATCCTCCTCCAGAGTCAGGCCGAGCGGTTCCAGATGCTCAGCCAGTTGGATCATCTCAGCCGCTTCGATGCCACGCATGGAGGCGCCTTCCCCTGGAGGGGGGCAACTGCCGGCGATGACCACGCGCCCCCCCGTCATGCCGACTCCGGGCTCTGAGCCGACTGAACCGAGCACAACGACGGTCCCCTCACTCATGCCTGCCCCAGCCCTCTTCCCCGCATGACCCCGGACGATTACCGTACCGCCACAGATGCAGGCCCCTGCCTCATCTCCGGCCGAGCCCTGGACCGTGATGGTGCCTCCAGTCATCCTGTGACCGAGACGGTCGCCGGCGTCCTTCTCCACGACTATCCGGCCGTCTCGCTGGAAAGCCCCGAGCATCGAGGTGCTGGACCCCTGCAGTGTAAAGGTCCCTCCGTTGTTCATGGCGCCCGCGCACTCGCCGAGGTCGCCGAGCAGCAGCACCCTCGATTTAGGAGGCAGATGTGAAATGGCCCCGATCTCGCCGCTCTTGGGCTTCTCATCGCCACCGCGGCCCCATCCGATCCTGACCAGCAGGTCTCTCTCTAGGGCCTCGGAGAGCATTCCATCCAGATCGCGACCAAGTTTCATGCTCTTCGCAGTGACCTCGCGCATGGCTCTCCCTGTGCGGACATGACGCTAGTGGTCTTCATTCTGACGGGCAGCACGGGCTCAAGCCGCTGCTAATGGAGGAAAACCCGAGGTGCGAGGCGAAGGGTATGTTGATAGAGGGCTGGCAAGGGCGTCGGAACACCCTCAGGGGTACATACGGGGTCGAGGCGTGATCAGGGTCGCCATCAACGGCTACGGGACAATCGGCAAGAGAGTTGCCGATGCTGTTGACGCTCAGGATGACATGGAAGTCGCGGGAGTGACCAAGACCGGACCCAGTTTCGGATGCCAACTAGCAGCGAAGAAGGGTTACCCACTGTATTGCACCACCGACGATCCAGAGCGCATAGCCTCATTCTCATCCGGAGGGTACGATTGTCGTGGAGGGCTCTCCGACCTACTTGCCTCAGTGGACGTGGTGGTCGACTGCGCTCCTGGTAAGATGGGGGCTGCAAACCTCACCAAGTACGAGGCAGCCGGTATCAAGCACATGTTCCAAGGTGGTGAGAGGCACGAGCTCACCGACCTGTCGTACAGTTCGAGCGCCAACCACGCCGCGAACCTCAATGCCAAGGGCACCAGAGTCGTCTCCTGCAACACCACCGGGCTCTCGCGCACTCTCGTGCCGCTGTACGAGCTTGGCGGTTCCCTCAAGGTCGAGTGCACCATGATCCGCAGGGCGGCCGACCCCGGCGACTCGAAGAAAGGACCCATCAACGCAATCAAGCCGGTGCTGAAGGTCCCCAGCCACCACGGACCCGACGTCATGACGGTGAAGCCAGAGATAGAAATCAACTCTCTTGCCGTGGCAGTCCCAACCACTCTGATGCATGTTCACGCCATCATCGCAGATTTGCCCCCCGGCCACGGCCAAACGACCGAATCTATCCTCGATCTATGGAGGCAGACCCCTAGGGTCATCGTGATGCACGGTGAGGGCAATCGAATGACGACCACCGCTGAAGTCATGGAGATGGCACGCGATCTGGGCCGCAAGTGGGGTGATTTGCACGAGGTCTTCGTCTGGGAGGATGGAGTGAAGTTGGTGAACGACAGGTTGTACTACTTCCAAGCGATACACCAGGAGAGCGACGTGATTCCCGAGAACGTCGACTGCATACGCGCTCTGATGGGGACGGAAACCGATTGGCGGGCTTCTGTGGCTAAGACCGACAGCGCAATTTCGGACTACTACGGGCTATGACAGCACCCTCGGGTCGGCAAACTTCGTGGTACACCTAGTATGAACGGTCAAAAAGCCCCCTCGGGTCGGCTGACGCATGACCAGGGCTCGCTCTGTCATACCTGTTCTCGTAGCGCTCCTCCTGTCCACATGGTCCGGAGTGCTCGCGAGCGCCTCAGAGGACCCCCTTCCAGACAGCGATGTGACGGAGGATGCTTCTCAGGGACTCAACTCACAGTGGTCGCGTATGGCTGCCACAGAAACCACTTACCAACTGCGCGAATCATCAGGTATCCTGCACTCCCCGTTCGGTGCGTTCGACCCATTGGACGACCCCATTCCGCTCGGTCCTGAGAACCTGTACGATCCGCTGGCCCTGAGGCGCACGGGGATGCTCTTGGTCCAATCCTACAGCGCTGATATGACGGCCATGATGAACGCCTTCTCGAGCATGGGGGTCGATGTCCTTGACGTGGTCCCTGATGACGCCGTGGTGGTTCGTGTGGACCCGCTGAGCGACACCGGGGTAGTCGAGGCGATCAACAGGCTGCCGAGCGTCAGATGGACTGGTGAGTTGCCGGTAGCCTGGCGTGTCGCCCCCGAACTAATCTCTCTCTCAGGGAGAACAGGGATGCTCGTCGATATGGATGTGACACCCGCTCCCGATCTCGATCTCGATGAATTGGCCGAACTCTCTCTGGATCTACAACTGGTCTCGGGAGAGACAGGGCCTAGAGGGGTCTGCGACGCCTATCTGTGCCAGCCTCGCTCTGTCGATGCCGCATGGATTCCGATTCTCGCTATGGACGGCAGGATTCTGCATATCGGCTCAGCTTCGCAAATAACCATCCACAATGCCAACGCTAGGTCAATCAGCGGCATCAGTGGGACGCTAATCAGCTCCGGAGGGACACTGGATGGGAGCGGCGAGGTCCTTGCCATATCTGACACAGGTCTAGACGGTGATCACGGTGACTTCACGAATCGTATCAGAGGGATATACGATCAGTTCGGACCAGACAACTCGAACGCCGACATGAACAGTGGGCATGGTACTCATGTGACGGCCACGCTGCTCGGAGATGGTTCGGGGGACTCGACGACGATGGGCATGGTGCCGGCGGCCACCTTCCACTTCTACCAGCTCGAGGCTGACAGCTCCGGGGTTCTCGCCCGTTGGGGCTCGTTGTATCAGATGTTCACTCACTCGTGGCAGAACAACGCGCGCATACAGACTAACAGTTGGGGCAACGAGAACCTCGTCGGCGAATACAGTTCCGATTCCAGGTCGGCCGACTCGTTCCTAGTCGATTTCCCTCGCTTCCTAGTGCTCTTCTCGGCTGGTGATCTAGGCTCAAGCGGGGCTAACAGCGTGACTCCGCCCGGGACTGCCAAGAACGTCCTTACGGTAGGGGCCTCGACCACCGGTGCGTACGGCAGCACAGCCGAGGGCACGGTCACCGGATTCTCATCTAGAGGGACAACCCTTGACGGGCGCATAAAACCGGATCTGGTCGCTCCCGGTGTGATGATCTGCTCGGCTAGGGCCGAGGAAGCGCAGTTCGCCAACGGGGGCTCGTGCTCGAGCGCCACGCACAGTGATGGAAGCACCCCGTTGTACATGACGCTCAACGGCTCGTCGATGGCCACGCCCGTCGTCGCTGGTGCTGCGGCGATGGTCAGGCAGTACCTCAGGGAGACAGAGGGCATCAACGAGCCGCGCTCCGATTTGATTCGAGCGATTCTGATCAACGGTGCGGAGGACATCGGCGCCCCTGACATCCCCAATCCGGCCGAGGGCTGGGGGCAGATTGACCTTCAGAACAGTCTCTATCCGTCTTCAGGGGGGCAGAGCCTACCTGTCCTGTATGACGACTCGCGCGAGTTGCTGCCCGGCCACGCTTTCCTCTACACCTTCGACATCGATGGCAGCAAGGGCTTGGATATCACGCTAGTATGGAACGACAAGGAAGGTTCGGCGGTCGCCGATCAGAGCGCCGCCCGACTGGTCAACGATCTCGACTTGAGGGCGATTTCGCCCGATGGGTCTGTTTACATCGGCAATCAGTTCTCTAACGGGCTCAGTTTCTCGGGCGGCAGTGAGGACCGGCTGAACAACGTGGAGAGGGTGCGCCTGCCTTCCAGCACCTCGGGTACATGGACTGTCGAGGTCGGTCACGCAGGGGGGACGCTACAGGACTACGCCATCGTGCTGAGTGGGTTGGCTACTGAGTTGGAGCAGGCGGACCTGACTGTGTTCGAGGGCTCCCTATCGAGTTCCGTCGAGAGTCCCCTGCAGGGCGACACCTTCCTCGTCGAAACCGCTTGGAAGAATCAGGCTGCTGCTACTACAGGGGCCTACTCGATCGAGGTCGAGGACATCACTGCAGGGGCTGTGATACACACCTCGCAGCGATCGTCGCTCGGCGGTGGCATGCTCGACTCGCTATCCTTCCCTCACTCATTCTCGACCACTGGGCTGCACGTCCTCGAGTTGAGACTCGACTCGTCCTCAGAGGTTAACGAACTAAATGACGAGTCTAACGGAATCGACAACAACCGTATTCTCCTGCATGTCAACGTCTCGCAGATCGGAGTCAGACTCACTCCTCTGATGCAGGACGGGAGTTTCCCCAGCAACCCCGCTGAACTCAACCAGGCCATGACGAGGACGTTGGACCCAAGGACAGCCAGCTGGGTCCTATTCGATCTCGAGATGCGCAACGAGGGGACCTCGGAGATCTCAGTGGGGCTGAGCGTATCGCCCGTACAATTGCTGGGTGATGACGGGGTTCTCTACTCACCGCGGGACGAGTGGTGGAAACTAATCAACGAGTCCGGACCGTGGTCACTGGCTCCGTTCGGCGAAGAGGGTGACAGAGTCGTGGTCACCCTGAACATGTCAGATATGGACACCGACCTGTCCAGCCCCTCGGATGCCGTGTACGCTCTGCCGGGTACCTTCGTCTCCGATCTGACTCTGTTCGACACCAACGCGCCCACTATCTCTCACAGCATCAGGCTGACAGCATTCGTGGAGAGAGTTGAGGGCCTTTACACCATAGTCGCAGGGACGGAGGGACTGGGCGCTGAGCCCGGCGAGTTCGCTGTCTTCTCACTCTCTATCAAGAACACCGGCAACGGTCCAACCCAATACACAGTCAGTTGCGAGACAACCGACCGCTGGACCATACACATCGGCAACAGTCAGTCATCCGAGATAACCCTCGAACCGCTGAGCAGACTTCAATTCCTCCCTCTGCCTATCAGAGTCAGAGTCCCCGATGCTGAAGACGGGCAGCCTTCCGCAGGACTCACACAAAACATCGAGTGCATCACGACTTCGGTCAATGACCCAACCCTAGAGACCACAGAAGGGGCTGTAGTCACCGTACTGGAGAGCCTCGACTTCTCACCCGAGTTGTTCGATTCCGACGGAGTCGCTCTCGGGCCTCTGGCGATAGCGGATCCTAGGCCCGTCTTGAATAACGACGTAGTAACGACCGAACTGGTCGTCTCCAATGACGGCAACGTGCCGATGCAGTTCGTCGTCCAGGCTTTCTCGTCTCAGAACACTTGGCCCATCCAGATATCAGAGGGTTCGGACGTACAATCAGAGGAAATCGCACTCGACATTCCCGCCGGTGCATTCTCCACTGTCACTATCGTCACCATAGTACCTCCCGCTGCAGATATGGGAGTATCCAACACCATCACCATACGCACGACCCTCGCTGATGGCCCCACCGTCACCAACGCCACACGCCTAGTGGTGCAGGAGATCGCCACCTTGGACCTCTCTTGGAACGCCACCATGGCCATCGCACTGGGGGTTCCCGGTACCGCCGACATACACGCTCACAACACCGGCAACGTTGAACTCGACATCAGCCTGACAATGGGTACTCTTCCAGACGGCTGGTCTGGAGGGTTCCTCTCTGGAAGGGACTTCTCCATGGAGATGAACCAAGAGGCCACTATCACGGTCGGCATCGATCTTCCAGGTAGCCTCCCTGTCGGGTCCGCAGGTCAGACGGTTTCGGTCATCATCGAAGCCACCTCGCCATCTGGTGACGATGTGTATGTCTACACGGTAGAGATGGATGTCGAGGTGCTGCCCTCTGTATGGATTGGGTTGTCTTGCGATTCACCGACGATCGAGGATATCGGGGCCGACGGGCGGACCTTCGAGGTCGTAATAACCAATCTGGGAAATTCTCTGGCCGAGGTAATAATCTGGACTAGCGGCCTAGACGGCTGGGACGTACAAGTAAGTCAGACCCAACCAACGATTCTGGTGGCGGGCGAATCCTTCGTAGTTACAGTCACCGCAACCCCTGGCGAAGGGGCCTCTAACGGCCTTACTCACATTCAATTCAGCTCTAACTCAACCGACTCCGGTGACGGTCTCACCAGCATTACAGGGGGCACTCTGGAATTGGGCATCAGCAAGGCCAGGGATTCCAGCAGAGGCGGGCTCGGTGGCATACTCGACAGCCTCGGACTTCCCGATTGGACCCTAGCCCTGATTTTCCTCGTCATGCTTGGTTCAATCATAGTCTCAGGAGTGAGAATGCGCAAATCCTCGGTGACTTCCCTCAGTCCTGAGGAGGAGCTGATTCCCGAGGGTTCAGCACTTCTGGCTGGAACTCAATCCGAGAGAAAGGCAGCTGCCTTGGAGACCTCAGCCTCGGGTGAGGTCCTGACTGGAGGGGTCAGCGACGAGGAGATCCAAGCCGCCATAGCCCAGTCTTCTCCAATGCTCAAACCACCTTCTAGTACGGAAGGGGCTCCGCCGCTTCCTCTAGGTGGTCTGCCCGAAGGCTGGACCATGGAACAGTGGACGGCGTACGGCCATCTGTGGTGGGAACAGAACAAGCCGTAGTCTGCGCTTTGCTTATCACTCGGACCACTCCCGAAGCACCATGAGCGGCTCGATAGTGCTGTTCGGACCTCCGGGTGCCGGCAAGGGCACCCAAGCCAGCAGGATTTCATCCCTGACCGGCAAGCCTCAGGTATCCACTGGAGACATGCTGCGCGCCGCAGTAGCTTCGGGCTCTGAGTTGGGGGCCGAGGCCAAGGGCTACATGGAAGCCGGCTTACTGGTCCCCGATGAAGTCATCATCGGACTAATCTCCGAGAGGCTGCAGGAGCCCGATGCCGTATCCGGGCTGCTGCTGGACGGCTACCCTAGGACAATCGCTCAGGCCGAGGCGCTGGCCGAGGTTGAGGAGGTCTCCACCGTGATTTCCATAGAGGTCCCCGACGAAGCCATCGTTGAGCGAATAGTCGGCAGGAGGATGGATCCGGAGACCGGGAGGATATACCATATCAGATTCAACCCCCCTCCCGCTGAACTCTCCGAGCGAGTCATCCAGCGTAAGGACGACAACGAGGATACAGTGTGGAACAGACTGTCCGCATACCACGAGCAGACCGCTCCTTTGGCGGATTGGTACGAGCAGAGAGAAGTGCTCGTCAGAATCGATGGTAATCGATCCATCGAGGCGGTAGGAAATGCCATCGAGGATGCGATTGCATCGCAGGTGAATCAAGATGACTAACCGACGCCGCAGCAGGGACTCGAAGAGGAAGAGAAGGGCCTCCGGAGCCATCGAGGAACTGTCCTCCGTCCTCCGCTCCTACGGGACCACGGACCCCGAGACCATTGATGCTGCTGCAAGGGATATCCTCAGAATCGGGAAGCGGCATGGCGAGCGTCCCGATTCTGAGATTTCCAGACTGATCTGCAGGGACTGCGAAGCGGCTCTGATTCCAGGGCGCAATGCGAGAATCAGGGTCTCAGGTGGCATGCTGGTCATCACCTGTGAGGACTGCGGCAGGATAGAGCGCTCGGGGCCGGACTTCAAGGGAGGTGATTCTGATTAGCGCAAAAATACCACAATCGATTCTTCGGATGGCTAAGGACAGATCCACTCCCATCACCGTGAGAATAGGCAAGGACGGAATCACCGACTCAGTGGTATCCGAGTTGAGCGACCAACTCAGCAAGAGAGGGCTGGTCAAGGCGAAGGCCAACCGGGGCATGCTGAACGGCTCATCAGAGAGAACAGATGCGTTTGAGGGGCTGGCTGATGCCACTGGCTCTCTACTCGTTCATAGCAGGGGAAACATCGCAGTTTTCTGGTCTGGCAGGAGTTAGATTGTGAAAATTATCCTCTTTGAGGATAGGCCGCCATGCTCACTTATTTAGAGGCGTCAAGGCTCGCTGAGCCATGGTGACTGAGCAGCAGGTGGTTCTCGCGGTTTTCGTGATATCATTCGTGCTCATTCTAGCCGAGTATCTCCACCGTACCATTGCAGCCTGGTTCGGTTCCGTCATCATGCTACTGTACGGGCATTGGACCGGAGTCTTCGACACTCATGGCGATTCTCTTGAGCACACCATGTTGGGGTGGATTGAGTTCGAGGTCATAGGGCTCCTGCTTGGGATGATGGTGTTCGCTGCGATTCTCGAACTCTGTGGATTCTTCGAGTTCATCGCCATCAAAGCAGCAAAGATGAGTGGTGGAGATCCCTGGAAACTAATCGTCCTTCTCGGTACTTTCACGACTCTTATTTCACTG
>Ga0209019_1000364_pt1 | contig 23218 bp, 21 predicted proteins | sample METZYME_3_300m_FD_187549 | JGI IMG/M metagenome (GOLD analysis project Ga0209019, IMG submission 187549) | Marine microbial communities from oxygen minimum zone in mesopelagic equatorial Pacific - METZYME_3_300m (SPAdes) (version 2) | ecosystem: Environmental > Aquatic > Marine > Oceanic... | reverse complement strand
TCTTTTCAATATAGTCGAGGTAATCACCGTACTGGTCCCAGTCCCAGGACAATCCAGACATGATGGCATGCTTGGGTATGTCCTCCACGGTCTCCATCATTCCGGCGAGTTTCTCACGGTGTTCCGGCTTGCAGGGGGCAAAGGTCACGCCACAATTGCCCAGTAACACCGTAGTTACACCGTGCTGGGTAGATGGTGTGACCATCGGGTCCCATGCAATCTGTGCATCAAGATGCGTATGCCCGTCGATAAACCCTGGGGTTACGATGTGTCCGGTCGCATCGATTTCACGCTTTCCGTTTGACGAAACGTTGCCAACTGCAACGATTTCGGTGCCATCGATCGCTACATCACCGTCGTAGGGGGCCGCCCCCGTCCCGTCAACTATCGTGCCGCCACGAATTACCAGGTCATGAGTCATGTTCTCTCCTGCATCTTCCCTACCTTAAGCTGACCCGCCAGTTGGGGAGGCGCGCAATCAAAACGAACTATTGTGCCTTCACGATACCCGGGCTGCTTTGATTGTCAGCGGCGACCACCGGGCAATGGATGCATAACCTCCGCACCCCCAAGTCTCTAGACTCCACATTCAACTATTGTTGCACTTCGCAAGAAGCAAACTATTCGTGATATTTGTAGTAGTCCCTTAAAGGAATCATCAGGTGGGCGTATTTAGACCCCGGAAACATTACGTACGGAGCACCTGACGTAAAATCTGTGGTGTGATTTGCAATTGCTCCTGGGTCTTTGGGCATCAGCATTAAGTGTGGCCCCGATTCGATCCATTGACTGGGATCTTTCGCGTCTTTTTTGTTCATCACCATGGGCGTCGTATTGTCCTCGCCCACGTCCCCATGAAGCATCCACATAAATCCATCATGCTCCAATTCCGGTGTTGATCCGCTCATATAAGCTTGCATCCATTTCAAAGACTGGACATCGGCGCATACGGGCATTCCGCCGTGAGCATCTTCCCATCCTGAACTAGGCATAGGCCTGGAATTGCCAGCCATGCACGTCCAGCCATTATCTCCTTCACGTAAAACAGCGTTTGAAGGAGACACGATGGTTGCTCTGGTCCCTATAAAACTCGGTGCAGCAGTCGAATAAGCCCAAATTTGCCACTCTGAAGACGAATGGGCCACATTCGGTTCGCCTGATACAGCGTAGTGTGCAAGCAGTGCCGAAATAATTAATACAAGCTTCTTTCTCATGTATCCCTCTTCTCTGTATATGGATTACGCCAACGAATCGCGTATAGACAACGAATTTAGATCGAAACGTACTGAACTCTGTTTATAGTTGCAATAAACGCGATTGCCCTACGAACATCCGCTATAACTCACTCGTAGCACAATCAATCTCCGTTCGGATATTGGCGATGATAGCCACGTTCCTGCACCAGGTTCTTTGCAGTGTCGTGCCTATTTTATTCCACGCGCAGTCAATTTCTGCCGAGACTGTCGGGCCCACTATTCGCTAGGCGGGTGGAAACCGATCGCATGGTAACTTCGAGACTCTGGATCAAATGTAAAGATGAGTCCGTCTTTTTCAATCACTGGTGGAATACGATCGTGAACGATAATGCCGAGGTGTTCGCAACCGTTACCGCCCAAATCACGCAAGTGGACCCCATCATCTTCCGCATCATCACCCGACGCTTTTCCGTCCGATTCTGAGCATACTTTTTTCTTTATCCATTTCACCTTTTGCGACGCCTCTTGCTCCGTTACCTCGCCTGCAGCAACAGACTCCTGAACTTCCGCGTAGTACGCCGCGACTTCTTTATCTTCTAAACATTTGCGTCGAGACGAATCTCCGTTGACCAACCTTGGCTTGACGATCCCCGCTTTGTTCGCGCCATCATCTATATGGTGGTGGTTTGCATAAACCCCTACGCAAAGGACCATTGTTACTACTATCGGTAAGTGTTTCATTTAACCAATTCCTGGGCTCTGACCAGTTTTCTCCCCATCCAAGGTAGTGCCTTGGATGTAACTCCCTAAGTCGTTCTCGAGCTAAGGAAACGTTAGTTCAAATCGCTCCTCGACGAGACTTCTCGCTAGCATACGCTGTGACCGACGAGTATTTCCGAAACGAGGACGCGGAACAACCAATCGAAGTGATCAAGTCGCCACCTGTCAAGAGTCATTGTTCTAGTGGACTTGTGACTGCTATCTCGTATCCGTCTGGATCTCTGATCCCAAATTGACGTAATCCGTAATCCTCGATTTCGATTGGGCTAGGCGAATAACCTTTTTGATCCACTTGCCGCCAGATTTCATCTAAGTCCGTAACTCCGATGTAAAGAACAACGTCGCGGTGGCTATCACTGCACTGCCGGCGATGGTTACTCCGTTCCCCATGCGCGTTAAGCATCAATTGAGTTTGACCCTTACGCAGACTCGCCCAACGAATCGAGTTGGATTCCTCAAATGACTGCACAACTTCAAATTCAAACAATTCGTTATAGAAATTGATCGCCGCAGGAACATCCTCGACATTTAACAGGACTGTGAAACTTTCTAGCACCGATGCTCGTCCCCATCGTGAGGCACATTGTTACGAAATCCAGAATCACGATAACTATACGCCCGCCCGCGCGACCCGTAGCAGATGCAGTGAAAACTACACAATCTCGGGTCACATTTATTTCATAAGATATTGTTTTTAAACGATTAATATGGACGCACCGTTTCGGTATGAATGGATCGGTAAGATCAAGATCCAAATCTTCTGTCGTTTGGAACGACCATCCACGGATATCGGTGCTTGAGCTCAAGCCTTGACTTATAGGACATTGCTTGGAATCGTGATGTTGAGGAGAGCAATACATGAGCACATCAAGTAATCAGCCAAGCGCTGCCACCACCGCGTTAACTCGTGAACAGAAGCAAATGCTGTATCGCGACGGTTACATCGTACTTAAGAACGCAGTTTCCGAAGAGCAGGCTGATGCTGCCCGTACTCGGATTAATGAAGCAAAACAAGGCGAGTACGTTGGCGGCGACAAGGACATCCTCGATCTCATCAACGCGTCGTCCATCACTCCTATTCTCAATGAGGCCATGGGGGAGTTTGATCCACCTATCGCATGTCAGGTTGGCGTACTCCCAGTGACCAAACCGGGTGACCGGTTCACAAATCTCGGTTATCAGGATAAAGATCTTCCGTATTACGGTGCCGGAACTCATATGGACGGCAGCATCACGATAGCAGCCCCTCAAGAGGTTCAAGAAGGTACGCCCGAAGAAATTTACGCGCGTCATTTCGCCTCTGGTCCGAAAGGTGACTTGGGTCGCAGTCCGGAGGTAATGGGACACAACATGGTGCCGATGTTTGAAGATCCGGAGATGACGCTTGGTCTAGGAAGCTTCACTGCATTTGTATTCATATGTCTTAACGATCAGACCGTCGAGGGTCGCGGGCAAACTGCCGTTTTGCGTGGTGCTCACCACGCCATGGAGAAGTTCTTTCGCATGCAATACGAAACGAACGGACGTCTTGGTCCCGAAGGGCCCGAATGGCCGCGTCTCAATTACGACTGCCCCAATCGTTGTGGAATGGTTTACGTGCCTCAGTCGGTGCAGGACCAGTTTATCGATGAAACCTCGGAATCGACCCCAGACGGAAAGAAGTGGCCAAGACCAACGCAAGTCCTCATGGATAAGGGCGATGCTTGTATCACCCTCTACCATATCCCACATTCCGGCACGCGAAACGAGGACGGAACCGAATCAAGAAAGAACATGATTTTTCGCATTCGAAATAAAAAGCGCCAGCCCAAGGTGATGGTCAACGGTATAAGCGACCATCCTGACAGAGGCCAGCGTGGCGAATGGCTTGAGTTTGAAGAGGGCAATGACCCTTGGGAACGATCGAAATATGCGATGTGCAATATGTGGGACGAGTGGGAAGGTATGCAAGCGGTCGTGGCTGAACAGCAAGCAATCGAACGAGAAGCCTCATCAAGATGAGCGTTGAGATCGCCACGGACACATCGACGACACTGACGCTAGATCAAAAGCGTTCGCTCTACAAAGATGGCTACATCATTCTCCGAAATGTGGTTTCTGAAAAATTAGTGCAAGCGGCACTGGATCGAATACACGCTGCGAAACGGGGTGAGAACATCGGTGGCGAGCGGGAAATGACCGATTTAATCAATGCCTCGTCGATCACCCCGATCCTGACGGAAGCCATGGGAACATTCGATCCCCCCTCCTTTTGTCAAGTGGGCGTAAGCAAAGTCAGGGAACCTGGCGATCACTTCAATAACCTCGGGTATCGCGACAAAGAGATGCCGTATTACAACGCCGAAACCCATATGGACGGAAGTCTGACGATCGCTATTCCGCAAGAAGTGCAAGAAGGTACCGAAGACGAAATCTACAACCGATACATCGCCTCCGGTCCGAAAGGCGATCTCGGGCGCAGTCCTGATGTCATCGGTCACAACATGGGACCTTTGTTCGATGATCCAGAAATGACTTTGGGTCTTGGTAGTTTTACCGCCTTCGTTTTTGTTTGTTTGAACGACCAGACGGTGGAGGGCCGAGGACAAACCGCTTTATTGCGCGGTGCACATCACGCGGCCGAGAAATTCTTTCGCTGGCAATATGAAACCAATGGAAAGCTAGGGCCCGAAGGTCCAGGCTGGCCAAGGCTTAACCACGAAGCGCCCAATCGGTGCGGGTTGGTTTACCTCCCTGAAGCCGTTCGGGATCAGTTTATAGACGAAAACTCAGAGTCGACGCCGGATGGCAAGAAATGGCCGCGGCCCACCCAAATACTTATGGATGCCGGCGATGCGTGCATCACCATGTACCACATTCCGCACTCCGGAACGCGAAATGAGTTGGGCTCCGAATCGAGGAAGAACATGATCTTCCGCATCCGCAATAAAAAACGGCAACCCGATAAAGTACACAACGGGATAACCGATCACCCAGACCGGGGTCCTTCAGGGGCATGGCTCGAGTATGAAGACGGCAACAACCCGTGGGAACGATCCAAGTTTGCCATGTGCAACATGTGGGACGAATGGGAAGGTATGAAAGAAGTCGTCGCTGACGAACAATTAAAGGAAGCGAGCTCAGCCACCTAACCGATTATCGACATCACGACCAGCGGGTTAGACCCAGAATCCGCTTTCCATGAGCCGTCAAGCGAGCCGGTTTTTTCCAAGGTTCAGGGTCGACCTGACGGGGCATGTTACGCCAGTACCTCGGCGCTCGATTCTGACGCCAATTTTCAATTCGACTCTGCCGTTCCTCTTCATCGCCACATTTATTCATCGTGATGTACTGAACGAAACGCGGCGTATCAGTCCAATTGTGTCCAGACGAATGCGGCATTCTTCCATCCCAAATCACGAGGCTGCCCGCTTTTCCGGAAACTTTGTGCAATGCGTAACCGGAAAAGTCCTCTCCCCGTTTCAACTCTCGCCGGCCGTCGTCACGAATTTCACGAAACACTTCCGGGACGCATTCCCAAGCCCCTTGATCTTCCGGAGTATCAGTCAGGTACAGAACACCCTGCACCGTAAACGTCTCGTCGTTTAGGTTCTTATCGACGTGTATCACGTTGGCGTCACCCCGCGCGTATTTCGCCCGTTTCGATAGACGCGGTTTGTATGACGCGCGATCCATACTGACCCAAAGATCATCAGTTCCATGGATGGCTTTAAATGCCGCATGCACCGCAGGCTCCTGCCGCGTATCCCATAAAGCCTGGTGCTGATGGACCGGAACTATGCCGTTCACGACCTCACGCGACTCGCGCCCCGGCTCCATACCCTCCCGCTCGACGCCAAAAAACTCACATATCAGGTCGACAACCGCATCAAGTTGGTCCCTGGGAACAACGTCATCGACTCGAACCCATCCCTCTCTCTGGAAATGATCCGCATCGATCTCGATTTGAGACAACATAGGTCCTCAATATATCCTCAAAACTCGGCTGACGTCGATTATCTCGACCCTCGACCATCGCAGTCTTTCGAGCTCGCCGAAAAGTGGGTAAACCAACAGATTCCTTGTATACAATCGATTAAACACAATGGAGGACTGTCGATGATCGGTTACATCACTATCGGGACGAAGGACATGGAACAAGCCAAGGCATTCTGGTCAGGACTACTAGAACCCCTTGGGGCATCGGTACTGATGGATATGGGCCGTTTAGCGATGATCGGGTCAGGCATGGACGCTCCCATGCTTGCCGTTTGCGTCCCCTACAACGAGGAAGACGCGTCACCAGGTAATGGCAACATGGTTGCTTTGGCAGCGGGTTCACGTGAAAAAGTTGATGAACTGCACGCCCGAGCAATGGAACTTGGCGCTAGTGACGAGGGCGCGCCCGGTGAACGCATGCCGACGTTCTACGGCGGGTACTTCCGAGATCCCGACGGTAACAAAGCAGTGTTTTTCCATATGGGATAAATAGTCGGACCTGAACATCCGACGATAGGAATAAGGCGATCAACGACAGGCGTATCCATCTGCATATATATGGACGTGTCCAAGGCGTAGGGTATCGACAATCGGCTCAGAGCAGAGCCACCGCGTTGGAGCTCCGCGGGTGGGTCCGCAACCTGCCGGACGGGAGCGTGGAGCTAGCTGCCGAAGGGTCCGATCGCGCTGTCAAAGACTTTCTAAGCTGGTGTCATCAGGGCCCGCGTTTCGCCAAAGTCGTATCCGTCGAGCACGCTGACGAGGAACCTCTTGGGGATTCCCGAGGATTCCAGATCGTTTAACACACGTGCAACCCTCACGCTCCATAGCTGACTCGCCCGCCGTTGTAATCAATGCGTGACCCACTCAGTATCAGGACATTGGTATCCGAAGGACACTGCGACCTTGTTGGTAAAGATACAAAGCAACGAGACGCCACTCGTACCGGAAGTTGGAGGCAAAGCCGCGTCGCTCATTCGGCTTACCCAGGCACGGTTTCGTGTCCCAACGGGAAGCGTACTGACGACGGACTTTTTCGCCCCATGGATTGAACAAATAGAAAAGAGCGCTAATTGGCAAGACGTCCTTACCGCTCTCCGCAACATTCGAGCCCCGCAACCCAACCCTCAAGAGCGAGAGAGTCTCCGCAACGCCTGTGACGAACTCAAGCAATTCAGTACCGATTTCGCTTTTACGAAGGAACAACGCGCTGTACTTGCAGAAATCCGCGGTGACATGGCAGATCAGCATTTCGCGGTACGGTCGTCGTCTCCTGAAGAGGACCTAGCCGGCGCTTCTTTTGCTGGCCTCTATGAGACCGCACTGAACGTCACCGCTGATGCGCTTGAGACGGCCGTCCGTCACTGTTTTCGTTCTTGCCTGGACGCTCGCGTACTTATTTACAAGCGAGAAATGCATGTTGAGCAGTTATCGCCATCGATCGCAGTGGTCATCCAGCAACAGGTCGAGAGTGAGGTTTCGGGTGTCGCTTTTTCTCTCAATCCGGTCAACAACGATTTTGACGAGCTCTTGATCAATGCTAGTTGGGGTATGGGCGAGGCACTTGTCGCCGGTGAAATCACTCCCGATACCTTGGTGATCGACAAGGTCAGCGGTGACCTGATTGAAAGTCGTCGGGGTGACAAAGGCGGTATACGGCCCGATCAAGACTGTTTGAGTCCAGAAAAAATACTAGAACTTGCGCAAACCGTGTCCCGGATTGAGGCACTTTACGAAGAACCCGTTGACGTCGAGTGGTCATTTTTCGAGGACGTCTTGTACGTTTTGCAAGCACGACCGATCACCACCTACGTGCCGTTGGCTAAAGAACTTCAGACAGAGCCTGGTGCTAAGCGGATGCTGTATTTCGATCGGTCACTGGCCGACGGCATGACCATGAGCGGAGCAATATCACCGCTCACCATCGACGGCCTGGAGGTTCCCTTGCGGGAAGCGATCGCCTTCATTGTCCCTGGCCTCGACCCCGAAGGGGTCGATCTTGCCGAAGCCGGCGTGATCATCAGTGGCTCACGACTCTACATGAACCTATCGATGTACATGCCACTCATGAAAAGTGAAGGGATGGCGAACCTCATGGCGACCATTAATACAACGCTCGCCGACATGGTGGTGGGGAATGATCTCGAACCCTATCGCATGGATGAACGACCCAACTTTTTGCGGTATCGCTCACTCTTCCGACACTTACCTATGATTCTCTGGAAAATGCGGACGCTGATCACCAGTGTCGTCAAATCAATGCTGAAACCCAAGCAATTCTTGCGGACCTACGACGAAGCGATCGATAACTTCGACGAATGGTTGTCGCAACCCATTGATTTTACGCAGCCGCTCAAAGAACAAGTGATGGAGAGCTATTTGAAGTTTTGGGAGGCGACCGAAGCGTCGACCTACCCCGCCCTCATTTTCTTTATGTATGCCAATGAAACGATCAAGCGGCTTGGCCGATCGGCCTCGATCGACAACGGCGATCTAGTGAATTCGATTTGTCGCGGTTATCCGGATGACCAAATCGTGCAAATGGGATTGGTGATGTTCGATCTCTCGAAAGCTCTACCAAAACAAGACTTTGAGGACCTTGAAGCATTGGAGAAAAGGCTCGAAACGCGCTCTCTGGACCCGATCTTCCTATCCCAATGGGATGTATTTATACAGCGATTTGGCTGTCGCGGACCCCTTGAAATGGAGTGGGCCAACCCGAAATACGGCGAACAACCCCGATTGGCACTGCAGCAGATCGCCATGATCGCCAATGCAGGCGGGACATTCGATCCCCACGAAGTCCAACGCCAATTGATTGCGGAGCGTGAGAACGCGTACCACCGACTCGGGCAGCTATTGCCAAAACGCAAGCGCAAACGCTTGGCGAAAGCATACAAAACCTTGTTACTACACTCGCGATCGCGAGAACTAATCAAGCACCACATCATGCAACTTTTCGCGCGCTTTCGAACGCGCGTGTTGCACCATGCCGATCAATTGGTCCAGGAACGTCGGCTCGATTCGCGCGAGCAAATATTTGACGTGTGTATGAGCGAAATTGACCGCGCACTCCATGAACCCGAGTTCGATATCCGTAATGCCGCAATTGCTCGCGGTACGAACTTTCACAAACTAAAAGCTCGAGTAAAGCATTTCCCGATGGCCATCGATTCGCGTGGACGAATTCTGCGCCCCACCAAAAAAGCAGAAACGGGCGGCTTCAAGGGCGCACCGATATCACCCGGAACGGTCACCGGTCCGATCAAAGTCCTCAACAACCCATTTGAAAAGGACATTGAACCCGGGGACATCCTAACGGCGGTCACCACCGACCCTGGCTGGACTCCGCTATTCATCAATGCCGCCGCAGTGATCCTCGAGATCGGGGGAGAGCTACAACACGGTGCCCTTGTCGCCAGAGAATACGGTAAGCCCTGTGTAGCCGGTATCCCAGACGTAACAAACCTACTACACGATGGACAAGTCGTTGAGGTTGACGGAAGCGCGGGTACTGTCCGAGTGCTAACAGAACAAATCGACTAGACGGACCCGTTACTTTTTGATCCACTCCCATCCGACATAACCCGCCTTACAGCAACAATTCCAACGGGAGACAGCAAAATGCATCAGCCGACTAAAGACGAACTAGTCGACGTCCTCGACCTCCAACGAACGGATTTTCTCCAGGAAGGCACAGTCGCATTTAAAACCCGTTTCGATCGCTTAGAACGCGCCATCGATCTCTTAAAATCCAATGAATCGCGTTTAATCGACGCGATGTCGACCGACTTTGGTCATCGAAGTATGCACCAGTCTTTGTTTACCGATATCGCTGGCTCCATCGGCCCTCTTCGAATCGCGCAAAAACAGCTGAAAGACTGGATGCGTCCCGAAAAACGTAAGGCGGGTCCGTTTCCGCTAAATCTTCTGGGCGCAAAGGCACGGGTCGAGTTCCAACCACTCGGCGTGGTCGGTTTGATCAGCCCTTGGAACTTCCCCGTCAATCTGACGTTCTCGCCGTTGGCTGGGATCGTCTCAGCTGGAAATCGATGCATGATCAAGCCGTCGGAATATACGCCGGCGACGTCAGAGGCGATGGCAGAAATATTTCCCACAGCCTTCGACCAGACGGAAATCGCGGTGATCACTGGGGGTCCGGAAACCGGGGCGAATTTTTCGAGCTTGCCATTCGATCACCTACTGTTTACCGGCGCCACCTCCATCGCCTATCACGTCATGCGAGCTGCCGCCGAAAATCTCGTACCAGTAACGCTTGAGCTCGGCGGTAAATCTCCGGTGGTCATCGGCCGCAGCGCCGATTTGCAAAAAACCACTGACTCAATCATGACCGGGAAATTGCTCAATGCCGGACAAATTTGCCTGGCACCCGATTATGTCTTCCTACCCGAAGAAAGCGTCGAGGAATTTGTCGAGGCGAGTGAACGTTCCGTTAGTCGCATGTATCCGACCCTCCTAGATAACCCCGACTACACGTCCGTTATCAATGAACAGCACTTTGATCGTCTTACGGGTTATGTGAACGAAGCCCGAGAACGTGGCACGCGGATCGTGAAAATCAACCCAGCTAACGAAGATTTTTCGCAACAACCACACCACAAAATGCCGCCAACGTTAGTTATCGACCCACCCGATGATCTGAAAGTGATGGAGGACGAGATTTTTGGTCCAGTTCTTCCAATCAAAAGTTACCGAAATGTCGGTGACACGATTCAGGAAATCAACAACCGTCCTCGACCCTTGGGACTTTATTACTACGGTCGGGACTCACAAGAGGAAGAGAGGGTGTTATCAAGTACCACCTCAGGCGGAGTCACCGTGAATGATGTTGTCATGCATGTTGCCCAAGAAGATCTTCCATTCGGCGGCATCGGAGCATCGGGTATGGGTTCATATCACGGGATTGACGGGTTTAGACGCTTTAGCCATGCGAAAGCCATTTTTACCCAATCGCGTCTTAACGTGGCAGAACTCGCGGGGCTCAGGCCGCCCTACGGCAAGAAATTGCTTGGATCAGCCCGGCAGCAGATGCGCTGAAACCGAAAGAAGGGATACCGCCCCCTCTCGCGTCGACTCACGGCTCCGAAACGAATTTAAAAACAAGTAGCTTAAGTGGGCCAATGGAGAAATGAGAACGCTAATGACAACTAACAATCAGAAAAAATAAACGCAAACATCCTGTTAGCTTGTAATTCTTCTGATATTTGTTGGATCGACCAAACGCATAACAGGTCTCTCGCCTGTGGATAACCTGTGAATTATGGGGACAACTCTCCAAATTGCCTGAACCGCGACCCGTTAGGACCCGCCTCATAGCTGTAATTGTTATAACGATAGCTCGACTGTTATGGATTATGCGTTTTGGTACGTCGCATGACGGTTGCGACAGAACACGTACTATATTTCGTCGCAACCATTGGCTTGTTAACCCTAACAACGACCGGACAACCAAGAGTTCTTTACGGTCGACGCGGAAATCGCGTTTTGTTAGAAGACAACGAACCCTTATCTTCTCCTCTGCCCAGAGGTTAGACCGATCAGGTTGGGGCAAATTATTTTGGCGTTACGCAGCCTGCCGCGATATACACGGCAGCCTTTCCGATTTGACGAACCTAGGCGCCTCGACGCCCTAGGACTAACACTCTCGGGACTATGCTGGCTTCATTGTGTCGCACTTCCCGTTGACACCTTCTCGTCCCTACTTCGCGGCGTCTGCTAACTGGTAGGGACAGGTTAGCGCACATCACCCTGTTAGCTTTAGCGCTGCCGATCGGAGGCTTCGAATGTTTCTTCTCGCAGCAACGTCACCCCACGTCGGTCGACCAAGTCGGTTCCTTCTGAAACTTGGGAAATCGCTACGGTTGTTAGAGAGGATCCATTAAATAACGAGTCGTCGACTAACACGCTGTCTGAGGCGTTTAGAACGTAACGTAGCCGTCCTCAAGCAACGACTTTCCGACGACGCGAAGCGCTAATGTTTCTTCCGCTCCCTCAAAAATAGAAAGGACACGCGCATCGACGAAATAACGGCTGACGGGCGTTTCTTCGGCATAACCCAACCCGCCGTGGATTTGCAATCCTTCGCGGGTAATCCATTCAGCCGCTTTACAGGCAAAAAGTTTTACCAAGCTCGCTTCTATTTGTCCCTGATCTCTATCCATCAAACCCGCAACAACGTACCCAAACTGACGCACCGCAGTGATGGTCGCCCCCATGCGCCCAATTTTCTGGAGCGTGAGAGGATAGTCAGCGACTTCCCGCCCAAACACGCGCCGCTGTTCCGCATAAGACAGGGCGGCTTCAAACGATGCCTGCATTAGACCCGAGGCTCGCGCCGCCGTCTGCAAACGACCGCCGGAAAACCCGCGCATGGTGAAGTAAAACCCTTTACCGCGACCACCTTTACCGCCAACAAGATTTTCTTCGGGGACAAAAAAATCGTCATAAAACATCTCGAACGAGTGCATACCGCGGTATCCAAGTGTGGCTATTGCCTGACCGGAAATTCGGCCACCTCCGGGAGATTCGTATTCGAACGATTGGCCATTGAATTCAGGCTTCTCTACGACGAAGAGAGACAACCCTCTGTGTGGTGGCGTTACTTCCGGCTCAGAACGTGCCAATACAAGAATCGCCCCGGCTTTCCCCGCAAACGTACACCATGTCTTGCCGCCATTGAGTAACCAGCCGCCTTGGGTCGGTGTCGCGCGCAAAGCAACTGAAGCGACATCGGATCCCGTACCTGGCTCAGTTACTGAAACGGCAACCAACGGATCGCCCCGAGCGATGCCCGGCAACCAACGTTGTTTTTGCTCATCGGTCCCGCCTTCGAGTACCGACCGCGCCATGATTTCCGGTCGAGTAATCAGACTGCCCGCGGCACCGAGCGATGCCCGAGAAAGCTCTTCGGTCACAACGACCATACCCAGGCTGTCCTCTTCCTCATCCGGTTTTAACCCACCATATCGCTCGGGGACCGAAAGACCGAAACAACCCAGCTCGCGTATACCATCAATGATCGAGTCAGGAACGAGCAGGTCCTCTCGATGTATTTGCTCGGCAAGTGGCAACACCTGTTCTTCCGCAAACTGCCGAAACGACGACCGCATCAGCGTTCTTTCTTCATCAAGGTGATCGATCGGCAATCGACCGTCACGATCGCGAAAGAGCTGGCCGAGTTTGACCAACTCCACGGGATCGAGCGCCGCATCCGTTAACTCCAAATATCTGCTATCAAGCTCCTTCGACGCGAATCCGTATGCGCCGGGACGAAGCCGAATCCTGCTATGAAGCGAAGCCACGGTTTCGGCGACAAAAGACTGGGTCACCGCTTCTTTCAACGCGCGTTCGGAGCTCTCCGCTGGACGTTGGGCATATTCGAGCATGACCCGTGACGCGACCAATTCAGCGAGGCTGAACGCCAAGTCGTAGAGCTCGATTTGGACGTCATCAATCGCACGACCTTTGAGGTGTCGACAAGCACGCTCAAAGAGCGTCCAGGCGTCGTCAAGGTGTCTTTTGAGGAGGTCCATTTCGGCGCCGATTCTACTGCATAATGGCCATTAGTTAGTTTTATCTCGCGGCCAACCAACTCACTATGCGGTTGAAACGCGACATAGGAGTACCACGATATGCTGCTACTGAACGACGTTCGCATATTGGATTTCGGGCGCTACATTGCCGGTCCATTTTGCGCCGCTTTGCTAGCCGATCTCGGAGCCGACGTCATTCGAATAGAAAAAGTCGACGGCAGCGAAGATCGGTTCACCACGCCTGTCTCACGAGATGGGGACGGCGCAGGTTTCATGCAACTGAACCGAAACAAACGAGGTCTAACGCTGAACCCACGTAAACCCGAAGGCCGACGAATCTTGGACCGACTGATTCCCACGGCGGACATCGTCATCGCCAACTTACCGCCCGATACGCTTGGGTCCATGGGTCTCGATTACGAGAGCTTACGTACGCTTCGATCGGACATCATTCTAACGACCAGCACCGCCTTTGGTGCGTCAGGTCCGTACGCGACGCGGGTCGGGTTTGATGGCGTGGCGCAAGCTATGTCCGGAAATATGCACATGACTGGAAACGCGGACGAACCGACAAAAAACTATTTTCCCTATGTAGATTTCACGACGGCAAGCCTAAACGCCATGGCCACCCTCGCGGCTATCATTCATCGCGACAAGACCGGTGAGGGACAACACGTGCAAGGGTGTCTTCTTGCATCAGCGCTATCTATCGCTAATGGCACGATGATCGAACAAGCGCTGCTCGGGGTGAACCGTTCAGGGACGGGAAACCGAGGACAAACTTCGGCGCCGTCGGATACTTTTCAGACCAAAGATGGATGGATACTCGTTCAAGTCGTAGGCAACCCTCTTTATGAACGCTGGGCACGTTTAATGGGTGAAAACTTGTGGCTTGTCGACTCCAAATACGCCACCGATGAATCCCGAGGTATACATGCCCAAGATATCAGCACCCGTATGCAGGAATGGACCGGTTCCCGAACCACGACCGAAGCCGTGAAGGCACTCGAAGACGCCCGAATCCCTTGCGGCGAGGTTCTTTCGCCACAAGAAGCGCTCGATAACGAGCAAGTCCAATCGATGGGATTCCTCGAACCTATCGAATATCCCGGAATTGACACCGCCGCACCCATCGCGCAGATGCCGATAGATTTCTCGACGCTCGACGTCAGTATACGTCGGCGGGCGCCAACCCTCGGTGAACACACCGACGAAATTCTCGAGTCGTTGGGGTTCGACAAGGGCGATATCTCGTCCTTTAGAGAAGCGCGCGCTATATGACACTGTCCATCGTCACGGTCCGCGAAAGATTCCTGCGTCTTCAAGACGAGATCGTTAGCACGCTTTCGGTACTCGATGGCGGAACCGATTTTCTCGGAAGAGATCTCGGGGCGCCGAATGGTGGATTGTCGCGGCCTCGAGTGCTGAGTAATGGTAAGCACATCGAAAAAGCTGCTGTGCAATTCACGCATAGTCTGGGTCAATCGTTGCCCCCAGCCGCGACGGAACGGAATCCGGGGCTCGAGGGACTTCCATTCCAAGCCACGGCGATCTCGGTCATCGTCCATCCCCGAAATCCGCATGTGCCTACCACTCATATGAATCTTCGATTTTTCTTAATCGAGGCGGAAGAGCCTGTTTGGTACTTTGGGGGCGGGTTCGACCTGACGCCTTATTACCCGTACCGAGAAGACGTTGTTCACTGGCACCAAAATGCACGGTCGGCCTGCGGATCCGATGAACGTTATCGAAAACTGAAAACGCAATGCGATGATTACTTTTTCCTTCCACATCGTGGCGAATGGCGTGGTGTCGGCGGGCTCTTTTTTGACGATTGGACCGAAGAAGGATTCGACTCAAGCTACACGTTCGTGTCCGGCATCGGTGATGCTTTCTTACTCGGTTATAAACCGATATTTATTCGACGAATGAATACGAATTGGAACGACGACGAAGAGCACTGGATGCTATTGCGGAGGGGCCGATATGCCGAGTTTAATCTCGCCATCGATCGAGGCACACGTTACGGCATGCAATCCGGGCGAAGAATCGAATCCGTGCTTGCCTCGCTCCCGCCACGTGCCGTTTGGATGTACGACCATCGACCTGAACCTGGCTCGAGGGAAGCTGAACTCATACTCGAATATCTACAACCAAGGGATTGGCTCGAGACCTTCGTCAAATCATAAGATACATCTTCGTGATATGAAGTTATATTTTCATATATATCAATAGATTAGAGAACTATTAAAAAGAATAAGTAGATTTTATTTAAGATGGGTTAGAGGGTTTACTTTCTAAACAAAGGCAGGATCAAGGCCTGACTAGCAGCCTATCTTCGACCTTCGCTACACCTTTGACGCCAAGAACTAACTCCTTTGCGCGATGACGCTCGGATTCCGACCGAACCCTTCCGTAGAGTGTCACCACGCCCTTATGCACATCGACGTTGATACGCCGTGCCGAAATATCCGCTTCTTTGATCAGACGGACTTTGACGACAGCATGAATTCCCCGATCGTCTGTATATTCGCCGATCGTCCGCCCCTCGGAACCCACCAGGTAGTTCTGACATCCCAATATCGCGAATGCGCCTACCAAACAAACAACGACCAACCTATTCAATCTAGTTACTCCGTACCCGACGTCATGACAAACTGCTCTAATACTACAAGTCAGTAGCTGCCGCTATGTCGGCAGCCGACAAAAAAGGATTGTTTATGAATGAAACCCCGACGCTGGTCACCACTGGTTTACGTTTCCCGGAAGGCCCGATCGCAATGCCAGACGGCTCGATCATTCTAGTCGAAATCGAGCGTGCAACGCTTACTCGGGTTCTGCCGGATGGCAGCACCGATGTAATTGCTGTGATCGGCGGCGGGCCCAATGGTGCTGCAATCGGACCCGGAGGCTACTGCTACATCTGCAACAACGGGGGTTTCGATTGGATCGAAAGGAATGGGCGTACTTTCCCCGGAGACCAGGCGGAGGATTATCACGGTGGACGAATCGAACGCGTAAACCTCGAAACCGGTGACGTCGAGACAGTCTATACCCATGCCGGCGACATTCCGTTATGTGGACCTAATGACCTTGTTTTCGATCGATCTGGAGGTTTCTGGTTCACAGATCATGGGAAAAATCGACCAAGGGATCGAGACCGCACCGGCGTTTTTTATGCCCAGGCTGACGGGTCCAACATAGAAGAAATCATTTTTCCGCTAGAGGCTCCGAACGGTATTGGTCTTTCCCACGACGAAAGCGAACTCTATGTTGCTGAAACACCAACCGGCCGGGTATGGGCGTTTCCGCTCGCGGGACCCGGTATCTTGGACCAGGTACGAGCCGATCGGCCCGACGGCGGACGCTTGCTGCAAGGTCGAAACGGCTATTTCATGTTCGATTCACTCGCAGTTGATGCGGAGGGAGGCATTTGCGTCGCAACACTTATCGAGGGTGGTATCACGACACTATCTCCCCACAACAAAGCACCATCCTTTGTTCCGATGCCAGATCGTCTCACCACGAACATTTGTTTCGGGGGAGACGACCTTCGAACCGCATTCATCACGCTGTCTTCCACTGGACAGCTTGTTAGTCTTCCTTGGGATACGCCTGGCCTTCCGCTCAACTATCTCAACACTTAAATGCGATGCCCACGTCGAATAAGTCTCGCGATGATGCTGATAATAGCGTCATGCAACTATGCTGATCGATTGCATTTTGTCATTCCTGCTGGTCCCGGTGGAGGTCTTGACGGTACCGCGCGGGAATTAGGCAGAATCCTAAAAACATTCGACCGATACGAGACCATTAGTTACGAAAATATGCCCGGTGGAGGCGGTGGCCGAGCACTGAGTCAGTACCTCGAAAATCGTTCGCGTTATCAGGATGCGGTACTCGTTAATTCAACACCCCTGATCGTCAGGAGCCTGCAAGGCTTGTTTCCACAAAGTTTCCGCAACCTCACGCCAATCGCGGGCCTTATTGCAGATTATGGTATTTTCGTGGTTCGTGCTGATGATCCGATTTCAACCTGGGGCCAACTTTCAACGACGTTCAAATCACGCCCATCGACGGTAGTGGTGGGTGGCGGCTCAGTGCGCGGGAGTCTCGACCATATCGTGCTTGCACTCGCCTTATCGTCCATCAACGTCAACCCTCGCCGAGTACGCTATTTGCCCTACGATGGCGGTGCCAAGGCAATGTTAGCGCTGTTAAGTGGAGAGGTTCGTGTACTTTCAACCGGATTAGGCGAAACCATGGCCTTTCTAGACACCGGCCAAGTACGGGCGCTGGCTGTAACGGCGGGCAAACGCATCGAGGTGATCGAGGATGTACCCACGTTACAAGAATTAGGCCACGACGTTACCTTTGCCAACTGGCGCGGCATCTTTGCTCAACCACGACTTCCAAACGAGCGAAAGGTCGAATTAATCGACCAGTTTCACGACTTAAGCCAAACGAGTAATTGGAACGCCACCCTGAAAAAGCGTGGCTGGGTACCCTTAAACCTTGCCGGCGATGCTTTCGGCGACTACCTGCTCGATCAGGAGAACTTACTTCGTACCACGCTCAGAAAACTCGGGTTCATCGATTGAAAGGACGAGTTCTACCGTCAATCTTGCTGGCGGTTGGCGTCGTCTATCTCGCGGTTGCCTACCGAATCACACTCGACCCATGGTCCGCAGAAGAAGCGGTAAATTCCAGAACGCTACCGATTGCTTACGGTTCAATATTGATCCTGCTCTCAACCGTTTTGTTCGTACGGGGAATGGAAGTCAATGTTCCAAAAAACAATCTCATCCCGCTCACACTGATATCTGTATCTATCATCGGGTTTGGACTCCTCTTACCTTGGGTTGGTGTCTGGCCCGCTCTTATACTCTTACTTGTTAGTTGCCTATTGATCATGGGTGAACGGCGATGGCACATCTTCGTCCTAGCACCTCTCCTAACCAGTCTGGGCGGTTGGTTATTGATCGAGATTTTGCTCGGCATCTACGTTGAACCCGGTGCGTTCTGGAGTTAATCACTGTGTGGGAAGGAATAAGCACTGGCATCGCGACGGCACTCGACCCAATAAACCTTTGCTGGGTTGTCATCGGCTGCGTTACCGGAACGTTTATTGGCATGATACCGGGCCTGGGTCCCATCACCGCGATCGCTTTGATGATCCCAATCAGTTACGGACTCGATCCAGCTGCTGGACTGATTATGATGGCGGGCGTTTATTACGGTGCCGTATTCGGCGGCTCTACCTCATCGATTTTGGTCAACGCGCCCGGCGTAGCCTCGACCGTCGCGACATCTTTTGACGGTTATCCGATGGCTCGCGCAGGCCAGGCAGGACGCGCGCTCGCTATAGCCGCCTACTCCTCGTTTGTTGGTGGATCATTGGGTGCGATCGCATTGTTGCTATTCGCGTCGTCGTTAGCGGCGATCGCCATCCAATTTCAATCGCCCGACTACGCTCTCATCGTCGTTATCGCTCTTAGCAGCATTGCCGCCTTCGCCGATCGCGGCCAAATTCTCACGTCGCTAATTGCAACCGTAATTGGACTTATGTTGGGGACTATCGGAACCGATCCTGCCGCTGGAGTGCAACGATTTACTTTTGGCCAACTCGACCTTTTAGACGGTATTCCCTTCATTCTGCTCGCCATGTCGACGTTCGCGCTCGCCGAAGCATTCCGAATGACGACGGATCGATCGGCAGGGCCAATCCGATCACCCGGCCAGAAAAACGTACGTCTTCATCCCGGCGACGTTCGAGAAATGGCACCCACGGTGTCGCGAAGCTCCATATTGGGTTTCTTGGTCGGTGTTTTACCGGGCGCTGGCGCCACGCTGGCAAGTTTCATCGCGTACGATACCGAACGCCGTCTCCGCAAAAAGGAAAATCGAGTGCGGGGGATTGCCGCACCCGAATCTGCAAACAACGCGGCGTGTACCGGTTCATTTGTTCCTCTGTTAACTCTCGGCATCCCGGGTTCAGGTACCACCGCTATATTGCTCGGGGTAATGCTTAGTTATGGCATCCAGCCCGGGCCGCGGCTTCTCGAAACGGAACCCGACGTTTTCTGGGGCGTGATCGTATCGATGTACATCGGCAACCTCATTTTGCTGGCACTTAATCTGCCGTTAATTCCCTATATCTCACGGGTCATTTACTTATCAAGGAAAATCCTTATCCCCTTCGTGATCTCGTTGTCCATGCTCGGTGTGTACCTGACGACCATGAATCCATTCGATATCTTCCTCATGCTCGGCATCGGTTTGGCCGCTTTTCTCCTTCGATCCGCCGGTTTTCCTTTAGCACCGCTATTGCTCGGATTTATTTTGAGTGGAATGCTGGAGGAGAACTTACGGCGCACGCTCTATCTTTCCGAGGGTTCGTTAACCATTTTCTTCCAATCGCCGCTGAGCACGACGCTCCTCGCGGTTTGTTTTGTCGTTTGGGCGATACCGCTCGCAAGAACCGCACATGACCTCCGTCGCGGTGGAAATCCGCGTAATTAGCGTTAACATAGCCACCGCTCACGAAAGTTGAGGACATCACGTGCGTAGAGGCTTCGGATCTAGCAGCGAAAGCGAAGACGACGAAAAGATCAATCTGACACCCATGTTGGATGTGGTGTTCATTATGCTCATCTTCTTTATCGTCACGGCGACATTCGTTAAAGAAATCGGTCTCGACGTAAATCAACCCGAAGACGACAAACCAAAAACAGTCGATCCGGACAAGAAAAGTATCGTCGTTCGGATTTCTAACCGCGATCGCATCATGATCGCGCAACGTGACGTCGACGCGCGCTCTGTTCGCGCGAACATAGAGCGCTTGCATGCTGAAAATCCCGAAGCCCCCGTGATCATTCAACCGCACAAAGACTCGAAAACAGAGACGATGATTCTGGTCATGGACTCCGCACGACAGGCTGGCGTTTACAACGTCTCGTTAGCGGCCGCCAACTAACAGCCATATAGGGGCTTCGAGCCTTAGTCCTAACATGTCGATAGATCTCCGGTCCGACACCGTCACTCAGCCGACCGAGGCAATGCGTGAGGCGATGGCGCGAGCGCAAGTAGGCGATGATGTGTACGGAGAGGACCCTACGGTCAATAAACTAGAACAATTCGCTGCCGACCTCCTGGGTGCCGAGGCCGGCTTATTTGTTGCAACCGGGACTCAATCCAACTTGTGCGCCTTGCTAAGCCACTGTGGCCGGGGCGACGAGTACATCGCTGGAGAAACGGCTCACACCTATCGATTTGAAGCAGGCGGGGCCGCCGTATTGGGCGGAATTCAACCGCAACCGCTACCATTTGAGGCTGATGGGACACTATCCCTGGACGCCGTCACTGCTGCAATTAAGCCTGACGATTATCACTTCGCACGTACCCGACTCTTGTGCCTTGAAAATACGCAAGCCGGCAAACCATTGAATATCGATTACGTCGCACGAGCAGCCGATCTTTGTGCCCGTCGCGGACTCAACCTGCATCTCGACGGCGCTCGCTTATTCAATGCCGCTGTCGCCGAAGGGGTATCCGTCGCGGATTACGGGTCTCTGGTCGATTCCGTATCCGTGTGTCTATCTAAGGGCCTTGGTGCGCCGGCAGGTTCCGTCCTCGTTGGTTCGCAGATATTTATCCACTCTGCCCGGCGTTGGCGAAAGATGCTTGGCGGCGGCATGCGTCAAGCCGGTTTTCTTGCGGCAGCGGGCTTATACGCGCTTGAACACCACGTCGACCGACTCGCCGAAGACCATGTACTTGCAGCTCACCTAGCTGACGGACTTCGAGAAAAATTAGGAACTTCAATTGAACACGCGACAAATATGGTATTTGTTAATGTCCCACAACTTCATGATGTCCGCGCGACACTCGCCCGGAAAGACGTACTGACTTCAGGGTCAAGATGGGTCGTACACCTCGATATCACGCGCAACGACATCGAATTCGTACTTAACGCTGTCTAGAAGCTAACCAACGATTCCAACAATGGTCCCGGTCAAACATGCGACCAATGTACCGGATAACAGCGTTTTGGGACCTAGCGTTAATAAGTCTTTGCGTCGTTCTGGCACCAGAGCACTCACACCCCCTATCAAAATGCCCAAACTACCAAAGTTGGTAAACCCACAGAGCGCATAGGTCAGAATAAGACGCGTATCCGGTAGCAAAGAATCTCCCAGCGCGCCAAATTCTAGATAGGCCACCAATTCATTCAAGATTAACTTGGTTCCCAAAAGAGACCCTGCTACTTGAGCATCCACCCAATCAATGCCCATGATCCACGCAATAGGCGCAAAGACCCATCCCACCAACCATTGCAGCGTTAGCGGCTGGTCGGAGACCATAAAGTTACCGAGAACGTAGTTAACAAGGCCAACCAAGCTCATCAAGACAATCACCATCGCGCCAACATTAACCACCAGCTTCACCCCATCCATAGTGCCGCGGGCAACCGCGTCCATTGAGCTCTCGTAAGTGAGCGCGTCGGCAAGATCGCCGCCTTCCGTGATCCGCTCTTCAGGGATAAGGACGCGAGAAACCAAAACCGCTCCGACCACATTCACGACGGACGCCGTCAGTACGTGTCCGATAGCGCCATCGATCACTGGCGTCAGTACATTCGCATATAACACCATGATGGAACCGGCGACGGTTGACATACCGCAGGTCATCACCACAAACAATTCAGAACGCGACAAGTTGCGTAGGTAAGCTCGAATAACTAAAGGAGCTTCGACCATCCCAAGGAATACGCTCGCCGACGCGGCAACTCCCACCGCGCCTCCGACACCCAACGATCGGCGTAGTACCCACGAAAAACCGCGGATGACAAGCGGCAAAATCCGCCAATGCCAAAGCAACGCAACGACCACACTGAATACAAGTATCTGCGGTAGCACCCTAAACGCAAAAATATACGGCATCGAATCAGCGGTTAATTCGAACGGCAGATTCGTATCGCCTCCCAAGAAACCGAACACAAGTTTGGTTCCTTCACGCGTCGCGGCTTCCATCGCGTACACAATCTGGTTAAGCGATAACAGCGCTTGTCGGAAGAATTCAACATTTAAGAGCACGGCCGCGAGCACCACTTGAATGAACAGAGCGATCGCTAACTGTTTAACGTTTACGGCGCCCCGATTCTCACTAAAAAGCCAAGCTAGCGTTAACAACCCGATGAGACCAATCAGTCCTTGCACAAAGAAGCATCCATTGGTAGACCCACTAAAGTTTACTCGAAGGAGGACGTCTCATCGCCCGCATATTAATTACCGGTACCCTCGCCATCGACTACGTCGCTACTTACGCAAACGATTTCAGCGAACTGCCGCGCCACCGAGGGCTGAATTTTTCGATCCACCTGGACCAACTTCATCGACAGTTTGGCGGTTGCGCCATGAATCTGGCGTACAGCCTGAAGTGTCTCGGCCATGATCCGATTCCCTTTGTATTTACGGGTCGCGATCTCGACGACGACTATCAAGCACACTTGTCGCGAATGGCGATAGATCAAGACGCGATCGTCAAGGTCGAAACGGCCTCGCATTCCTCGCATGCCTTTATCTTTACAGATATCAAAGGCAATCAATTCACGGGTTTTTACCCGGGTCCAAACCGAACCGAAGAATTCGAAACTCATCTACGTCGCGTCATCGAAGAAAAGCAGGTCATTGATTACGCGATCATCGCGCC